>Ga0316232_1000019_pt1 | contig 343278 bp, 332 predicted proteins | sample TBHtaG_FD_206006 | JGI IMG/M metagenome (GOLD analysis project Ga0316232, IMG submission 206006) | Freshwater microbial communities from Trout Bog Lake, Wisconsin, USA - TBH18025_13 | ecosystem: Environmental > Aquatic > Freshwater > Lake > Hypolimnion/Profundal zone | place: USA: Wisconsin...
CGGAGCCGCGGGACGCGATCGAGGACATCATCGAGCCCTACCTGATCCAGCGCGGCTTCGTGCAGCGCACCCCCCGCGGGCGCGTGCTCACCCGCCACGCCTACCGGCATATGGGTTTCGCCGAGCCCCGCCGAGATCCCAAGGACCAGCCCAGTTTCCTCGAGGAGAACGGTGACTGATCACGGCGACGTGTGGGCCTATGCGCGTGACTCACGTCAGCAATTCTGACGGGTCATGCGTCGCCGCCATGGGCGGTCGGTCTTCGTTCCACCAGAGGGCGCGGCGCAGCCACGATAACGCACTGCCGCGGTTAGTGTTTTTCCGAGAAGTCTTCGTTCGTAAAGCCAAGCTTGCTGATCGGTACTTAAGCAGACGAGGGCGCAAGAAATTTCTCTGTCCCATGGAACAGGCCCGAAACGCACCTGTTGTGGAGGCGACCGCGCCAACTCGATTTGGCGCCGGCTAGGCTGTCGCATCCAGGGTTTCGACCAAAGGCGCGCGACAGATCTTCGAGCCATCAAGAACACGATCAGGATAGACTTTCGCCATGAAGAAGATGACGCTCGCCGTCCTCGGCCTCTCCGCCGCCTTCGCCGCGCCGGCCGTCGCGCAGGATGCGCTTCCGATCCGCGTGCTGCCCTTCGCGCAGCAGGACGGGATCGGCGCCGCCGCGACCGAGACCCCGGCCTTCCGCGCCGAGGCCCTGCGTTCGGACGCCGCCAGCATCGAGGCGAGCCGGATCGCCCTGCAGCGCTCGCGCAATCCGCAGGTCCGACACTATGCGAATCGCGTTCTGGTCGAGCGCAAGGCGACCACCGACGCCCTGCTGCCGCCGAACACCTCCCTGTCGCGCAACGGTACAGTCGTCTCTGACAACCAGGGCATCCGGACCGACCTGAGCAACCCGATCGGCCTCGTGCTCGCGCCGGTGACCGTCGCCGCGAACCTCGGCACCAGCATCGTGGGCGGCGCGCTGGGCGCGGTCGGCATCGTCGACAACAGCCCGGCCGAGCCGGGTCGTCGCGTGGCGCTCGGCGAGCGCGGTCAGGCACGCCTCGCGCAGCTGCAATCCGCTCCGAACGGCCGCTCGTTCGACCGGACCTATATCGACCAGCAGGCCCGCTCCGACGCCCGGACGCTGGCGCTGTACGATGCCTACGCCAAGTCGGGTGACAACGCCCAGGGCCGCAAGTTCGCCACCGAGGCGCTGCCCTACATTGCCGACGAGCATGCGCATTCGGCCACCCTCGCCAATCGCATCGGCGGCTGATCGAGCCTTCGACGATCCGACCTCCTCGAAGGCCGTCCCCAACCGGGGGCGGCCTTCGTCGCGTTGCGCGTCCGCGCGGAAAGCCGCTAGACGAACGGTATGAGCGTGATCGAGCCGGCGATCGGCGACCAGACGCAGGATGGTCAGCCGCACCAGATGCGGGTGCGCGTCTATTACGAAGACACCGACTTCTCGGGCTTCGTCTATCACGCGAGCTACCTGCGCTTCCTAGAACGTGGCCGGACGGAACTGCTCCGCGGCCTCGCCGGCGACCAGTCCGACCTGCACCGCGAGGCCCAGGGCCTCGTCTTCGTCGTCCGCCGGATGCACCTCGACTTCGTGAGCCCGGCCCGGATGGACGACCTCCTGACGATCCTCACCCACACGAAGGCTCTGCGCGGCGCCTCCATGCAACTCGTCCAGGAGGTGCGCCGGGGTGACATGCTGCTGGTCGCCGCCGAGGTCACGGTCGCCTGCGTCCGCGACGGCCGGGCCGTCCGCCTGCCGGAGGTTCTGCGGCGCCGACTCGCCCCGGCGGAATAGGGCTCAGCCCGAACGGGACGGGTCGGCTTCACACAGCAGCCGCGCGAACGCATCCCCGATGATCATCGAATCGTAGCCGATCGACACCAGCTGGAAGCCCATCGCCACCATCTCGCGCGCTCGGGCCGCCGAGGGCGCGAAGGCGCAGGGCATCTTGCCGGCCGCCAAGGTCTTTCGGACGATCTCGCCCAGAGCCGCCGTGACGGCCGAGCCCGACGGATCGATGGCCGCGCCCTGGGACAGGGCGATCGAGAGATCGGCCGGGCCAACCAGGATGCCGTCGATGCCCGGCACCGCCAGGATCGCGTCCAGCGCAGCGATTGATTCCGCGGTCTCGCACATTGCGATCGTGAGCGCCCGTGCATTGCCGACCTTGAGATACTCCGTGCCGTCCCGCAGTCCGGACAGCACGATCGCCCGGTCCGGCCCCCAGCTGCGCTGGCCCACCGGCGGGAATTTCGCCGCGGCGGCGAGCGCCTCGGCCTGCGCCGCCGTGTTGATCATCGGCGCGACGATTCCCGCCGCGCCGGCATCCAGCATCCGCGACACCATGGCGAAATCGCCGACCGGCACCCGCACCAGGGCGGCCTTGCCGGCGAGCGCCACCTCGGTGATTGCCGCGCAGCTCGACTTGTAATCGTAGGCGCCGTGCTGCTGATCCAGCAGAACGGCATCGAACCCGGCCCGCGCCAGGGCGCCCGCAATGGTGGGATCGGCGATGCAGGACCATCCGAGGAACCGGGCGTGACCCGTGGGCAGGAGTTCCTGAAGACTGGGAACGGGAAGTGTCATGCGCTTCCTGTGCTGGTCTCGACGTGATGCGCGACTCGGCGCCGCTGCCTGCGACCATAAGGGACCCGGTTCCGGCAGGTCCACCCCGCCCCCGTTCGAACAGCCGGACGCCTCAGGATCGCCGGGATCGAAACCGATCCTTAACCCTGCCGCGCCCTTAACAGAGCCGCTGCCACGGCGGGGCGCGGGGGCTGCCGATGGCCCTTACTTTCGACAGATTCGCGGGCGACAGCCTTGATATCGCTCACGGATCCGGCGGACGCGGGCCTCGCCCGGCGCAGCGCGGTCCGGAGCAGGAGACCTCGACGGATGAACCCAGCCGACGCGATGCAGGCCGCGCCTGTCGCCGATATGACGCTGCTCGGTCTGTTCCTGCAGGCCCACTTCGTCGTGAAGATCGTGATGGTCGGGCTGCTCTCAGCCTCGATCTGGTGCTGGTCGATCATCGTCGACAAGACGCTGCTGTTCCGCCGCACCCGGGCCGAGATGGACGCGTTCGAGGACGCGTTCTGGTCCGGCCGCTCCCTGGAGGAGCTGTTCCGCTCGTTCAACGACCGCCCGGCCACGGGGCTGGCCGCCGTGTTCGTCGCCGCCATGCGGGAGTGGAAGCGCTCCTTCGAGGGCTCCGGCCGCCAGATCCAGTCGCTGTCGCAGCGGATCGAGAAGCAGCTCGACGTCACCATCCATCGCGAAGTCGAGCGGCTCGAGTCGCGCCTCCTGTTCCTGGCCTCGATCGGCTCGGCCGGCCCGTATATCGGCCTGTTCGGCACGGTCTGGGGCATCATGACCGCCTTCACCTCGATCGCGGCCTCCAAGAACACCTCGCTGGCGGTGGTCGCCCCCGGTATCGCCGAGGCTCTGTTCGCCACCGCCATCGGCCTGTTCGCCGCGATCCCGGCGGTGCTCGCCTACAACAAGCTCCAGGCGGAGGTCGCCAAGCTGCAGTCGCGGCTGGAGGGCTTCGCCGACGAGTTCTCCGCCATCCTCTCGCGCCAGATCGACGAGCGCTTGCCGCTCGCCGCCTGAGGCCGTTCCGGAGGAGATCGATCCATGGGTATGGCAGCGGGCGGATCACAGGGCGGCAAGCGTCGCCGCCGCGGCCGGCGCGGCGGTCCGATCAACGAGATCAACATGACGCCGTTCATCGACGTCGTGCTGGTGCTCCTGATCATCTTCATGGTGGCGGCCCCGATGATGACGGTCGGCGTACCGCTGGACCTGCCGCAGTCGAAGGCCTCGCCGCTCAACTCCGACGTGAAGCCCATCACCCTGTCGATCCGCCAGACCGGCCAGATCTTCCTGGGCGAGGACGAGCTGACCGACGACACGATCGTGCCGAAGCTCATGGAGACCGCCAAGACCGGGACCGAGGAGCGCGTGTTCGTGCGCGGCGACAAGCGGGTCGATTACGGCCGCGTGGCGCAGGTGATGGCGATCGTGACCGGCGGGGGCTTCAAGAAGGTCGCCCTCGTGACCGAGCCTGAGCATCAGTAGGGCGTTGGCCGTGGAGTTCCGCTTCGACCGTCAGGAACCGGGTGTCTGGATCTCCGCCGGAACCCATGTCGCGCTCCTCGCGCTGGCTCTGTTCAGCATCGCGGCCCCGGCCCTGCCGGAGGCCCAGGAGGGCGTGCCCGTCGAGGTGATCACCGAGAACCAGTTTTCGGAAATCACCAAGGGCGAGCGTCAGGCCGACAAGCCGATGCCGAACGCGACCTCCCGCGCCGACCACAAGGCCGAGAAGGTCGAGGATCGCGAGCCCGAGAATTCCAAGCAGGACGCCCCCACCGCGCCGACCCGCACGGCCGAGATGAAGCTCGCCAACGCGGAGGAGATGCCGCTACGCGCCGAGCCGGATCCGCAGGAGGTGGCGCAGGCCGCAAAGGCGGCCCAGGAGAAGCGCGACGCCGAGAAGGCTGCCGCCGAGAAGGCCGCGGAGAAGGCGGCCGAGAAAGTCGCCAAGGCCGCGGCTGACAAGGCGGCCGCCGAGAAGGCTGCGGCCGCCAAAGCTGAAGCGAAGGCGGAAGCCAAGGCCAAGGCGGATGCGGCCGCGAAGGCCGAGGCCGAGAAGCGCGAGCAGCTGGAGAAGCTGATCGAGAAGCAGGAGGCCGAGGCCGAATTGGCCGCCCAGAAGGCCGCCGCCGCGAAGGCGAAGGCCGAGGCCGCCGCCAAGGCCGAGGCGGCCAAGGAAGCGGCCAAGAAGGCGGCGGACGCCAAGGCGAAGGCTGAGGCGGAAGCGGAGCGCCAGAAGGAACTCGCCGAGGCGAAGGCCGAGGCCGAGCGCGAGAAGGCAGAGGCCGCTGCGAAGGCCAAGGCGGAGGCCGCCAAAGCCGAGGCGGCCGCGAAAGCCGATGCTGCCGCCAAGGCGAAAGCCAAGGCGATGGCGGACGCGAAGGCCAAGGCCGACGGCGAGGCCAAGGCGCGCAAGCAGGCCGAACTCGCCAACAAGTTCAACGCGGGCGATATCCGCTCGATGCTGGCCTCGAAGGCGCCGTCGCAATCGACCGGTGCCACCGGTCAGGCGGTACAGAAGGTGGCGGCTCTGGGCGCTGCGACGGGCAATGCCCAGCGCCTGTCGCCCTCCCTGCGCGATGCCCTCGTTGGCCTGCTCCAGCAGCAGATCGAGCGCTGCTATTCGGCTCCCCCGGGTGCGGCGCAGGGCGTCGTCCTGCCGGTGCTCGACATCCGCCTGAACCCGAACGGCTCGCTCAGCACCGAGCCGCGGATCATGCGCGGCGGATCGAGCTCGGTGGATCAGTCCATCGCGCAAGCGGCGCTCCGGGCGGTCCGCCGCTGCGCGCCGTACAACATACCGGCCACCTACGCGCCGTATTACAACGACTGGAAGGCCATCAACGCGGAGTTCGAGTTCACGGCCACCTGAGGCCTCGCCTCCGGTCGCCACCCTCCAACGCCGACTCGTCTGATCGTCAATCGGATCTGAACTATGCAGAACGTCTCATCCGTCGGGCGCTTCCCGACGTCCCTCCCGGCGCGCCTGATCGCCTTGTTCGCCGTGCTGACGGCCTTCCTGGCCGGGCCCGCCCAGGCGCAGCTGCAGTTGCGCATCGGCGGCGGTAACTTCCAGCCGATGCCCATCGCCATCGCGGATTTCGGCGGCGACCCGAGCCTCGCCGGCCTCGTCTCCGGCGTGGTGACCAACAACCTGCGCCGCTCCGGGTACTTCACGCCCCTCGATCACGCGCGCTTCCCCGAGCAGCCGAACTTCGACGCCGCCCCGAATTTCGAGAAGTGGCGCGCCACTGGCGTCCAGGGTCTCGTCACCGGCCGCGTCGTGCGCGACGCCGGCCGGGTGAAGGTCGAGTTCCGGCTCTGGGACGTGACCTCCGGCCAGCAGATGACCGGCCAGCAATACGGCACCGACGCCGCCAACGTCCGGCGCACCGGCCACCTGATCTCGGACGCGGTCTACACCAAGATCACCGGCCTCGGCCCCTGGTTCGACAGCCGCATCGCCTTCGTGGACGAGACCGGCCCGAAGGAGAACCGGCGGAAGCGCCTGATGGTCATGGATCAGGACGGCGCCAACGTCCGGGCGATCACCAGCGGCGAGATGTCGATCGTGGCCCCGCGCTACTCGCCGGCCACGCAGGATATCGCCTTCATGGCCCAGGCCACCGGCCACCAGCCACGGGTGCAGATGATCAACCTCGAGACCGGCTCGCGGCAGGCGCTCGGCAACGTCGACTCGATGAGCGCGAGCCCGCGCTTCTCGCCGGACGGGCGCAAGATCGTGATGAGCGTCCAGCAGGGCGGCAACGCCGACATCGTGACCATGGACCTTGCCTCGAAGGCGCAGCGCTCGATCACCAACGGCATGGCGATCGATACCTCCCCGACCTACTCGCCGGACGGATCGCAGATTGCGTTCGAGTCGGATCGCGGCGGCTCGCAGCAGGTCTACGTGATGGGGGCGGACGGCTCGAACCCGCATCGGATCACCTTTGGTCCGGGTTCGGCCTCGCAGCCGGCCTTCTCGCCCCGGGGCGACCTGATCGCCTATACCCGTCAGCGCAACGGCGGCTTCGCCATCTGCGTGTCGAAGCCCGATGGCTCCGGCGAGCGCGTCCTCACCGAGGGCTTCCACAACGAGGGCCCCACCTTCGCGCCGAACGGCCAGTACGTGCTGTTCTTCCGCGATCCCGGCGGCCAGGGCGGCGGCAAGCTGTTCATGGTCGACATCACCGGCAAGGTCGAGCAGCCGGTCCCGACGCCGGCCTACGCGTCGGATCCGACTTGGTCGCCGCTGCTGGGCGGGCGTTAGAAACGATCAAGTCCGGCTTGCCCGCCGGGCCTTGTCTGCCGAGCTGCATCAGGTCCGTCAGGCTCCGTCAGGAAGAAGGCCGTGATCGAATTGGGGGTATCCTTTTTGCGCGTCGGATGAGGCCGCTGAGGGATCATCGCTTTCACCCCTGCACCATCAACCGGTCGCGGTTCCTGAGCGCCGGAAACAGCTTCCCCCACAGCAGCGCGACACCGACCGTTGCAGCGCCACCCACCACCACCGCCGGGACCGCCCCGACGGCGGCGGCCAGCACCCCGGATTCGAACTCGCCGAGCTCGTTCGAGGCGCCGATGAATACCGTGTTCACCGCCGAGACCCGGCCGCGCATGGCGTCCGGCGTCTCGCCCTGCACGAAGGTCTGGCGGACATAGACCGAGATCATGTCGGCGGCGCCGGTGACGAACAGGCAGGCCATCGACAGGGGCAGCGAGGTCGAGAGGCCGAACACCACCGTGGCGGCGCCGAAGACCGCGGCTGCCCGGAGCATGCGCAGGCCCGCATGGCGCCGGAGGGGATAGTTGGCCAGCAGCACCGCCATGGTGACGGCCCCGAAGGCCGGCATGCTGCGCAGCGCCCCGAGCCCGAGGGGGCCGACATGCAGCACTTCGCCGGCATAGATCGGCAGCAGCGCCGTGGCGCCGCCGAGCAGGACGGTGAACAGGTCGAGGCTGATCGCGCCCAGCACCACCGGCTGTGAGCGGATATAGGCGATCCCGGCCGAGAGGGCCGCCCAGGTGATCGGAGGCCGCTCGCTCACCGCGGCCGGCCGGAACCGGATCAGCGCCGTCAGCAGGCTCGCCAGGGCAAAGCTCGCCCCCGCCCCGCCGAACACCACGGCCGGCCCCAGGGCGTAGAGGAAGCCGCCGAGCGCCGGCCCCATCACCGAGGCGCTCTGCCAGAGGGAGGCGTTCCACGCGATGGCTGAGCTGAACTGAGCGGCCGGAACCAGGGTCGGCAGAAGGGCCTGGAGAGATGGATTGGCGAAGGCCCGGGCGGTGCCCACGAGGATCACCAGGGCGTAGATCGGCCAGACGTCGTGGACGCCCGCCAGGGCGCAGGCCAGGAGACCGAAGCTCGCCACGCTCTGGAGCGCGAAGGCCCCGGCAGCGACGAGGCGCCGGTCGTAGGCATCCGCGACATGGCCGGTGATCAGCGCGCAGACGATTGCCGGCAGGAAGCCCGCGAGACCGACGAGGCCGAGTGCCAGGGCGGAATGGGTCAGGTCGTAGACGAACCAGCCGATCGCCACCGCCTGCATCTGGTAGGCGAGGCCCGTCAGGAAGCGTGCCGCGCCGAACAGGCGGAAGTCGGCGATGCCGAAGACGGCCCAGCCGGAACGATCTTTGTCGGACATGCCCCCTGCTGCGCGGCGCGGAGGGAAGAATCAAGCCTCGCCGCAGGCCGGGCTGCGTGGGTTCGTGGGTTTCGAAGCCCGTTAGTGGAGCGCGAGACCGACCTTGCGCATCGGACCAGACGAAGGCCCGAGCGATCCGGCCGGGTGACCATCCGGTAGTGGATCGCGTCGCGGCTTGCTGTCGGGATCGAGGGGGAACGTGCAGGTCACGCAGGTGCCGTTGCCCGGCGCCGTCTCCAGATGGACCCGGCCGCCATGCAGCTCGACGAAGGACCGGACGATCGACAGGCCGAGTCCCACCCCGCGGTGCCGCGTGCCCAGGGTGTGGCTCTCGAACCGGTTGAAGACCGAGTCGGCGATCTCCGGCGGCATGCCGCGGCCGTGGTCGCGGACGCTCAGGACGAGATCCTGGGCGTTGCGCCGCGCGTGGACCTCCACCCGCTGGCCGGCCTCCGAGAAGCCGACCGCGTTCGAGAGCAGGTTGAACAGGATCTGCCGGACCCGTTTCCCGTCCGCGTGCACGCTGCCGATCGTCTCCGGGACGTCGAGCACGAGGGTGATGCTCGATTCGGCGAGGCGGTCCTCGATGCCCCGCACCGCGGCCTCGACGGTGGCCTGGATGTCGACCTCCTCCCGCTGCAATTCCAGCGAGCCGGCATCGATCGAGGCGAGGTCGAGGATGTCGTTGATGATGACGAGGAGCGCCGCGGAGGAGCGCATGATGTGGTCGGCATATTCGCGCTGCCGCTCGTTGAGCGCTCCGACCGTCTCGTCGCCGAGGAGTTGCGTGAAGCCGATGATGTTGGTGAGCGGCGAGCGCAGCTCGTAGGAAACGTGGTGCACGAAGGTGTCGCGCAGCTGCGCGGCCTTCACCAGGGCGTCGTTCTTCTCGGTGAGCGCTCGCTCGACATTCACGCTCGCGGTGATGTCGATCAGGGTCAGCAGCGTGGCGCCCTCAGGCAGCGGCTGGGCCGCGCAGTCCAGGACGGTACCGTCCACCACTTCGATGCGGCATTCGCGGGCGGTCCGGGACTCGAGCCCGACCACCGCGTCGCGGATTTCGAACCACGCCTCCTCGGCGGGGGCGAGTTCCCGGCAGGCCGCGATGACCGCATCCACATGCGGGCGCTCTTCCACCATGGCGGGGTCCAGCCGCCACACGGTGTGAAAGGCTCGGTTGGCCAGGGTCAGGCGCCCGTCCGCACCGAACACCGCTACGGGTTCGGCCAGGGTGTCGAGGGTCTCGGCTTGCAGACGGCGCAGGGCGTTATACCGGGATTCCGCGTTCAGGTGGTCGGAGACGTCGTCGAACAGATAGGTCAGGCCGCCCTGCGGGTTCGGGTCCGCGACCACGCGCAGGGTCCGGCCATCGGGCAGGTACCACCACGTCTGATTCGCTTCCGCGGCGCGGTAGGCGGCGAGGACCTGCTGCTTCCAGCCCCGGAAATCGGCGTGCTCCTCCAGCTTCCGCTCCGCCCGGAGGTGATCGAGGATCTCGCCGTCGGCGGGGCGGCTGTCCAAGAAGGCCTGATCCAGGTCCCAGAGCTGGCGGTAGGCGGCGTTGTGGAAGATCAGGCGCTGCGAGACGTCGAACATCGCGACGGCGGTCGGCAGCTGATCCAGGGTGCGGACATTGGCGTTCATCTGCCGCTGCAGGTCGGCGCGGACGCTCTCCAGTTCCGACACATCGATGGCGATGCCGATCCGGCCGGTATCGAGGCTCGTCTCGAACACGTCGAGCATGCGTCGGCTGCCAGCCACGATCGCCGAGAGGCGCGGCAGGCTGCGGGTCAGGCCGGCGGAGCGGGCCGCCTCTTCGCGGGCGATGGTCTCGCGGGCGGGGCGGTCGAACAGCTCGAGGCCGGCGTCGAGGGCGGCCTCGCGGCTCTCGGCCTCCACGGCGGCCACGTAGGCGGCGTTGACCCAGCTCAGGCTGCCCTCGCGGCTGCGCCGCCAGACGGGCTGCGGGATCGCGTCCAGAAGCCCGGACAACGTCGACAGGCCCCGGCGGGTCTCTTCCAGGGTGGCGCGCAGGTCGGCGATCTCGCTGCGCTCCTGGCTGGTCTCGCGCAGGCGTAGAAGTGCGCGGCCCGCGACGGCCTGACCGTGGGCCTCGATGCTGCGGTTCGTCTGCGTCCGCAGGCTCAGGGTGAAGCCCGTGCCCCGCGACCGAAGGGTCTCGACGGCGGCCTCGACCGCCTTCGCATCCGCGGCGACCAGCCAGGTGCCGAAGGCCAGGACCCGGCGGGCATAGCCCGAGGTCGGCCGCTCGCCGTGAATCGCGAGGCTGATATCGCCCTCGACCACCGGTTCGCTGCGGCGGTCCCAGGTGACGATGATCTGACGCTCGGCGTTGAGCAGCATCTCGGCCCGGTCATGAGCCCCGCGCAGGACATCCAGCGCCGCCGCCAGCTCGCGCTCGCGCCGAGTCCAGCGGTTGCGTTCGTAAAGATGCAGCAGCGACAGGATCACCGCGAAGGCGACCAGTCCGCCGAAGATCGCCAGGGCGGCGACACTGTGGATCTCGCGTGCCGGGTGCGCCCCCGCCGTGTCGGGCAGCTCGGCCAGAGCCGCGCTCGCCATGGTCAGGGCGAGCGCACCCACGCAGATCCGAACGTGGGTCGCACGACCGACACCCATTGCTTGCCCTGCCCCCGCCCACCGACGGTGATGCGAACGGCGCGCGCCATCGCGCGGCGCCAGACGCACCCGCCCCGCGGCGGTTCTCTCGAACCGGCGCGGCCACATCGATCAAAGATTCGCCCGCACCTTACCGTGCGTCGGAATCCACCCGGAAGGGGAACGAAGCGTGGCTTTGGGCTGCTCGCGCATAATCAATCGTTAACGACACACAGAAGACACAGTTCGATCACGCATACATATCTTGACAAACAAAAAGGCCCGACGCAGGGCGCCGGGCCTGAAAAAGGATAGTCGGTTCGAAGCGCGACGCCCTGGACCGGCAGGCGGATCGGCAGCCGGAAACGAGGCCGCCGATCCGCTCCCGCATCAGTAGCGGTAATGCTCGGGCTTGAACGGGCCGCTCTCGGAGACGCCGATATAGGCGGCCTGATCGGGGCGCAGCTTCGAGAGCTTCACGCCGATCTTCTCAAGGTGCAGGGCCGCGACCTTCTCGTCGAGGGTCTTGGGCAGGGTGTAGACCTGCTTCTGGTACTTGCCCGGGTTGGACCACAGCTCGATCTGGGCCAGCGTCTGGTTGGTGAACGAGGCCGACATCACGAAGGACGGGTGGCCGGTGGCGTTGCCGAGGTTCACCAAGCGGCCCTCCGACAAGAGGATGATGCGGTGGCCGTCCGCGAAGGTGATCTCGTCGACCTGCGGCTTGATGTTCGACCACTTCAGGTTCTTCAGGCCGGCGACCTGAATCTCGTTGTCGAAGTGGCCGATGTTGCAGACGATCGCCCGGTCCTTCATCGCCCGCATGTGGTCGATGGTGATGATGTCCTTGTTTCCGGTCGCGGTGACGAAGATGTCGGCGCGCGGCGCGGCATCCTCCATGGTGACGACCTCGTAGCCTTCCATGGCAGCCTGGAGCGCGCAGATCGGGTCGATCTCCGACACGAGCACGCGGCAGCCGGCATTGCGCAGGGATGCGGCCGAACCCTTGCCCACGTCGCCGAAGCCCGCGACCATCGCGACCTTGCCGGCCATCATCACGTCCGTGCCGCGACGGATGCCGTCGACCAGCGACTCCTTGCAGCCGTAGAGGTTGTCGAACTTCGACTTGGTGACCGAGTCGTTCACGTTGATCGCCGGGAAGAGCAGCTTGCCCTCCTTGGCCAGCACGTAGAGGCGGTGGACGCCCGTGGTGGTCTCCTCGGAGACGCCCTTGATGCTGTCGGCGAGGCCGGCGAACCAGCCCTTCGGCTTCTCGGCGAGCTTCTTCTTGAGCAGTGCGAAGAAGACCTCCTCCTCCTCGCTCTCCGGCTTGTCGAGGAAGGCGGTGTCGCCGTTCTCGGCGCGCAGGCCGAGATGGACGAACATGGTCGCGTCGCCGCCGTCGTCGAGGATCATGTTCGGCATGCCGCCGTCATGCCAGTCGAACAGGCGCGAGGTGTAGTCCCAGTACTCCTCCAGGGTCTCGCCCTTCACGGCGAAGACCGGGATGCCGGCGGCCGCGATGGCGGCGGCGGCGTGGTCCTGGGTCGAATAGATGTTGCAGGAGACCCAGCGGATATCGGCGCCGAGCGCCTTCAGGGTCTCGATCAGCACGGCGGTCTGGATCGTCATGTGGAGCGAGCCGGCGATCTTGGCGCCCTTCATGGGCTGCGCGGCGCCGTACTCCTCGCGGACCGCCATCAGGCCCGGCATCTCCGTCTCGGCGATCGAGATCTCCTTGCGGCCGTAATCGGCCAGCCCGATGTCCTTGACGATGTAATCCTTGGCCATGTCGCGACCGCTCCGTGTTCGCAGTGGGGTTCGGCGCGAGCCTCTACCACCTCGTGGGCCACGAAGCAATCAAGACATAAAGATGTCTTTATGCGTTCTGAGCGCCGGGGTGGCTGCGCTGCCGCCCCGGCTGCCCATGAACGGCAGCGTCTTCAGCGAGTCGGGCGGGCCAGCCAGCCCACCGCAAACGCGACGGCCGCCACGAGGGCGAGGGTCGTGCCGCGATTTGCGTCAGCGCGTGCCGCGAGATGGCGGCCATGGTGCACGGCGCGGTCGCGGTAATGCTGGCCGCGTTCGACAGCCTCGTCGGCCAGATCCCGACCCCGCGCGCTGACGTCGCGGAACCGGCTCCGGCCCTCTTCGACGAGGTGCTCGCCGCCGTGGCGCAGATCGCGCACTGCCTCCCGCGCCTCGCCGTAGACGTATTGCGCAGCGCCGGCAGCCTGGTCGTAGGCGCCGTCGAGCTGGTTCCCCGGGTTGCCGCGAACCGCGCCGGCGGCCGTCTTGGCGCGGCCCCGCAGGTGGCGGAGACCGCCTTCGAGATGATCCCTGTTCATCGTATCCCTCCGATCCGGCGCGCGCCCAGACGGCGCATCGCCTGCGTCGGGGCGGAACGAGGGGGGAGGCGCACGGTTCCGCTTGGGCTGCGCCACGACAACACGATTCGGTGCGCCGCCCGGGATCCGGGGTCATCCGCGAGGGCAACTCAGATCTCGATCTCGGTCCCCACCTCAACCACCTGCCGGGTCGGGACCCCGAAGAAGGCGCCGGTGCGCTCGGCGTTGCGCTGCATGAAGGCGAACAGGTTCTCCCGCCAGGGTGCCATGCCGCGATCGTCACTCTTCGCGATGATCGTCTCGTGGCCGACAAAGATGGTCATGTCGTCGAGCACGTGTGGAGGCAGGTGGCGGGATTCGACCGCGCAGGCCAAGCCTTCGGGGATCGAGGCGTCCTCCATGAATCCGTAGCGCAGGATCACCCGATAGAAATCCGGTGCCAGGATCGTCACGTGCGCGCGCCGTTCCTTCGGGACGGTGGGCGTCTCCTCGGAAAGCGCCGTGATGATCAGGATCCGCTCCATCAGGGCGTGGTTGCGCTCCACGAAGCGCGACAGGTGCAGCGGGATCCCGTGCTCGGCCGCCGACAGGAATGCCGCCGTGCCCGGCAGGCGTAGCAGGTCGCGGTGCTGGAGGCCGGAGAGGAAGACGTCCTCCGGCAACCGCAGGGCGATCCGCGCCTCCTCGACGAGTTCGTTGCCCCGCTTCCAGGTCAGCATCATCAGGGCGACGATGCCGGCCAGCACCAGGGGAAACCACCCACCCTCCAGGATCTTCACGCTGTTGGCGGCGAAGAATACGAGGTCGATCGCGAGGAAGAAGCCGTTGACCGCGAAGACCAAAATCGAGTTGTAGCCCCAGCGGATCGCGATCAGCGCGGCCAGCAGCGTGGTGATGCCCATCAACATCGAGACCGCGATGCCGTAAGCGCCGGCCAGCGCATCGGAGGAGCCGAACATCACCACCGCCACGAGGGTTGCGACGGCGAGCAGCCAGTTCACCACCGGGACATAGATCTGACCACGCTCGTCCTTGGCGGTCTGCACGATCCGCATGGCCGGGAGAAAGCCGAGCTGAACCGATTGCTGGGTCAGCGAGAACACCCCCGAGATGATCGCCTGCGAGGCGATGACCGTCGCCATGGTGGCGAGCGCGACCAGGGGATAGTGCGCCCAGTCGGGGCAGAGGCGGAAGAACGGGTTCTCGAGCGCGCTTGCATCGGCAATCAGCAGCGCCCCCTGACCGAAATAATTGAGGATCAGCGCCGGCAGGACCAGTGCGAACCACGCGAGGCGAATCGGCAGCGCGCCGAAATGGCCGAGATCGGCGTACATCGCCTCGCCGCCCGTCACCGCCAGGAACGCCGCGCCCAGCATGGCAAAGCTCACCGGCAGGCCCGCATGAAGCATGAAGTCCAACGCCCGGAATGGGTTGGCAGCCGCGAGGATTTCGGGATTGTGCAGGATCCCGGCGATTCCCAGCAGGCCGAGAACGCCGAACCACGCGAACATGACGGGCCCGAACACGCGTCCGATGGCGGCCACGCCCTTGTGCTGGACGAGGAACAGCCCGACCAGGATCACGATGGTGATCGGCACCACGTAGGGCCCGAGCGAGGGCGCATCGATCTTCAAGCCCTCGATGGCCGAGAGCACTGAGATCGCCGGCGTGATCGCCCCGTCGCCGTAAAGCAGCGCCGCGCCCACGAGGCCGACCACCAGCAGCACGGCCTTCCACGAGCCGGGACGGGCCTGCCGCGCGCCGAGCAGCGCCAGCATGGCCACGATGCCGCCCTCGCCGCGATTGTCCGCGCGCAGGATCAGCACGGCGTATTTGAGCGACACGATCAGGATCAGCGACCACAGGATCAGCGACACCGCGCCGGTCGCCGCCGTCGGCACCGAGGCGCCGCCGCTGGTGGCGGCCTTCACCGCCTCCTTGAACGCGTAGAGCGGGCTCGTGCCGATGTCGCCGTAGACGACACCCAGCGCGCCGAGCACGAGGGCTGGCCGCAGACGAGTGCGCGCGGACGCGCTGCCGTCGGCACCGGTCTCGGCACCGGTCTCGGCATCGATCTCCGCATTAGGGGCGAGGGACTGACTCAACGCACCGGCTCCCACACGAACCTGCCCGGACCTGGGCGGGTCGACCTTGTCCGACAGTTAGCAGCCCGACCTTGGCCGTCCAGCGACCGCGCCGATGGAGGCCCCCGAGAGGCCGGCATCACACGCGGACTTGAGGGTATAAGTCCAGGAACGCCGCGCGGTGTCCGCCGGCTCGGGACCGACCTGTTCCCGGACGCACGCAGCCCAGGCGGCATCCAAGCCAGGAGCCAGCAGGGGGCTACGCGCCATCCCTATGTGGGGCCGCTTGTACGGCGCTTCGCGTGCCGGCTTCCGGATCAGGCTCCGCCATCGCTCCTTTTGTCCGGGAGAGGGTTGGTCGGTTCAGATCAGGTTGGCCAAGGTCTCGGGACAACCCTCGCCGCGCCTCAGGCAGAAGACCTCTGCGCCGGCATGGCGGGCGATCGAGGCAGCCACGGTGCTGGCCGGGGCCGGGGCGCCGATGCTCTCGCTCACGATCACAGCACGCAGCGGCACATCGTACCGGCGCAGGGTCTCGCAGGCTGTCAGCGTGTGGCTGATCGCCCCCAGGTAGCTGCCCGACACCAGCAGTGCCGGAACATCAAGCGCCCGGAGCCAGTCGAGACCGGTTGCATTCGCGGTGACCGGACTCATCAAGCCGCCGACACCCTCGATCAGCAGCGTTCCCGGGGTGCAGGCACTCTGGACGCGGCACCAAGCGACGAGATCGGCCAGATCCAGGGATCGCCCCTCCAGCACGGCCGCCTGATCGGGCGACAGTGGCGCGGCGAAGCGCCAGGGCGAGCAGGCCTCCACGGCCTCGGCATCGAGGGCGCTGTCCTGCGCGTCGAGGAGGCGCGCGGTGTCGCTCTCGGAGAAGCCCGGGTCGGACAGCGATGGGACGCCGCTCGCCAGCGGCTTCACCGTCCGGACCGGGCGGCCCTGCGCCCGCAGGCGCCGGGTCAGCGCCGCGGTGACGTAGGTCTTGCCGATCTCGGTGCCGGCCCCTGCGATGAAGACCGTCCGGGCCGCCATGCCGGCCTCAGGCCTGCAGGCTGCCGTGACAATGCTTGTACTTCTTGCCCGAGCCGCAGGGGCACGGCTCGTTGCGGCCCACGCGGCCCCAGGTTCCGGCATCCTGCGGGTCGCGCTCCAGCACGGCGCCATCCGCGGCGAGGTCCTGCGCGGCGAAGCCGTAGGCCGGGCCGCCCCCGCTGCCCGTGCCGGCATAGTCCATCTCGTTCTCGCCGGTGACCGGATCGAGGTGCTGGGCGAACATCGGCGGCAGCGCCGGCCCGCCGGCCGGGAACTGCTCCTGCGGCTCCTGGAACATGATCTCGACCCGCGAGAGCTGCGCCGTCACCTGCTCGCGCAGGGCCGTGACGAGACTATTGAACAGGTCGAAGGCCTCGGACTTGTACTCGTTCAGCGGGTCGCGCTGGGCGAAGCCGCGCCAGCCGATCACCTGCCGCAGGTGGTCCAGCGTCACGAGGTGCTCGCGCCACAGATGATCCAGGGTCTGGAGCAGCACCTGCTTCTCGATATAGGCGGTCACCTCCGCGCCGTTCTTCTCGGTCCGCTCGGCATAGGCTGTCTCGGCCGCCTTGAGCAGGCGCTCGCGCATCTCCTCGTCGGCGATGCCTTCCTCCTTGGCCCAGTCCTCGACCGGCACGTCGAGGTTGAGGATCTCCTTGACCTGCTCGTGCAGGCCAGCGACGTCCCATTGCTCGGCATAGGCGTTCTCGGGGATGTGCCGGGCGACCAGATCGTCGATCACGCCCTCGCGCATCTCGTCCACGGTCTCGCGGACGCTCTCCTGGGCCATGAAGTCCCGGCGCTGCTCGAACACGACCTTGCGCTGGTCGTTCATGACGTTGTCGTACTTCAACACGTTCTTGCGCATGTCGAAGTTGCGGGCCTCGACCTTCTGCTGCGCCTTCTCGATCGCCTTGTTGATCCAGGGGTGGATGATCGCCTCGCCCTGCTCCAGGCCGAGCTTCTGCAGCATCCCGTCCATGCGGTCGGAGCCGAAGATCCGCATCAGGTCGTCCTGAAGCGACAGGTAGAATTTCGAGCGGCCGGGATCGCCCTGGCGGCCGGAGCGGCCGCGGAGCTGGTTGTCGATGCGCCGGCTCTCGTGGCGCTCGGTGCCGATGATGTAGAGGCCGCCCGGCAGATCCTTCTTGCGGCCCGCCTCCGGATCCGCCTTCTCGCCCGAGGCCAGCACCTTGGCGCGGTTCTCGGCGATCTCGGCCTTGATCGCCTCGATCCGGGCGTCGCGCTCCGGCCCCTCGGGGATTCCTGCCAGCTCCTTCTCGACCCGCATCTCGACGTTGCCGCCGAGTTTGATGTCGGTGCCGCGGCCGGCCATGTTGGTGGCGATGGTGATCGCGCCCGGCACACCGGCCTCGGCCACGATATAGGCCTCCTGCTCGTGGAAACGGGCGTTCAGCACGGCGAAGCGCTTGGTCACCCGGCCCTCGCGGGCGGCGGCGTAGACGTCGGTCAGCGCGTTCGGGTCGGAATAGTCGAGCAGGGTGTAGCCGGCCTTCTTGAGCATCTCGGCGAGGTGCTCCGACTTCTCGATCGAGCCGGTTCCGACCAGGATCGGCTGGTGACGGCTATGCGCCTTGTCGATCTCGGCGATGATGCCGTCGTATTTCTCGCCGACCGTCCGGTAGACCTCGTCGTCCTCGTCGACGCGCTCGACCTCCTTGTTGGTCGGGATGTCGACCACGTCGAGCTTGTAGATCTCGGCGAACTCGTCGGCCTCGGTGGAGGCCGTGCCGGTCATGCCGGCGAGCTTCTTGTAGAGCCGGAAGTAGTTCTGGAAGGTGATCGAGGCGAGCGTCTGGTTCTCGGGCTGGATCGTGACCCGCTCCTTGGCCTCGAGCGCCTGATGGAGCCCCTCCGAGTAGCGCCGGCCCTGCATCATGCGACCGGTGAACTCGTCGATGATCACCACCTCGTCGTTCTTGACGATGTAGTCCTTGTCCCGGGTGAACAGCGTGTGGGCGCGCAAGGCTTGGTTCACGTGGTGGACGAGGCTGACGTTGTGCGCGTCGTAGAGGTCGCCGTCCTTGAGCAGGCCGACCTCACGCAGGGTCTCCTCGACGAATTCGTTGCCGGCTTCCGTGAGCGAGACCGTGCGCTGCTTCTCGTCGAGGTCGTAATGCTCGCGCACCAGCCGGGGCATGATCGCGTCGACCGACACGTAGAGCTCCGAGCGGTCGTCTACCGGGCCCGAGATGATCAGCGGCGTGCGCGCCTCGTCGATCAGGATCGAATCGACCTCGTCCACGATGGCGAAGTTGTGCCCCCGCTGCGCGAGCTGGGACAGCTCGTACTTCATGTTGTCGCGCAGGTAGTCGAAACCGTACTCGTTGTTGGTGCCGTAGGTGATGTCGCAGGCATAGGCGTCCTTGCGCTGCGCGTCGTCGAGCCCGTGGACGATGGTGCCGACAGAGAGCCCCAGGAACCGGTAGAGCTGGCCCATCCACTCGGCATCGCGGGCGGCGAGGTAGTCGTTCACGGTGACGACGTGGACGCCCTTGCCCTCCAGGGCGTTGAGATAGACCGGCAGGGTCGCCACCAGGGTCTTGCCCTCGCCGGTCTTCATCTCGGCGATGCCGCCCTCGTGCAGCACCATGCCGCCGATCATCTGGACGTCGAAGTGACGCTGGCCGAAGACGCGCTTGGCCGCCTCGCGCACCGTGGCGAAGGCCGGCACGAGGATATCGTCGAGGCTCTTGCCGGCGGCAAGTTCCGCCTTCAGCATGTCGGTGCGGGCGCGCAGGGCCTCGTCCGGGAGCGCCTGGATCTCCGGTTCCAGCGCATTGATCTGCGCCACGCGCGGGCGGTAGCCCTTGACGCGCCGGTCATTGGAGGAGCCGAAAATCTTCTTGGCGATCGAGCCGAGCATCGTGGACCTGCGGACGCGCGAGCCCGCCCACGCTTGACGCGTGGCGGGCCGGCCTGGGCGGAGTTGGCCGGGCTTATAGAGGTAAACATCGCCCGGTGCACCTAAAAGGGGCAGCCCTCAACGCCTGCCGATGCGGTCACGGTTCCGACAGCGGCGGAACCGTCGCGCTTGCCTTCTCGTGCGACGCGGGCCACCTGTGCCGCGGCCCGCCGCCCGGCCCGATCCGGAGTGGCCGAAAGACGGCTACCAGACGTCAGACGAGGACTCCGCCCGATGCCCCATACCGCCCTGCTCCGGCGCGTCAGCGCGCTCGCACTCCTGATCGCGCTGCCGGGCGTCGCGCTGGCCCAGGCGCCCCAGAAGGCGCCGGCTCCCGCCACGACGCCCGCCGCGAACACGCCCGCCGCCCCGGCGGGGCCGGATTCGGTCGTGGCGAGCGTCAACGGCAAGCCGATCACGCAGGGCGACCTCGCCATCGCGGCCGACGACCCGGCCCTGTCGCTGCCGGGCGTCGACGAGGCGCAGAAGAAGAACCTTCTGGTCGACTACATGGTCGATCTGCGCGTCGGCGCGCAGGCCGCCGAGGCCGCCAAGATCGGCGACACGCCGGAGTTCAAGCGCAAGCTCGCCTATTTCCGCGACAAGCTGCTGCTCGACGACTACCTGGAGCAGGAGGCCAAGCGCGCCGTGACGCCCGAGGCCGAGCACGCGATCTACGATCAGACCGTCAAGCTGATGAAGCCCGAGGAGGAGGTGCATGCCCGCCACATCCTCGTGGACAACGAGGGCGACGCGAAGAAGATCGCGGCGCGGATCAAGGGCGGCGAGGATTTCGCCAAGGTCGCGGCCGAGACCTCGAAGGACCCGGGCTCGAAGGCCGAGGGCGGTGATCTCGGCTGGTTCACCAAGGAGCGGATGGTCCCGGATTTCGCCAACGCGGCCTTCGCGATGAAGCCCGGCCAGGTCTCCGACCCGATCAAGACGCAGTTCGGCTGGCACGTGATCAAGGTCGAGGAGATGCGGACCAAGCCGCAGCCGACCTTCGACGAGCTGAAGGAGCAGATCGACCAGCACCTGATCCGCAAGGCCCAGCAGGACCTCATCCTGAAGCTGCGGGCGGAGGCGAAGATCGTGCGCCCCGATGCGCCGGCCGAGGCGGCGCAGCCGACGCCGGAGACGAAGAAGCCCTGATCGGGATGCCGGGCGATCGACGCGCCCCTTTCCCGGACGCCTGAAACGAAATTGGAAGGCGATCCGGGACCTAGCACACGAAGCGCCGCGCAAGCGGCCCTTGTTTGTCTCAGAAGGACGCTTCGCGACCTCTAGCGCTGGATCCCGGGTCGCATTCCGCTGACGCTGCATGCGCCCGGGAAAGAGTCGGCCCTATGTACGGGCCGCCCAAGAGTCGGAGGCCTGTCAGTAGGGCCGATCAGGCACGAGGTAGCTCGACTGCGCCGGTGCGGATTGCGGGGTCACGCCGAGCGCGGCCAGCTCGTCGGTGCGGCGGCCTTCGGCGATCCGGTCGAGCACCGCGATCAGCAGCCACGGGCACGCGATGCCGATGAAGAACGCCATGGGATCCTCCAGCGCCGAGTCGGTGAGATGCCCGGCTTAGGAAGAGAATAGGCGGTCCGGGCCGCGCAACAAGCACCCGGACCGGATTCTCAGATCCAGCCCTGAAGCTCCCGGCGCACCACGTGCTCGATCACCTTCATGCCGAGATCGGTGTCGTTCAGGCACGGGATGTAGGCGAAGCGCTCACCGCCATTCTCCTCGAAATAGTGGCGGTTCTCGCCGTCGAGCTCTTCCAGTGTTTCCAGGCAATCAGCCGTGAAGCCCGGCGCCACGATCGCCATGCGCTTCACGCCGGATTTGGCCAATTCCATCACGGTCTCGTCGGTGTAGGGCTTCAGCCATTCCTCGTTGCCGAAGCGCGACTGGAAGGTCACGCGCATCTTGTCCGGCGACAGCCCCAGGGCCTCGCGGATCAGCCGGCCGGTCTTGTGGCACTGGCAATGGTAGGGGTCGCCCTTGAGCAGGTAGCTGCGCGGTACCCCGTGGAACGAGGTGAGGATTACCTCCGGCTCGAAATCGAGTTTGGCCAGCCCCTCCCGGATCGAATCGGCCATTGCGGCGATGTAGACCGGATCGTCGTGATAGGGCGGCGAGACGCGGACCGTCGGCTGCCAGCGCATGTCCATCAGGGCCCGGAACGCCTGATCGCAGGCGGTGGCCGAGGTGGCGGCGGCGTATTGCGGATAGAGCGGCACCAGCAGGATCCGGTCGCAGCCCTGATCGAGCAGCGCCTGGATCCGGCCGGCGACCTCCGGCTTGCCGTAGCGCATCGCCCAGTCGACCACGACCGAATCGCCCATCGCGGCCTGAAGGCGCTCGCTCTGGCCCCGGGTGGTGGTCTTGAGCGGCCCCTCGTTCAGGGCGTTGTTCCACACGCTGGCGTAGTCGCGGCCCTTCGGCCCCGGGCGCTTGGTCAGGATAATCAGGTTGAGGAGCGGCCACCAGATCAGCCGCGACACCTCGATGACCCGCCGGTCGGACAGGAACTCCTTGAGATACCGGCGCATCGGCCAATAGCTCGTGCCCTCCGGCGTGCCGAGATTCATCAACAACACGCCGACGCGGCCCCAGGCCACCTTCGGGTGGTCGGCCGGCAGGGTGTCGGATGCGGGCTGGCGTGGGGCCAGGGGACGGCCATTCGCCAGCGCGGCGGCGGGTTCGACGCGTTCGTTCATGGCAGCGTTCCGGCGCCGCGCGCCGAGTCCTTACTTCTGGTTACAGATATCCGGCGGCCGGCGCGCGCGCTGAGGCCAGGACCGGAGGCTTAACCCCGTCGGGTCCGCTTCCATGTAGGGTGCGATGCCGCCCGGCGAAGACCGGATGCGACATGCCGCACCGGATGCGCACGCACGACCCCTGTCCCTAACCATGCTGGGCGGCGCGCTGCAACCGAGGCGGCCGTGGCGGAAACTGGAGATTCGATTGAGCGCGACACCTGTGGCCGATGCCCTCGTGGCCTTCCGTGCCTCCGGCTCACCCTGGCTGGCGCTGCCCTTCTTCGCGGACGGGGAGGCCGAGGCCGTGGCGGCCCGGGTGGATGCGCGGATCGCGGCGGGCGCCCGCGTGCTGCCAGCCCCGGACCGGATCTTCCGCGCCCTCTCGGAGACGCCGCTGGACGCGGTCCGCGCGGTGATTCTCGGACAGGACCCCTACCCGACCCCGGGCGATGCCAACGGCCTCGCCTTCTCGTTCGTGGGATCGGGCCGCCTGCCCGCCTCGCTGAAGGTGATCCTGGCCGAGGCGGGCTCCGACCGCGCCGCGGGCGGCGACCTCACGGTCTGGGCCCGTCAGGGGGTTCTGCTCCTCAACAGCGCGCTGACGGTGGAGGCCGGCAAGGCCGGAGCGCATCTGCGCACCGGCTGGGCGCGGCTGACCGATGAGGCGGTGGCCGCGATCTCGGCGCGGCCCGAACCCGCCGTGTTCCTGCTGTGGGGCGCCCAGGCCCGCGCCCGGGCGGCGCTGATCGATCAGACCCGCCACGGCGTCTTCGAGAGCGGACACCCCTCGCCGCTCAACCGCGCCCGGGACTTTCCGGGTTCGGACCCGTTCGGCCGGGCCAATCGCTGGCTCGTCGCGCACGGGAGCCAGCCGATCGAATGGCGGCTGGGCCGAGCTTGAGCCGATTTGCGGTGGTGTGCTGTACGGTCCACCACACGGTATCGGCTATCCGATCCTCGACCTCATCCTGAGGTGCCGGAGCATAACGGAGGCCTCGAAGGAAGCCTCCAGAAGCCGCGCGATTCAGAAGCCCTCCTTCAAGGCCCGCCGACGCGGGCACCTCAAAAGAGGGGTTGAGTCGGAGGCACCCGAGCTTCCCTCACGGAACCTGCTCAGCTCTTCCGTCCCTACGGCTTGGCGGCTTCCGCAGGTTTGGCCGGCGTTTCTTGCCCGGCGGGCAGAAGCACGTTCTTGGCGACCGTGCCCTCCGGCCCGTATTCGCCCGCGACCGCGAGGCAGGCCTGATCGCGGTTCTGCTGCATCTGGTTCGACATCAGCGTGAACATCGTCTGCACCCGGTTGCCGAATGGCCCGCGGGGCTGGACGTCCGCGATCTGCACATTCTGCTTCGCCAGAAGCCCCTCGAACTGGTCGCTGCCGATCCGATAGCCGCAGACGTTGGAGGCTGCGAAGATGTAGGCGGCGAATTCCAGGGCGCGTGGGCCCGGCGCGTTCCGGATCTGTGCCTGTGCCGGCAGGGCGGCGGCCATCAGGGCGGCGGACAGAACGACGTGGCGCATGCGGACCTGTTTCCTCGATGAACGCGGCCTCTGGCGGGCCGCCGCGACGGACAGCAACATAAGTCGAGCCGAACCACGCGCCACTGCGACCGAATTTAACGACAATCCGCGGTTCGGCCTTCACGGCTCGTTGGCCATAGGCGCAGTGAAGGGGGTTACAACGGCCCAAAAGCGACTCTTGTTCCTGCTGCGCCGTGCGGTGAGACAGAGTGTTAACCCGCTCGCGTCACGCCAGACATCACGGTTTGTCCAGATCCAGGCGGTCTGCATCGCATGTTCGGCCTCGAATCCACTGTCGCACCCTTTTCCGCCCCGGCGCCCCGCGCCGCCGAAGGGCGTATGTCCGCCACGAGCGCACGGCGCACCGAGCCGGCTCACGCCGCTGCGGTCTGTCCGCACCGCGTGGCCCGCTGGGCTTGGGGCGAAGGCCTCCGGGCGGGCGATGCCGTCGCGCTTCTGGTGCAGGATTTCGGGCAGGCGGAGGCCATGCGCCTCGGCCTGAGCCGTCTCGGCCTGCATGTGATCGGCCTCGCCGGGCGCCGCGGCCATGGACTCGCCGAGGGTCTGGCCGGAGCCGCCCTGGTCATCGCCGACACGCATCTCGCGGATGCCTACGCCGCGGTGATGGGGCGCCTCGCGACCTACCCAGCGCTGTGGTGGAACGGCCCGGGCGCCGATTTCGCGAGCCTCGATCTGGCCCTGGCCGAGCTGGCCTGAGGCGCGACTACCGCTTCAGCCACGCGTCCAGCGCTTCGTAGCGCGTGGGATCGTCCGGGCAAAGGCCGGTGCCGCATTCCGCCGCCGTCGAGACGGCATTGGCGAGGATGACGCCGACGAATAGGAGAAGGCAGGCCGTCCCGAAGATCCCAGCGTCTTCTCCAGCCCGAGACCCGTGCTGGCCGGTGTCGGCGATCAGGAGGAGCACGGCCACCGCCCCGATCAGCGCCGCGAAGGCGATCAGCGCCAGCGTGTAGAAGTGAAGGCCGAACAGCGTCGCGCCGTAGCCGCCGGTGCCGGGCACGACGTGCAGGGCGACCTGCCGGGCCGCGATGGCCGCACCCATCAGCGCGCCGAGGATCGCGAGCCCGTAATGGGAAGGCCGGGGGCCGAACCGGACGCTGAGCGCGAAGCCGAGGCCCGACGCCGCGAACGCCGCCCGCTGCAGGAGGCAGAGCGGACACGGCAACTCGCCGCGCAGGATCTGATAGCCGAAGGCCACCAGTAGGATCGCACAGCAGCCCAGCAATCCGAGGGCGTTGAGCGTGCGGGCGTGACGCAGCGTCATGGGGATTGGCTCAGAAATCGAGGTTGAGCGTCGACGTGGCATGCGCCGCGAAGAGCGCCAGGGTGCCGATCATCCCGGCGAGCCACAAGCCGATGGCCGGGCCGCGCCGCCCGGCGAGAATCGCGGCCGCGCTGCCTGCGAAGCCGATGAACGGCAACACCATCATGGACATCCCCCGTCTTATCATGCCGCCCGAAAGCCCAAGCCGCCGTACGAACGGCACGCATGCGGGTCTTGGCTTTCGCGGACCTGTCGCGCTGGCGTCGCAGCTGGCCGGCCCGCGTGCTACCCACAGGTCGCAAAACCGGCGCCGCGAAAGGTGAACCGGTCCTGGGAGACGCCCCATGAGAGCCGCCACTGCGCCGGTCCCGCCCGTCGCGCACGATTTGCAGGGCCCGATCTTGCTGCGCAACGATGCCGGCGGCGTCGCGACCCTGACGCTCAACCGCCCGCAGGCCCGCAACGCCCTGTCGATGGCCCTGATGGGTGCCCTTCAGGATCAGCTCGACGCGATTCGCGACGATCCGACGGTGCGGGTCGTGGTCCTGCAGGGGGCCGGCCCGGCTTTCTGCGCGGGGCACGACCTGAAGGAGATGCGCGCCGACTCGTCCCGAGGGGCGACCGAGGCGGTGTTCCGCGCCTGCGCCCGGCTGATGCTGAGCCTGACGCGCCTGCCGCAGCCCGTGATCGCCCGGGTCCACGGCATCGCCACCGCGGCCGGCTGCCAGCTCGTGGCGACCTGCGACCTCGCGATCTGCGCCGAGACGGCGCGCTTCGCCACGCCGGGGGTGCAGATCGGCCTGTTCTGCTCGACCCCGATGGTCGCCCTGTCGCGGGCGGTGTCGCGCAAGGCCGCTCTGGAGATGCTGCTGGTCGGCGAACCGATCGACGCGCAGGAGGCGATGCGGATCGGCCTCGTCAACCGCGCCGTGCCGGAGGCGGAACTCGACGGCGCGGTCAGCGCCCTGGCGGCCCGGATCGCCGGAAAAGCCTGGCGCGTCCTGGCGATCGGCAAGGAGGCGTTCGGCCGACAGATCGAGATGGGCCTGGAGGAGGCCTACACCTACACGGCCGACATCATGGTCCGGAACATGATGATGGCCGACGCCCAGGAGGGCATCGACGCGTTCCTCGGCAAGCGTACGCCCCGCTGGGAGCCGTGAGCGCCGGCGTGGCACGATTGGACGCAGGCCCGGCGGCGTGGCGCACGTAGGCTCTCGCGTCGCCCTGCCCTAGGATGGCGGATGCGCGCGCGTATGCTGAACCTTGCGCCCTCGATGCGGCCCTCAACGCGGAACGGCTGATGAGCACCATCGACCTGTTCGGTCTGACGCTGGCCTTCTACGGCGCGATGCCGCCGCCGCGTCCGCCGCGCCCGAATCGCAACGGTGCGACCTGGGCCGCCGCCCTGGTGTTCGGCGGCATCTGCATCGCCATGGTGGGGCCGATGATCACCATCTGGAGCTTCCACCGGCCCTACGCCGAGGCGAAGGCGCGCTGCATCCGGTCCGGTGGCCGCGTCCTGTACGCGGCCCTCGACGGCAGCGGCCCCTATCGGTGCGATCATCCGGTCCCGGACGGTCTCGCACATCCGGTCACGCGCACGGATTAATACGCGCCGTGGCGTAAGCTTGAGCTATATCCGGCGCCGTCTTCAGCGAACCGGATGCCGAGACCTTGGAAAACGCGCTTCTGCGATGGCTTCAGTCGACGGCGCTGATGCGCGCGGACGTGGAGGCTCTAGTCGGCTTCGCCCTGGCGATCGGCGTCACCCTGCACGCCCTGCTGCGCAAGCGGCGGGTCAGCGTCGCGGTGGGTTGGATCGGCCTCGCGTGGCTGTCGCCGATCTTCGGCACCGCGCTCTACCTGACCTTCGGCATCAACCGCGTCTCGCGCCGGGCCCGGCGGCTGGGGACCAAGCCCTCCGATTCCATGCATCTGCCCGATACCGACGACGCCGTCGTGCCCGAGGCGCTCTGGCCCCTCGACCGGGCGATCCGGCGGATCACCGGCCTGCCGGCCTTCGCGGGCAATACCGTACGGATGTTCCGCAACGGCGATGCGGGCTATCCGGCCATGCTGGCGGCCATTCGGGAGGCCAAGGCCAGCATCGGCCTGTCGAGCTACATTTTTCGCGACGATCCCACCGGGGCCGAGTTCTGCGACGCCCTCGTGGAGGCTCAGAGCCGCGGCGTGCAGGTCCGCGTCATCATCGACGGGATCGGCGGCGGCTACTTCCGGGCGCCTGTCTACCGCCGCCTGACCGCGGCCGGCGTGCCGGCGGCCCTGTTCATGCACTCGGCCCTGCCCTGGCGGATGCCGTTCCTGAACCTCCGATCGCACAAGAAGCTGCTGATCGTCGACGGGCGCATCGCCTTCACGGGCGGGCTGAACATCTGGCACGCGAACCGCGTCACCCTGAAGCCCGCGCGTCCGATCCGCGACACCCATTACCGGCTGACCGGCCCCGTGGTGGAGCAGCTGGCCGCCGCCTTCGCGGCCGATTGGGCGTTCGTGTCCGGCGAGAACCTCGACGGGCCACCATGGTTCGTCGACCTCGAGCCGACCGGGGACAGCGTCGCCCGGGCGGTGACCTCCGGCCCGGACGCCGACGTGGAGAAGATCGAGCAGGTCATCCTCCAGGCGCTCGCCTGCGCGCGGAAGACCGTCCGGTTCGTGACGCCCTACTTCCTGCCGGACGAGCTTATCACCGGTGCCCTCGCTCAAGCCGCGACGCGGGGCATCACCGTCGACGTGATCATCCCGCGGGTGAGCGACCACCACTTTATCGACTGGGCGACCCGGGCCCATATCGACCCGCTGCTCCGGGCCGGCGTCCGGGTCTGGCTCGACGAGCCGCCCTTCGACCATTCCAAGGTGATGGTGGTGGACGACATCTGGTGCTTCGTCGGCAGCGCCAACTGGGACATGCGCAGCTTCCGGCTGAACTTCGAGCTGAACGTCGAGATCATCGACGCGGAGCTCGCCGCCGAACTCGACCGGTTCATGCGCGGCAAGATGGAGGCGCGGCTCAGCCGTGAGGATCTCGCCGCGCGATCCTTACCCGTCCGTTTGCGCGACGCAGGCGTGCGACTGCTGCTGCCATACCTTTGAAGCGGGCGGGCGCGTGCGCCTCGGGCGCCGGCCCGAGATGGACGACGATCGGCCGGTGATCGGACGGCCCCCGCGGCAGCACCGCGTGCGCGTGGCAGATGAGGCCGCGGGCGAGGCAACGGTCGAGGCGCAAGGGCAGCACGTCCACCATCGCGTGGGTCGGCCGGCGGGGGCCGACATCGCGAAAACCTGGGATCAGCGCGGGCCCGACGATGTTGTAGTCGCCGAGCACGGCGGCGCGCGGCGGCAACTCGGAGACGATTCGGCGGAGCTGGCGCCGGTTCAGCATCTGCCCATGCGACAGGTGGACGTTGGCGACGCCGAACGCGCCGAGGTCGAGGATCTGGCAGACCCTATGGACCAGGGCGCCCGAGGGCAGCGTGATCACCCGCGGCGGCGCCGGCCAGGGTGTCGGGCTCCACATGGCGAGGCCGTGGATCCGCCCCGGCAAGGGTGCCCAAGCATAGTGGCCGCCGATCCGGTCCAGCAGGAACCCGATGGCGCGGGTCGCCTCCTGCATCAGCAGCAGATCCGGCTTCTCCTGCGCCACAAGGGCGGCGACGTCATCGACGGCCGCGCCGGTGCGCCGCAGGAGGTTCCAGCTCACGATCTTGAACGGCACCTGTGGACCCTCCGGCGGCCGGAGCGGCGGTTTCGAGACCGTGGTCGGGCCGAGGCGGCCTGGGCGTGCAGCGATGGTCATCGGGCCCGATACGTACCTTACCGCGCGGCGCTCCCGCCACCGCCCCGCTGTAACGCGCGTGGGGCTGACGCGTTCGATGGAAGGCGGGATCGGCGACGCGCCGCGCTTGAGCCGCCCCCCGCCCCCGGCCTAAGAGCCAGCCTCGTCGCCGTCGGCTCCCCCCGGAAGAGCCGCGTGTTCCGGTCGCGCCACCGAGTCCCGAAGGGCCGATGTCAGCCTTCAGCTTCATCCATGCGGCGGATCTGCATCTCGGCAGCCCGCTCTCGGGCCTGGCGACCCGCGACGCGGACCTCGCCCGCCGCCTCGCCGCGGCCGGGCGGCAGGCCTTCGAGGATCTCGTCACTCAGGCGATCGAGCGCGCGGTCGCCTTCGTGGTCGTGGCGGGCGATGTCTATGACGGCGATTGGGCCGACAACACGATCGGCCTGTTCTTCACCCGGCAGGTGGGCCGCCTCGACCGCGCCGGGATCCCGACGATCCTGGTGCGCGGCAACCACGATGCCGAGAGCGTGATCACCCGCGCGATCACCCTGCCGCCCTCGGTCCACGTCTTCCCGGCCAATCGTGCCGGCACGCACCGCATCGAGGCCCTGCGCGTCGCCCTGCACGGCCGCAGCTTCGCGGGCCGGGCCGTCGAAGAGAACCTGTCGCTGACCTACCCGGCTGCCCTGCCGGGCTGGTTCAACCTCGGGATCCTGCACACCTCCTGCACCGGCCACGCCGCCCACGAGACCTACGCGCCCTGCTCGGTCGCCGACCTCTCAGGCCGAGGCTACGATTACTGGGCGCTCGGCCACATCCACGACTATGCCGAGCTGTCCCGGGATCCCTGGATCGTGTTCCCCGGCAATCTCCAGGGCCGGAGTATCCGCGAATGCGGCGAGAAGGGCGCCGTCCTGGTCGAGGTGGCCGACGGACGGGTGACCGGCTTGACTCGCCTCGCCCTCGACCGCGCGCGATTCGAGCGGGTCTCGGTGGATCTCGCCGAGGCCGCCGATACCCGCACCGCCATCGAGGCCGTGGAGGCGGCCCTGCGGCCGCTCGCGGGCCTCGCTGCAAGTCGGCTCGTGCTGGTGCGCGTCCATCTCGCCGGCACCACGAAGGCCCACGACGCCCTGGCGGCCGACCGGGAGTCGGTCACCGCCGAGATCCAGGCCGCGGCCCACCGGCTGCACGAGGATCTCTGGCTCGAACGCCTCAAGATCGAGACGCGCCGTCCGCCGGCCGCGATCGATTCCTCCGGTGCCGCCATCGACCCGGCCGCCCTGCTGGCCGACCTCGACCGCGATCCGGAGTTCCGCACCCGGGCCAAGGCCGCGCTGGCCGAGATCGGCGGCCGGATGCCCACCGCGGTCGCCGCCGAGGCGGATCTGGAGGCTGAGTTCGACGCGCTCTGCGCGGAGGCCGAGGCGCTGATCCTCGGCCGCCTCACCGGCCGGCACTGCTGAGTGGATCGAGAGCCCCGATGCGCCTGATCCACCTCGCCCTGGAGCGCTACGGCGCCTTCACGGACCGCGCCATCGCCTTCCGGCCGGATGCGCGCCTGCACGTGGTGCTAGGCGCCAACGAGGCCGGCAAGAGCACGGCGCTCGCGGCCGTCACCGACCTGCTGTTCGGCTTCGGGAAATCCACCCCCTACGCCTTCCAGCACGACATGCCCCTGCTGCGCCTCGGCGCGGAGATCGCCGCCACGGACGGGCGCCGGCTGAGCTTCCGCCGCCGGAAGGGCAATGCCCGCACCCTGATCGACGCCGCCGAGGCGCCGCTCCCCGACGATTGCCTGGCGCCGTTCCTCGGCGGCATCTCGCGCACCGTGTTCTGCCGCGCCTTCGGTCTCGATGCGGCGAGCCTGCGGGCGGGCGGGCGCGAGATGGTCGATGTCGAGGGCGAGGTCGGCGCGAGCCTGTTCGCGGCGGGCTCGGGCCTGCGCGGGCTCACCGAGCTGCACGCCACCCTGGACAAGGAAGCGGACGACATCTTCGCCCCGCGTCAGGCCAAGCACCGGACCTTCTATCAGGCCCTGGAGCGCCACGAGACCGCCCGCCGGGCGATCCGCGACACCAGCCTGCGCTCCGGCGACTGGCGCGCCCTGAACGACGAGATCGCCGCCGCGGCCGTCCAGCTCGACACCCTTCGGGCCGAGCAGAAGGATCTCGCGGTCGCCCGCGCCCGTCTTGAGCGGCTCAAGCGGGTCCGGCCGCTCCTGGGCGAGATCGACGCCCTGGAGCAGCGCATCGATGCCGAGGACGGCCTGATCGACGCGGATCCGGCCTGGATCGAGCGGCTCGGCGCCGCCCTCGAACAGTGCCGCCTCGCGGATGTCGAGGCCGAGCGTGCCGAATCCGCCCTGGCCCGCGCGCGCGCCGAAGCGGAGGCGGTGCCGGTCGAGCCGGGGCTGACGCTCCGGGCCGAGGCGATCCTGGCAGCGTTCAGCGGCACCAAGGAATTCGAGAAGGGCGGCACCGACCTGCCGCGGATCGAGGGCGACGCCCACAAGGTCGGCCTGGAACTCGACCGGCTGCGCGCCCGGATCGGAATCGCCGACCTCGCGGCGCTGGAGGCCAGCCAGCCGAGCGACGCCGCCCGGGCGCGGATCGAGCGGCTGATCCGCGAGCACAGGACCCTGGCGGCCGCCGAGGATCAGCTCGCCCGCGACCGCGCGTCGGCTCTGGCCGAGCGCGACCGTCTGGCCGGCGAGATCGAGGCGGCGGGTGCCCCGCGCGACCCGGCTCCGCTGCGCGAGGCGCTGAAGCCGCTCGCCCGCCTTCACGAGCGGATCACCGCGCACGACAGCCTCAGTGCGAATATCCGGCACGAGACGGCGCTGTTGCGCAATCAGGCGGCCCGGATGTCGCCCGCCGTGTCCGACGTCGCCGCTCTCGTGCGGACTTCCCTACCCCGCCTCGATACGGTGGCGCGCTATCGTGCGCTTCTCGATGGCAAAGCCCGCGAGCGGGAGCGGGCTGCCGATCATCGTGACGCCGCGCAGCATCAAGCCACAGTCACCCGGGATCGGTTACGGGAGCGTGCCGCCGGCCGACCGGTCGCCACTCGGGAGCGCGTCGAGTCGCTGCGGGAGGTTCGCGACACGGCCTTCGCATCGCTGCGGGGAGCCCTGGAATCGGGACGGCCGATCGGATCGGCCGAGATTGCTGCCTATGAGCGGGCCCGTCTGGAGGCGGACCGTCTGGCCGATGCACGGGCCGACGACGCTGCCCGGGTCGCAGCCCACGCGGCTGATCTCGATCGCCTCGCCGCCCAGGAAGAAATACTTGCCGCGGCCATGCACGATCTCGCGGAGATCGATGCTCAGATCGCCGAGGGAGAGGCCGCGTGGCGCGAGGCTTGGCAGGGTAGCGGTGTTGCGCCTGCCTCGCCCGTGGAGATGGCGGCGTGGCTCGCCGACGTTCAGAATTTGATCGAGGCCGAGCAGCGGCTCGCGGAAGATCGGATCAGGCTCGACGATATTCGGGCTGCGATTGAGGCGGCCCACGCGCCGGTCGCAGAACTCAGCGCGCGCGCTGGGCTCGACACGCCAACCGAGATTGCGGTCGGTCCAGCTCTCGAATTGCTCGAAGCACGTGTCGCCACTTTGGCGGGCCGCTGGGAGGCGAGCCTGCAGACCGGCGGCCTGCTGCACGCCGCGCGCGCCGCGGTCGAGCGGCTGGAGGCGGCCCGCGTGGAGGCGGAGGGCCGCCGGTCCGCCTGGCAATCTGACTGGCTCGGGGCGCTCCAGCCCCTCGGCCTCGACGCCGCGTCCCGGCCCGAGGAGGCCGAGAGCGCCCTGGAGGCGTGGCGGGCGGTGCCCGACCGGTTCACCGAGCGCGCCGCCCTCGACCGGCGGGCCGCCGGCATCCGGCGCGACCGGGAGACGTTCCGGGCGAACGCCGCCGCCCTGGTGGAGGCCCTCGCGCCCGATCTCGCCGAGGAGAGCCCCGTGGCGGCGGTGCGCGCCCTGCACGCCCGCCTCGTCGCTGCCCAGAACCGGGAGGCCCGGCGGGCGGACCTCGATCGTCGGCTCGAAGAGGCCGCTGCCGCGAGCCGCGCCGCTACCGACGGACAAGCAGCGGCGCGCGCGGCGCTGAGCCGACACGTCGCCGCGGCGATGCCGGACCGCGCCGAGGCGCCGGTCCCGGAAATCGAGGCGCTGTTCGGTCGGCTGCAGGCCCGGGAGACGCTGCGCGCCGAACTGTTTCGCCTGCGCGGCACCCTCGCTGGGGCGGCGGACGGGCTGCCGGAGGCCGAGCTGCGTGCCGGGCTCGACGCTTCATCCCCGGAGGCGATCGAGGCCGAATTGGCGCGGCTCGCCCAGGAGGCCGAGGAGCAGGAGGAGCGCGGCCGGGTGATCTTTTCGGACCGGGATCGGGCCGAGCGGCGCCGGGCGGAGCTCGAAGGCGGGACCGGGGCCGAGCTGGCGCTCGCCGAGCGCAAGGCCGCGGAGGCCGATCTGCAGGGCGCGGCCCGGTCCTGGGCGGTGCTGCGGCTGGCCGGGCTGATGCTCGGTCAGGCGGTGGCCCGGCACCGGGCCGGGCAGCAGGATCCCCTGGTGGCGCGCGCCGGGGCGCTGTTCCGGTCCCTCACCGGCGGCGCCTTCTCGGGCCTCGCGCAGACGTTCGACGAGGCCGACACCCCGAAGCTCGCCGGGCAGCGCGCGGGCGGCGGTCAGGTGGGGATCGAGGGCATGAGCGAGGGCACCCGCGACCAGCTCTACCTCGCCCTGCGGCTCGCCTATCTGGAGGATTACGCCGGGCGCGCCGAGCCGGCGCCGTTCATCGGCGACGATCTCTTTTCGACGTTTGACGAGGCCCGTACCGGGTACGGCCTGGACGCACTCGCTGAGATCGGCGCCAGCGTGCAGCCGATCCTGTTCACCCACCACCGCCACGTCGCCGAGATCGCCCGGGCGCGGCTGGGGGACGCGGTGGATGTCGTGGCGCTGTAGGGGGGCTTGGGCATCAGACGCTTAGGAGCCGCCATCTCCGCGGATTTCCCTCCCCCGCAGAGGCTACGATATCCAGACATCTTCGCCGACGCTTGGAGGTGGGGGTCGTGCAGAAGGCACCGCCGCGCTCGATCCTGAACCACCCCCACCCCTGTCCCCTCCCCACAAGGGGGAGGGAAAAGCGCTTTCTTCTGAGAGTGTTGAGTGTCGGGCAGAGAAGTGTGAATCCGCAAGCCCGCAGAGGGGCGGCAGGAGCGAAGCGGAGGCAACTCCGGGCCTCCTCCTACGAAAGCCCGCGGGCCCATCACCCCCCGAGATACCGCGCCTCCAGATGCGCCCGGAACGCGTCCGTGCCGAGCGGCGCCCCCGTGGCGCGGGTCAGGATCTCGTCCGTGCCGAGCAGGCTGCCGACTTCGTGCACGTTCGCGCGCAGCCAGCGCCGCAGCGGTGCGAAATCGCCCTGGGCGAGACAATCCGGCAGCGCCGGTTCGGCCGCCCGCGCGGCCCGGAACAGCTGCGCCGCCGCGAGCGCCCCCAGCGTGTAGGTGGGGAAATAGCCGAAGGCGCCGCTCGGCCAGTGGATGTCCTGCAGGCAGCCGACCGGGTCGTCCGGCACGGTGAGGCCCAGAAGCTCCCGCATCCCGTCGTTGAACGCCCCCGGCAGGTCGCGCACCGCGAGGTCGCCCGCGATCATCGCGGTCTCCAGCCGGTAGCGGAGCAGGATATGCGCCGGGTAGGTCGCCTCGTCGGCATCGACCCGGATGAAGCCCGGCGCGACCCGGGTGTTGAGCGCGTGCAGGTTCTCCGGCGACCATTCCGGCCCCGAGCGCCCGAACGCCTCCCGCAGCAGCGGCGCCAGGAAGGTGAAGAATTCCGGACTCCGGCAGGCCTGCATCTCGACGATGAGCGACTGGCTCTCGTGCAGGCTCATGCCGCGGGCCGCGCCGACCGGCTGGTTGCGCCACGCCTCCGGCCGGCCCTGCTCGTAGAGGGCGTGGCCGGTCTCGTGCAGCACGCCCATCAGGGCCCGGCCGAAATCGGCCGCGTCGTAGCGGGTGGTGATCCGGACATCATCGGTGGCGCCGCCGCAGAACGGGTGCAGGCTGATGTCGAGCCGGCCACGGCTGAAATCGAACCCCACCGCCTCCATGAGCCGAAGGCCGAGCTTGCGCTGCACATCCACGTCGAACGGCCCGGCGAGCGGCAGCGGCGCCGGGCGCGACGCCTGGATCTCCCGGGCGCGGGCGATCAAGTCCGGCAGCCAGCGGGTCAGATCCGAAAACAGCGGGTCGATCGTGGCCCGGCGCATGCCCGGATCGTAACTGTCGAGCAGTGCGTCGTAGGGGTCGAGCCCGAGCGCCGCGCCCTTGGCCTGACCGATCTCCCGCTGCAGCCGCAGCACCTCGGCGAGGTACGGCTCCAGCTTGGCGAAATCCGCGTCCCGCCGCGCCTCGCGCCAGACCATCTCCGAGCGGGAGACCGCCCGGGAACTCGCTTCGACCAGATCGCGCGGCACCGCGGTGGCGTGCGCCTGCGCGCGCCGCATCTCCCGCAGGTTGGCGGCGGCCCAGGATTCGAGGCCGCCGTCCCGCTCGGCGGCGTCGAGTTCCGCGAAGGCCTCGGGCTCGGTCAGCATCGCGTGGGCGAGCCCGCGCAGGATTGCGAGCTGATCGCCCCGCGCCGTGGCAGCACCGTCCGGCATCAGGGTCTGCGCATCCCAGCCGAGGATGCCCGCCGCGCCTTCGAGGGCGGCGAGCCGGGCAAAGCGCTGTTCGAGGGTCTGATAGGCGGTCATGCGGTCTCCGGTCCGGTCAGTCTCGTACATGCCTGCAGCGTTCACCCCGCCTGCAGCATTTCCAGTTCCAGCCAGCGATCCTCCGCCTGGGACAGGTCGGTCTCGGCCTGCGCCAGCATGGTCGAGGCCTTGTCGAACCGGGCGGGATCGCGGGCGTAGAGATCGGGGTCGGCCAGGATCGTCTTGAGCTGGCCGATCGCCGCCTCCAGTTTCTGCATCTTGGCCGGCAGCGTCTTCAGCTCGTGCTGCTCGTTGAAGCCGAGCTTGGGCTTGGCCGCCGGCTGGGGTGCCGCGGTCGCGGACCGTTCGCGCGGCTCCTTCGCCTTCGGCGCGACGGTGCGCGCCTCGATCCCTTGGCCCCGCTGGAGCAGCATATCGCTGTAGCCGCCGGCATACTCGACCCAGCGGCCCGCACCCTCCGAGACCAGCACGCTGCCGACCACGCGGTCGAGGAAGTCGCGGTCGTGGCTCACCAGGATCAGCGTGCCCTGGTAGTCGCCGAGCATCTCCTGGAGCAGGTCGAGGGTCTCGAGGTCGAGGTCGTTGGTGGGCTCGTCGAGGACGAGGAGGTTCGCCGGTTGCGCCAGGGCGCGGGCGATCAGCAGCCGGTTGCGCTCGCCGCCCGACAGCACCGAGACCGGCGTGCGCGCCTGCTCGGGGGTGAACAGGAAGTCCTTGAGATAGCCGATCACATGGCGGCTCTGGCCGTTCACCGTGACGCTGTCGCCCCGGCCGCCGGTCAGCACGTCGGTGACGGTCATGCCGGGCTCCAGCGTGGCTCGCGCCTGATCGAGCACCACCGGCATCAGGTTGGTGCCGAGCACGACCTGCCCCGCATCCGGTTCGAGCCGGCCCATCAGCAGGTTGATCAGCGTCGACTTTCCGGCGCCGTTGGCCCCGACGATGCCGAGCCGGTCGCCGCGCATCACCCGCAGCGACAGACCGTCGACGATCGTCCGCGCGCCGTAGGCCTTGGCGATGTCGCGGGCTTCCACGACCAAGCTGCCGGAGGATTCCGCGTCCGACGCCTGCATGCTGACGCTGCCCACGGGGCGGCGCACCTCGCGGCGGTTCTGCCGGAGTTCGTGCAGGTTGCCGAGCCGGCGGACGTTGCGCTTGCGCCGGGCGGTGACGCCGTAGCGCAGCCAGTGCTCCTCGGCGGCGATCTTGCGGTCGAGCTTGTGCTGGTCGCGCTCCTCCTCCTCGAAGAAGGCGTCACGCCACGCCTCGAATCCGGAAAACCCCTGGTCGATCCGGCGGGTCTCGCCCCGGTCGAGCCAGATCGTGGCCCGCGACAGGGCCGAGAGGAAGCGCCGGTCGTGGCTGATCAGCACGAGGGCGGCGCGGGTGTTCCGGAGTTCCGATTCGAGCCACTCGATCGCCGGCAGGTCGAGGTGGTTGGTCGGCTCGTCGAGGAGCAGCACGTCGGGCTCAGGGGCGAGCGCCTGGGCGAGCGCGGTACGCCGCCCCTCCCCGCCCGAGAGCTTCGTTGGGTCTTCCTCGCCGGTCAGGCCGAGGCTCTCCAGCAGGTAGCGGGCCCGGTAGGTCGACTCACCCGGCGGCAGGCCGGCCTCGACGAAATCCAGCGTCGTGGCGAAACCGGAAAAATCCGGCTCCTGCGCGAGATAGCGGATCGTAGTGCCGGGCTGCACGAACCGCCGGCCCTTGTCGGGCTCGACCAAGCCGGCGGCAATCTTCATCAGGGTCGATTTACCGGACCCGTTGCGCCCGACGAGGCAGGTCCGCTCGCCCGGGGCGATGGCGATCTCGGCGCGGGTAATCAGCGGCGTGCCGCCGAAGGTCAGCGCGACGTCTTGCAGAGTGAGAAGCGGGGGAGCGGCCATGGGCCGGCTTATGGCAGCGCGCGGCCATCCGTTCAAACCCGCGCCCCCGCTCTCCTGTCAGGCGATCGGGTTCGCCGGCCCCGGGGGGCTGATCTCGGGCGCACCCGGATCGGTGACCGGAATTTCCGGCGGCTGGATACCCGGCGCCTCAGCGGGGGTGTTGCCGGGGATCTCCGGTCCCGGCGGCTGCGTCGGCGCCTGCGGGGGCTCGTAGGGCCGATCCGGCGCCGGACCGGGCTGCGGCGGCACCTCGGGGACCTGCCCCGGATCGGCGAGGGTGAAATCGGGCATCGCAATCCTCCGCATGACCGACGTGGCGGACCGGATTGGCGGACCGACGTCGTTCGGGCGGAAACAAGGTCCGCTCGATCCGGTTCCGGGATGCTACTTCTTGGTCAGCAGGAGATTGCCCTCCTTGCTCGCCACCTTCTGGATCTTCTCGGCGAAGAGAGCGAGCAGGAACGGAAGCTTCACCTCCAGCCGGACGCTCTCGGCACCCACGTCGATCGTGCCCGCGATCTTCTGCGCCACCGCCGACACGCCGAAATCGAGGCGATCCCCCGTCCAGGCGAGCTGGTCCACTGTGATGCCGCTCTTGGCCAGGAAGGCCCGTGCTTGATCGGTGCCGTGCTCCAGGCGCCGCTTGGCCTCGTCGCGGCCGAGGTCGTGCGGGATATCGACGATGAGGGGCTTGGGCATGGAAGGCTGATCCGAACTGAACCCGGCAGCAGATGGGGCCGCGATCCGCGTCAGACAACGCCTGAGGCCGCCCCGCCCTATCGGGCGGTGGCGGCCGGAACGTGGTGATGTTCGGTGGGATCAGTTCAGAACGTGCAGCGACACGTAGGTCGTGCCGCCCATCCCCAGGGCGCGGGCGGAGCCGCGCGACAGATCGATGATGCGGCCCCGCACGAACGGCCCACGATCGTTGATGCGAACCACCACCGAGCGGCCAGTCCGGGTGTTCTCGACACGGACGCGGGTGCCGAACGGCAGGCTGCGGTGGGCGGCGGTCAGTCCGTTGGGGTTGAAACGCTCGCCGTTCGCGGTGCGATGGCCGCTCCCGTACCAAGAGGCCGCTCCGCTCTGTGCGGCGGCCGGGAGGCTCATTCCGATGACGGTGGACAACATTCCAAACGACACAACGAGCTTACCGAAACCAAACGTCATTCCTTGCGCAGTCCCTTGTTTTTTCGGGACGGCGCCAGTCGTTTCCGAAGCCGGCCGGAATAAGGCGGGTCTTCGATTGCGGCTGCGGTTGCATTGCGCGCAGCTTATTCGCGTCCGAATCTGATTACATGCGCAATTGTTGCGAAGCTTTTCCGGGAGTGCTTCGCAAGACTTGGTCGCAAGTCAAAAACAGATTTCTGCAAGTTTTTCGCAAGGCGAGGCCGAAACGCCCGCAGGTAAGTAAAAATTCCTAGCCTTGCGTTGGGCGTGACCCAGCACCGCACTGAGGTGGACGCGCGCCGTCAAGCGCAGGCGCTGAATCGTCCACAGGATCTATGAAGATGCACCCGACCCGCGCCGGCCGCCGCGCATGCGTCCATGCCGGCTTCCAGCTCTGCTGGCACGGTCTCCACCCGGGACTGCATGGACGCTTCCAGAGGGGCAGCCCACCGCCATCCGGCACGCGTAGCGCCGCCGTGAGGGTTTCGTAACAGGTTTGAGCTGTGCGGGTTCCGGACCCGGCAAAAACTGCAGCCCCAGAACGGGACGCACGCCAGCAAAAATGGAAAACGCGGCCTTTACCCTGTCGGGGGCATGGTCTGCCGGTCAGTCGCGTAACCGGTGTTTGCCATGGCTTCCCCGCGTACCGTGGCTGCCGACGTCGTCGCCCGGAAACAGGTCTCGCGTGCCGGGCGGCCCGCGTCGGCGCCACGGATGGGTCTCGTACCCGCCCAGCGTCCCCTGCCCCTCGACCAAGTGCTGGTCGGGGATTGTATCGCAGCCATGAATGCCCTGCCGGCGTCGAGCGTCGACTGCGTGTTCGCAGATCCGCCCTACAACCTGCAGCTCGGCGATGCCGGTCTGCTGCGTCCCGACCAGAGCCGCGTCGATGCCGTCGACGACGACTGGGACAAGTTCGCCACCTTCGAGTCCTACGACGCCTTCACCCGGGACTGGCTCGCCGCCTGCCGCCGCGTGATGAAGCCGAACGCGACCCTCTGGGTGATCGGGTCGTACCACAATATTTTCCGCGGCGGGAGCGCGTTGCAGGATCTCGGTTACTGGATCCTCAACGACATCGTCTGGCGCAAGGCCAACCCGATGCCGAACTTCCGCGGCAAACGCTTCACCAACGCCCACGAGACCCTGATCTGGGCCTCACGCTCAGCGGCGTCGAAGGGTTACACCTTTCATTACGAGGCGCTCAAAGGGGGGAACGAAGACCTCCAGATGCGCTCGGACTGGTTCATCCCGCTCTGCACCGGCGAGGAGCGGCTCAAGGGTTCGGATGGGCAGAAGGTCCATCCGACCCAGAAGCCCGAGGCCCTGCTCGCCCGGACGCTGCTCGCGGCGACCAATCCCGGCGACGTGGTGCTCGACCCGTTCTTCGGCACCGGCACGACCGGCGCCGTCGCCAAGCGCCTCGGCCGCCGCTTCATCGGCATCGAGCGTGAGACGGTCTATGCCGAGGCGGCCCGCGCGCGGATCGCCGCCGTGGAGCCCCTGTCGAAGGCGGCTCTGATGGTCGCGCCGACCAAGCGCGCCGAGCCGCGGGTGCCGTTCCTGTCGGTGATCGAGGCCGGGCACATCCGCCCCGGCGAGACCGTGACGGACGAGCGCCGCCGCTTCCGCGCCACCGTGCGTCCGGACGGGCAGCTCGACAACGGTCTGGTGATCGGCTCGATCCACAAGATCGGCGCCCTCGTCCAGGGCCTGCCGGCCTGCAACGGCTGGACCTTCTGGCACGTGGAGCGTGGCGGCAAGCCGGTGGTGATCGACACCTACCGGGCTGGCCTGCGGCAGGCGATGGCGAACGGCTGAACCGTTCCGTCCGCGGTCATGGGATCCCAAAGGGCTCAGCCCTTTGGCGGGTGCAGGGCAGAGCCCTGCGAACATCTCGGGGCTTCGCCCCAAACCCCACCAAAGGGCTGAGCCCTTTGGAAACCCCCTCCTGCCGAGACGTCTGACTAGCGCCGCCGCGCCGTGCCCCGTCGGCGCGGCGCGGCCGGTGGTGCCTCCGGCTCGCCGTCCGGGAAATCGTCCACCTCCGGCGGCGATGCCGGCGCGGGCTTCGGCTGCGGTTTTGGCACCGCCCGGATGCGCGGGCGCGGCTCGGGATCCGGCATCGAGACCGGCGCCTCCATCGCCGCCAGCAGCGGCATCGGCGGCGGCTCCTTCTTCGGGCGCCCGCGCGGCTTCTTCTCCGGCTCCGGCTTCGGGTCGAAGGCGTGGGCCAGGACCTTGCGCATCAGGCCGGGCAGCGGCTCTTCGTCGAGGGCCGTGCGCGGGGTGAAGCGCATCCCGGGCGGTGTCGGCGTCGAGAGCGCGACCCGCGCCGCGAAGACGGTCAGCTCCAGCGGAAAATGCGTGAAGCCGTGGCGCACGAGGCCCGGCAGCCGCTTCCAGCGCGCGTCGAGGGGCGCGTCCAGCAGGGCTCCGGCGACATCGTAATCCGGCTCCCAGGCGCTGCCCGGCGGCTCCGCCATGTTGCCGAGGAGACCTTCGGGCGCCCGCGTCCGCAGCAGCACCGCCTCGTCACCGCTGCGGATCGCCACGAACACCGCGCCGCGGCGCAAAGCGCCCTTGGCGACTTTGATTTTGCGCGGAAACGTCTCCTGCGTGCCGAGCGCCCGGGCGCGGCAGGGTGCCATCCAGGGGCAGAGCGCGCAGGCGGGGCGCTTGGGCGTGCAGATCGTGGCGCCGAGATCCATCAACGCCTGGGCGAAGTCGCCGGGCCTGTCCTCTGGAACCAGCGCCTGCGTCAGGTGCCGGATCTCCGGGCGGCTGCCCGGAAGCGGCGCCTCGACCGCGTAGGCCCGGCTCAGCACCCGCTCCACATTGCCGTCGACGGCGGCCTCAGGCCGCTCGAAGGCGATCGCCGCGATCGCGCCGGCCGTATAGGCACCGATGCCCGGGAGCTTGCGCAGGCCTTCCGCCGTGTCGGGGAAGCAACCGCCGGCCGCCGCGACCGCCTTCGCGCAGGCGTGCAAGTTGCGCGTGCGGGAATAGTAGCCGAGCCCGGCCCAGGCCGCCATCACCGCCTCTTCGGGGGCTTCGCTCAGGACGAACACGTCGGGAAAGCGGGTGAGGAACCGCTCGAAATACGGCCGGACCGCCGCGATCGTGGTCTGCTGCAGCATCACTTCGGAAAGCCAGACCCGATAGGGATCGGGCACCTCACCGGCGAGCGCCCGCCACGGCAGGACGCGTCGATGCCGGTCGTACCAGGCGAGCAGGTCGTCGGCGCGCGGTCCGGGACCGGCTTGATGATCCGTGGCTGTGCGAGGCGGCATGGGCAGGTCGAAAGGGTCCGCGCTGCATAGCCGGTGGGGTGAGGCGATCATAGGGCGGAGAAAGCGCGGCGGCGTCCTCCCTTCGTCAACCATCCTGCGCTACCTTCGCGGGATCCACAGGGCCGGGACCACCATGGCGCGCGTCAAACCGCTGGCCGAATTGATCGAGGGCTGCATCGGGCCGGCCTTCGCGGCACAGGGCTTCGCCTCAACCGACATCCTGGCCGCGTGGCCGGAAATCGTGGGCGAGCGGCTCGCCCGCTACTGTCGGCCGTCCCGGCTCGAATGGCCGAAGCGCCGCCGCAAGGATTCTGAAGTGCCGGAATCCGGGACGCTCGTCGTGCGCGTCGAGGGCGTGTTCGCCATCGAATTGCAGCACCTCGCGCCGGTGGTGATCCAGCGGATCAACCGACATTACGGTTGGGCCTGTGTGTCGCGAATCGTGCTGCAGCAGGATCGGGTCGGGCGGGGCGGCCCGCAGGCGCGGCGCACCCGCATCGATCCGGACCGCGCCGTCGAGGTGCAGAAGGCCGTGGCGGGGATCGCCGATGACGGTCTGCGCGCCGCCCTCGATCGCCTCGGTACCGCCGCCGTCGCGACGCGCCCGGACCGCTGAGCGAGGCGATTCGGTCGCCTTGCCAGGACGGCCGTGCCCGGGTACCCGCATCGGGACGCCAAGACTGTTCAATCCGGCGGAGCCTGCCCGATGACGACGCGACGCGACGCTCTCAAGTTTTCCGGCCTCGCCCTCGGCGCCGGACTAGCCCTGCCCTACTTGTCCCGTGGGGCGCAGGCCCAGGGTACCGATGTCGCCGCCCTGATGCAGCCGGGCCCCCTCGGCGATGTCTGGCTCGGGCCTCCGGATGCCAAGTGCACGATCATCGAGTATGCCTCGATGACCTGCTCGCACTGCGCCGCCTTTCACCGCAACACGTGGCCGACGCTCAAGGAGCGCTACATCGACACCGGCAAGGTGCGATTCACGCTGCGCGAGTTCCCCCTCGATCCCCTCGCCACTGCGGCCTTCATGCTGGCCCGCTGCGAGGGCGATTCCAAGTACTACCCGATCACCGACCTGCTGTTCGACCAGCAGCCGGCCTGGGCCTTTACCCCGAAGCCCGTTGACGCCCTGGAGCAGATGCTCCGGCAGGCCGGCTACACCAAGCAGACCTTCGAAGCCTGCCTGAAGGACCAGAAGGTCTACGGCGCGGTCAACGCCGTGAAGCAGCGCGGGCTCGACGTGTTCAAGGTCGATTCCACCCCGACCTTCTTCATCAATGGCGAGCGCTATACCGGCGAGATGACGGTCGAGGGTATGGAGAAGGTGATCAAGCCGATCATCGGGGCCTGAGCACCCGGCCGTGGCTGTTGCGAAGCACCACGCAGGAGAAGCGGCCGAGATTGGAATACCAGAACAAGATCAACGGCTTACCATGTATGGGCTTCGCCTTGACACTCAAGATAGGCGAAACTATGGTGCGCCCGCTTGCTGGGGGCGTCCAGCCGGTTTCGGATCCTCCCGCCCTGTGAGTTTTGAGCCGTGAACGGCGACGACGCGAGGGATGGGAACGGGACCGAGGGGACGCCGACGGACAGCGAACTCTCCGCGAGGCTCAGACGTCTCGAGACGCAGATTGAACGGAAGCGGCCGCAGGCTGCTGCCGATCCTTCCACGCGCCCTCGGACCAATGGGTCGTCCTCGCTGGGCCAGGCCATGACGCTCTCCACGGAGTTCGTCGCTGGCGTGATCGCGGGAGGGGTACTCGGCTGGATCGTCGATCATGTCTTCGGGACCAAACCCTGGGGCTTGATCGTCCTTCTGATGCTCGGGTTCGTCGCGGGGGTCTACAACGTGATGCGGGTGTCGGGTTTCTCCGGCGCGCGTCCAGAGCGGCGCGACCGGCAGGAGCCATAAGGCGCGCCGGTTGGTGACAATCGAGACGGCCGGTTAGAGCCGGTGCGTCGGACAAGAAGGGCGGGAGCGGAATGGCGGTCACGATCGACCCGATCGAGCAGTTCGAGCTGAAGCCGCTCGTGTCGCTCGGCCATATCGGCCATCAGCAACTCGCGTTCACGCAATCCGCCCTTTACATGTTCGCCGCCGTCGGCGTGATCGCGCTGATCACCATCGTGGCGACCTCGTCGCGCTCGATCGTGCCGGGCCGGATGCAGTCGCTCGCCGAGATCTTCTACGAATTCATCGCCGATACGCTGCACCAATCCACCGGCGATGGTGGCAAGCGGTTCATGCCGCTGGTCTTCTCCCTGTTCATGTTCGTGCTGATCCTGAACTTGTTCGGGATGATCCCCTACGCCTTCGCGGTGACCAGCCACCTGATCGTCACCTTCGGGCTCGCCGCTTTGGTGATCTCCACCGTGGTGATCTTCGGCGTGATGAAGCACGGCACCCACTTTTTCGGCCTGTTCGTACCGTCGGGCGTGCCGAAGCCGCTGCTGGCGATTCTGGTGCCAATCGAGATCATCTCGTTCATCTCGCGCCCGATCAGCCTGTCGGTCCGTCTCTTCGCCAACATGCTGGCCGGCCACATCGCGATGAAGATCTTCGCGTTCTTCGTGGTCCAGCTTCTTCTCGCAGGCGCCTGGAGCGTGCTATCGCCGCTTCCGCTGTTCCTGACGATCGCGCTGACCGCTCTCGAGTTCCTCGTTGCGGCGCTTCAGGCCTACGTCTTCGCGACGCTGACGGCGATCTACCTCAACGACGCCCTTCACCCCGGCCACTAATCCGGCCGGCTCCACCCGCCGCAAACGTCAAAGCACGTTTCGATCTGAAGAGACCTCAGGAGTTATCATGGATCCCGTCGCTGCGAAGTACATCGGCGCCGGCCTCGCCTGCCTCGGCATGGCGGGTGCGGGCATCGGCCTCGGCAACCTGTTCGGTCAGTTCCTCGCCGGCGCCCTTCGCAACCCGTCCGCCGCCGACGGGCAGCGCGCCACCCTGCTCCTGGGCTTCGCCCTCACCGAGGCGCTCGGCATCTTCTCGCTGCTGATCGCGCTGCTGCTGCTCTTCGCCGTCTGATCGGCGCTGGAGGCCACGGCCTCCCGGTCAATCGGTGGGCGCTCCGTGATGGGGCGCCCACCTTCGTCCGTCACCGCCCCGCGGTGGCTTCAGCGAACGGTGTCAGTGTAGCGGTCCCATGGCGCAGCCCAATCCCCTCACCACGCCGCCCCCGGGCGCCGACACGCAGATCGTGCCGGGCCATACCGAGCACACGGAAGCGCATACCGGCGCCTTCCCGCCCTTCGAGAGCTCCGGCTTCCTGGCGCAGCTGATCTGGCTCGCCCTCGCCTTCGGGCTCCTCTACTATTTGATGGACAAGATCGCGCTGCCGCGCATCCAGTCGATCCTGCATGCCCGCGCTGAGCGGCTGCGGGCCGATCTCGATCAGGCGCAGGCGATGAAGGCCGAGGCGGATGCCGCCGGCGTCGCCTTCGAGACCGCCTTGCGCGATGCCCAGGGCAAGGCGCGCGACATCGCGCAGACCACCCGGAACGCATTGGCCGCCGAGGCCGAGACCAAGCGCAAGGCGCTGGAAGAGCAGCTGAACGCCAAGCTGGCCGCCTCCGAGGCGACGATCCGCCAGCGGACCGAAGCCGCCATGGGCAATGTCCGTTCGATCGCGGGCGAGGCTGCCTCGGCGATTGTCGAGCGGCTGACGGGTCAGGCCCCCGACCAGGCCACCCTAGACCGCGCCCTCGACGCCACCGCACACTAGGGCTGACTGCCGGATCCGGTATCCGGCACCCAGCCCAAGGTTTTTGATACGCATCGTTTTGTCCGAAAGCCGGACACCACCTTTCGGAACGATGCTCCAGACGGGACCCCAACGATGCTGCTCGAAGCCGAATTCTGGGTCGCGGTCGCGTTCGTGATCTTCATGGCCATCGCCTGGAAGGTCGGCGGCTTCTCGGCGATGACCAAGGGGCTCGATGGCCGCGCCAAGCGCGTGCGCAATGAGCTCGACGAGGCCAAGCGCCTGCGCGAGGAGGCCGCTGCCGTGCTGGCCGACTACAAGCGCCGTCGCGCCGAGGCCGAGAAGGAGGCCGACGCGATCGTCGCCAGCGCCCGCGAGGAGGCCAAGCGCGCTGCCGAGGAGGGCCACCGCAAGCTCGACGACTTCCTGGCCCGCCGCACCAAGGCCGCCGAGACCAAGATCGCCCAAGCCGAGGCTCAGGCCGAGGCTCAGGTGCGCGCCGCCGCCGCCGAGGCCGCCGTGAAGGTGTCGGAGACGATCCTGCGTGAGCGTCTGCAAGGCGAGGCCGCCCAGGGCCTGATCCGCACCAGCCTCGGCGAGGTCCGGACGCGCCTGCGGTCGTAATCGTCCCGGCACCTGCACAGAGAAGCCGCCTTCGGGCGGCTTTTTTGTTGGGCTCGTTCCGACGCGGTTCCGGCGCCCACGCGGGGTGACGAACATCGGCGCTTCCAATGGCGTTGCCGAAGGGGCGAGCACGGGGATGGCATGGCGGACACAGCGCGGATCGTGATCGTCGGCGGCGGCGTCGCCGGCATCGAGGTGGCCACGAGTCTCGGACGCGGCGGCCGCGCCGACGTGATTCTCGCCGACCGCAGCCTGTCTCACGTCTGGAAGCCGATGCTGCACACCTTCGCGGCCGGCACCGCCCGGGCTGACCGGCAGAAGGTCGATTTTTTCGCGCAGGCCCGGCGTAACGGCTTCCGGTTCCAGCCCGGCGCCCTGTCGGGCGTCGATCGAACGGCCAAGCGCGCGAGGCTCGCGGTCGAAGCCGCTGAGGGGCAGCCGGAGATCGAACTCGCCTACGACTTGTTGGTGCTCGCCATCGGCAGCCGGGCCAACGATTTCGGCACGCCGGGCGTCGCCGAGCATTGCCTCTCCATCGATGACTTGACCGAGGCCGAGCATTTCCACGACCAGCTCCGCCGCCATCTTCTGGCGCGGCTCGATCGCGGCGGCATGCTGGAAATTGCGATCGTGGGCGGGGGCGCCACCGGCGTCGAACTCGCCGCCGAGTTGAAGCACGCGATCAATCTGCTCTCGGCTTACGGCTCGCCGGATCTGCCGCAACGCCTGCGCCTCACCCTGATCGAAAGCGGGCCGCGCCTGCTGCCCGCCTTTCCGGAGCGGGTGTCGCGCGCTGCCGGCCGGACCCTGTCGGACCTCGCCGTCGAGGTCCGGACCGGCGCGATGGTGACCGGGGCCGACGCGACGGGCTTCACGTTGAAGGACGGAAGTCGCATCTCCGCAGGCCTGAAGGTCTGGGCGGCCGGCGTGAAGGCCCCGGACGTGCTCGCCGGTCTCGACGGCCTGGAGCGCTCACGGACCGGACAGCTCGTCGTCGGCCCGGACATGCGCACATCCCGCGATCCCGCGATCATCGCCCTCGGCGACTGCGCCAGCATCACCGATCCGCAGACCGGCCGACCGGTTCCGGCAACCGCCCAGGCCGCCCGGCAGCAGGCGCAGCACCTCGCCCGTCATCTCGGCCGGATGCTGGCACGCGGCGACACGGTGGCGACGCCGCTGCCGCCGTTCCACTACGTCGAGAAAGGCGCCATCGTCTCGCTGGCCGATTTCAACGGCTGGGGGACGCTGGGCCGCTACACCTTCGGCGGCGGCCGGCTGAACGGGCTGTCCGCCCGGCTGACGCACGACCTGCTGTACCGCCAGCACCAGATCGGTCTGCTGGGGCCGGTCCGCGGGACGCTCACGTGGCTCCTCGACGATCTCGACCACCTGATCAGCCCGCCGGTGAAGCTCGACTGATCGGCCCGTCTCAATCCGGTCGCTCGCCCTCGACCGCCTTGGTCTCCTCCACCTCCGGAGCGACCTGCCCGTAGTTGAGCACCGCCACCAGGGCCGCGCCGCCGAAGGTGTTGCCGAGCAGTGTGGGGAGAAAGAACTTCAGCCCGTAATCGCCCATCGAGGCGGCGCCGGTGACCACGAGGTAGAAGGCCTCCACGGAGCCGGCGACGATATGGGCGAGGCTGCAAAGCGAGACCAGCCACGTCATCAACAGGATGACAAACGGCGCCGCGCTGGCGGTTGCCGGCAGGAACCAGACCATCAGGGCGATCATCCAGCCGGCGAAGACCGCCTTGACGAAGGTTGCCCAGAATTCGTTGGCGATGGCATCGTGGCTGATCTCGGCGAAGGTCTTGAGCACCGGCGGCTCGAACGCCCCCGAATGGGCGATGACGGTCGCGATGGCGAGCGTGCCCAGGATGTTGCCCGACAGGACGATCGCCCAGAGCCGCACGACCCGCAGGGCGGTCTTGACCGAGCGGTCGTGCAGCAGCGGCAGGACCGGCGTGATGGTGTTCTCGGTGAAGAGCTGCTGGCGTCCGAGGACGACCACCAGGAAGCCCACGGCGTAGCCCATCGAGCTCACGATCTTCGCCCAATCGGCCTCCGGCAGGTGGCTCCTCAGGACGCCGGGCACGATCAGCGACAGGGCGATGCTCAGGCCGGCCGCGAAGGCCGACAGGAACAGCGCGATGCCGTTGCGCCGCAATTCCTCGTCGCCTTCCAGCCGGATGACCTCGTGCAGTACGTAAGCGTCCGGCCGGCCGATTTCCGACACCTCCTTCAGCAACTCGTCGCGGCGCGCCTCCGGATCGGCCCGCTTGTCCTTGTCCCGAACCATCCGTACCGCTCCGCTACGCAACTCGATTCCGTCGGATGCCAGGCATTCAGGCCGTCAGCTGCGCCACCAGCGCCTCGACCGCGCTGCAGGCCTCCGCCAGCGCTTCCGGATCCCGGCTGCGCACGACGATCCGATTGCGAAACCCCTCCGGTGTCATCGCCGGGTAGGAGCCGATGGAGACGGCGGGCCGCGCCTTCGCGATCTCACCGAGCGCGCCGGCATAGTTGCCCTCGGGCAAGCCCTTCGCCTCGATCGTCTCGGACAGCATCGCGGCGCCGCCCTTCAGAGTCGGGGCAATCGAATCCAGCATGGCCTGCATGATGCCCGGTACGCCCGCCATCACGTGGACATTGCCGATCCGGAAGCCCGGCGCCTTCGACACAGGATTGGCGATCAGGTCGGCCCCGAACGGGATCCGCGCCATGCGCAGGCGCGCCTCGTTCAGGTCCTCGGGCTTGTGCCGCTCCAAAAGCATGGCCCGCGCCCGCTCGTCGACGTCGATGCCGACCCCGAAGGCCCGGGCGACGCAATCCGCCGTGATGTCGTCATGGGTCGGGCCGATGCCGCCGGTGGTGAACAGGTAGGTGTAGCGGGCGCGCAAGGCGTTGACCGCCTCGACGATCATGTCGGCCTCGTCCGGCACGATCCGCACCTCGCGCAGGTCGATGCCGGCCGCGGTGAGGAAGTCCGCGATGGTGCCGATATTCTTGTCCTTGGTGCGACCCGAGAGGATCTCATCGCCGATCACGAGGATGGCGGCGGTGATGGATTCAGTGGTCTGGTCCATGGGTCTCTGGCGTCGGGTGGATCGCGCGGGCAGATAGCGCGACACGCTCCCCCGGCTACGACAATCCCGAGGATGCCATGCAGTTCGCCGCGCCGCTCCTCCCGGGACGGCTGGTCCAGCGTTACAAACGATTTCTGGCCGACATCGAGACCGCGGAGGGGCTTGTCACCGCGCACTGTCCCAATCCCGGGGCGATGCTGGGGCTGACCACGCCGGGCGCCCAGGTGCTGCTGTCGCGCTCGGCGAACCCGACGCGCAAGCTGCCGCTGACCTGGGAGCTGGTCGAGGCCGATCTGCCCGGCGGCGCGCAATGGGTCGGCGTCAACACGTTGCGCCCGAACGCCCTCGTGGCCGAGGCTTTTCGCGCCGGCGTCATCCCGGCGCTCGCCGGATACACGGTGCTGAAGCCGGAGGTGCGCTACGCGCAGGCGAGCCGGGTCGATTTCGTCGCGAGCGGCGGCGGGGGCGGCCCGTGCCACGTCGAGGTCAAGAACTGCCACCTGATGCGCCGGGCCGGACTCGCGGAGTTCCCCGATTGCACGGCTGCCCGCAGCGCCCGACACATGCGCGATCTCGCCCAGGTGGTGGCCGCGGGCGGTCGGGCCTTGGTCGTCATCGTCGTGCAGATGCGCGCGGCGGCGTTCGACGTCGCCCGCGACCTCGATCCGGCCTTCGATCGGGCCTTTCGCGAGGCGCGGGCGGCGGGCGTGGAGGTCCGCGCCTATCGCTGCGCCGTCGAGCCGGAAGGAGTCGCGATCGTGGAAGAGATTCCAGTGATCACGCCCGCCTGACGCCGGGACGCTCGAACATCAGATTCAGACGGGAGCGCGCGATCTCGCGATAGCCGTAGCCCTCCAGGTGCTTCGGCAGGTCGATCTGCCACTGCCCGGTGCCGTTCTCGATCAGCAGGAGGCGGGGCAGGAGCGTCTCCGGGGCCTCACGCAGGAAGGGCTCCAGGATCAGATCCTCGGCGCCCTCCACATCGAGTTTGACGGCATCGACCCGGGTCAGCCCCTCGCTGCGCAGGAGGTCGAGGAGCGTCACCGCCGGCACGGTGATCCGCGCGCCCTCGTTGGTGCCCACGATCCGCAGGCTCGACTCGCCGCGGTTGCGGGGATCGATGAACAGGGTCAGCTCGCCGGCCTTGTCGGCCACCGCGCAGGCCACTGCCTTCACGGTGTGGAACGGGTTCTGGGCGATGTTGTAGGTCAGGCGGCTGAACACGTCGGGCTGTGGTTCCACCGCGACAATCCGGGCCTCTGGGCCCGAGAAAGCGGCCACGCACAGGGCGTAGGCGCCGATGTTGGCGCCGATGTCGAGGAAGACGCAGTCCTTCGGGAGGCGTTCTTGCAGGAGCGTCCGCTCTTCGGGATCGAAGAACTGCGGCGTGAACAGCACCTTCTTCTCGCAATTGTTGTTGTACGGATGCAGCCGCATCCGCGCGCCGTAGCGGGTCACGTCCAGGGGTTTGCCCCCGAGCCGCGCGATGGCGATCCGGCGCAGGAACAGCGCGAGGCGCCGCCCGTACCAGGATCCGGCGGGGATCCGGTTCGTGCGGCGGGTGATCGCCGCCACGAGACCGGTGGGTTCGTAGGTGCCGTAGGGCTGGGTGTCCGTCATGACCGCCGCGGTTTGCCAGCCGACGCACCGGGGGGCAAGCCGATCGCAGCGCGTTGCCCCGGCAAGCCCGCGTGGTCTAAGGCGTGGCCGAGCTTGAGGAGCATGGGTTGCCCGGCATGGACTCGTTCAATTCCGACGGCGTGCGGATCGCCTATATCGATGTCCCGCCCGCGGCAGGGAACGAACAGTCGGCGGGCAAGCCGATCCTGCTGATCCACGGCTTCGCGTCGAACCACGCGGTCAATTGGGTCAACACCCAATGGGTCAAGGCGCTCACCCAGGCCGGCTACCGGGCGATCGCCCTGGACAATCGCGGCCACGGCGAGAGCGAGAAGCTCTACGATCCGGCCGCCTATAGCTCCGAGGCAATGGCGGGCGACGCGATCCGGCTGCTCGACCATCTCGGAATCGAGCGCGCGCACGTGATGGGTTACTCGATGGGGGGGCGGATCACGGCCCACATCGCCCTGGATCACGCCAGCCGGGTCCGATCCGCGCTGATCGGCGGCCTCGGGATGCACTTGGTCGAGGGCAAGGGGCTGCCGTCGGGCATCGCCGAAGCCCTGGAGGCACCCGCCGGGACGCCGGCGCCGAACCCGACGGCCGCGGCCTTCCGCATCTTCGCCGAGCAGACGCGGAGCGATCTGCGGGCGCTCGCCGCCTGCATGCGCGGATCGCGTCAGACGCTGAGCCGAGGGGAACTCGCGCAGATCGAGGTGCCCGTGCTGGTTTCGGTCGGGACGCTCGATACGGTGGCCGGCTCCGGGCCGGGTCTCGCCGCCCTGATTCCGGATGCGCGCGCCCTGGAGATCGAGGGCAAGGATCACTCAACCGCGGTCGGCGCCAAGCCGCACCGGGACGGGGTGCTCGCTTTCCTCGCCGCGCAGCCCTGAACCGTCAGCTCTTCAGCCGGTAGCCCGTGCGGAAGATATAGGTGATGAGGCCGAGGCAGATCACCAGGAACAGGGCGGTCATCCCGAGGCTGATGGCGATATTCACGTCCGCCTGGCCGAAGAACGCCCAGCGGAAGCCGCTGATCAGGTACACGACCGGGTTGAGCAGGCTCACCGCGTGCCAGAACGGCGGCAGCATGCCGATGGCGTAGAAGCTGCCGCCCAGGAAGGTCAGCGGTGTCACCACGAGGAGCGGTACCAGCTGCAGCTTCTCGAACCCGTCCGCCCAAAGCCCGATGACGAAGCCGAACAGGCTGAACGTCACCGCGGTGAGCAACAGGAAGCCGATCATCCAGAGCGGATGGTCGATCCGCAGCGGCACGAACAAAGCCGAGGTCGCCAGGATGATCAGGCCGATCAGGATTGACTTGGAAGCCGCCGCGCCGACGAAGCCCAGCACCACCTCCAGCGGCGAGATCGGTGCCGACAGGATCTCGTAGATCGTGCCGGCGAAGCGCGGAAAGTAGATCCCGAACGAGGCGTTCGAGATGCTCTGCGTCAGCAGAGACAGCATGATCAGACCGGGCACGATGAACAGCCCGTAGGGCACACCGTCCACGGCCGAGACCCGCGAGCCGATCGCCGCGCCGAACACAACGAAGTACAGGGTGGTGGAAATCACCGGGGCCAGGATGCTCTGCCCGGCGGTGCGCCAGAATCGCCCCATCTCGAACAGGTAGATGGCGCGGACCGCCGGCCAGTTCATGCTGAGGGCGCTGTTCATGCCCGTGCTCCTTCCTCGCGGACGAGGCCCACGAAGATGTCCTCCAGCGAACTCTGCTCGGTGTGGAGGTCGTTGAAGCGGATGCCCGCCGCGGCCAGACCGGTCAGCAATCCGGTGATGCCGGTCCGCTCGGCCCGGGTGTCGTACGTATAGACCAATTCGCGGCCGTCGCCCGCGAGAGCCAGTTCGTAATCACCGAGGTCCGGCGGCACATGCTCGATCGGCTGCTGGAGATGCAGGGTAAGCTGCTTGCGGCCGAGCTTGCGCATCAGCGCGGCCTTGTCCTCCACGAGGATGATTTCGCCCCGGCGGATCACGCCGATGCGGTCGGCCATCTCCTCCGCCTCCTCGATGTAGTGGGTGGTGAGGATGACGGTCACGCCCTGCTGGCGCAGCTCGCGCACGAGGCGCCACATGTCCTGGCGCAGCTCGACATCGACGCCCGCGGTCGGCTCGTCGAGGAACAGCACCCGGGGTTCGTGCGACAGCGCCTTGGCGATGAGCACCCGGCGCTTCATGCCGCCCGAGAGCGTCATCAGCCGGCTGTCGCGCTTGTCCCAGAGGGACAGGGCCCGCAAAGTCCGCTCGATATGGCCGGGGTCCGGCCGCAGTCCGAACAGGCCGCGGGAGAAGCTCACCGTGTTCAGCACCGTTTCGAAGGCGTCGGTGGTCAGCTCCTGGGGGACGAGCCCGATCGCCCGGCGCGCGGCGCGATAATCGTCCGCGATATCGTGGCCATCGACCAGCACCGTGCCGGAACTCGGCGTGACGATGCCGCAGACAATGTTGATCAGGGTCGACTTCCCGGCTCCGTTCGGGCCGAGCAGCGCGAAGATCTCACCGCGTTCGATCGCGAGGTCGATGTCGCGCAAGGCCGTGAAACCGGTCTTGTAGGTCTTCGACAGCTTCGAGATGGAGAGGATCGGCATCAGGGCCCAAACGGCGTGGGGAATCGTCCGGAACCGTCGGCTCTCGTGTCGGTCAACCGACGGAGGCCGCCTCCAAGACGGCCGGCGCTATAGCACGCCATGTCCCGGCCTGGACCGCGCCCGTGTGCGCCGGCGCACGGCCGGGTGCGTCAGAGCTCGCCGAATCGTTCGACCAGCGCGAGACATTCCCGGCGCCGATCCGGATCGTCGATCCGCGCGAAGGCCGCCAGCAGCGCGGCGCATTCCGAGGCGGTCGGTCCGCACGGTGCCGCCTTCACGCCCCCCCCGGACCGGAAGGTCGAGACTGGAATCTTCAACGCCTCTGCAATCTGTGTGAGCAGCCGCGTCCGCTCCGCGGCGGATGAGGTGGCGCTCCCGGGATCAAATCCCTCTGCGTCCGTCATGATGCCTTGAATACCACCCCTCATTCGGACGCACCCGCCGACGCCCGGCGCGAACATCCACATATTCGCGGGTGGTGCAACCTACCGTTAGGTTTCTACCGTGCTGCAAACAGCTGAGCGGACGCGGCGCACGGAGGTCAAGAAGGATCGGCCGGCTTGTCGGAGGCCGTCAATTCAATAGCCGTGAACAAGTTCATCGGCTCGGCATGTCAATCCTGGCTCATCCGGCTCGCTGAAGCGTGATGAGCGCGATCAGGCCAAGCAGGGTTCCCGCCCCGAGGAACCGGCGCCACGGATTCACACCGCGCAGCAATTCATCGAGCGCCCACCACGCCAAAGCCAAGTCGGCTCCCAGCGACAGCCATGACGCCAAGGACCCATCGGTTTGCGTCCACCAAGCCGCCAGGGAGCATGCGCCGAACAGCCAGAGCGGCAGGTTCGGCCATTGCGCCACGGTCAACACGCCCGTGCGCCGATTCCGGAACAGCCAGTCGATTGCACGGGCCAGCGTGCCGGATCCGGCCTGGTTCATGGTCTCGCCCTTTTCGGGTGTCTGAGCCGGTGGTGCTCCGCCGCACCGCCGTGCCGCATCACAGCGCCTAAGACGGTTTCACGGGCCCGACGCAGTCTTAACGGATTGATAACCTTACGGAATGGAAAGCGTCGGTAAATCCCTAACGGAAGCTGAAAGGACTCGCAGAAATTCCGTTAATCGGTTGGTAATGCGGTGGCTAGGCGGCAATCCAGCCGCCGATCAGAGAGGACCGACGATGAGCGCCCACTTTGAAGATCTGAAGTTCATGCTGACCCTCAGCGCTGTCGTACTCTTCGGCAGCGGTCTCGATATCATCCTGCGCTGAGAGGAGTCGTGAACTCCGATTCGAACGACCGGCTGCCGTGCGCGACGGCGCGCTTGAGCGCCGAACGCGCTGCGGAGTCCTGGGCCGGCCGCGGCGTGCTGCGTTCCCGCGCATAGGGGACCACGACAACCCGCGCCGTGGAATCGGCGTAGCGCCGCGTGAGGGTGCCGTCCAAGCCTGCGAGAGCGCCTTGGCCTGACCGGAGGAAGCCCCGCAATTCGGCGACCTTTGCCCGCCGCTCGGCCCGCATCTTAATGAGGGCGATCATGAGACCGATCAGCCCGGCCAACTCCAACACGGCCGAGACAACGTAGCCCGAAGCCATCCGATTTCACCGCGCCTGTCGAGGAGGAACCGCCCTTGCGGCGGCCCATCCCGCTCTGCGCCCGGATGGTTAGTGGGGCCTTAACGCTCGTCGCATCGCTGTAGGTTGTATCGCCCCTCAGCCGGTTCGCGCGGATCTGAAGCTCCGACCTGCTCCGATCCGCGTTCTTGCTCCGGCTGACATCACCGAAGCCGCCGCTCTAACCGCCCCGCGCTCGACGAAGGCGTGTCCCGGGAGCGGTCTACCACATGTCGAGGGCGACGCGGGCCTCGTCCGACATGCGGCTCTGATCCCACGGCGGATCGAACACCATCGTGACCGCGCAGGACTGGACGCCCGGAACAGCGCTCACCGCGTTCTCGACCCATCCGGGCATCTCGCCTGCCACGGGGCAGCCGGGGGCCGTCAGCGTCATGTCGATGGCGACTTTCCGGTCGTCGCCGATATCGACCTTGTAGATCAGGCCCAGCTCGTAGATGTCGGCCGGGATTTCGGGATCGTAGACGCTCTTCAGCGCCGCGACGATGTCGTCAGTCAGGCGATCCAGTTCCGCCGGCGGGATCGCGGAATCGCCGGCGACGGCGGGGGCGTTCATGCCGCCCGTGATGGTGGCGTCGGTGGTCATCGCTTCACTCTCCCCGGGCCCGCGTGGGCGGGCCCAGCCTCATCCCAGTATCAGGTGAACAGCATTTCTGCCTTGGCGAGCGCCTCGGCAAGGGCATCGATCTCGGCGGTCGTGTTGTACAGGCCGAACGAAGCGCGGCAGGTCGAAGTGACACCGAAGCGGTTGAGCAGCGGCATGGCGCAATGCGTCCCGGCCCGCACCGCCACGCCCTGCCGGTCGATCACCGTGGCGATGTCGTGGGCGTGGGCCCCCTTCATCTCGAAGGCGATCACGCCGCCCTTCCCTCGTGCCGTGCCGATCAGGCGCAACGCGTTCATCGCCCCGAGCCGCTCCTGCGCGTAGGCGGTGAGCTTCGCCTCGTGGGCGGCGATCGCGTCGCGGCCGAGACTCATCATGTATTCGAGCGCTGCACCCAGACCCACCGCCTCGATGATCGCCGGGGTGCCGGCCTCGAATTTGTGCGGCGGATCGTTGTAGGTGATTGAACCCTCGCTGACCGTCCGGATCATCTCGCCGCCGCCCTGATAGGGGGGCAGGCGGTCGAGCCATTCCTTCTTGCCGTAGAGGACGCCGATGCCGGTCGGGCCGTAGACCTTGTGGCCGGTGAAGACGAAGAAGTCGCAATCGAGCGCCTGGACGTCGACTGGCTGATGGACGGCGCTCTGGGCGCCGTCGAGCAGGACCGGCACGCCGTAGGCGTGGGCGATGCGCACGATCTCGGCGGCCGGGGTCACCGTGCCCAGCACATTCGACATGTGGGTGATCGCCACCATCTTGGTGCGCGGCGAGAACAGCTTTTCGTACTCTTCGACGAGGAAATTGCCGTCGTCGTCCACCGGCGCCCACTTGATCACGGCGCCGCGGCGCTCGCGCAGGAAGTGCCAGGGCACGATGTTGGAATGGTGCTCCATGATCGAGAGGATGATCTCGTCCCCCTCCCCGATCAGCCCGCCCCAGCCCATCGACGAGGCCACGAGGTTGTAGGCCTCGGTGGCGTTGCGGGTGAAGATGATCTCGTCGGTTGAGGCGGCGTTGAGGAACTGGCGCGTGGTCTCGCGGGCGCCCTCGAACCCCTCGGTTGCGGCATTCGCCATGTAGTGCAGGCCGCGATGGACGTTGGCGTAGCCGGTCTCCATGCAGGACACCATCGCGTCGATCACCTGACGCGGTTTCTGCGCCGAGGCGGCGTTATCGAGGTAGACGAGCTTTTTGCCGTAGACCTGCTGGCCGAGAATCGGGAAATCCTTCCGGATCGCTTCGACGTCGTAGGTGGGGGTAAGGACGGGTGCGTTCATGGTCGCGACCTTCCGAAGACTTCGTCGATCCCGAAAACCACCTCATCCTGAGGTGCCGGAGCGAAGCGGAGGCCTCGAAGGAGCCCTCCAGCTGGCGTTGCGATCCCTGGAGCCCTCCTTCAGGGCCCGCTGGCGCGGGCACCTCAGGATGAGGATCAGGTCGGGAGGAGCGGCCGGTCCCTGAGACGGAACCGGCCGGGATGATCAGCCGCGGGCCTTGAGCCAGGCCTCGATCTCGCCGATCAGCGCCGCACGGGCGCCCTCGTGCGTGACCGTTTCCACCGCCTCGCCCACGAAGGCCTGGACCAGCAGGCTCTCGGCGGTCGCGCGCGGCAGGCCGCGGGCCATCAGGTAAAACAGCAGATCCTCGTCCGGCGCGCCGCAGGTGGCGCCGTGGCCGCAGGCGACGTCGTCGGCGAAAATCTCCAGCTCCGGCTTGTTCATCATCTGCCCCTCGTCGGTGAGGAGCAGGCAATCGGACTTCATCTTGCCATCGGTCTTCTGGGCGACCTGCCGGACGATGATCTTGCCCTGGAAGACGCCGGTGGCGTCGCCGTCGATGATCCACTTGAACTGCTCGCGGCCGACACCGCCGACCGCGGCGTGGTCAGCGAGCAGCGTCGAATCGGCGAGCTGGCCCTTGCGCAGCATGGCGGCGCCGTTGACCACGACGTTGGTGTCGTCGCCCGCGACATGGACGTAGATCTGGTGGCGCGACAGCACGGCCCCGGTCACGAGGTTCACGGTCTCGACCTGACCCTCCGCCTCGACCTTCAGCGACAGGGTCGAGAGCGCGATGGCGGCATCGCCCTCGATGTTCAGGCGGGTGTGCCGGAACGCAGCCTTGGGGCCGACCACCACGTCGAGGGCGTCGTTCGGCTGGCAGGTGAGACCGTCCGGACCCTCGTGGCTCTCCAGCAGGCTGAACTCCGCGCCCTCACCGAGCTGGACCAGCACGCGGGTCGCCGTCGAGAACGGCGTGCTGCCGGTGCCGACGAAGCGCAGGTGGATCGGCTGCGCCGGCTTGGCGCCGGCGGCGACCCGGATCACCGCGCCGTCCGCCAGGAAGGCGGTGTTGAGCTGATAGACCGGGTTCTCCCGGGCCTGGGGCACGGGGGCGAGCTGCGTCAGGGCGTCGTCACCCTGGCTGAGCGCGTCGTTCAGCGGCACGACCGTGACGCCCGCCGGGATCCTGTCGAGATCCGACAGCTCGCGGACGAGATGGCCGTTCACGAAGGTCAGGCGCGCCGCCTCAATGCCCGAGAAGCCTCTCGCCTGCGCGACGGCCGCCTTGGCAGCGTCGAGGCTCGGCGCCTCGGCGGGCGGGGCGGCTTCGTTGATCGCGGCGCGCAGGTCCGTGTACTTGAACGCCTCGACCCGGCGGCTCGGCAGGCCGGTCGCCTCGAAGAAGCGGAAGGCCTCCTCGCGGGCAATCGCGGTCTCGCTGGCGAAGCTCTGCCGGGCGGTCTCGAACAGCTTCGACAGGCCGGCCTCGGCGGGGGAGCGGAGGTTGGTGACGTCGGCCATGGCTTAGGCGGCCTCGCTGGTGCGGTACTCGGCGTAGCCGGAGGCCTCGAGCTCCAGGGCGAGCTCCTTGCCGCCGGTCTTCACGATCTGGCCCTTCGACATGACGTGCACGGTGTCGGGCACGATGTGATTGAGCAGCCGCTGGTAGTGGGTGATCACCAGGAACGAGCGGCCCTGGTCGCGCAGCGCATTCACGCCCTCGGAGACGATGCGTAGGGCGTCGATGTCGAGGCCGGAATCGGTCTCGTCGAGCACGCAGAACTTCGGCTGCAGCAGCGCCATCTGGAGGATCTCCATGCGCTTCTTCTCGCCGCCGGAAAACCCGACGTTGAGGGCGCGCTTGAGCATCTCCTTGTTGATCTCGAGCTTGTCGGCCGCACCGTTCACCGCCCGGATGAAGTCGGGGGTCGACAGCTCGGCCTCGCCGCGCGCCTTGCGCTGGGCGTTCAGGCAGGCCTTAAGGAAGGTCATGGTGCCGACGCCGGGGATCTCCAGCGGGTACTGGAAGGCCAGGAAGATGCCGGCGGCGGCGCGCTCGTCGGCGGCCATCTCCAGCACGTTGTGCCCGTCGAGCAGGATCTCGCCGTCGAGGACCTCGTAGTCCTCCTTGCCGGCGATGACGTACGACAGGGTCGACTTGCCCGAGCCGTTCGGGCCCATGATCGCCGCGACCTCGCCGTCGTTCACGGTGAGGTTCAGCCCGTTCAGGATGCGGTTGTCCTCGATCTGCACGACGAGGTTCTTGATTTCCAGCATATCTCGGTAGTCCTATTCGATTTCGCGGATTGTCCCCCGCCCCGAGGCCTCGCTGCTCACACTCCTGGCGTGACGAAGCGCGGCGCGCTCTCCTCCCCCTTGCGGGGAGGAGCCGGAGATGGGGGTGGAGCAGAAGGCAACGCCGCGTTTCATCCGGCGCCGCCCCCACCCCTGTCCCTCCCCGCAAGGGGGAGGGAGGATGCAAACCCGTTGCGGGCCCTTAGCCCACCGAGCCTTCCAGGCTGATCGAGATCAGCTTCTGCGCCTCGACGGCGAACTCCATGGGCAGTTGCTGCAGCACGTCCCGGACGAAGCCGTTGACGATGAGAGCGGTCGCCTCCTCCTCGGAGAGGCCGCGCTGCTGGCAGTAGAACTTCTGCTCCTCGGAGATCTTCGAGGTGGTGGCCTCATGCTCGAACACCGCCGAGGCGTTCTTCGACTCGATGTAGGGCACGGTGTGCGCGCCGCACTGATCGCCAATCAGCAGGGAGTCGCAGTTCGTGAAGTTGCGCGCGCCCTTGGCCTTCCGGTGCGCCGAGACGAGGCCCCGGTAGGTGTTCTGCGAGCGCCCAGCAGAAATACCCTTCGAGATGATCCGGCTCGTGGTGTTCTTGCCGAGATGGATCATCTTGGTGCCGGAATCGACCTGCTGCATGCCGTTCGACACCGCGATCGAGTAGAACTCGCCGCGGGAATCGTCGCCGCGCAGGATGCAGGACGGGTACTTCCACGTGATCGCCGAGCCGGTCTCGACCTGGGTCCACGAGATTTTCGAGCGGGCGCCGCGGCAATCGCCGCGCTTGGTCACGAAGTTGTAGATGCCGCCCTTGCCCTCGTTGTCGCCCGGGTACCAGTTCTGGACGGTCGAATACTTGATCTCGGCATCGTCCAGGGCGACGAGCTCGACCACGGCCGCGTGGAGCTGGTTGTCGTCGCGCTTCGGGGCGGTGCAGCCCTCGAGATACGAGACGTAGGAGCCCTTGTCGGCGATGATCAGCGTGCGCTCGAACTGGCCGGTGTCGCGCTCGTTGATGCGGAAATAGGTCGACAGCTCCATCGGGCAGCGGACGCCCGGCGGGATGTAGACGAAGGAGCCGTCGGAGAAGACGGCCGAGTTCAGCGTCGCGAAGAAATTGTCGGTCGCCGGCACGACCGAGCCGAGATACTTCTGCACCAGCTCGGGGTATTCCTGCACGGCTTCCGAGATCGGCATGAAGATCACGCCGGCCTTCGAGAGTTCCTTCTTGAAGGTGGTGGCCACCGAGACCGAGTCGAACACAGCGTCGACGGCGACGCGGCGTTCGGGGGCGATGCCCTCCAGCACCTCGACCTCACGCAGCGGGATGCCGAGCTTCTCGTAGGTCTTCAGGATCTCGGGATCGATCTCGTCGAGCGACATCGCGGCCGGACGCTTGGGTGCCGCGTAATAGTAGATGTCGTTGTAATCGACCTTGTCGTAGGAGACCCGCGCCCACTCGGGCTCCTTCATGGTCAGCCAACGCCGGTAGGCGTCGAGGCGCCATTCCAGCAGCCACGCGGGCTCGTTCTTCTTGGCCGAGATGAAGCGGACCACGTCCTCGGAAATGCCCTTCTCGGACTTCTCCATCTCGATGGTCGTCTCGAACCCGTACTTGTACTGGTCGAGGTCGATGGAGCGGACCCGATCGATGGTTTCCTGCACGGCAGGCATCAGCGTCTCCTGAGCATCTCCGGCGTCAAGGGCCGGGAAGCGACTATCGGAAGGCGGGGGCGGCGGCGCTCAGGCCGCTTGTCCTCGCCGCTTATATAGGGGTTGCAGCACCCGTTCGAAGGCGTCGAGGAAGCATGCCGCATCCGCGTCCACCGTGTTCCAGCCGAGGCTGACGCGCAGCGCCCCCCCGGCGAGATCCGCATCCACGCCCATTGCGGCGAGCGTCGCCGAGCGCGCGACCTTCCCCGACGAGCAGGCCGAGCCCGACGACACCGCCACGCCGGCGAGGTCGAGGGCGATCACGGCCGCGGGGGCGTCGAGCCCCGGGACCGAGAAATTCAGGGTGTTGGGCAGGCGCGGGGCTTCGGCCGCGAACACCACCGCATCGGGTGCCAGGGCCCGCAGGCCGGCCTCGATCCGGTCGCGCAGGGCGGAGAGCCGCGCCTGCTCCCCGTCCAGCGCCGCGCGAGCGGCCCGGGCCGCCTCGCCCATGCCGACGATAGCGGGTAGGCACTCGGTGCCGCAGCGCTGCCGGCGCTCCTGGCCGCCGCCCCGCAGGAAAGCCTTTTCGAGGTTCACGCCGTCGGCGAGAACCAGAGCGCCGACGCCCTTCGGCGCCGCAAACTTGTGGCCCGACAGGGTGAGCGCGTCGAGGCCGAGCGACGCCATGTCGAGGGGGATCTTGCCGGCCGCCTGCACGGCGTCGCTGTGCACCAGAGTGCGGCCCTGCGCCCGTGCGAGCGCGACGATCGCGGCCAGCGGTTGCACCGCGCCGGTCTCGTTGTTCGCCGCATGCACCGACAGGATCACGGTCTCGTCCGCCAGCCCGGCAAGGCGATCCTCCAGGGCAGCGAGATCGATGACGCCATCCCCAGCAACCGGCAGCCGTTCCACCGCCGCTTCCGGGAAACGGTGGCCTGCGGCGACGCAGGGATGCTCGGTGGCCGTATGCAGAAGCCGGGTCGGGGCTGGAAGGCCGCGGCCGCGCAGGTCGCCCGACAGCACCGCGTTCGCGGCCTCGGTTCCACCGCTGGTGAAGATCACCTGCTCGGGACGTGCGCCCACCAGGGCGGCGACCTCGGCGCGGGCGGCCTCCAGGGCAGCTCTGGCGGCGCGGCCCTCTGCGTGGATCGAGGACGGATTGCCGGGGAGCATCAGCGCGCGCGCCACCGCCTCCGCCACATTCGGGCGGACCGGGGCGGTGGCATTGTAATCGAGATAGGCGCGGGCCCGGCTCATCGGCGTTCCGTGCGATCCTTGTCTGCGGCGCGTCACAATTCCTTGCCTTCCGACCGGTCCGACGTGCTAAGGGCCGCCGATGGATCGAGGCCCGCCGACCGGCAGGATCGGCTCGGGCAGCCCGTGCGACGCATCGAGCGGCCTTTTTAGAACAATTCTAATCGCCTAGAACTGTTCTAAGAGTGCTTTTATGGTGCTCCCGCATTGAGTCAAGGCTGCGTGAGCTGGGCGCCACGGGCGCGGCGGGCGAATGCGAGAGTGAGTAGCGAACCATGCCCGAAGTCATCTTCACCGGCCCCGCCGGCCGCCTGGAAGGCCGGTATCAGGCCCCCAAGAAGCGCGGCGCGCCGATCGCCATCATCCTGCACCCGCACCCGCAATTCGGGGGCACGATGAACAATCAAATTGTGTACAACCTTTTCTACACCTTTGCCAATCGCGGCTTTGCAGCCCTGCGCTTCAATTTCCGCGGGGTCGGCCGCAGCCAGGGCTCGTTCGATCATGGCTCGGGCGAACTGTCCGACGCCGCCGCGGCCCTCGACTGGGTGCAGTCGGTCAACCCGGAGGCGAAGGCCTGCTGGATCGCCGGCGTCTCGTTCGGCTCGTGGATCGGCATGCAGCTGCTGATGCGCCGCCCGGAGATCGAGGGCTTCATCTCGATCGCCGCGATGGCCAACCGCTACGACTTCACCTTCCTGGCGCCCTGCCCGTCCTCCGGCCTGTTCGTGCACGGCTCCGAGGACCGTGTCGCGCCGGCCCGCGAGGTCATGCCGGTGATCGAGAAGGTGAAGGTGCAGAAGGGCGTCATCATCGAGCATCAGGTGGTCGACGGCGCCAACCACTTCTTCGACGGCAAGGTCGAGGAGCTGACCCAGACCGTGGATACCTACCTCGACAAGCGCCTCGGCAAGCGCGAGGAGGCAGCCTGACGCATCTCAGGTTCGCGCCTTGACGGGATGCAGCCCGGAGGAATACGGCGCGGACTTCGCAAATCCACGGCACACCTCCGCAGGTCTGATGTCAGAAAGCCCGTCCGACCCTCCCGTGGTGCTCCTGGTCGAGGATGACGGCCTCCTTCTCATGGAGGCCGCCGACACCCTGGCGGATGCGGGCTTCACGGTCGTGGAGGCAAGCCACGCCGACAAGGCGCTCAAGGTGCTGGAGAACCGCGACGATGTCGGCGTCCTGATGACGGATGTCGACATGCCGCAGGGCTCGATGGACGGCTTCGCCCTCGCCCGGCTGGTGGCGCATCGCTGGCCATCGATCCCGGTGCTGGTGGTGTCCGGCATGGGCACGCCCGGCCCGAACGACATGCCGGAGGGCGCTCGGTTCATCCCGAAGCCTTACGAGCCGACGACCCTGGTCCGCACCCTGCGCGCCTTCATCCAGCGCGCGGCCTGACACGTAGACCCGCCCCGACTTTCGGTCCGGGCGCCGAACCTGGCGTCAGCGTCGCCGCTCCAAGATCGATACATAATTGGCGACCGCCGCACCGCCCATGTTGAAGATCCCGGCGAGGTCTGCCCCGGGCACCTGCATCTCCCCGGCCTCGCCCATCAGCTGGAGGCAGGCCATCACGTGCATCGACACGCCGGTGGCGCCCACCGGGTGGCCCTTGGCCTTGAGCCCTCCGGACGGGTTGATCGGCAGCCGCCCGCCCTTCTCGGCCAGCCCCTCGCGGACGACGCGATAGCCCTCGCCCGGGGCGGCCAAGCCCATCGCCTCGTACTCGATCAGCTCGGCGATGGTGAAGCAGTCGTGGGTCTCCACGAAGGACAGGTCCTCGTTGCCGATCCCGGCCTCGGCCCGCGCCTTGTCCCAGGCCATCCGCGCGCCCTGGAACGCGGTCGGATCCCGGCGGGAGAGCGGCAGAATGTCGTTGACATGGGCCCGGGCGCGGAAGCCGATCGCCCGCTCCAGCCCCTCGGCGGTCTCGGCATCGGCCACCACAAGGGCCGCCGCCCCGTCGGAGATCAGCGAGCAATCGGTCCGTCGCAGGGGCGCCGCCACGTAGGGATTCTTGTCCGAGACCCGGTTGCAGAAGTCGAAGCCGAGATCCTTGCGCAGCTGCGCGTAGGGGTTGGCGACGCCGTTATGGTGATTCTTGGCGGCGATCCGGGCCAGCTCCTCGCTCCGGTCGCCATAGCGCTGGAAGTAGCCCGCCGCGATCCGCCCGAAGACGCCCGCGAAGCCGCCCTCGATCTCGGCTTCCTCCTTCCGGTAGGAGGCGCCGAGCAGGATATCGCCGGTCTCCGCGACCGACTTCGCCGTCATCTTCTCAGCGCCGATCACCAGCGCGATGCGGCCGCGGCCACTATCGACAAAGTCCAGAGCCGCGTAGAGCGCCGCCGATCCGGTGGCGCAGGCATTCTCCAGATGGGTCGCCGGCACATGGGCGAGACCCGGCCGGTTCACCGCCACCAGGGAGCCCTCGAACCCCTGCTTGGAGAAGCCGGTGTTCATCGAGCCCACGTAGATCCCGTCGACCCGGGCTTCCTCGACCCCGGCATGGGCCAGCGCCTCGCCGGAGACCCGGGCGATTAGCCCCTCGACATCTGGCTCGTCCAGCTTGCCGAACGGCGTGTGGGCCCAGCCCACGATGCAAGCGCGCGTCATCCGATGACCTCCCGAGTCTTGTACGGACGATGGGCTCGGCGCGGCCAGCGATCAAGCCGGCCGATCAGCCCTGGCCGCCCCCCCCGTCAGGAAGTCGAAGTCGCAGCCCTCCGGTGCCTGCGTGACGGTTCGCCGGTAGAGGGCCTTGTAGCCGCGGGTCGGGGCCGGCGGCGGCCGGTGGTCGGCGAGGCGGCGGGCTATTACGTCGGGTTCGACCAGCAGGTCGATCCGCTTCTCCCGGATCGATAGCTTGATCCGGTCGCCGTCGCGCACCGCGGCCAGCGGGCCGCCGATGGCGGATTCCGGGGCGATGTGCAGCACGATCGAGCCGAAGGCCGTGCCGGACATCCGGGCATCGGAGATGCGCACCATGTCCTTCACCCCCGCCCGGGCGAGTTTTTTCGGGATCGGCAGGTAGCCGGCCTCGGGCATTCCGGCGGCGTGCGGGCCGGCATTCTGCAGGACCAGCACGTCGCCCGGGGCCACGTCGAGGTCCGGATCGTCGATCCGCCGGCTCAGATCTTCCAGCCCGGTGAACACCACCGCCCGGCCCTCCGATTCGAACAGCTCCGGCGTCGCGGCGGCGCGCTTGAAGATCGCGCCCTCCGGGGCGAGGTTGCCGGTCAGCGCCACCAGCCCGCCGAGCGGCGAGACCGGGTTGTCGAACGGGCGGATGATCGAGCGATCGACCCAGCCGGCGGGTTCGTCCAGGCGCTCGGCGAGGGTGCGGCCCTCCACGTCCACGGTGTCGAGATGCAGGAGCGGGCGCAACTCGCGCAGCAGCGCGCCCATGCCGCCGGCCGCGTGGAAATCCTCCATGTAGCCCTCGCCCACGGGCTTCAGATCGACCAGCACCGGGGTCTCGTCGGAAATCTGGTTGAAGCGCTCATAGGGGACGCGGATGCCCAGTCGCCCCGCGATGGCGGTGAGGTGGACGATGGCGTTGGTCGAGCCCGAGACCGCCATCAGCACCCGGATGGCGTTCTCCACGGATTTGCGGGTGATGACCTGCGCGGGCGCGATCTTGGTTTGGATCAGCCGTACCGCCGCGCGGCCCGACTCCTCGGCCGCGACGAGGCGGTCGGAATGCACCGCCGGGATCGCCGCCGTGCCGGGCAGCGACATACCGAGCGCTTCGGCGATGCACGCCATGGTCGAGGCCGTGCCCATCACCGCGCAGGTGCCGGCGGTGACCGAGAGCCGGCCCTCGACCTCGGCGATCTCCTGGGCATCGACGGTGCCCGCACGATACTTGGCCCAGAAGCCCCGGCAATCCGTGCAAGCGCCGAGCCGCTGGCCCCGGTGGCGGCCGGTGGACATCGGGCCGGTGACGAGCTGGATCGCCGGCAGCCCCGCCGAGGCCGCCCCCATGAGCTGAGCCGGCACGGTCTTGTCGCATCCGCCGATGAGCACGACCGCGTCCATCGGCTGGGCCTGGATCATCTCCTCCGTGTCCATGGCCATCAGGTTGCGGTACATCATGCTGGTCGGGTTGAGAAAAACCTCACCGAGGGACACGGTCGGGAACGGCCGCGGCAGGGCGCCGGCCGCCAGAACGCCGCGGGAGACCGCCTCCACCAGCTCGTCCATGCTCCGGTGGCAATTGTTGAAGCCCGAGGGGGTCATGGCGATGCCCACCACCGGCTTCGCCAGCAGGCCCGGTGAGATCCCCATGGAGCGGGCGAAGGAGCGGCGCAGGTAGCGGGCGAAGTCGCGGTCGCCGTAATTGGTCAGGCCCCGGTCGAACCCGTGCGGCTCGGAATGTCCGGCGTCTTCGCTCATGGCATCGATCCCTGAAACATCAGCTCCGCGGGTGGTCAGCGCAGGTGGAAGGCGATCCACGCCACCCCGGCGAGCACGACGGCCGTCAGCAACCACCGCGCGTATACGCGATACCGTATTCTCACGCCGGGAAAAGCTCCGGATGGCGGGCGCGCAGGGCCAGGACGAGAGTGAGCGTCTTCAGGTCTGTGATCGCGGCGCGGTCGGCCTCGGCGGCGAGTTCGGCGAGCGGCATCTCCAAGACCCGGATGTTCTCGTGCTCCCCCTCGGCCCCGCCGCCCGCCTCGGCCCGGTCGTCCCGGCCGTAGGGGGCAAGGTAGAGGTGGATCTTCTCGGTGGTCAGGCTCGCGCAGGAATAGGCGGCGCCGACGAATTCCAGATCGCCCAGCCGCAGGCCGACCTCCTCCAGCACCTCGCGGCGGGCATTCGCCTCCGGGCCGCCGTCGTCGATCAGGCCAGCCGGCGCCTCCAGCTGAACTTGCTCACCGGACGCGAAAAGCGGCGGCACCCGCAGTTCGCGCACCAGCGTCGCGACCCGCCGCACGGGATCGTAGGGCAGGATCCCCACCGAGTCGCCGTGATCCTCGATCGCGCGTTCGGCCACGGACCCGTCCTGGAGGCGCACCTGCGCGAGCCCGAACCGGTTCCAGCCCTCGTGCAGGAAGCGGATGGACAGAATCTCGGCCTTCATGATGCGCCCTCGCCCGCGGAACCACCCCGATCCGCCGTGTGCTTACACGAAGGCGTGTCCTCGAGTTCCGGGAACGGGGAGGCTCCCATCACGTTTGGGTCGATCAGGCGTACAGCCACGCTTTCACGGCGGTTCTGGTCAGGGTCGATGCGGGCAGGACCGATCAGCGGATTGAAGGACCGGTCGACGCGCGACGCGGTCGCGATCTGGCTGCTGCTGGCCGTCACCTATCTGGTCTTCGCCGGCTCGCTGAGCGTGAATGAGGGTCTCGCCATGGTCGCCTGCGCGACCCTCGGCACGGTCTGGTGGTGGGCCGTGGGCCGGCGGGGCGGCATCCGCTTCCATTTCGACCGGGCCATGTTGAAGCCCCTCGGCATGGCGCTCCTCGGCATGCCACGTCAGACTGTCCGGGTCGGCGTCCACTTGGCGCAGGCGCTTCTCGGGCGGGCCGAGGGCGGTGTCGTCCGCGAGCGGAGCGCGGCCGAGATCCCTTGGGCGACGCCGCATGGTGGAACCGCATCGGCCGAACGGGCGGTCGGGTTGCTTGCCGCGTCGCTGGCTCCGGACAGCTACGTGCTGAGTCTCGACCGCGAGCACGGGACGGTGGTGACGCACGCGCTGGAGGATGCGGCGCGATGAATCTCTGGATGGCCGCCATCCTGGCGCTCTTGCCGCCGCTCGCCCTCGCGACGGCCCTGGCGTGGCGGGGTCGACCCGGCCAGCGTTTCGCCGCCTACCAGCTCGCGGGCAGCGTCACGGTGCTGATCCTGACGCTGCTCGCCTTCGCGACCGATCAGGCATCGATCACCGATCTCGCCCTCACCCTGGTTCTGCTCAACCTGCCTGGCACGATGCTGCTCGCGGTCTTTCTGGAGCGCTGGATATGAGCGTCGTGATCGGGCTTTTCCTCGGCGTCGCGGTGGCGGTGACTTGGCTCGCCGCGCTTGCCCTGTGGCGCCTTCCGCGGGCCCTCGACCGGCTGCATGCCCTGTCCTTCCTCAACGTCGCAGCCTCCGTCAGCGTCACGGTGGCGGCCTTCCTGTCCGACGGCATCTCCGGGCGGTCCCTGAAGATCCTGCTGATGATGAGCGTCTACCTCGCCTGGGCGGCATTGCTGTCGCACGTGTCCGGGCGGGCCGTGCTGATGCGCGAGGGGCGGTCGGCATGAGGACGCCCCGATGACGATCATCCTGCCGCTCCTGCTGCTGTTCACCGCGATCTCCGGCACCGCCGTGGTGCTGGTGCGCGATCCGAGCCGACAGGTCTTTGCCATCGCGGCCAACGGGCTCGTGCTGACCATCCTGTTCGACGCCCTCCAGGCCCCCGATGTCGCCCTCTCGGAGCTGGCGGTCGGCACGGCGGCAGTGCCGCTCCTGTTCCTCGTGGCGCTCATGGCGGTGCGTGCCAACGCCTCCCGGGAGGAGTCGTGAGCCCACGCTTCCGCATCGCGCTCCTGGCGCTGGCCGGGCTCGTCCTGTTGCCTTCTGCCGCCCGGGTCATCGCCGCCCTGCCCCCGTTCGGATCGACGATCGCCTTGTACGGCGAACGGATCAACGCGGTCACCCCGGAGGCCCGCCACGTCGCCAACATGGTGAGTGCGATCAATTTCGACCTGCGCGGCCTCGACACCCTGGGCGAGGAGTTCATGCTGCTGGCCGCCATCACCGGCACGGTGGTGCTGCTGCGCGGCCGCCGCGGCGAGGGCACCACCGAGCGCGCCATGCGCCTGCCGGGCCGCGCCGTGATCCCGCGCTCCGAGGCCGTGGTTCTGGGCTGCCGGATCGCCGGGCCCCTCACCTGTCTGTTCGGCCTCTACGTGGTGCTGCACGCCACCGTCACGCCTGGCGGCGGCTTCCAGGGCGGCGTGATCCTGGCCTCCGGAACGCTGCTGATCTACCTCGGCGAGGGTTATGCCGGCTGGCGCGACTCGATCCGCAGCCATTGGCTCGACGCCCTGGAGGGCGGCGGCGCGCTGCTCTTCGCCCTGTGCGGGCTAGCGCCGATGCTCACCGGCGCCGCCTTCATGCAGAACATCCTGCCGCTGGGCACCTTCCGCGACCTGTTCTCGGGCGGCCTGATGCTCGTCGAGAATCTCGGCGTCGCTCTGGCGGTGACCGGCGGTTTTACGCAGCTCTTCCTGGAATTCATGGAGGAGACCCGCGAAGCCGAAGAGCCCGATGAGCCCGGAGAGGAATCCGCGTGAGTGTCCTGCCCTACGCGGTCGCCGCGTGGCTGTTCGGGGTGGGCCTCTACGGCATCGCCACGAGCCGCAACTTCATTCACCTCGTGGGCTGCCTCGGGGTCTGCCAGTCGGCGACCTACGTGCTGCTGCTCGGCCTCGGCTATCGCTGGGGCAGCATCGCGCCGATCTTCTATGACCATCCCCCTGGGACCCCGGCCGTCGATCCGGTGATGCAGGCCCTGGTGCTGACCGACATCGTGGTCGGCGCGACGCTCACGGCCCTGCTCCTCGTGCTGACCGTGCAGGCGCATAAGCGCGGCGGCAGCCTGGATCCCGAAAAGCTGCGGCCGATGCGGGCGGGCGGCAAGTCCGGCCGCAGCCGGGGCTCGAGCCGGGTCGATGAACCGGCGCGGGGGTCCCGGTGACGGCCTTCCCCGCCCTGCTCCTGCCGCTGCCGGTCGCCATCCCCCTCGTGCTGTGCGCGGTGATCCTGGCCACCGCTCATATCCTGCCGGGGCGTATGCCCGACATCCTGGCGATCGGCGCCGCCGTCAGCGTGGCGATCCTCTCGGCCGTGATCGCCCGGCACGCCGCGCAGGGGCCGATCGTCTACTGGTTCGGCGGCTGGGAGCCGAAAGACGGAGTCTACCTCGGAATCGGCTTCTCGGTGGACGAGGCCAGCGGCTGGATCGCGGCCTTCATCGGCGTGCTCTACGCCCTGACCTTCGTGTTCGCCTGGGGCTTCTTCGACCGGACGCACGGCCACTTCCACATCCTGATGCTGCTGTTCCTGGCCGCGATGGTCGGGTTCAGCTTCACCCGCGACATGTTCAACCTGTTCGTGTGGTTCGAGGTGATGAGCGTCGCCGCCTTCGCCCTCACCGCCTACCATCTGGCGGAATCGTCCCTCGCGGGGGCCATCAACTTCACGGTGGTCAACAGCCTCGCCGGCTTCCTGATGCTCGGCGGCATCGGGTTGATCTACGCCCAGGCCGGCACGCTGGATTTCGAGGGTATCGCGGCAGCTGTGGCCCACGGCGGGCGCGATCCGGTGGTGGCCGGCGCCTTCTGCCTCGTGGCAGCCGCCCTGATGATCAAGGGCGCGATCGTGCCGTTCCAGTTCTGGCTCGCCGACGCCCACGCGGTGGCGCCGAGCCCGGTCTCGGTGATCTTCTCGGGCTCGATGGTTTCGCTCGGGCTGTTCGGCCTCGCCAAGGTGAGTTCCGTCGTATTCGCGGGCTCCGATCAGGTCCAGCAGGCGTTGCCGATCCTCCTCATCGGCCTGGGCAGTTTCACTGCCCTGCTGGGTGGCTGGATGGCTCTGCTGCAGCGCCATCTGAAGCGGATGCTCGCCTTCTCGACCATCTCGCATGCCGGCATCATGCTGGCCGGCATCGGCGCCCTCACGGCGGGCGGCACCGGCGGGATGCTGGTCTACGTCGTCGGCCATGGGCTGGTGAAGGGCGCCCTGTTCATGATCGCCGGCATCCTGCTCGCCACCCAGGCGAGCATCGACGAGATCGCCCTGCGCGGGCTCGGCCGGGGCATCTGGCCCGCCGGGATCGCCATGGCGCTGGCGGGTCTGCTGCTCTGCGGCTTGCCGCTCGGCGCCCTCGACCAGGGCACGCGCCTCGTCCAGGGGGCACTGGCGCAGCAGGGGCACGGCATCGCGCTCGCCGCCACCGCGATCGGCGCCGCGCTGACCGGGGCGGCGGTGCTGCGGGCGGCGGGCCGCATCTTCCTCGGGCTCGGCCCCGATCCCGGCGACGAAGCCGGCGCGCCGAGCGAGGACGAGCGCGAGAAAGCCAACCGTCCCCTCTGGCTGATGCTGGCGCCGTGCTGCGCCCTGCTGGCCCTTGATGTTGCGATCCCGGCCGAGGTGATCGCGCAGGCCCTGCCCCGTGCCGCGGCGGCATTCATGCATCGTCCGGATGCCGGTGCTCTGGCCGAGGGACCGGCCTGGCTGCCCTGGGCTTCCGTGGCGGCGGGGCTGGCGGGGGCCGGCTACGGGTTGTTCCGGAACCGGCTGCCGAAGGTCGTGGTCCGGCCCGTAAGCGCCACGCAGTCGGCGCCGACGCGCGCCCTGGAGATCCTGCACAGCGGCCTGATCGGCGATTACGCCGCGTGGCTCGCGGTCGGGGTGGCGGGAATCGCCGCCGTGCTGGCCATGGTGTGAGGGACGACACGTCCATTCCGCGCTCCGCACCTCGACACGATGTGATCGCCCCATGCCAATTGCCGAGAGATGATCGATTGAGAGCAATGCGGTAGCGCACTAGCTTTCTCCGGATCCGGCTCAACCGGAGCCGGACGGCGCCCGCGCGAAGCGGGCGGCGGACCAAGGAGGAGACATGGACGCGCACGCGACCGGGGATCCCGGTGGCGGGGCCTGGGGCCCCCACAACACGGTGACGGTGGTCGATCCGTCGCCGGTCAACTGGCTCTCGATCACCTGGAACACGATGGAGGAAGCCAATCGCGTCGATCACGACGGGATCGGCCAGCCGAGCCTCGCTGAGTCCTGGACGTGGCTGGACAGCGAGACCCTCGAACTCAAGATGCGCGACGCCGTCTATCAGGATGGCGAGCCCTTCAACGCCGCGATGTTCAAGCTCGGCTTCGACAAGGTCCAGGAATGGACCAACCCGCACCCGCCGGGCGCCTTCCTGAACTTCGCCCGCGACGTCACCTGCGAGGCGGTGGATGATCGTACCATCCGCATGCGCTTCCCCGGCGGCGATTCCGCGGCCTTGATGAAGCTGCGCGGCATGCACCTGCCGTCGACGCGCTTCTGGAACGAGTGGGGCTTCATCGACCCGAAGACGGGATCGGCCGAAGGCCATTGGTGAGTCATCGACGCGCCCGGTCCGTGGGGGACTGGCCCGTTCGTGCTCACCGAGGGTGTCTCGCTGATCGATTCCCGCTCTGATCGTGTCGTGATGGAGCCCAACGCGACCTACTGGAACCCGGCCCGCAAGCCGACGGTCCGGATCGTCTACGACAACGTCATCGGCAAGGACGCGGGCATCAAATCCGTGGCGTCCGGCGACGGCCGGGTGGACGTGGTGTTCGACCTGACGCCGGACGAGGCGAACGCCTTTCCGCAGAGCGACAAGGGCAAGATCCAGACGAAGAAGGCCAAGACGATCCTCACGGGCGTCTTCAATGAGTCCAAGCCCGATTCCGTCTGGCGCGACCCCGCTGTTCGGCGGGCGCTCAACCTCGCCATCGACCGCCAGCTTGTGCTCGACCAGGGCGCGCACGGCTATGGCACGGTCATCCCCGCCTTCATCCAGCCCGGCCGCTACGGGGCCGATCCTGGCATGAGCCCGCTCCCGCACGATCCGGAGGCCGCACGCGCGGGCCTGGAGAAGGCGGGCCTCGGCGGCCGGGAGATCGTGATCGTGGCCTCGCCGAGCTGGCAGGGCGTCGTGGGGGCGATCGGGGAATGCCTGTCGAAGGTCGGCCTCTCGGCCCGCTTCGTCAGCGACCGCGGCGACCTGCCGGAGGACTTCGACATCAAGCTCGAATGGTACTTCGACTGGACGCCGCAATATCCGGTTGCCTGCGTGCACCGGGAGTTCTTCGGGCGTGACGCGACCCTGCGCCAGGGTCCGGAGGATCCGGAGTTCGATGCCCTCTACGAGACGCTCCTGCACACGCCGGAGGAGCGAACGGAAGAGGTCGTTCGCGAGGTGGAGCGGTACATCCAGGACAGGTCCAAGGCCCTGTTCCTGTATTCGCCGTTCACGCTGTTCGCGGTCTCCGACCGGGTGGCGTTTACGCCCTACGACACCTGCATGTCGGAACTCGCCGAGACCCGCATCAAGGGCTGACATGACAACCGGCCGGCGCGGAGCGATCCGCGCCGGTCCTCGACCGGGTTGAACACGCACGGGCCGTATGATCGTCGCGACCGCGGGGCATATCGACCACGGTAAGACCGCCCTGGTGAAGGCACTGACCGGTGTCGATGCCGATCGGCTGCCGGAGGAGAAGGCGCGGGGCATCACCCTCGATCTCGGCTTCGCCTACGCGCCGGAGGGCGGCCTCCTCAGAATACCGCTCGGCTTCGTCGACGTGCCGGGCCACGAGCGGCTCGTGCGCACCATGGTGGCGGGCGCCACCGGCGTCGCCTGCGCGCTCCTCGCCGTTGCGGCCGATGACGGAATCATGCCGCAGACCCGCGAGCACGTCGCGATCCTCGATCTCCTCGGGCTGACGCGCGGTGTCGTGGCCATCACCAAAGCCGACCGCGGCGATGCCGCCCGCATCGCCGCGGTGACCACGGAGATCGGCACCTTGCTCGCCGGCACCGGGCTCGCCGCCGCGCCGATCCTCCCCTGCTCCGCCCTGACGGGCGCCGGGATCGCCGGCCTCGCCCGCCATCTCGAGAACTTGGGTCAGGCGAACCGCTCCGATGCGGCGTCCCGCGGGTTTCGCCTCGCCGTCGATCGCCGGTTCACGGTGCCGGGCGCCGGGCTCGTGGTGACCGGCGCGGTGCATGCCGGTCGTGTGCGGGTCGGCGACCGCCTGCTCGTCTCCCCGGGCGGCCAGGAGGCGCGGGTCCGCGGAATCCGGGTCCGCGACGGCGAGGCCGAAACGGCCCTGGCCGGGGAGCGCTGCGCCCTCAACCTCACCGGGCCGCGGCTCACGAAGGACTCGGTCGGCCGTGGGCATTGGATCCTGGCGCCGGATCTCCACGGCCCGACGACGCGCCTCGACGTGACGCTGCGCGTGCTGCCCGGCGAGGCGCGGCCGGTGCGCCATCGCATGCCGGTCCAGGTCCATCACGGCGCGGCTGCGGTGACCGGCCGGGTGCTGCTGGAAACCGATCGTGCGCTGTTCCCTGGGGCGGCCATCCCCGCGATCATCGCGCTGGATGCCGGGCTCGATGCCCTATCCGGGGACCGCTTCATCCTGCGCGACATCTCGGCGTCGCGGACCCTGGGCGGCGGCCGGATCATCGACATCGATGGCCCCCGCCGCGGCGCCTGGGCTCCGGGGCGCCGGGCGATGCTGGAAGCCCTCGATACGACCGACGACCGCGATGCTCTGGACGGTCTGTTGGCCGCCACGGAGGCCGGCATCGACCTCGCCCACTTCGCCCGCCTGCGCAACGTTCCCGCGCAGGCCATGGAGGCCCTGCCGGCGGGTCTCGGAGCGGTTGTCGTCGGAGGGCGGCGCGCCTTCGCGGGGGCGCGGGTCGCGGCGCTGGGCGTGCGGGTCTTGACCGAACTCGACCAAACGCATGACGCCGAGCCCGACAATCCCGGCCTGCAGATCGAGGAGATCGCCGCCCTGTTGCCGGAGGCGGACCGGCCGGTCCTCCCGGGCGCCCTCGACCGGCTTCTCCGGGGCGAAGAGATTGCGCGCAGCGGCCGGCTCTTTCACCGGCCGGGCCACGTCGCGCGCCTGCGCCCAGCCGACGCCGCGCTCTACGCCGCAATCCGAGCGGTGCTGGAGGCGGCCGGACGCGATCAGCCCCGTCTGGCCCTCCTCGCCGAACAAATTGGGCGCGACCCGGAGGATCTGCGTCCGCTCCTGGACAAGGTCGGCCGCATCGGCTGGCTGCACCGGATCTCGAAGGGCTACTACGTCTCGCCGGCGATCCTCGCCGACCTCGCCGGGGTCGCGCGGGCGGTGGCGGCGGAGCATCCGGACGGGCTTCTCACCGTGGGGCGATTCCGCGAGGCCGCTGGCATCGGGCGCAACCTGACGATGCCGCTCCTCGAATTCTTCGACGCGCAGGGCCTGACGACCCGCATCGCCGCGGGGCGGCGTATCCGGTCGGAGGGGCGCGCGATCGAAGAGACAGAAGAAGTGGTGCCGCAAGAGGGATTCGAACCCCCGACCCCCTCATTACGAATGAGGTGCTCTACCAGCTGAGCTATTGCGGCCCAGGCCCCGACAAGGGCCATGCCCGGCGCGCGATAAGCCGCGTCGGACGTGGCAGGCTCATAGCGGTCCGACCTCGCTAACGCAAGGCCGCAACCATGGCCCATCGACCTCAGGCGGCGTCCGTCGCGAGCTCGTCGCGCAGGAATGCCGCCACCGCTTCCCGCTCCACGCCAGGCGCGATGAAGCTCTGGCCGATCCCCCGGGCGAGGATGAAGGTCAATGCGCCGTCACGGACCTTCTTGTCCTGCGCCATCGCATCCACGATGGCCTCCGCGCCGCCGCATCCGCCCGGGACGGCCTGAAGGCGGGTCGGCAGACCCGCGAGCGCGAGGTGATTGGCGACGCGGCCCGCTTCCTGCCCAGCGCACAGGCCGAGCCGGACCGAGAAACGGAACGCCAGCGCGAGGCCGATCGCGACGCCCTCCCCGTGGACCAGCCGCGCCGGATCGTAGCCGGTCAGGCGCTCCAGCGCGTGGCCGAAGGTGTGGCCGAGGTTGAGCAGAGCCCGCTCGCCGTCCTCCCGCTCGTCGCGGGTCACGACCGCGGCCTTGGCCCGGCAGCAGGACGCCACCGCCGCCTCGCGCTCGGGGCCGCCGGAAAAAATCCCGCGCCAATGGGCCTCGCACCAGTCGAAGAAGCGCGCGTCGGCGATCAGCCCGTACTTGGCGACCTCGGCGTAGCCGGCGCGCATCTCGCGCTCCGACAGGGTATCGAGGGCCGCCGTATCGGCCAGGACAAGGCGGGGCTGATGGAAGGCGCCGATCAGGTTCTTGCCGAGGGGCGCGTTGATGCCGGTCTTGCCACCGACGGAGGAATCGACCTGCGCCAGCAGGCTCGTCGGAACCTGGACGAAGCGGACGCCGCGCCGCAGGGTCGCGGCCGCGAAGCCGGCGAGGTCCCCGACGACGCCGCCGCCAAGCGCCACGACGAGATCCCCGCGTTCCACCTTGAGCGCGAGCAGCCCGTCGCAGACGGCGGCGTAGCCCGCGTAGGATTTCGAGCCCTCACCGGGCGCCACCGTCACGACGCCGGATTGCAGTCCGGCCCGTTCCAGGCTCGCCCGCAGGCGATCGGCATAGAGAGCCCCGACGGTCTCGTCCGTGACGATCGCCGCGCGGCGGGCGCCCAAAGCCGCCACGGCGCCGCCCGCCGCGTCGATCAGACCGCGGCCGATCCGGATGTCGTAGGCGCGGCCGCCGTCCAGGGGGACGTGGACCGTCAAAGGTTCGGGAAGGGGCGAAGGCTCGGTCACGGACAGGCTCGTTCAATCCTACTGCGCGGCGACCGAGATGGAGCGCTCGCCGTTGAGATGGGCGTCCAGCGCCTCCAGCACGTCCTGGACGACGCGGTCATGCGAGACCTCCCGGGAGATCACCATTACGTCGGCGGCAGCGTAGACCGGGTGGCGCAACGCCATCAGGTCGCGCATCGTCGCCTCGGGGTCATCGGTCTGGAGGAGCGGCCGGTTTCCGCGCTTGCGCACCCGCCGCATCAGCACGTCGAGATCGGCCTTGAGCCAGACCGAGACCGCGGATTCGGCGATGCGCTGGCGCGTCGCCTCGCGCAGGTAGGCGCCGCCGCCGGTGGCGAGGACCAGGGGGCCGGCCCGCAGCAGACGCGAGATCACCCGCTCCTCGCCATCGCGAAAACTCGGCTCGCCGTAGATCGCGAAAATGTCGGGGATCGTCAGGCCCGCCGCCGCCTCGATCTCGATGTCGGCATCCTTGAAGATCAGCCCGAGCCGGCTCGCGAGGCGGCGGCCTACGGTGCTCTTGCCCGCCCCCATCAGGCCAACGAGCACGATCGAGCGCAGCCCGAGCGCCCGGCGCAGCCGCGCCTCGATCGGTTCGCCACCCTCCACCTCGCTTACCGACCCCTGCATCGACCCTTGCACCGCATCCGTCTGGCGCCCTTGAGACCGCGCCGCCGCCTCGGACGCACGGCGCCGGGCGATCTCCCATCCTGCGGCAGGCTCTTAGCGCGATTCAAGCGGCCAGCGAAACGCATCGCTGTGTCGTCCCGGGCCTTGTCAGCGCCTTGATCGCGTGATCGAAACCGGGCACCTGCGGCGCTTCGGAGAAAGCCGGCGCTCGTCCCCCTCCCCGCCGCCCGCATCTGTCTGCCCGAGGTTCGACCGACGTGCCGACCCTGTTCCGATTTTTCGCCACCCTCGCGATCCTGGCGGGTCTCGTCTTCGCGGCGATGTTCGCGTTGGCGAATTTCGTGCAGCCGACACCGCGCGAGATGACCGTGACCATCCCCGCCGCGAAGCTGCAACCGGGCAACCGTTGAGTACGGCAGAGGGCGGCGACACCGGTCGTACGCCACAAGCGGACGTCGCCGATTACCTCGACATGCTGGCCGCCGAGCGTGGGGCCGGCGCCAATACCCTGGCGGCCTACCGGCGCGACCTCGACGACTACCTCGCCTATCTCGCCCGCGCGGGGATCGCCCGCGACGCCGTGGATGCCGGGACTCTCCGCGCCTTCCTGGCCGATCTGGAGACGCGGGGTCTCAAGGCTTCGTCGGCGGCGCGGCGTCTGTCCTGCGTGCGGGGCTTCCACAAGTTTCTGTACGCCGAAGGGCTCGCCGAGGCCGACCCGAGCGTCGCGGTCTCGGGGCCGCGCCGAGGCCGGGTGCTGCCCAAGATCCTGTCGGTGGCCGAGGTCGATCGCCTGCTCGGCGTCGCGCAGGCGGCCGCGAACGACGAAAGTGGGTCCGGACCGGCCCGGCGGGCGCGCCGCATGGTCTGCCTGCTCGAACTGCTCTACGCCACGGGCCTTCGCGTGTCCGAACTCGTCGCCCTGCCCCGGGCCGCCGGGGCGACCAAAGAGCGATACCTGTTCATCAAGGGAAAGGGGGGGCGCGAGCGCCTCGTGCCGCTGACCGAGGCGGCCCGCGCCGCCATGGCGGCCCACCTCGCTTCGGTGCCCGACGACAGCGCCTGGCTCTTCCCGGCGGACAGCGACAGCGGCCATCTGACCCGGCAGGCCTTCGCCCGCGACCTGAAGGCCGTGGCGCTCGAGGCCGGGTTGCGCCCCGATCGCGTGAGCCCGCACGTCCTGCGCCACGCCTTCGCCAGCCACCTCCTGCAGAACGGCGCCGACCTGCGCATCGTCCAGGAATTGCTCGGCCACGCCGACATCTCGACGACGCAGATCTACACGCATGTCCTCGATGAACGCCTGAAGGCGATGGTACGCGATCTGCATCCGCTGATGGATGGCTGAAAACCGGCCTGCTGCGATCTGGCCCATACCCGATCGGCCGCGGCGATTGTTCTTGTATGCCGAACTGCCTATGAGTGGCTTTTCGCCATACCGGTACGCGGACGCGCTTTTACCAGAGAGAGAACAATTCGATGCCAGGCCCCACTGCTGTGCAGAGCGGCGCTGAACCGGTTCAGACGGGTCGTGCGACTGCCGATCTGCCGGAGCAGCAGCGCCTCGACAATCAGCTGTGCTTCGCGGTCTACGCCGCCGCGCACGCCTTCGGACGCGCCTACCGGAACCTGCTCGGCCGCTATGAGCTGACCTATCCACAATATCTCGTCCTGCTCGTGCTCTGGGAGCAGGACGGACTGTCGGTCAAGGAGATCGGCAACCGCCTCTTCCTCGATTCCGGCACGCTGACGCCGTTGCTGAAGCGGCTCGAAGCCTCAGGGCGGGTGCGGCGTGCCCGGGACAGGGTCGATGAGCGGCAGGTCAGCATTTTCCTGACGCCGGCCGGTGCGGAGTTGCGCGATGTCCTCGCCTGCATCCCCGACGAGGCTGGCGACCTGACAGGTCTCAACCTCGAAGGTCGGAAGAACCTTCTGCACGACCTCGTGACGTTGAGGATGGGCCTTCAGGCCGGCCTTATCACCGAGTAGGCCGACTCTTGAGCCCGGGGGCGGCCCTTCGGCCCACCCCCGGATGTCTTCACGCGTGAGCCGAATTCAGGACTGCGTCTTGAGGTAGGCGATCACGTCGTTGATCTTCTTGTCGTCCGGGTAGCCCTGGAAGATCATCTTGGTGCCGGGCACCTTGGCCTTCGGGTTCTTCAGCCACTCGTGCAGGTTGGCCTCGTCCCAGGTGATGCCCGAGTTCTTCAGCGCGGCCGAGTAGTTGTAACCCTCGTAGGTGCCGGCCTTGCGCCCGACGACGCCCTTCAGATCCGGGCCGACGCCGTTCTTCTGAAAGTTGTGGCAAGCCTTGCAGGGGGCGAACGCCTTCTCGCCGGCCGCCGCGTCACCGGCCTCCTGGGCCTGCGCGGAGAGCGGGATCAGGGCAGCAAGGACGGCGCCGAGAACGAGTGAACGCATGGATTTCCTCCTGTTGGCCGCCGCCGCGGCAGCGCTTTCGGCAGTACGCGCCTGCCTGGAATAGCTCTAATTGAATCCCTACGCTTGGCGCAACGGCCTAGCCTCGCCAGGCCGTCTGACTGGGCGCGAGATCGGCGACCGCGTCCGGCCACCGATTGCCTCAACCCGCGGCCAAGGTTTTGGCTCCCTGCGTCCATTGGAAGCCGTGCGGCCGACCGGGTCCTGTCATCGGGTACAACGGTGTATTGGTACGGCCACCGTGCAGCACGATGAGCGACCGCTTCCCGAGAGCCTGACGCGCCTGCTCTCCACGCCTCCGCCCGCAGCGCGGACCCGGTCGTTGCCGGTCGGAATGCGGCCGCCGACGGATCGACGATCCCGCCATGCCGCCCTGGAAGCCGCACTTCTGCGCGGCTTCGTGTACGCCGTCTCTGGCCTCGTCTGGCTCGCGGTGGTCCTGCTGGTCGCCCGCCACATCGGGTGACGCGCTGCGGCTGGACGCCCGCCCGGCCTACCTGTGGATAGTGCTGTAGCGCACCTTATTGCGGGCGTTCATTCGAGATTTCACAGGCCAAATCCGGTATTAAATCACTTGTCTTTTCCGCGGCCGGCACCGGCAGCGGGGCCGTGAGACGTCCCACCCGTGGAGACCGGACTATGTCGCTAACCGGGCGCTTCTGGTTTCGGAAATCCTGGACGGGGCGCCTGGTGCTGCTGGTCGAGGAGGAGCGCCCGCGCTGGTTCGGGCGCGGTGCCGGTAAGCCGCGCTGGCGCAACGCGAAGCTTCTCGATTTTGCGGAGCCCGAATTGCGGCCTTTGATGATGATGGAGAAGCATCATCGCAGCGGGGCCGGCTCCGCACAGGTGCGCACCCTTCGTCCGGTCCCCACGACATCGGAGGTGCGGGCCGCCAACGGCTGAGCCGCACGGGCGTGCGCCGGGCGGGGTGGATTACCATTTGGATGACGTGCCCCGGTCGGGGCCCGCTCCGAAAGGTGGACGCGCCATGCCGCGCTATTTCTTCCACACGCAGATCGGCGACGACATCATCACCGATCCGACCGGCGTCGAGCTGCGCGATCCCGATGAAGCCTGGGAAAAGGCCCGTCACACGATTCGCGCGGCCCTGCTCGAGCGCCGGGACCAGTCGCGGCTGATGACGGCCTGCCTCATCGTCGCCGACGCGGCGGGCGAGGTGGTGCTGGAATTCCCGTTCAGCGAGGCCGTCACGCTGCCGACGCCGGACGATCCGCTCCTCCATTGATTGCGGCCTGACGCGGCGCGTGCCCTACATCGCGGCGAACGCCGGAGATCAGGACCCGCCGACCGATGGATTCACCCCCGAACGATCTCGATGCCCGCGCCCTCGGCCGCGCCGCGCCTGGCAAAGGCCTCGCGCGCGAAGCCTGCCCGTACGCGGAGGGCACCGAGGCCCGCACGCTGTGGCTTGCCGGCTACGACGCGGCGCTGGCCGACGGTGCCAAGCCCGTGACCGGCGGCATCGCCCAGCACCCGGTCCAACATCCGGACGACGGGGTGCGGTGATGGACGCCCGGATCGAGCCGCATCACGGCGCCGCCGCGCACCCGCCTTTGAACCGCAAGGCGGTCGGGGCTGTGGTGCTCGGCAACGCCCTCGAATTCTACGACTTCACCGTCTACGCCTTCTTCGCCAAGCCGATCGGTGCGGCTTTCTTCCCGGCCACCGATCCGACCCACAGCCTGCTCGCCTCGCTGGCCCTGTTCGGGATCGGCTACGTGATGCGGCCGATCGGCGGCGCGCTGATCGGCGCCTTCGCGGATCGGGCCGGGCGCAAGCCCGCGATGCTGATCACCATCGCGCTGATGGCGCTGGGCATGCTGATGCTCGCCGTCTGCCCGTCTTACGCGACGATCGGCGGCTGGGCGCAGGTGATCGTCATCATCGGACGGCTCGTTCAGGGCCTCGCGCTCGGCGGCGAGGTCGGCCCTTCCACGGCCTATCTGCTGGAAGCGGCCCCCCCGGACCGGCGCGGATTCGTCACAAGCTGGCAGATCGCCAGCCAGGGCTGCGCTGCCCTGTTCGCCGGCATCGTGGCCACGGCCCTGGCGCTGTTCGTCGGTGACCAAGCGATGTCGGACTGGGGCTGGCGGCTGATGTTCCTGCTCGGCCTCGGCGTCGTTCCGGTCGGCCTCGTGATCCGCAGCCACCTGCCTGAGACTGCGGGCGCCGAAGAGGATCCCGACGCCGCCGCCTCGACCCTGGCGGTGGTCGGCCGGCTCCTGCGCGAGCACGGGCGTCTGCTGGGCCTGACTTTCCTGGTGATTTCCGCCTCGACTGTGTCGAACGCGGTCGGCACCAACATGCCGGTCTTCGCTGGCGCGACTCTGGGCCTGAGCGAGACCGCCGCGACGGCGGTGCCGATCGCCCTTGGGCTCGCCTCTGTGGCGTTCCCGCTGCTCGGCGGCTGGCTGGCGGACCGGGTCGGGCGACGGCCCGTGATGATCTGGCCGCGGGCGCTGATCCTAATCCTGGCGGTACCGGCCTTCGCCTGGGTGGTGAATGCGCCGAACCCCGTGAGCCTCTACGTCGTGACGTTCCTGCTCTCGGCCCTGTCGTCGATCAACGCCGCCGCAGTGATCGTCGGCATCCCCGAGGCCCTGCCCCGGGCTGTACGCAGCGCCGGCCTGTCGATCGTCTATGCAGTCGCCGTCTCGGTGTTCGGCGGCAGCACCAATTTCATGGTGAACTGGCTGATCGCCACCACCGGGGACCGGCTCGCACCGGCTTACTTCCTCGCGGTTTTCAGCCTGATCGGAACGATCGCCGCCTACTTCCTGCCTGAGACACGGGGGCGCGACCTCGATTCGAACGAGGAGGCCGGGGCGACCTGATCGGATCACCCGGGATTTCGCTCTGCCGGATCCGAAGGAACAGAGAATGACGCGCGTTTCCCCTCCCCCTTGTGGGGCGGGGCCAGGGGTGGTGCGAAAGGCACCGCACCGCTCGATCCTGCACCACGCTCATCGCTGAATCCCTCTCAGAGAGACGAGAGAGTGCAGCGGGCAGCGGCACGGGAGGAAGCTTGTCGCGCTCTACGAGCGGCGTCGATGTCGGCGCCGGGGGCATGTCGTCTGCGATGTGTGATCCCGCACGGACGTCGCCACCGGGGATGCAGGCGGTCGCCCCGACGCTAGGTCATCGGTGTCCCTGGGCCTAGACCGCTCCCATGCCGACGCCTCCTCAGACGAACCGCCCGCTGGTCCTCGCCGCGGTGATGGCGGCGATGTTCATGATCGCCATCGAGGCTACCATCGTCTCGACCGCGATGCCGCAGATCGCCGGGCAGCTCGGCGACCTGCACCTTTATGCGTGGGTATTCGCGTCCTTCCTGCTGACCCAGACCGCCACCACGGTGGTGTTTGGCAAGCTGTCCGATCTCTACGGGCGGCGGCCGGTCCTGCTGTTCGGCATCGCTGTGTTCCTCCTCGGCTCCCTGCTCTGCGGCCTCGCGTGGTCGATGCCGTCCCTGATCCTGTTCCGCCTCGTCCAGGGTATCGGTGCGGGGGCGATCCAGCCCGTGAGCCTGACAGTGGTGGGCGATCTCTATGCGGCGCGTGAGCGCGGCCGGATCCAGGGGTATCTCGCCAGCGTCTGGGGGATCTCCTCGGTCGCGGGTCCGCTGGTCGGTGGCCTGATCATCGGCCATCTGAGCTGGCCGTGGATCTTCTGGATCAACCTGCCGATCGGCGTCGTCGCGGCCGGGCTGTTCCTGCGCTTCCTGCACGAGGGCGTCGAGCGCCGGAAGCAGAGGATCGACGCGCTGGGTGCCGCGCTGTTCACCGCCGCCATCGCGGCGCTGATGATCGCGCTGACCGCCGCGGGGGAGTCGGCTTCCGCCGCCCTGTGGCCGGGTGTCGCCTTCGTGGTCGCCGCCAGCCTGTTCGTGCTGCAGGAGCGGCGTGCGCCCGATCCGATGCTCGATATCCGCCTGTGGATGCAGCGTCCGATCGCCACCGCCAACACCGCGACGCTCCTGTCCGGTATGACGGTGATCGGCCTCACGGCCTTCCTGCCCATGTACGTCCAGGGCGTGCTGCAGCAGTCGCCGCTGATCGCCGGCCTCACCCTCACGCTGATGGTGCTCGGCTGGCCGATCGGCGCCACCACGGCGGCGCGCAGCTTCGTGCGCTTCGGCCTGCGCCCGATCCTGCTGGTCGGCGCGACCCTGCTGCCGCTCGGTGCCACCGCCTTCGTGGCCCTGGGGCCGGCGACATCGCCCGCCGTCGCGGCCATGGGTTCGATCGTGATGGGCCTCGGCATGGGCTTCCTGTCGACCGCCGCCATCGTGATCATCCAGGACAGCGTCGCCTGGGCGCAGCGCGGGGCGGCCACCGCCTCCAACATCTTCGCGCGCAACCTCGGCTCGACCCTCGGCGCCACCGCGCTCGGCGCCGTGCTGAACTATCGGCTGACCCATCCGTCGAGCGGGCCCACGGTCAGCTCGGATGAGCTCCGGCGCCTGCTCGACGATCCTGCCAGCCTCGGTACCGGGGGCGAGGCGATCCGGGCCGGACTTCAGCACGCGCTCCACGGCACCTTCTGGACGGTATTCGTGATTGCCGTGCTGACCCTGCTCCTGTCGCTGCTGGTGCCGCCGGTGGTCATTTCCGATGGGCCGCGCGAACTGGCGGTGGAGTAGGCGGCCGATCACCCGCTTCCGCGTCGGGGCGTCATGCTTTAGCCTCTGCCTATGCCCCTCGTTCCGCCCCCGCGCCCCGCAGCCCCACCCGCGGCGGACATCCCGCCGACCAGCGTGCTGACAGCCAACCAGCCGGAATGGACGGTGGGCGAACTGGCGGGCGCGCTGAAGCGGACCCTTGAGGACGCGTTCGGCCATGTCCGCCTGCGCGGCGAGATCTCGGGCTATCGGGGGCCGCACGGCTCGGGCCATGCCTACTTTTCGTTGAAGGACGGGCAGGCCCGGATCGACGCGGTGGTCTGGAAGGGCGTGTTCGGCCGCCTGCGCCAGCGCCCCCAGGAGGGGCTGGAGGTCGTCGCCACCGGCCGCATCACCACCTTTGCGGGAAAGTCCTCGTATCAGATCGTGGTCGAGAGCCTGGAGCCGGCTGGGCTCGGCGCCTGGATGGCCCTGCTGGAGGAGCGCAAGAAGCAACTCGCCGCCGAGGGCCTGTTCGCTCCGGAGCACAAGCGACCGATTCCCTATCTGCCGCGCGTCGTCGGCGTCGTCACCTCGCCCACCGGCGCGGTGATCCGCGACATCCTCCACCGGCTGGAGGACCGCTTCCCGCGCCCTGTCCTGGTCTGGCCGGTGCGGGTCCAGGGTGATGGTGCAGCGGAGGAGGTCGCGGCCGCGATCCGTGGCTTCAACGCCCTGAAGCCCGGCGGTCCGATCCCGCGTCCGGACGTGCTGATCGTCGCCCGCGGCGGCGGCTCGATCGAGGATCTCTGGGCCTTCAACGAGGAATGCGTGGTCCGCGCCGCCTTCGAGAGCGCGATCCCGCTGATCTCCGCGGTGGGACACGAGACCGATACGACGCTGATCGATTACGCCTCCGACCGGCGCGCGCCGACCCCGACGGGCGCTGCCGAGATGGCGGTGCCAGTCCGAGCCGACCTGATCGCCACGGTCGCGGATCTTTCGGCCCGGGCCATCGGTGCCGTCGGTCGCCGGATCGAGCGGGATCGGGCGGATCTGCGCGCGGTTGGGCGAGCGCTGCCCGGGGCCGACGCCCTGCTGTCGGCCAAGCGTCAGCGGCTCGACCTTGCCGAGGCGCGCCTCGCCCCGGCGCTCGCTGCGGGCGCCAGCCGGCACCGGGCGCGGCTCCAGCTTCTCCTCGATCGGATGGCCCGGCGCTCCCCGGACGTCGCCCTCGCCAACGCCCGCGCGCGGCTCGCCCGGATCGATCACCGCCCGCTGCACGCCCTGCGCAACGACGTGCAGCGCAAGGGCGAGACCCTGGTCCAGCTCGGGCGACGCCTCGTCGTGGCCCGCGAGGCGAGCCTGGAGCGGGCCCGGGCGTTGCAGGCGCGGCGCACCGACCGGCTGCTCGCCCTCTCCGACCGCCTCGCCCAGGCCGGGGCGCGCAGCGTCGAGCGACGGCGCGACCGGCTCACCGGCTTGGCCGGACTGCTCGGGTCGCTGAGCTATCACGCGGTGCTGGAGCGCGGTTACGTGCTGGTGCGCGATGCTGCCGGCCTGCCGCTCCGCCGCGCCGGAGATGCGGCCGCCGCTGAGCGCCTGAGCCTGCAATTCTCGGACGGGACCGTCACGGCGGTGCCCGAGGGCGGTCCAGACTCGGCCCCGACGGCGAAGACCGGCCGCCAGGGTGGTCTGCGGCCAGCCGCGGCTGCCGGTCGTTCCGCCAACCGGCGAGACGCGAAGCCGGCCGCGCCGGCCCGGCAGGGTTCGTTGTTCGACGCCTGAGCGGCGTTTCAGCCCGGTTCCGGCCCGACGCGGTAATGATAGCGGTACAGCTCGCGCTCGAAGCCGAGGCCACGGTAGAGCGCCCGGGCCGGCCTGTTCGCCGCCACGACCTGCAGGCAGGCGGCCCGCGCCCCTTGCCCCCGGCTCCAGCGCAGCAGCGCCCCCACGGCGCGACGGGCATGGCCGCGCCCGCGCAGGGGCTCCGGGGTGGCGACCGACTCGATCACCAGCAACCCTCGGTCGAGGACGCCAAAGGCGATCGCGCCGAGTCCATTTTCCGCCTCCGCAGCCGCAAAAGCACGCGGCAGCATGAGGGCGGCGACCGTGTCGCGGAAGATCTGCCCGGCCGCCGCATCGGCCCGGTTGATTGCGTCGCGCAAAGCCAGCCATTCGGCACCCGGCGCCCCCGAGACCCGGACCGATGGATCGGGCTCCGTCGTCAGGTCGTCGAGGGGGCGGAACAGCGTGCAGGTCTCGTCCACCACCGTGTAGTCTGCCCGCGCGAGCAGCGGCTCCATCTGCGCCGCAATGGCCGGGATCCGGAAGATCGGGCGCTGCCCGAGGCGTGCGTAGAACGCGCAGGCCGCTGTGATCGCCGGTTCCGGGGCGCCGCTCCGCCGCATCGGATTGACCGAGTTCTGCCGCTTCGACACGCCGCCCGCGGCGCGCAGCAGATAGCCGTCCAAGAGGATCTGGCGCGGGCTCGGCCAGGCATTGAGACAGGCTTCTTCCACCTGCCAGGCGAGGTCAGGTTCCGCATCCATCACAGCCTCCGGCATCGGTGATCGCACGGGACCGGGATTGAGCCAACGAGTCCGCCTGCTCATCTTTTCGGAAGACTTCGGCCATGCGGCGTCGCGTACGCTTGAAGCATTTCCGGCCCGCGCGATGTCCCCGCCATGTCCGAACCTGAAATCCTGTTCTGCCTGCACTTTCTCGGCGGAAGTGCCCGCAGCTGGTCGCCGCTTGCCCGGGCGCTCGACGGCGCGTTGACTTGCGTGCCCCTAGACTTGCCCGGTTTCGGTGAGGCAGCCGGCAAGACGGGATTTTCCGTCGACGCGATGGCCGATCACGTCGCGCAGGCGATCCGCGCCCATGCGCCCGCCGCCTTCTCGATCGCGGGCCACAGCATGGGCGCCAAGGTGGCGCTGGCGCTCGCCCGCCGCGCCGAGGACGGCACCCCCGGTCTTCAGGGCCTCGCGGGGCTGATCCTGGTTTCCGGTTCGCCGCCGAGCCCCGAGCCGATCCCGGAGGAGCGCCGGTCGAAGATGCTCACGTGGATCGATGCGGATCCCGAGACGCGCCGGCGGGAGGCGCGGAGCTTCGTGCGGGCGAATGTCGGGCGTGATCTCGACGCCGAGACCGAGGACAAGGCTGTCGACGACGTGTTGCGGGCCTCCCCCGCGGCCTGGAAGGCGTGGCTGACTTCCGGTGCGAACGAGGATTGGTGCCGCCGGATCGGCGTCCTCCGCACACCCGCGCTGATCCTAGCGGGTTCGGAAGATGCCGATCTCGGTCCTGATGCGCAGTGCGCCCTCATGGCCCCGCACCTCGCCCACCACCGTCTCATCACCCTCGAGGGCGTCGGCCATCTCCTCCCCCTTGAGCGTCCGGAGGCGCTGGCGTCCCTGGTGCTCGATTCGATCCGTGAGCGGCCGCGGCGACCGGAAATGGCGGAGCCTCACGTACCCCTCGCCTACGCGGCTCTGATCGCATCCGAGCGCGTCAACAGCCGCCTGCGCGGGGCCCTCGACACCCGCGCCGAGCCGCCCGATCCCGCCTACGATCCGAAAGCCCTCGACCCCGTGGAACTCGGAACCCTGCGCGTCGCGCTCGCTCGGGTCCTGCCGATGCCCGGCCTCGATCTCGCCGCCCGGATCGACCAGCGCCTCGCCGCCGGCGAGGGCGACGGCTGGCGCTTCTCGGCCCTGCCGCCCGATCCGGACGCCTACCGAGTGGCCCTGCGCACCTTGGATGCCGCCGCCCGCGCTGCCCACGACCGTCCTTTCGTGGTCCTCGACGGCGCGGATCAGGATGCCCTGCTCACCCTCTGTGAGCAGGGTGAACTGACCGTCCCCGACGCTCCTGACGGCCGGCTCGATGCCGACCGCATGCGGTTCTGGTTCGAGGATCTGCGGTCCGACGCGGTCCGGCTGTGGCTTGGCCATCCCGCCGCGCTGGCCCGGATCGGGTTCTCGGGGATCGGCGTCGGAGGCGACCGGCCGGGGGAGATTGCGCGGGACCTGCCGGGCTTTCGCCAAACCGGGCTCGACGCGCCGGAGCCTTGGGAGCCCGAGCCCCAAACGATCATGCCGCAGCAGATGGAGGCCGGACGATGAACCTCGCAGGGATGCGGAGCTACCGCGAGGACGACGTCGTCGATGCGGTGATCGTCGGCACCGGGGCGGGCGGCGCGCCGCTCCTGGCGCGCCTCGCCGCAGCCGGCCTGAAGGTCGTGGCCCTGGAGGCTGGACCGAACTTCACACCCGAACGCTTCGCCTTCGACGAAACGCTCGCCGACGAGATTTACTGGACCGATGAGCGCCTGAGCGGCGGCTCAACGCCGGAAGCCTTCGGGGGCAACAACAGCGGCACCGGCGTCGGCGGCTCGACGCTGCATTGGGGCGCCTTCGTGCCCCGGGCCGATGCCCGCGACCTGCGGCTCCATACGGAGACCGGCGAGGGTGTCGACTGGCCGCTCGGCTACGACGAGCTGGTGCCGTTCTACGAGCGGGTCGAGCGGTTCATCGGCGTGTCGGGGGCGCAGGATTACCCGTGGGATCGGGACCGGCGCTATCCCCTGCCCCCGGTGCCGCGCAACGGCCCGGCGCAGATCATGGCGCAGGCCTGCGAAGCCCGCGGCATCCGCTGGGCCGATGCCCCCGCCGCCGTTGTCTCGCAGGACTTCCAGTCCGAGGACGGGCCCCTTCGGCAGGCCTGCATCAATTGCGGCTACTGCCACCAGGGCTGCCGCAACGGCGCCAAGGCCAGCATGGATGTCACGTACCTGCCGCTGGCGCTGGCCCGCGGCGCGGAGATTCGGGCCGAGGCCTTCGTGCACGGCCTGGAGCGCGGCGCCGATGGACGGGTGAACGCGGTGGTCTACCGGCAGGACGGCCAGGACAAGCGCCAGCGTTGCGCAGCGGTCTTCCTGTGCGCGGGCGCCGTGGAGACGCCGCGGCTGCTGCTGCATCTCGGGATGGCCAATTCCAGCGATCAGGTCGGCCGCAACTACATGGGCCACGTGGCGACGCAGGTCTGGGGCACGTTCGCGCACGAAGTCCGGATGAATCGCGGCTACCCCTCGTCGCTCATCACCGAGGATTTCATCCGCCCGGGCGCGGATTTCGCCGGCGGCTACCTGATCCAGAGCCTGGGCGTCGTGCCGTTGACCTTTGGAAATTCCGTGGCGCGCGGACGCGGCCTGTGGGGCAAGCCGCTCCTCGACTACCTCGACCGTTACAACCATCTCGCGGGGATCGGCATCAACGGCGAGACGCTGCCCTGCGACGCCAACGTGCTGACCCTGTCCGACGAGACAGACGCGAACGGCCTGCGCAAGGCCCATATCAGCTTCGGCTACAGCACCAACGAGAACCGCCTCAACGCGCACGCCACGCAGGTGATGCGCGGGCTCTGGGAGGCGGCCGGCGCCGAGGACATCTGGGTTCTGGAACGCGTCGCCCACACGCTCGGCACCTGCCGGATGGGGCGTGACGGGTCGCGTGCCGTGGTCGATCCTTACGGACGAAGCTTCGACATCGACAATCTGTGGATCTGCGACGGCTCGACCTTCCCGAGTTCGCTGGCCGCCAACCCAGCCCTCACCATCATGGCGCTGAGCCTGCGGACGGCGGAGGCGTTCCTGGCCGGTCGACCCTGAAGACGTCTCAGGATGCCGCGGCGCGCAGCTCCGCCAGCCCGCGCCGCTGGCGGCCCTGCGCGTCGAAATTCGCCGGATCGAGCCATGCCGCGAAGCCGGCGCGGATCGTCGGCCATTCCGCATCGGTGATTGAGAACCATGCGGTGTCGCGCGAGCGGCCCTTCACCACGACGGCGTTGCGGAAGATGCCCTCGAAGGTGAAGCCCAGGCGCAGAGCCGCCGCTCGGGACGGGGCGTTGAGGCTGTCGCATTTCCACTCGTAGCGGCGGTAGCCCAACTCGTCGAAGGCACGGGTCATCATCAGCGCCATGGCCTCCGTGGAGGCGGGCGTCCGTTGCAGGCCCGGGCCGAAATTGAGGTGGCCGACCTCGATCACCCCGTTGGCCGGATCGATCCGCAGATACGCGGCGAGGCCCAGCGGCGCGTTGTTGCTGCGGTCGAGGATCGCGTGGAACAGGGGATCCTCGCTCGCCGCCCGGGCCCTGAGCCGATCCCGGAAATCCGCCTCGCTCTCGGGCATCTCGTCGGGAAGGTAGGTCCAGCTGCGCCGGTCGGGCGCGGCGCTGTAGGCCGTATACAGGCCCGCGGCGTGCGCCTCGGCGTCCAGCGGCACGAGCCGACAGGTCCGGCCCTCCAGGGGCGATTGCGGCGGCCGCGGGCGGGGGCTCCAGTCCGCCAGGTCCGGGCCAATGGGCTGGCCGTAGGCGTCGACGCGCGCGCTCATGATCTGCTCCGTTCGGCGACCAGCCAGGCGAGAACGGTCTCGCCGGGCGCCTGCAACCCCGCGATGACCCTTGTCCGGTCGGCCTCGGACCGGTTCTGGCTCATCTTCCATTGCCCTTCGAGGTGAGTGATCGGGATTTCCACGCCGATCAGGGCGCGCACCTGCGCCGTCACGAAGGGCTCCGGCGCGTCCGAAACAGCCCAGGGTTCGGCCCGCGGCGCCTCGTGCAGGGCGGTCAGATCCGCGATTTGCCGGCGCAGCCACGCCGCATCCTCGATCACCCGCGGCCGACCCCGCGCCTGAACGATCGCGTAGTTCCAGGCCGGCACCACGCGGCCGTGCACGCGCTTGCTCGGGTACCAGCCCGGGCTGACATAGCCTTCGGGTCCCTGGAACACGACGAGATACGCCCACGGCCGCGAGATCCTGGGCTTGCGGGTTGGCCGGGGCGAGATGGACACACAGCACCCCGTGTCCCCCGTCCGCGTCGAGCAGGAACGGGATCGGGTTGGCCATCAGGCCCCCCGGCCCGGCCGTGACCAGAAGGCCGAGCGGATGCGCGCGGATCAGCGCGTGCTGTGCGTCGAGGGACGCCTCCCTGAAGTGCGGTGGCTGATACACCGGTCTCGTCCTGTCCGAGGCGTCGCCGAGCTTCTGCTTGACGCGACGGGGGACCAAACGAAAGGTCCAGTATTCGGGAATTCAACTGGACCGCTTTGCGCCATGGCCCGGGGTCCGCTGCCGCTGCCCGTCAGCCTCGATCCCGCCGCATCGCTGCCGCTGCACGTGCAGCTGCGCGAGGGCTTGCGCGCCGCGATCCTCGACCGCCGCTTGCCGCGCGGGACGCGGCTTCCGGCATCGCGCGTCCTTGCGGCGGATCTCGGCTGTGCCCGCGGCACGGTCGTGCTCGCCCTGGAGCAGCTTACCGCCGAGGGCTACCTGACGGCGCGGCCACACGGGTCTCCGCGACCCCGGCTACGCGGCGGTCCCCGAACGCGCGATCGAATTCGCCGTGCGCCGCACGGCGGACACGCTGCGGACGGCGTCCCGAACGCCGTAGATTGGCCCGGGACGCTTCAGCCAGCTGAGCGAGCTGCGTGAGCGGCTTCAGGGCACGACGACACCCGTCTCGGCGAAACGGGTCATGCGCGCCATGAGGGGGGCGATCATCACGCGGTCCAGCTGCGGCAGCAGACCGCTGCGCGCATGGGCGACGTTCGCCTCGGCCTGCGCGCGCGCGCGATTCTGCCAGCCGCCACGGTCGCCCTTGCACGCGGACCAAGCCCGCTCGATCGCGCTGAAGACCTGCGGCAGACGTTCGGTCGGGTCCGTGATCAGATCGTAGTGGTGGTCGATCAAGCCATCGAAGGTGTCGAAGCCCAGCTCGGAGAGTCGCGCGACAGCGCGCGGCGCGCCGACGACCACGAAGGGCAGCCCGGTCGCGGCGGCCTTCAGCGACTTCTCGGTGATCCGCTCGACGCCGGCTTCGAAGAAATCGGTCTCCGAGATCACGGTGAAGTCGCACGCGCCGTACGCTCGGGTGTCGAGAGTCAGGACCATGTCGGTCCCCTGATCGGGGTCGATCCTTTGGGCCCGGCGCGGGATCCAGTCGCCGACATCGGCCAGCAGGCGCGCGAAAGCGGCCTTGATCTCGGGCGGGGCGTGGAAGATGTCGATTCCGCCCGCCTTCGGGTTGTCCGCTCCGATGCCGTGGAAGGAGATCACGCCGTCGCGGTCCAGCCCGCTGAGCTGCAACCAGCGATAGAGCAGTACCCGGTGCCAGCGCAGGGCCGCGTTTTGGCACAGGAAGCGCGCCGGCCCCGTCGCCCGGATGAACGGCGCGTAGTCGGTGCGGTCGAGGGGGTGTTGCGGGAAGAGCCGTGGTCCGGCCTCGGCGTCGAGCCAGAGGGCGACTTGGAGCGGGAAGAACTCGAAGGTCCAGAAGCGCAGGCCCTCGCCATAGTGCCGCTCGTAATCCAGCCGCAGCAGCCGGTTCTGGGATACGAGGACAACGCGGTCGCGGGGGATGCCGAGCCCGTCGAGGTTGCGGTGCAACGCCTCGAATGTCGGCGCGTGCAGTCCCGGTCCCTCATTCGACAGATCGAGGAGCAGCGCGGCGCGCCCGGCGCGCAGGTTCTCGGCGTCACCCGGCTGGAGCAGATCGAGCCGCCCGTTCGCCTCCGGAAAGCCAAGGCGGACGAAGTCGAGGACGGGCAAGCAGAGGAGGTGATTTGCGGCGCCTGGATTGGCCGTCACCGTGACCGGTTTAGCCGTCCAGCCGAGCGCGGCCGGCAGGAAGTGGCCGGCCTCGCCCCGCGGGACCAGCAGGATTTCTGAAGACGGTCGGCTCATCGTCACGCCCGGGCGGCCCACAACCGGACCGTGCAAAGCCGATAACGGCTTCGTGAAGGGACGTCGAGGTCAGGCGGGGACCGGCTCTGCGGCGCGCACCGGCGTCGGGCCGGCGCGGTAGGCGGCTGAGGCTTCCTCGGTCCGCCAGCAGGCGACCTGATGACCGGGGGCGATCGCAGCGACCGGCGGCATCTCCCGGCGGCAACGCTCCTCGGCCAGGAAGCAGCGCGGCGCGAAGGGGCAGCCCGACGGGCGGTTAGCGAGGTCGGGCGGGCTTCCCGGGATGGTCTGGAGCCGGGAGCCCTTGGCGAGCGCCCCCTCGGCCCGGCTGCGCAGCAGGCCGATCGTGTAGGGATGGTGGGGGTTCAGCACGACCTGATGTGCCGTGCCGGTCTCGACGATCTTGCCCGCGTACATCACGGCGATCCGGTCGGCGACCTCGACGGCCGCGCCAAGATCGTGCGTGACGATGACGATCGACAGGCCAAGATCGCGCTGAAGTTCGCGGAGCAGCAGCAGCACCTGGATCTGCACGGTGGCGTCGAGCGCCGTGGTGGGCTCGTCGGCGAGCAGCACCTGCGGCCGGCAGGCGAGCGCCAGGGCGATCATGGCCCGCTGGCGCATGCCCCCCGACATCTCATGCGGGTAATTGTCGAGCCGCCGCTCCGGGCTCGGGATCCGGACCCGCTCGAACAGGGCGAGCGCCCGCTTGCGGGCTTCGTCCTTGGAGATCTTTTCGTGGCGTCGGATCGCCTCGGTGATCTGCTGGCCGACCGTGTAGACCGGATCGAAGGCGAGAAGCGGCTCCTGAAAGATCATCGAGACGTCGCCGCCGCGGAAATCGGCGAGCTGGCGCTTGGTCAGCGCCTGCACGTCCTTGCCGGCGGCCAGGATCTTGCCCGTGATCCGGCTGCGGCCTTCGGGGAACAGGCGCAGGATCGCGCGCAGGGTCACGCTCTTGCCGGAGCCGGATTCACCGATCAGCGCCAGCGCCTGACCGCGCTCCAGCGTGAGGTCGACGCCGTCGACCACCTGCACCTTACCGAAGGCGACGCGCAGGTTCTCGAGGGCGACGGCGGGTTCTGAAGAGGACATCGGCGTGTTCATGCGGCAAGCGCCTCTGCGGGCGCTGCGGAATGGCCGGAGCCGGGCTGCCGGGCGAGGCAGGCGACGCGGTGCAGCGGCCGGATCGCGTCGAGCGGTGGCTCCTTCTCGGCGCAGATCCCCTCCGCCAGGGCGCAGCGCGGGTGGAAGCGGCAGCCGGAGGGCGGGTCGATCGGGTTCGGCGGATCGCCCTGCAGCAGGGCGGCTTGCGTGCGGTTGTCGGGATCGAGCGAGGGCATCGAGGCGAGCAGCGCCTCGGTGTAGGGATGGGCCGGCGCGTCGAGCACCGTGTCGGACGGGCCGATCTCGGAGACGCGCCCGAGATACATCACCATCACCCGGTCGGAGATGAAGCGCACGACGTTCAGGTCGTGGCTGATGAAGATGTAGGTCAGGCCGAACTCGGCCTTGAGGTCGAGGAGCAGGTTCAGGACCTGCGCCTCCACCGACTTGTCGAGCGCCGAGACCGCCTCGTCGAGGAGCACCAGCCGCGGCTCCAGGGCGAGCGAGCGGGCGATGTTGACCCGCTGGCGCTGGCCGCCCGAGATCTCGTGCGGGTAGCGCCCGGCGAAGCGCTTCGGCTCCAGGCCGACCCGGGCGAGCAGCGCGCGGGCGCGCTCCACCGCCTCGCGGCCCGGCACGCCGTTCACCTTCGGGCCGAAGGCGATCGACTGTTCCACGGTCATGCGCGGGTTGAGCGACGCGTAGCTGTCCTGGAACACCATCTGGACCTGCCGGCGGTAAGCCCGCCACGGCATGGCGCGCTCGCCGATCGCCTGCCCGTCGTAGAGCATCTGTCCGGAATCGCGCTCGATCAGGCCCATCAGCAGCTTGGCGGTGGTGGACTTGCCGCAGCCGGACTCGCCGACGATGCCCAGCGTCTCGCCCTTCAGGACGTCGAAATCGACGCCGTCGACGGCGCGGACCACCTGTTTCTTGCCGCCGGCCTTGCGGACCGGAAAGTGCTTGGTGAGCCCTGAGACCGACAGGAGCGGCTGGGCCGGTCCGCCGCGGTCGCGGGCGAACGGATCGGGGGCGTCCGGGATGACGCTCACTGGCGAATCTCCATGGCGGCGCGCAGGCCGTCCGAGAACAGGTTGAAGGCGATCGAGACGATGAAGATGCACACGCCCGGGAGTGCGGCGACGACCGGGTTCACGTAGATCGCGGTGCGCAGGGTGTTGAGCATCAGGCCCCATTCGGGCTCCGGCGGACGCACACCGAGGCCGAGGAACGAGAGGCCCGAGGCCAGGATCATCGAGACCGAGATCAGGCTGGTCGAATAGACGAAGATCGGCCCGACGACGTTGCCGAGCACCTGCACGCGCATGATCGTCAGGGCCGAGGCGCCCGAGAGCTTGGCGGCGTCGATGTAGTCGCGCCTGCGGATGCCGGTGGTGACGCTCTCGGCCACCCGGGCGATCTGGGGCACGAACACGCAGGTCAGCGAGACGATCGAGTTGAAGATGCCGGCGCCGAGCGCCCCGGACAGGGCGATCGCCAGCAGCACCGACGGGAAGGCGAAGAACACGTCGATGGTGCGCATCAGGATCGTGTTGGTCCAGCCGCCGACATAGCCGGCCAGGATCCCGATGCCCGAGCCGATCACGAAGGCGATCAGCACCGGGGTCACGCCGATGAACAGCGACAGGCGCGAGCCCAGCATCAGCCGGCTGATCATGTCGCGGCCGAGCTCGTCGGAGCCCAGCCAGTAGGTGGCGTCGCCGACATGCTTCAAGCGGCGGATCATGGAGCCCTTGTAGGGATCCATCGGGGTGATCCAGGGCGCCAGAAGGGCGATGATCACGACCAGCAGGATCACGGCGCCGGCGCCCATGGCGACGGGGTCGCGCACCAGCCGGTGGCCGACATGGCCCCAGAAGCCCCGCGACGGGACGAAGGCGACCTCGGGCGCCGCGTCCTCGGCGGCGAGCACGCCACCGTCGAGGGCGAGGGAGGCCGCGGTGATGGGAGCGGTCATCATCAAGCTCCGGCTCAGGCGCGCTCGATGCGCGGGTCGAGGGCGGTCTGCATCACATCCACCAGGAGGTTGAGGAGCACGAAGAACATCGCCAGCACCAGGATCGAGCCCTGGAGCAGCGGCAGGTCGCGCTGGAAGATCGCAGCGTTGAGGAGAAAACCGGTGCCGGGCCACGCGAACACGGTCTCAACCAGGATCGAGCCGCCGAGCAGGTAGCCGAGCTGCAGGCCCATGATGGCGAGCGCGGTCGGGGCGGCATTGCGCACGACATGCTTGAACACACCGCGCTCATCCATGCCCTTGGCGCGCAGGGCCTCGACGAAGTCCTGGGACAGGATGTCGGCCACCAGCGCCCGGACCGTGCGGGCGATGATGCCCATCGGGATCACCGACATCGTGACCGCCGGCAGGATCAGGTAGCGCAAATGGTCGAAATCGGGCCGCCAGTTGCCGGAGCCGTCGGGCCCGGCGCCAGTCGGCGGCAGCCAGCCGAGGGTGGCCGAGAACACGATCACCAGGACCATGCCGAGCCAGTAATGCGGCACGCTCACGCCGAAGACCGAGAGCGCGGAGGCCGCCCGGTCGGCCAGCGAGTTCCTGTGGTAGCCCGCCACGAAGCCGAACAGCGTGCCGAAGGTGAAGCCGATCACCGTCGCCACGGAGGCGAGGATCAGGGAGTTCACCACGGCGCGGCTGACCTCGCCCAGCACCGGCCGGCCGGTGGCGATCGAGATGCCGAGATCCCCGTGCAGCACGTGCCAGAGCCAGATCAGGTACTGGACCGGCAGCGGCTTATCGAAGCCGTAGGCGGCGCGCATCTCGTCAATGGTGGCCTGAGTGGCGTCGGCCGGCAGGATCGCGCTCAGGGGATCGCCCGGCGCGAGGTGGACGAGGAGGAAACAGACCACGCTGACCCCGAACGCCACGGGCGTCGCGTAGACCAGTCGTTTGAGGGTGTAGAGGAGCATTCAAGAGCCTGTTGTCACGTATAGCCGAGGCTATTCCCCCTCCCCCTTGTGGGGAGAGGTTAGGGGTGGGGGTGGTGTAGAAAGAGCGTGGTGCTCGATCCTGCACGACCCCCCCCTCCGGCGCCTCCCCGCAAGGGGGAGGAGAGATCTCAGGTTCGACTACCGCCCCACCGTGGCGATGGTGATCTTCGAAAAGTCCTGGAACCAGTTCTGCGCCTGGACGAACCCCTTCACCTTCGGGCTCATCGCCCGCGGGTTCACGTCGTGCGTGATCATGACGAACAGCGCGTCGTCAACGTACTTCTCGTGGACTTTCTCCAGAACCTTCGTCTGCTCGGCCTTATCAAAGGTGTTGCGGACCTGATCGAACAGCTTGTCCATCGCCGGATCGCAGTAATAGCCCCAGTTCGTGCCGTTCGGCGGGGCAAAATTGCATTGCAGGTGGCGGATGAAGCCCGTGAATGGGTCCTGGATGAAGTACGAGTAGTTGATCGCCGAGACGCCGCGGGAGATGTCGGCTTTGGCACCGGCCCGCCAGATGTTGATCAACGTGTTCCACTCCACGACCTCATAATCGACCTGGATGCCCACGTCGGCGAGGTTCTGCTGGATGAACTCGTTCATCGGCAGCGGCTGCATCTGGCCCGAGCCCGAGGCCGAGATCGCGACCTTCAGCTTCAGGGGCTTGGCCGGGCTGTAGCCCGCTTCCGCGAGCAGCTTCTTGGCGGCGTCCGGATCGTATTTGATGTCGAAGGTCGGATGGCCGAACCACTGGTGGCCGGGCGGCATGAAGCCCTTGGCCGGGATCGCGAGGCCGCCGAGCAACTCCTTCAGCCCCTCGCGGTCGATGGCGAGGTTGGCCGCCTTCCGCACGCGGATGTCGTTCCAGGGCGAGCCCTCGACCCGCGACAGGTGCCACGTCCAGTTATGCGGATAGGCGTTGGTGACGATGGTGAAGCCGGCGCTCTTGAGCGAGGCCACGGAATCCGGCGCCGGCGCCTCGATCCAGTCCACCTGGCCGGAGCGCAGGGCCGCGGTCCGGGCGTTGGCCTCGGGCAGCGGGATCAGCACCAGCTTGTCGAGCTTCGGCACACGATCCTTGTCCCAGTACTCCTTGAAGGGGACCATCTCGGCGCGCTCGCGCGGGGCGAACAGGGTCAGCTTCCACGGGCCAGTGCCGGAGGGCTGCTTGGCGAAGGCGTCCCAGGACTTGCCGAGCTTCTCCCATTGGGCCGGCGACGACATCATGATCCAGGCGATCTGGTAGGGCAGCGTCGCGTCGGGGGCCTTGGTGGTGATCTCGACGGTGAGCGGATCGACTACGCGGTAGCTCGCCACTGCCGGGATGCGGGTCTTGCCCTGCGCGGACTGGCGCGGGTCGTATTGCGGCGCGTCGGCCTTCAGGAGCTTGTCGAGGTTCCAGACCACCGCGTCGGCGGTGAAATCGGAGCCGTCGTGGAATTTCACGCCGGGCCGGAGCTTGAAGGTCCACTTGGTCTTATCGTTCGAATCGACAGTCCAACTGGTGGCCAAACCCGGCACGAGGTCGGAGGCCAGTTCCGCGCTCGACAGGTCCCAATTGATGAGCCCGTCATAGACCGTGTAGCCGAGGAAGCGCATGCCCTCGCCGCCATTGTCGGTCTGGCCGGTGGTCAGCGGGATGTCTGACGCCGTCATGCCGATCCGCAGCGTTCCCTGCGCGAGGGCGGCACTGCTCGCGGAGAGCGCCAGGGCGCCGGCCAGCGCCGCACGGGCGCCAAGTTTTCTTAGACGTGACAGCATCTTGGGTCGGGTACTCGCGTGGGGCCGAACCACGAGGGCACGGCATACGCTCGACCGTATGCAAGCTGGCGGCCAGTCGACCCGCGCGTCGCGCAAGCCTATTCGGCGTCGATCAGGCTCACATGCGCGGCCACGACCCGCCAGCCCTCGGGAAAGCGCATCCAGGTCTGGCTCTGGCGGCCGATCTTTCCGGGGGCCGACGCGCGGGTGAACAGCGTCATGGCAGTGGCGGCATCGCGCCCGTAGGTGGTGATCTGCGTCTGTGCCAGGGTGCGCTCCAGGCCCACCGGCGAGCGGGCACGGCGGAAGGCGCGGATCGCATCCATGCCGTAGAGGTTCTCGCCGATGCCGTACCGGACGGTCAGCGGATCGTCCCGGAACAAGGCTTCCAGGGTCGGCACGTCGTTGGTGGTGAGCGCCGTCTCGTAGGCCCGGAACGCAGCCTCGACTTCGGCCTTCACGGCGGGATCGTCGATCACCATCAGGTCAGCTCCGCGATGCGCGTCGTGCAGATGCCGGTCCGTTCGAGGTGGCGGGCGACGCGCAGGGCCAGATCCTCGCGCCAGGGGGCGGCGATCACCTGGACGCCGAGCGGCAAGCCATCGTCGAGCCAGACCGGCGCGGCGACCACCGGCAGGCCGATGAACGAGATCGGCTGCGTGAACACCCCGATATTCGCGCGGACCGGCAGGCTCACGCCGTCGAGGGTGAAGTGGGTCTGGCCGCCCTTCGGCGCCCGGCAGGGCGTGGCGGGCGCTATGATGATATCGACGCTGCCGAACAGGCCGAGCACTGCCTCGCGATACCAGCGGCGGAAGCGCTGCGCCCGCTCGACGAAGGGCGCCGGGATCATCGCGCCGGCGATCAGCCGGTCCCGCACCGCCGGGTCGAAATCCCGCGGCCGGGTACGCAGGCGGTCGAGGTGGAGCGTCGCGCCCTCGGCCGCGGTGATCAGATAGGCTGCCGCCCGGGCGCGGTGGGCCTCCGGCAGCTCGACAGTCCGCTGTGCGCCCAGCGCCTCCGCGACGCGCGCCACCGCCGCGAAGGCGTCCGGATCGCCGCCCCGAGCGAAGTAGCCGCCGGCCACCGCGATCCGCAGGCCGTCGATGCCCGATTCCAGACCCGGCAAGGCCGGCTCCGGCGGGCGGGTCGTGGCCACCGGATCGTCGGGATCGGGGCCCTGCATGGCGTCGTACGCGAGGGCGAGGTCGGCGACGCTGCGCGCCATGGGTCCGAGGTGATCCAGGCTGCCCACGAACGGGAAGCTTCCGGCCCGGCTGAGCCGCCCGTAGGTCGGCTTCAGCCCGAAGCAGCCGCAGAAGGCGGCGGGCACACGGATTGAGCCATTGGTGTCCGAGCCCAGCGTCAGCGGCACCATCCCGGCAGCAAGTGCCGCGCCGGACCCGCCGGACGAGCCGCCGGTCATGTGATCCAGGGCGTGCGGGTTGTGGGCGTCCCCGTCATGGACGTTCTCGCCGGTGAAGTCGTAGGCGTATTCGCCCATGTTGAGCGCGCCGATCAGGATGGCCCCGGCGGCTTCGAGGCGGCGCACCAGGGCGCCGTCCCGCAAGGCCGCAGGCCGTTCCCGGTTGATCTTCGATCCGGCCCGTGTCGGAAGCCCGGCAATGTCGATGAGGTTCTTGACTGCGAAGGGAATCCCAGCGAGCGGGCCGGCGGTGGCCCCATCCATCAATGCGGTATCGAGGGCGTCGGCCCTGTCGAGGGCGCGGGCCGCCAGAACGTCGGTGAAGGCATTGACGCCGGGGTCGAAGCTCTCGATCCGCTTGAGGGCGTCCGCGACGACATCCCGCGCTTTGCGGCGCCGGCCGGCAACCGCTGCAACGATCGAGGTCCCATCCGTCGCGAGCGGCGCACTCATGCTTCGAATCTCGGCGCGGCTTCACTCTCATCCGCGAGCGGGAAGCTCGTCAGCAGCGCGGCCGCTTCGGCGAGAACGCGGAGATTGGCACAGATCGATGCAGTCCAGGTCTCATCGAGATCGAGGCCCAGCAGTGGGCCCGTCGCAGCCACGTATTTCTCCGGATCGAACGCCTTCTCGGCTTCCTGCATCGGGTTTCCCATCTTCGCGATTCGAAAAGCGTGGCGACCATCCTAGCAGGGGACATGCCGGGCAGCCGGGCATCCCGCGGGGAAACATCTATGCCTGATTTTTAGGCAAAGCGCGCCAAGCGCATCATCTAGGCACGCGACGGCACAATGCTGCGCTTTTCAGCTTTGGGCATGGTGCCTCGGCAGATCTCAGGCGATACGGATCGCCTCTTCAAGCGCCAATACCCCTGCCGGCCCCTCCTGGCTCAAGGTGCAGCCAGCGATGTGCGAATTGCAGACCAGGGTTGCCCGCTTCGAAGACCGCAGCAAGCAGAGATCTGTCGAGCTGTGCGGCGCGCCGAGAATTGGGGTGTATCGAGGTCTTGCGTCTTGAGGCTCTGAACTCAGGCAAGCCTCGCCGCCTTGTCGGCCGCTTGTGTGCGACCTATCTTGGCGGCCATGAGCGGTGCGTCGGGACGTGATGTCGTTCCTTGGTGCAGACTTGGTGTTTTCCTGCATCGCTCGGCGAAACTCTTGTAGAGACGATGTGGATTGTCGCCCTATCGACGCTCGGCGCTTGCTGTCGCGATTGCATCGGGGATGGGGCTCTGGTTAAGGGCTTGGTGTTTTCAAACCTTGGTTCGTCCCGAGCGCCGCGGCACAGGCCGAGCGCTCCGGTCGAACCATCGGCGGCGCCGGTGGATCGGCACGGTTCTGAGGTCCGGGGACGGCATCGGAATCGCCAGACCTAGGTCCCTCTCCGGCTTGGCCGGATGCTTTCAGACGATGCCCAACACGCCGAACTGAGAAAGGTCAGATGAGCGCATTCGACTACAGGAATTTCGACGACCGCCGCCAGAACTCGCAGAATGCCAAGGCCGCGTTGCTGGCCAAGTTCAAGGCGCGACCGCCGTCCGATGATCCGGACGTGATTGCCAAGGCGAAGGCCCGGGCGGACATCGCCAAGGCGCGCGAGGAGCGGGCTCGGGAACGCGAGGCGGCCCGCATCGCCGCCGAGCTGCAGGCTGCCGAGGAGAAGCGTCAGCGCGAGGAAGCGGAGCTTGCTGCTCAGCTCGCTCGCGAGGCAGCTGAACTCGCCGCCGCGCAGGAGCGCAAGTCGGCCGAACTCGCGGCCAAGAAGGCCCAGCGCGACGCACGTTATGCGGCGCGGAAAGCCAATGTGAAGGTCAAGCGCTGAGCGCCTGCCTCCTAACAAACGCTGGTCACGAGCGACGCCCGCCTCCCTCGGCGGGCGTCGTCGTGTTTGAAGGCCTTGTCCACCCAGGAAACCGAACGGGCACACCCAACGTTGCGGTTGTTCGGTCGGCGGTTTTGGTCCTGCGACCGCACGGGCGAGGATTGCACAATGCCCTATCAGGCCAACCTGGCGCTGATCTTGATCGCCCTGGGGGCGGGAAGTGCCCTGGCGCGGGACGAGACCACCGCGATCGCTTGCGATACCCTGTTGGCGGCCCGCCGGGTCGACGCTTCTGCCGGCTCTGGCCAGCCGCCTGCTGCGGAAGCCGAATGTCGCCGCGTCGAGCGCGACAAGATCGGCTCGGTCGAGCAGCGGGCCCTGATCGGCGGCGCTCCCTACGAGTGCATGACCATCGCCGGGGTCGGCCGCTGCCTGTGGATCGTGCCCTGACGCCCCATGACCGGCAGTCTTGTCGGTTGTCCATGCGCAATTCGCCAAGCGCCGGACTGCGCTATGGTGGCATCCAATCGGAGTTAGGACGATAGACCGTATGCCGATCTTCCGGACCCGTAGGCGTTTCTCCGCAAGTCTGTGGTCCGGAGCCCTCATCGGCCTGGTCCTGGCCGCCCACCCTGCGCAGGCCGAGCCTCCGATCCGGAGCCCCGAGGATGCGGCGTGCCGCTTGGAGGCGAAGGCCAAGGTGTTCTCGGCGCCCAATCCCCGCGGCCTGGAGCTGGAGGAAGTCGGGCGCCAGATCTACTACGCTTGCATGAGCCGTCTTAGTCCCACGACGCAACCTGACAAGCGCGGGAAGCGGCGGCACCGGCGCCCCTGAGGCGCCGGGGTCGTACGATCACGCGTCCAGCGGGGCGCCGATCCGGGCACGCAGCCGCAGGCGCAGGGCTTCGTTGCCGCCCTCTTCCTGCAGCGCCGTCATCAAGCGCAGCAGATGGCTCAGCGGTGTCGACCGGCATGCAACGGCCTCGGCGATCTGCTCCGGCAGCGTCTTGGCGGCCGGAACGAAGCGCGGCGCGATTTCGGCCTGATGGGTCTGGGGCATGCGAGACGCTCGTCCTTCGGGAGGATCCAGATTGGCGGCCGGGTCGCTACGCCTTTCACCGGTGCCGTACCAGTCCCTTTCGCAAAATTCCGTAGCCGGCATCGATCATCGTTACCGCGCTGCAACAGCGCGGGCGATTTGTGTGGACATCCAGGCGGGCGGCGCGTTTCGGGCTTGCCCGTCCGTGTCTCACCGTTTGGCCAGCGGCGAATGCGCGAAACCGTCGAGCAGATCCTGCGGGTCGCGGTAGAGCGCGACACAGCCAGCCGTAGACAGATCGGCTTCCGGGAAGCCGCCGCAGAGCAGGCCGATGGTCGGCAGGCCGGCCTTCGTGGCGGCTTCGGCATCGTAGGGTGTGTCGCCCACCACATGGATCCGGTCGGAGGGCGTGCCGTTCAGCTTCTTGAGTGCGGCTTCAAAGATATCCGGATGTGGCTTCGACCGGTCGGCATCGTCGGAGCTGGTCGAGACATCGACAAGATCCCCGATTCCCAAAATCTCGGTGTAGCGCTCGACCTCGGACCGCTTGCCCGAGGAGGCCAAAGCGATCTTGAGACCGTCCGCGCGGATCCGCTCGAACAGCGCAGGCACGCCAGGGAACGGCCGGACCTCCGGAAGGTATTTCCGCTTGAAGAGATCGGACCGGAAGGCCTCGATCGTCTCGCCTTCGCGCTCGATCCGCTCCTTGGGCAGGAACACGGGCATGAGTTCATCGCCGCCCTTGCCGATCTGGCTGCGCACCCGCCCTTCATCGGTCTCGACGCCGAAATGGGCGAAGGCCTCAACCCAGGCTCGGGCGTGCAGATCGACGCTGTCGAGCAAGGTTCCGTCAATGTCGAAGATGACCGCGCGCATCGCAACTCCGGAGCGGCGCATGCGGACCGCTTCAGGCCCGTCAACGGGGGCGGCAGGCGCGCTGTTCCCGCGGGGCGGCCATAACGGCAGAAGCCCGCCCCCGGTGAGGGACGGGCTTCTGGAACGACCGTTGCGCGACGGCGCAGTGGTCTCAGTGCATGGAGGCCGGAGCGCGGGCAGGCTTCGCCTTGGCGGTCAGCCCCGCCGTCACGGCAGTCTTCGAGGCACGGACCGGCTTCGGCGCGGCCGGCTTGGCGGCAGCCTTGACGGGCGCAGTTTTCGGCGCCGCTGGCTTGGCGGCGGCAGTCTTCGGGGTGGCAGTCTTCGGGGCGGCAGCCTTCACAGCGGCAGCTTTCGGCGCCGCAGCCTTAGCAGGAGCCTTGGCGATCTTCGCGGCCGGAGCCGTCTCGGTCACGGCCGCGCTGGCCGCCAGCACGGCGTTGGCGCGCAACGCGGCTTCCGCCCGCAGCCAATGCGCCGCAGCCTGGCCATGGATGCGGCCCTCGTTCTCCCAAATGTAATAAGCGCACTCGCGCACGTGGTGCTCGCTGATCTGCATGCCGTCGATCTCCTGTCGGTCCCGTCACGGACGATGGGAGGGGGTGGTTAAGGGGCGGTTAACCCCGCGGCCCGGCCGCGTTCGCCCCTGCAAGCCAGTTCGATCGGCGCCGCTGGTATACGGGATTCGCAGCTTCGCGAGATGCCATTGGCGGTTGTCGGATCAGCGCATGATCCGGCAGCGCTGCCTGGCCCGGCGGACGCCGCGCCCTGGCCATGAGGACTGGCGGGCGGCGCGCTCCGTTCCCTGTGATCCGTCCTCTTGGAGCCGATTATTCCGTCCGCCCCAGGACCCGACGCGTTTCCGCGAGGAGAACCGCATGACGCTCCGCGCCGGATCCCTCGTTCGGCGTCGCGCGGCTTGCCTGAACGATCAGCGCCTGGAACCGGCGACGATCCAGGGCCCAGAAGCGGAGGCTCGCCAGCACCGCACCGAGAACGATTCGGACTGCATCCGCGCGCGCCTCCGCACGGATGACGGCCTCGGCACTGGCCTGCTCTGCCGCCTCCGGTACTCTCCGGGCATCCGCCGCAATCCGCACCGCTTCGAGTTCCGCCTCGCAACGCTGCCACGCCTGCCAGGCTTGGTCGTGCTGATGCGTGCGGATCGCGAGCAAAACCCTGAGCGAGGCGGCCTCGGTCCGGGCTTCCTCCAGTTTCACCTGGGTCTGACGCAGGATCTCGCTCGAATCCTGCCTGAGCGTCTCATCTGCAGTCACGGTCACCGCCGGCTCCCTGGCATCCGAATCGGCCCGTCCTCTCGCGTGGCGGATGGAATGTCCACTCCCGCGGCACGCTGTGCAGGTTGAGAAAATCGGGTTGCCGGTCCACATGGACGGTGGCGCCTCGGGGCGCATGTCCCGGCCGGCCTTGAACCGGCGCAGCGGAGTAATGCCACCATGTTCATCCAGACCGAAGCCACGCCGAACCCGGCCACCCTGAAATTCCTCCCCGGCCGCGTGGTCCTGACCGACTCGACCTTCGAGGCGCGGGACGCCGAGGCCGCCACACGCTCGCCCCTCGCCTCAGCTCTGTTCGCGGTCCCCGGCGTGTCCGGTGTCTATTTCGGGCACGACTTCATCTCCGTCACCAAAGCGGAGGACGGTTCCGAGTGGGCGCAGGTGAAGCCGGCGGTGCTTGGCGCGATCATGGAGCATTTCCAGTCCGGCGCGCCCGTGATGGCCGAGGGTGGCCATGACGCGATCGAGCCCGGCGACGAATTTTATGACGAGGCCGACCATGACACGGTCGTCACCATCAAGGACCTGCTGGAGACGCGCGTGCGGCCGGCAGTGGCCGGCGATGGCGGCGACATCACCTTCCGCGGCTACAAGGAAGGCGTGGTCTACTTGGAGATGAAGGGCGCCTGCTCAGGCTGCCCATCCTCGACTGCGACGCTGCGGCATGGGGTGCAGAACCTGTTCAAGCACTTCCTTCCGGAAGTGCGCGAGGTCCAGGCGATCTGAGGGCAGCCCCCCAATTCTTACGGGCGCGGTCTGTGGGTTCACGGCCTGACTGCGCCCGCTGCGAGTTTGCGTCTGCTCGGAGCGGCGACGGATCGGTCTTTGCTCCGACGCGGTACGCTGTCGGGGTCCGCCTAAGGCCTTCTTGCGGTCAGTCCCGAGCGGGCTCGTCAGTCCGGCATACTCAGGGCCGGCGGTTTTTTTCCAGATCCGATCAAAAAGTTTCCGCATCGGTGTCGCCGCCGACACGCGCGCGAAGATCTTATGGCTGTCAATAGGTATATCTTCGGTTGCAGTCTTTCGTCAGTTTGCCGTTGTCTTTTTGTGTCTTTCTGCATTTGATCTGAAATGATTGCAATCGTCGGCCGCGTATAAATTCCCCGCACTGCTGTCGCTGGCGCGTTTCCGCAAGGTTGACGGCGGCCCTTATCCTGGCGTTCGTCTTCCCAGATCGGGGGAGGGCCAGATGAATTTTCTTGCGCGTGTGAACGTCGTCCAAAAGCTTGTGTCGATCAACCTGATGGTTGCGGCGATCGTGAGCGGATGTATCTGGTACGCCCAGTCGCACATGAAGGCTGTCGATGAGACTTATACTTCGCTGATCGCCCGGGAGGCGAAGGCGGTCTCGAACGTCCGTCGCAGCAATCGCCTGTACACCTCGATCAACTACCTCATGTACCGGATGATCGCCGAGACGGATCCGGAGCGGCTGCAGGCATCCACCCAGGAATTCGACAGCCTCGTCCGGCAGGTGGACACCACCCTCTCGGATCTCGTGCGGCAGGCCCCGACCTTCGCGGGCGCGATCGGCGCGCAACGCGAGCGGATCATGCGCTACGTCCATGCGGCCGACGCGGTGCGCGCCTTGGCGCTCGCCGGCGACAAGGCCGCGGCGCTGGAGCGGGTGCACCAAACCTCCGAGCCGGCCTTCGCGGGCCTGGGCCAAGAGGGGACGAAGCTGGGGAACGCAATCGAAGACGACATGATCCAGCAATCGCGCGACCTCAGCGCTCAGACGGATGCCACGCGCTACAGCCTTATCGGTTTCGGCTTCTTCGGCCTGCTCGTCGGCATGGCGGCGCTCGGGGCGGTGGCGATGATCGGAATCGCGCAGCCGCTGCGCAGTCTTGTGGCGGTGCTGGAGCGCATGGCGCAGGGCGAGACCGGCCTCGAGATCTCCGAGGCGCGGCGTGGCGACGAGATCGGCGCCGTCGGTCGGGCCGTCGAGGGCATCCGGGCCCTCGTGGCGGCACGCAATGCCCAGGAGGCGGAGGAGAAGCGGATCGCCCAGGAGGCCGCCAGTCTGGAGCAGCGCCGTGCCGTGACCGAGGTCGCGGATCGGTTCGAGGCGGCGGTCGGCGGCATCGTCGGGCAGGTCACCTCCTCGGCCACCACGCTCCGCGCCACCGCCGAGACGATGACCGCGATGGCGGCCCGGACCGCCGAGCAATCCGCCAGCGTCGCGGCCGCAGCGGGCGAGGCGGCCAACAGCGTCAACACAGTGGCGGCTGCCGCCGAGGAGCTCAGCGTCTCCATCGGCGAGATCGGGCGTCAGGTTACCAGTTCCTCGGATCTGGCCCAGCGCGCCGTGGCGGAGGCCGACGAGACCTCTGCGCTCATGCGGGCGCTGAGCGACGCGGTTTCGCGAATCGGTGCCGTCGTCGGTCTGATCTCCGACATCGCCAACCAGACGAACCTCCTCGCGCTCAACGCCACGATCGAGGCGGCCCGCGCCGGCGAGGCGGGGCGTGGCTTCGCCGTGGTCGCCGCCGAGGTGAAGGAACTGGCCGAGCAGACCGCGAAGGCCACGGACGAGATTGCCGCGCAGATTGGCCGCGTGCAGGGCTCGACCGGCCAAGCCGGGTTGGCGATCGCCTCGATCACGGAGCGGATCCGTGAGATCAACGCCGTGGCGGCCAGCATCGCGGCTGCCGTGGAGGAGCAGAGCGCATCGACGCAGGAGATCGTCCGCAACGTGGCGATGACTGCCAGCGGCACCGGGCAGATGACCGATCACATTGCCGGTGTGGCCCAGGCCAACCAGGGGACTGAGACGGCCGCCGCCGAGGTTTTGGCATCGGCCTCTGCGCTGACACGGCAATCCGATCAGCTCGGCACTGAGGTCCGACGCTTCCTCTCGACCGTCCGCGCCGCCTGAGGGGAAGTGGGGCACGCCGGATCAGCCGAGAATCGGGTGACCGGCGCAAGCCGGCAACACTTCCCGGCCGATGATCCCTTCGCCGGTGTCATGACGCTGACGGGACGGGCGTTTTGCTCTAACGCTGGGCGGTCTGAGAGTCCCTCTCGCGCTTGGTCCCGGACCGCAGGCTTCGGCTTTCGAAACGGGATGAGGCGATAGGGGCTAGGGAGGCGGTGGCCGGTCCGTGCCGGCATGCGGGAGTGGGCGTGCGTATCCTGGCCATCGACACAGCGCTGGACGTCTGCGCCGCCTGCGTCGCGGCGGACGATGCCGAGGCGCCCCTCTCCGCCGAATCGCTCCCGATGGAGCGCGGCCACGCGGAATCCCTGCTGCCGCTGATCGAGCGTGTCATTGCCCGGATCGAGGGTGGCTTTGACGCCATCGACCGCGTTGCCGTCACGGTGGGTCCAGGCAGCTATACCGGGTTGCGGGTCGGCCTGTCGGCGGCCCGGGCGATCGGTCTGGCGACCGGAAAGCCCGTCGTCGGCGTCGGCACCCTCTCGGCCCTGCTCGCGCCGCTGCTGGCAGATGCCGGAGACGGTCTGATCGCCGCCGCGGTCGACGCCCGGCACGGCGCGGTCTACGTCCAGGCCCTGGGGCCCGGCGACGGCCTCGCGCCGGCTCATCTCCCTGTCGATGTGGCCGCCGAGCGCTTGGCGGGGCACGGCCCCGTACTGCTCGCCGGATCGGGCGCTCCGCTGCTTGCGGCGGCGCTCGCCGAGCGCGGCGTCACCGCCCGGATCTCCGGCATCTCCGCGCCCGACATCGCCTCCGTTGCGTCGCTCGGCTTCGTGGCCGACCCAGATCACGCGCTCCCACGCCCGATGTACCTGCGCGGTCCGGATGCCCGGCCCCAGGACCATGCCCGGATCGCGCGGCAATGACGCGCCCCCTGCCCTTCTGGCCCTTCGACTGGTGGTCGGCGTGGTGGGATGCGCTGAGCCCCGAGCCCTACGTCGCGCCGCTCATCGACGCGTCGCAGGCTCGTATCCTCGCCCGGCTGCACGCCACCGCCTTCGCGCGACCCTGGGAGGCCCATGAATTCGAGCGCCTGCTCTGCGAGCGGTCGACGCAGGCGCATGCCCTCTGGCGGGCGGGCACACTCCACGGCTTCGTGCTGTCGCGCCGCGCCGCCGACGAGGCCGAGATCCTGACCGTGGTGCTGTCGCCGGCCCTGCGCGGTGGCGGGCACAGCCGCAAGCTTCTGCGCGAGCACCTGTCGAGCCTCGCGCTCAGCGGCATCGCTCGGGTCCATCTGGAGGTCGACGAGGGCAATGCCCCGGCCCTCCGGCTCTACGCCCGCAACGGCTTCCGGCAGGTCGGCGCGCGCACCGGCTATTATCTCAAGGCCGACGGCAGCCGGGCGACCGCGCTGACGATGACCGCCGACCTCTGACGCCGTGAGCCGCTTCGGCCTCGCCTGCCGCGTCGCGGCCCTGGCCCTCGCCTTCGGGGTGCTGGCGCCGCCGCATTGGGTGGCGCTGCGCGTGCTCGGCCGCCGCGCAATGCTGGCGCCGATCCTGTTCCACCGGGTCTTCCTGTGGCTGTTCGGGGTGCGGGTGACGCAGAGCGGCTCACCCCCCGCCCCGGGCGAGGCGGCCCTGGTGCTCGCCAACCACGTCTCCTGGCTCGACATCATCGCGATCGGCTCGCTGCGGCCGCTCTCCTTCGTGGCGAAATCTGAGATTGCTGGCTGGCCGGTCATCGGCGGCCTCGCGGCGCTCCAGCGGACCATCTACATCGACCGGCAGCGCCGGGGGGCGACCGCTACGGTGAGCGCCGCCATGGGGCATCGCTTGGCTGAGGGCGAGCTCGTGGTGCTGTTCGCGGAGGGGACGACCGGTGACGGCACCCGGTTGCTGCCGTTCCGCTCCTCCCTGGTCGGCGCTGCCCGGGCGGCCCTCCAGGCCGAGGCGGGCCAAGGCCGCGTGCGCCTTCAGCCGCTCGCCATCGCGTATCCCCGGCGCAACGGCCTGCCGGTGACCCGCTCCGAGCGGTCCGAGATCGCGTGGTACGGCGATATGGAACTGGCGCCCCACCTCGCCGCCTTCGTGCAGGGCGGCCCGATCGACGTGCACGTGGTCTGGGGTGCGCCCATCGCCTTCGAGGCGAATACCGACCGGAAGGTTGCGACGGCCGCCGCTGAGGCCGAAGTCCGCGCGGCGCTGCGGGGTATCGGTGCGGATTGCGGCCGTATGCCGACGGTCAGCGTGCGGCCGGCACGCCCGGGTCTCGACCTTCACGACCCGGAAGTCGCGGCGGTCTGACCGCCCAGATTCGGCGGCGCGCCCGATCGACCGGATCAGTCGCAAGTTCATCCGTAGAAATGGTCGCTGGAATACATGATGCCGCGCATTGAGTGGGCCGAATCTCTCTGCTAGCTAGGCCGCAACCCGGAACAGTCGGGATAAGTGGAGGACGCCCGTTGCAAACCTGGAATCAGGTTTACGATCCGTTCGGGAGCCCATGGCTCTCGACGCTCGCCGCCTCAGTGCCGGTCATCGCACTGCTCGCCATGATCGCCAGCGGACGGGTGAAAGCCCATATCGCGGCCGTCATCGCCCTCGGCCTCGCCATGCTGGTGGCGATCGTCGGCTTCGGCATGCCGACCGATCTCGCCACGCGGGCGGCGATCCTCGGGATGGTCACGGGCTTCTTCCCGATCGGCTGGATCATCCTCAACGTCATCTTCCTCTACCGGCTGACGGTGGAGAAGGGCTGGTTCGCGATCCTCCAGCAATCGGTGGCCGGCATCACGGCCGACCGGCGGCTGCAACTGCTCCTGGTGGCCTTCGCGTTCGGCGCCTTCTTCGAGGGCGCGGGCGGCTTCGGCACGCCTGTCGCCGTCACGGGCGCCATCCTGATCGGCCTCGGCTTCTCGCCGCTCGCGGCCTCCGGCCTGTCGCTGATCGCCAACACGGCGCCGGTGGCCTTCGGGGCGCTCGGCGCGCCGATCCAGGGTCTGGCCTCGGTCACCGGCTATCCGCCGGAGATCCTCGGCGCGATGATCGGCCGGCAGCTGCCGCTGTTCTCGCTGATCGTGCCGTTCTGGCTGATCTGGGTGTTCGCGGGCTTCCGCGGCATGATCCGGGTGTGGCCGCCGATCCTGGTCTGCGGCGCCTCCTTCGCGATCGCGCAGTTCCTGATCTCGAACTACGTGAACCCCTGGATCGTCGATATCGGCGCCTCGCTGGCCTCGATGCTCGCGCTGGTGCTGTTCCTGAAGGTCTGGCACCCCAAGGAGATCTGGTCGTCGCCGGCTCTGCGCGGCCATGACCCGTCGCTCGCCGTCGCAGGTCGCCGCCCGGTGGCGCTGGGTGCCGGCGTGCCCGGTACGCCCCCGGTCCATGTCGGGGCGCGCACCGCCTCGCAGGGTGAGATCCTGATGGCCTGGGTGCCGTGGATCGTCCTCTCGATCATCGTCGCCATCTGGGGAACCGGCTGGTTCAAGGGCATCGTCAACCCGCTCTTCACCTGGAAGTACGAGGTGCCGGGCCTGCACAACGTGATCATGAAGGTGCCGCCGGTGGTGGCCAAGCCCGTCCCCGAAGGCGCGGTCTTCCTGTTCACCTACATGTCGTACACCGGCACGGGTGTGCTGATTGCGGCGATCATCTCCGGCCTGATCATGCGGTTCTCGCCGGTGCGGCTGGTCACGGCCTATGTCGAGACGATCTGGGCCCTGCGCTACTCGCTGATCACCATCGCGGCGATGCTCGCCCTCGGCGTCCTCACCCGCTACGCGGGCGTCGATGCCACGCTCGGCCTCGCCTTCGCGGGGACCGGGATCCTCTACCCGTTCTTCGGGACGCTGCTCGGCTGGCTGGGCGTCGCGCTCACCGGATCGGACACGGCTTCGAACGTGCTGTTCGGCGGTCTGCAGCGGATCACCTCCGAGCAGCTCGGCCTGCCTGGCGTGCTGATGGCGGCGGCGAACTCGTCGGGTGGCGTGATGGGCAAGATGGTCGACGCCCAGTCGATCGTCGTCGCCTCGACGGCCACCGGCTATTTCGGCCAGGAGGGCAAGATCCTGCGGTTCGTGTTCTGGCACTCGATCGCGCTGGCCTGCCTCGTCGGCCTGTTCGTGATGCTGCAGGCCTACGTGCCGTTCTTCCAGCAGATGGTGATCGACGTGCCGACCGCAGCGCCGGTCGCCCACTGAAGGCGGTCCATCCGCTGCAACCATTGGCCGGCCGCCCTCGGGCGGCCGGTCGCGTTTCAGGCGCCGCGACGGCCCGCGCGATCCGTGCTACAGGCCGGATGCCGGGCCTCGCGGGGCCGGCACGAGGATCACAAGCGGACGGTTCGGGACGGGCGCGTTGAAAAAGGCCTACGTCAAATCCTACGGGTGCCAGATGAACGCCTACGACGCGGCCCGCATGGCCGATGTCCTGGGCGCCGAGGGTTACGCACCGACCGATTCGGTCGAGGAGGCCGACGTCGTCGTCCTCAATACCTGCCACATCCGCGAGAAGGCCGCCGAGAAGGTTTATTCCGAACTCGGACGCCTGCGCGTGCTCAAGGGCGAACGCAAGGCGCAGGGGCTCGACACGCGCATCGTGGTGGCGGGCTGCGTGGCGCAGGCCGAGGGCGCCGAGATTCAGGCACGCCAGCCCGCGGTCGACGTCGTGGTCGGCCCGCAGAGCTACCACCGCCTCCCCGACCTGCTGGCCCGCTCCCGCGAGCGCCGCGTGGTCGACACCGAATTCCCGGTCGAAGACAAGTTCGACCATCTGCCCCGGCGGCGCACCCTCGGCGCGTCGGCCTTCCTCACCGTGCAGGAGGGCTGCGACAAGTTCTGCGCCTTCTGCGTGGTGCCCTATACCCGCGGCGCCGAGATCTCGCGTTCCGTGGCGGCGGTTCTGGCCGAGGCCGGGAAGCTGGCCGAGAGTGGCGTCCGTGAGGTCACGCTGATCGGCCAGAACGTCAACGCCTATCACGGCGCAGGGGCGGACGGCGCGCCGGTCGGCCTTTCCGAGCTGGTGCGGACGGTCGCAAAGATCCCCGGGATCGCGCGAATCCGCTACACGACGAGCCATCCGAACGATTTCGACGACGCGCTGATCCGGGCTCATGCCGAGGTGCCGGCCCTGATGCCCTATCTGCATCTGCCGGTGCAATCGGGCTCGGACCGGATCCTCGCGGCGATGAACCGCAAGCACACCGGCGACCAGTACCGCCGGCTGATCGACCGCGTCCGTGCGGCCCGACCCGACATCGCCCTGTCGTCCGATTTCATCGTCGGCTTCCCCGGCGAGAGCGACGCCGACTTCGCCGAGACCCTGCGGCTCGTGCGCGATATCGGCTTCGAGAGCGCCTTCTCGTTCAAGTACAGCTCCCGCCCCGGCACCCCAGCCGCCGAAAGCGGCGATCAGGTGCCGGAACCCGTGATGGCCGCGCGGCTCGCGGAGCTACAGGCGCTCCTCGACAGCCAGCGCCACGCCTACCAGCGGGCGGCGGAGGGCCGGGTGTTCGACGTGCTGGTGGAGAAGCCCGGTCGGTATCCGGGTCAGGTCGCGGGCAAGACGCCGCACCTGCTCGCCGTCCAGTTCGACGCCGGGCCACACCATATCGGGTCGGTGGTTCCCGTGCGGATCACCGAGGCGGGGGCCAACAGCCTGTTCGGGCAGCTCGTCTCGGAGGCCGCGGCGGCGTGAGGAGCATGACGAGGATGACGGCTTGAGCGCGGCGGACGGGGTTGGGGCGCGCGGCGCTCTCAAGGGGCGCGGACCGGTTCGCCCGGCCGGGCAGGACGAGGCGGTCGAGGTGCCGCTGACCTTCGACGACAACCGCCTCGCAAGCCTCGTCTTCGGACAGTACGATCAGAACGTCGCCCATATCGAGCGCCGGTTGGACGTCACTGCGACGGCGCTCGGCAACCACCTCGTCATCAAGGGCTCGCCCGACGCCGCCGAGAAGGCCCGGCGGGTATTCCAGAAGCTTTACGCCCGGGTGCGCACCGGCGGCAGTACGCTGACGCTCGGCGATGTCGACGGCGCGATCCGCGAGGCCACGGCGCAGGCGACGCTGTTTCCGGCCGAGACCATCGCGGCCGAGGCCGACAAGCCGCATTTCGAGCAGATTGCGACCCGCAAGCGCGGGGCCGTACGGGCGCGCAACCCGGCGCAGGACGAATACATCAAGCTGCTACGCACCAAAGAGCTGGTCTTCGCCGAGGGGCCGGCCGGCACCGGCAAGACCTGGCTGGCTGTCGGCCACGCGGTCTCGCTGCTGGAGCAGGGGCACGCCGAGAAGCTGATCCTGTCGCGCCCCGCCGTCGAGGCCGGCGAACGGCTGGGCTTCCTCCCGGGCGATATGCGCGAGAAGGTCGATCCGTATCTGCGCCCGATCTACGATGCCCTCTACGATTTCATGGAGGCCCGTCACGTCGATCGCGGCCTGCAGACCGGTCAGATCGAGATCGCGCCGCTGGCCTTCATGCGCGGGCGGACCCTTACCAACGCCGTGGTGCTGCTGGACGAGGCGCAGAACACCACCTCCATGCAGATGAAGATGTTCCTTACCCGGTTGGGCGAGGGCTCGCGCATGATCATCACGGGCGACCCGAGCCAGATCGACCTGCCGCCGGGTCAGAAGTCTGGACTCGTGGAGGCGGTGCGTGTGCTGGAGGGCGTCGAGGGGATCGGCCACGTGCGCTTCAAGGATGTCGACGTGGTGCGCCACGATCTCGTGCGCCGGATCGTCACCGCCTACGAATCGGCGGCCCACGGCGCGGACGAGGCCGACCGCAACCCGAACCCCCGGCGCCGGCCGTTGGCGTGAGCATGCCCCACGCCATCGACCTCGCCGTTGAGGACGAACGCTGGGAAACCGCGATTCCCGGCCTCGAAGCCCTCGTCACCCGCGCCGTGGAGGCGGGGCTCGCTATCGCCCCCGAGACGCCGGACGGACCCGTCGAGGTCAGCATCCTGTTGACGGACGATGCCGCCGTTCAGGAACTGAACAAGACATGGCGGGGCAAGGATAAGCCCACCAACGTCCTGTCCTTTCCGGCCGCCCCGCAGCCGCGGCATGCGCAGGTCGCGACGCCGCTCGGCGATGTGGTCCTTGCGTACGAGACCCTGGTGCGCGAGAGTGCCGAGCAGTCGAAGCCGCTCCAGAATCACCTCGCCCACCTCCTCGTCCATGGCACCCTGCATTGTCTCGGTCAGGACCACGAGACCGGCGAGGCCGAGGCCGAGGCCATGGAATCCCTCGAGGTCGCGGCCCTCGCGACCCTCGGCATCCCGGATCCCTATGCCTGAGCGCGCGACGCCCGAGCGACCCCAGACACGAGAGACATGAGCAACGATCGAAGTCGCGGCGCGGCCCTGGCCGCGCCCAGTTCCACCGAGGGCGAGTCCCAGAACCGGGAGCCCTGGTACGACCGCCTGCTCCAGGCACTTCACCTCAAACCGCGCGATTCCCTGCGCGAGGGTCTTGAGGAGGCGCTGGCGGAGCCGGATGCCGGCGAGAGCGGATTGTCCCCGCTCGAGCGCGTGATGCTCAAAAACGTGCTGGGCCTGCACAAGGTGCGGGTCGACGACGTGATGATCCCTCGGGCCGATATCGTCGCCGTCTCCAATGAGACGAGCCTCGGCGATCTGCTCAAGCTGTTCCGCACCGCGGGCCATTCCCGCCTGCCGGTCTACGGTGAGACCCTCGACGATCCCCGCGGCATGGTCCACATCCGCGATCTCGTGGACCACATTGCCGCCAAGGCCGAGCCGGCCCGGCGCAGCGTTCCGGCGGCCAAGCCCGCGGAGCCGGCCGTCGACAGCCCGGCCGATCCGGTGGCCGCACCGCGTGTTCGCCGTCCGGCGCCACGACTTCCGCGCAGCCTCGACCTCGGCAAGGTCGATCTGACCACGACCCTCGCGGCGACCCGCATCCAGCGCCCGGTGCTGTTCGTGCCGCCCTCCATGCCGGCGATCGACCTGCTCGTGCGGATGCAGGCGACCCGCACCCATATGGCTCTGGTGATCGACGAGTATGGCGGCACCGACGGGCTGATCTCCATCGAGGATCTGATCGAGGTGGTGGTCGGCGATATCGAGGACGAGCACGACGTCGCCGAGGCCAGTTACGTCCAGCGGGTCGATGGCGAGGGAGAGGTCTTTGTGGCCGACGCCCGCACGCCGCTGGCCGAGGTGTCGGAGGCGACCGGCGTCGATCTGGCGGCCGCAGTCGGCGAGATGGCCGAGGAGATCGACACGCTGGGCGGGATGATCGTGACCCTGGCGGGCCGCGTCCCCTCGCGGGGCGAATTGATCGCCGGGCCGGGCGACCTTGAATTCGAGGTGCTCGACGCGGATCCCCGCCGCCTGAAGCGATTGCGCTTTCACAAGGGCGCGGCGCGGATCGGTGCCGTCGTCCCACTGGCCCTGCCGCCGCCCTCAAATCCCACCCCACCGGCCGCCGAGACGCCCCACCCGTGAGGGTCTTGGCGTGACGCGCATGGCGGAGGGGTACGCCCGGGCTCCCGCGGCGCCGGGCGTGCCGATGCGCGGCTGGACGCCGGGTTTCGTGCGAATCATCGCGGGCCTGACCGGCTGGCGTCGACTCGGGCTGGCTTGGCTCACAGGTGCGCTCGGTGCGCTGGCGATGCCGCCCTTCGGCATCCTGCCAGCCCTGGTGGTCTCCCTGACCGTCGCGGTCTGGTTGATGGATGGGGCGGCCGTAGACCGCCCTGCCCTGCGGCGGCTCTGGCCGTGCTTCCTGATCGGCTGGGCCTGGGGCTTCGGCTATCTCACCGCCGGCCTGTGGTGGCTGGGTCAGGCCTTTTTGGTGGAGGCCGACGAGTTCCTCTGGGCGCTGCCACTCGGCGTCATCGGCCTCCCCTTCGGGCTCGGCCTGTTTTACGGCGCGGGTTTCGGTGCCGCTGGCCTGCTGTGGCCTCGGGGACCGGGGCGGATCGCCGCCCTCGCCTTCGGGGTCGGCGCCGCGGAATGGCTTCGGGGCCACCTGTTCACGGGGTTTCCGTGGAACACCCTCGGCATGGCGCTCGCCCAGAACCTCTGGCTGATGCAATGGGCCGCCGAGATCGGCCTCTACGGGCTGACCGTGCTGGCGATCCTGATCTGCGCGGCCCCCGCGACGCTCGCCACCGGATCCCATCCGCGCAGCCGGTTCGGCCCGAGCGCCGCCGCCGCGATCCTGCTCGCCGCGCTGGCCCTGTTCGGCGCCGAGCGCCTGGGCCCGGCGGATCCTGTGGTGGCGGGCGTTCGGCTGCGCCTCGTCCAGCCGAACCTGCCCCAGGACGCCAAGTTCAGGCCCGAGAACCGCGCCGACATCGTCGACCGCTATATCGAGCTGAGCCAACGACCGGTCGAGGCCGGTGAGGCCGAGCCGACCCATATCGTCTGGCCGGAATCGGCCTTCCCGTTCCTGATCCAGCGCGATCCCGACGCCTTGGCCAAGGTCGCGGCCGGGCTCAAGCCGGGGCAACACCTCGTCACCGGCGCGGCGCGGGCCGAGGAGCCGCTCCCGGGCGAGCGCCTGCGCTACTTCAACGCCATCCTGGTGATCGGGCCGGATGGCGTGATCTCCGACAGCTACGACAAGGTCCACCTCGTCCCGTTCGGCGAGTACCTGCCTGGGCCGCTCGATGCCGCCCTGCGGGCTCTGGGCCTGCGCCAGTTCGTGGCGGTGCCCGGCGGCTTCTCACCGGGGTCGCTCGCGGCGCAAAGAATCCTGGCGGTGCCGGGCCTGCCGCCGGTGGCGGCGACGATCTGCTACGAGGCGATTTTTCCGGGCGCGATCCTGCCGGCCGGGCACGCCGCGCCCGCTTCACGCCCGCCGGGGCTGATCCTGAACGTGACCAACGATGCGTGGTTCGGCGACACGCCGGGCCCGCGTCAGCATCTCGCGCAGGCGCGCCTGCGCGCCGTCGAGGAAGGGCTGCCCCTGGTGCGCGACGCCAATACCGGGATCTCCGCGGTGATCGACCCGCATGGCCGTATCGTCGCCGAGACGCCGCTCGATCAGGAGACGTGGCTCGATACCGATCTGCCGGCCCGCATCGTCGGCGGCACCCTGTACGGCCGGTTCGGCGACGCGGCCTTCGCGGCGATGCTGGCGGCTTGCCTCGTCGGCGCCGTGACCGCGGGGCGGCGGGCATGAGCGCGGAACCCGTCGGGTCGCGCCGAATCCTCCTCGCCCTCGCGCTGATGCTGGTCGCGTTCAACCTGCGGCCGGCGCTCAGTACGGTCGGTCCCCTGCTGGCGACCATCCGGGACGGGACCGGCCTTGGCGCGGGTGGTGCTGCGATCCTCACGACCCTGCCGGTCCTGTGTCTCGGCATCGCCTGTGCGCTGGCGGCACCGCTGATCCGGCGGATCGGGGCCGATCTCGCGGTGCTCGCGGGCACCGCCATCCTGGCGGCCGGGCTGACGCTCCGCGGCTTTGGCGGCCTCGTCCCGCTTTTTGCCGGAACGGCGCTCGCAGCCATCGGCATCGGCCTCGACAACGTCCTGCTGCCCGCCCTGGTCAAGCGCGATTTCGCCGGCAGCAGCGGCCTGATGACCGGGCTCTACACCATGACCCTCTGCCTCGGCGCCGCCGCGGGGGCAGGCGCGTCGGTGCCGGTCGAGCACGCCCTGGGGGGCGGCTGGCCCTCCGCCCTGGCGATCTGGGCGCTGCCGGCGCTGGTGGCCGGCCTGTTCTGGATCCCCTTTGCCCGCCGGCCAAGCGCGCGGTCGGCGCCTTCGGCCGGGCGGCTGCTCCGCAACCCCCTCGCGTGGTGGGTGACGGGCTTCATGGGCCTGCAATCCTCGCTGGCCTACATCCTGTTCGGCTGGCTGCCGCTGCTGCTGCAGGGGCGCGGGCTGTCCCCGCTGGATGCCGGCCTGTTCGCCTCGCTCACGACGTTGGTCCAGGCGCCCGGAGCCCTGATCACCGCCACGCTGGCTGCCCGCGCCCGCGATCAGCGCGCCTGGATCGTCGTCATCCCCGGCCTGACCGCCGCCGCCTTCCTGGTGCTCGCGTTCGGATCGGAATCCCTGCGCATCCCGGCGGCCTGCGCGCTGGGTTTCGGGATCGGCGGCTGCTTCGGCCTCGGGCTCACCCTGATCGTGCTCCGGGCGGCGGATGCGGCGAGCGCCGCGGGCCTGTCGGCCATGGCGCAGGGCATCGGCTATGCGGGCGCGTGCCTCGGCCCCCTGGCGTTCGGCCTCGCCCACGAGGCGACCGGAGGGTGGGGTATTCCCGGCACCCTGTTCGTCGGGATCACCATTGCCGCGATCCTGATCGGCCTCGCGGCGGGCCGCGACCGCAAGGTCAGCGCGGCGGAATCGGAGCCCCGCAATCCGGTCGCTCAGCCACTGAGCGCGCTCCAGCCGTCGAACCCGGCCAGCGGCTCCTGATCGTACCGCAGCATCAGGTCTTTCATCGCCGCGGCATCCGAGAGGCGCCCCGTCGCGGCGAGATCCGCAAGGCCCTCGAAGAAGCCCTCCCGGGCGAGCGCTGGGGCGAAGCTCAGGGTGAACCGAACCGGCTGGTCGCCGCGATTGGCGAAGGCGTGCGGCGTGCCCGGCCGGACCAGCGCGAAATCGCCGGGCCCGAGATCGAGGGCGGTGCCGTCGAGGTGCAGGGCGAGGGAGCCCGCCTCCACGGCGAAGGTTTCGGTCAGCCTGGCGTGTCGGTGCAGCCCGGCTCCGGGCGTGCGCGGATCCATCTCGACCCGGTAGATGCCGATCGCGTCGGCGGTCGCATCGCTGCGGGCGAGATAAGTCACGCTCATCCCGCCGATCACCGCGTCGGGCTTCGCATCGGTCCGGACGATCGCTGTCATGGCGCCTTCCACCGTTTCCGACACAAGCCGGCCTGCGCGCATCAGGCGAAACTGGCCCGACCGCCACCATACCCCGGGCGGTTCAAGCATGCCGCCTTCTGATTCGCGGCCCAGGAAGATAAAATCAACGTCGCTGCCGACGTTTTCAAGGTTGGCTTCGTGCAGCCGCACGATTGGTGCAGCCTTACCGCCCGTCCTGCATCCCTTACATCCTTGACTGGCGCCGCTGCGCACGCGCCTTTACTCGGAGTATTGCGGGCCTGGCCAGTCGTCGGGCCGCCTTTCATGTCGGGTGATGCACATGGCACGGTTCGATGGGTTGGGGCGTCGTCTGGCGTCTGCGGCGTTGTTCGCGTTCGCCCTGACCACGGGGGCACAGGCGCGCGGATTCGGCGGCGGCTTTCACGCTCATGCGGTCGGCCCGCGCGTCGGCGCCTGGGGGCGGCCGCTCGGTCCTGTTCGGCCAGGCATCGCGTCCGGCGGTCCTGTCCAACCTGATTTCGTCGGTCGGCCTCCCTATGCCCCTCGTCACTGGCGCCGCGGCGACTGGGGCTACGCGTATGGGCTGGGCGGGTTTGGGCTGGGCCTGGGCCTCGGCGGATTGTTCGGGGCTTTCGGCGACCCCTGGTATTATGACGGCTCGATCTACACGCCACCGGTCTACGTGGCCCCGGTCGAGGTGCCCGTGGAGACGGAAGTGGTGACGGACGATCCCGCCGCCATCGCAGCCTGCGCGCGGCGGTTCAAGACCTACGATCCGACGACGCAGACCTATATCGCCAAGGGCTACGTGCGCCGTCACTGTCCCTGAAGGATCCTCGCGGCGGGCGAATTGCCGTCACGGTTTCCCGATCCAGCGCCACACGCGCTGCTGGAACTTCCGCCCCCCCTCGTTGGCCTCATCCTGAGGTGACCGCGACGCGGGTCGCCAAGAAGCCCTCCAGCCAGCCGCGCGATACCTCGAGGGCTCCTTCGAGGCCTGCTTTCCGCTACGGCACCTCAGGATGAGGTGATTGGGTTGGATCCAGGTTGCTCGGCCGGTTCCCCGTCGCCCACCCAGCAAAAAGGCCCCGCGGGCGTTCACCCGCGGGGCCTTTCATTCGTCAGTTACAAGAAGACTTACTCCGCGGCGACCCGGTGGGCCTGCGAACCGTCGGTGTAGGTCTCGGCCTGCAGGCGCTTGCCCGGATGGGCGCGGCCCGGCAGCGGCGGCAGGGCCTTGGCCTTCTCCAGATCGATCCCCGCACCCTCGGCGACCCGGCGGCCGTAATCCTCGTCCGCGTGCCAGAAGTGCCAAACCATCCGCAGCTGGATCGGCTCCGGGCATTGCTTCATGTCGCCCACGAGATTGGCGATTAGGTCGTCACGCTCCCAATCCTGGAACGAGCGATACCGGACGCCGGCCTGGGTGTAGTCGTCCTCGGTCCGTGAGGTCTGGTAGCGGCCGAGGTTGCCCTGCACCGGCTGGTGGTAGTCCTTGGCGGGCTTCGGGGCCTCGCGCAGGCCCTCGGCCAGCGTCGAGGGCTCGTAGTTGATGTGCTTGTTCGGGCCGGTGCCGTCGACCGAATAGGTCATCTGGCCATCCCGCTGGTTCGAGTAGACCTTCACGCCGGGCTGCGGCGCGTTGATCGGCAACTGCAGGTAGTTGGCGCCGACGCGGTAACGCTGCGTGTCCGAGTAGGACAGCGTCCGGCCCTGAAGCATCTTGTCGTCCGAGAAGTCGATGCCGTCGACCAGCACGCCGGTGCCGAAGGCCGACTGCTCGACCTCAGCGAAGAAGTTGTCCGGTACGCGGTCGAGCACCATCCGGCCGCAGGGCAGCAGCGGGAACTGGTCCACCGGCCACAGCTTCGTGTCGTCCAGCGGGTCGAACGACAGATGGTCGTTCGGGCCGTCCGGCATGATCTGCACCGCGAACTCCCACTCGGGGAAATTGCCGGCCTTGATGTTGTCGTACAGGTCGCGGGTCGCGTGGCCGACATCCTTGGCCTGGATCTCGGACGCCTGCTGCGAGGTCAGGTTCCGGACGCCCTGCTTCGGGATCCAGTGGAACTTGCAGAGCACCGCCTCACCCTGGTCGTTGACCAGCTTGTAGGTGTTGACGCCCGAGCCTTCCATCTCGCGGTAATTGGCCGGGATGCCCCAGGGCGACTTCAGGTGCGTCACCATGTGGATCGACTCGGGGTGCTGGGCCACGAAGTCGAAGAAGCGCCACGCCTCCTGGCGGTTCGTGACCGGATCCGGCTTGAACGCGTGGATCATGTCGGGGAACTTGATCGCGTCGCGGATGAAGAACACCTTGAGGTTGTTGCCCACGAGGTCCCAGTTGCCGTCGACGGTCTTGAACTTCACCGCGAAGCCGCGCGGGTCGCGCTCGGTCTCCGGGCTCTCCTTCGCGCCCGCGACGGTGGAGAAGCGCACGAACATCGGGGTCTTCACGCCGGTCTCGTTCAGCACGCGGGCGCGGGTGTACTTGGAGGCCGGCTCATCGCCGATCTTGCCATAGGCCTCGAACCAACCATGGGCGCCGGCGCCGCGGGCGTGAACGACGCGCTCCGGAATCCGCTCGCGATCGAAATGCGTGATCTTCTCGATGAACTGGTAGTTCTCGAGAGTCGCGGGACCGCGCTCACCGACCGTGCGGGTGCTCTGGTTGTCGCGGACCGGATGGCCCTGGCGGGTGGTCAGGATCGGGCGTTGATCGCTCATGCGTTCCGTCTCTCCGTTCTGCGAAGGTCCTCGGGTGACAGCGAGGTCAACCTGGAACCGTTCTGGTGAAAGGTTATGACCCCGGCGTGACCCCGAGGCAAATGCATCGTCACAAACGTCGTGATAGATGCAGCCTATGAATCTTTCAGGCCTCTCGCTGCGCGATCTGGAATACGTCGTCGCCGTCGCCGACGAAGGCCATTTCGGGCGGGCCGCCGAACGGTGCAACATCAGCCAGCCGACGCTCAGCGTGCAGGTCCGCAAACTGGAAACCGCGCTGGGCCTCGTCTTGTTCGAGCGCTCGAATCGCCGCGTCCTGCTGACTGAAGCGGGTCAGGTGATCGTGCGGCAGGCCCGCGTGGTCCTGGCGGAGGCGCAGCGCTTGCTGACCCTCGCCAGCGAGGGGCGCGGATCACCGCTCACCGGGCGCCTGATCCTCGCAGCGATCCAGACGTTGGGCCCTTATTTCTTCCCGCTGGTGCTGCGGCCGCTGCGCGAGGAATATCCGCTGCTGACGCTGTCCCTGCAGGAGTCCAGGACCGCGGACATCGTCGAGGGTCTGCGGGATGGGCGGATCGATGCCGCCCTGGTCTCGCTGCCGGTACCCCAGCACGGATTGACCGCAGCGCCTCTGTTCATCGAGCCCTTCTGGCTCGCCTGCCCGGCCGAACACGCCCTGGCCCACGGCGGCGCCCTGTCGGCCACGGAGATCGCAGGGCCGGACCTCCTGCTCCTCGACGAAGGCAATTGCCTGCGCGATCAGGCAATCGCGGCCTGCGGCGCCGGCACGTCCGTCGGTCGCCACGCCACGAGCCTGGAGACGTTGCGCTCCATGGTGGCGGCCGGGGCCGGCTACACGTTGCTTCCTGCCCTCGCGGTACCGGCCGCGCCCGACCCGAGCGGGTTGACGGTCACGCGGGCCTTCGATGTCGATGGCCCGGGCCGCACCATCGCCCTCGCTTGGCGCACCAGCGATCCCCGTGCCTCCGGCCTGTCCAGCCTCGCGGCCTTCTTCCGGGCGCACGCACCTTCGGGAACCGCGGCCTGTCGTGATGGGGCGCCCCGGGCTTGAGCGGCGAGGCACGGGCAGAAGCCCACCAGCCCTGACATTTGCGCGGGTCCGCCGTGCCGAAACTTTGCCGTGACAGGGCCAATATTGCGGTGTAGCGCGCGGAGGACGCCCGGCCGATCGTCCGGGCCCCGCCTTTCCCGACCGCCTTGCCCTCCCTCCGCACCCTCGGCCTCTGGGCCGCTCTTGCTGCCGCGTCCGTGGCCCTCTCGTATGGCCTGATGCGCGCGCACTTCCCGGCCGCGCTGCTGCTCGGTCCGATGATTGGGGCGATCGCGTTCGGCGTCGGCGGATCGCGGCTGCATGTGCCACGGCCTGCCTTCAATGCAGCCCAGGCGATGATCGGCTGCCTCGTGGCCCACGCCGTCACCGGGCAGATCGCCCAGACCCTGCTGGAGGATGGGCCGCTGATCGTCGCCGTGGTGCTGGTGACGGTCGCAGTCAGCGGTGTCGTCGGTTGGATTCTCACCCGCCTGCGGGTGCTGCCCGGCACGACCGCCGCCTGGGGCTCCTCGCCGGGTGGGGCTTCCGCCATGGTGGCGATGGCCGAGGATTTCGGCGCGGATCCACGTCTCGTGGCCTTCATGCAGTATGTGCGGGTCGCCGCGGTCGTGTTCTCGGCCTCCCTCGCCGCCCGGTTCTTGATGGAGAACCCGGCCGCCGCCGGCGCGACCGGCGGCGCCGAGGCGATCGAGCCCCTCTCCCTGCTGGCGACCCTCGCGGTGGCGGTGGTCGGCGCCGGCGCGGCGCTGGCCCTGCGTGTGCCGGCGGGTGCCCAGGTCGGCCCGATGGTCCTGGGCAGCCTCCTCCACGCCACCGGCCTCGTGCGGATGGCCCTGCCGGTGCCGATCCTCGAACTCGCCTATGCCTGCATCGGCATCTATGTCGGCCTGCGCTTCACCCGCGAGACCCTGCGCCTGACTGTCACGGCGCTCCCGGGGATCCTGGTAGCGACCTTCTCGGTGATCGCCCTCTGCGCCGCCTGGGGCTGGGGGCTGACCCTGCTGCTGCCGATCGACCTGCTCACCGCCGTGCTCGCGACCAGCCCCGGCGGCCTCGATTCGGTGGCGATCATCGCGGTCGGCTCGAAGGCCGACGTCTCCTTCGTCCTCGCCGTCCAGACCCTGCGCCTGTTCGTGGTGCTGCTCACCGGCCCGCTGCTGGCGAAGTGGATCAGCCGATCCGTGCCCGAAGGGGCTGCGTGATGAACGCCCTCGTCCTCGCCTTCCTCAATTCCTGGCGCGGCCTGCGCCACGGGGCGCGCACCGAGCGGGCGGTGCGGCAGGAGCTGGTTCTGCTGGCGGTCGGCGTGCCGGTCGCGCTGCTGCTCGGCGCGACCCTGTGGGTGCGCGTCGCGCTGATGGTCAGTCTGCTGCTGATGCTGGCCGCCGAGTTCCTCAATACCGCCGTCGAGAAGCTCTGCGATCACGTCCATCCGAGCCACCACCCGATGATCGGCCGGGTGAAAGACCTCGCCTCGGCGGGGACGTTCATGGCGCAGGTAGCGGCGCTGCTGGTGTGGATGGCGGCGTTGGTCGAGCGGCTGGGCTGATCTGCCCCGCCCTCCGGGCGCTCGCTTCCGCGGCCGCGAAGGGATATCTGCCGGGCGTACCCAATGCACCGCCTGAGATCCCGCCCCGTGACGGACTACATCCGCAAGATCCTCACCGCCCGCGTCTACGACGTGGCGATCGAGAGCCCGCTCGATCCGATGCCGCGCCTTACGAAGCGCCTCGGTCGCCCGGTGCTGCTCAAGCGCGAGGATCTGCAGCCAGTCTTCTCGTTCAAGCTCCGCGGTGCCTACAACAAGATGTCGGGCCTGAGCCCGGACCAGATCGCCCGCGGCGTGGTCTGCGCCTCGGCGGGCAACCACGCGCAGGGCGTCGCGCTCGCCGCCGCCAAGCTCGGGGCGCGGGCCGTGATCGTGATGCCGCGCACCACCCCGTCGATCAAGGTCGATGCCTGCCGAGCGCGCGGGGCGGAGGTCGTGCTGCACGGCGACGCCTTCGACGATGCCCTGGCGCAGGCAAAGATCCTTGAGGCCGAGCAAGGCCTCACCTTCCTGCACCCGTTCGACGATCCCGACGTGATCGCCGGCCAGGGCACGATCGGCAAAGAGATCCTGGAGCAGCACACCGGGCCGATCGAGGCGATCTTCGTGCCCGTCGGCGGAGGCGGGCTTGCCGCCGGCATCGCCACCTTCGTGAAGTACCTGCGGCCGGGCACCAAGGTGATCGGCGTCGAGCCCGAGGACGCCGCCTGCATGGCCGCGGCGCTGGCCGCCGGTACCCGGGTCAACCTGCCCTCGGTCGGCCTGTTCGCCGACGGCGTCGCGGTGCGGCAGGCCGGCGAGGAGACCTTTCGGCTCTGCCGCGAGCACCTCGATGAGGTCATCACCGTCGATACCGACGCGATGTGCGCGGCCGTCAAGGACATCTTCGACGACACCCGCGCGGTTTCCGAGCCGTCCGGCGCGCTGAGTCTCGCCGGTGCCAAGCTGTACGCCGAGCGCGAGGGTGGGAGCGGCACGCTGATCGCGATCTCGTCGGGCGCGAATCTCAACTTCGATCGCCTGCGCCACATTGCCGAGCGGGCCGAGATCGGCGAGCAGCGGGAGGTCCTGATCGGCGTGACGATCCCGGAACGGCCGGGCGCCTACCGGGCCTTCATCAACGCCCTGGGTCCGCGCGCCATCACGGAATTCAACTACCGCCACGCCCCGGGCGCCGAGGCGCAGATCTTCGTCGGCATCAACCTGACCGGCGGCAAGCGCGAGAAGCAGGCGCTGATCGGCTCGCTGCGCGAGGCCGGCTACCGCGTCCTCGATATGAGCGACAACGAGATGGCCAAGGTCCATGTCCGCTACATGGTGGGCGGCCGGGCCGTGGGCGTCGCGCACGAGCGGCTGTTCCGCTTCCAGTTCCCGGAGCGGCCGGGTGCTTTGATGAAGTTCCTCGACGCGCTCGGTCCGGACTTCGACATCACGCTGTTCCACTACCGCAACCACGGCGCCGATTACGGCCGGGTGCTGGCTGGCATCGCTGTTCCCCCGGCCGAGCGCACCCGGTTCGATGCGGTCATCGAGACGCTGGGCTACCCGGCCACCGACGAGACCGAGAACCCGGCCTATCGCCTGTTCCTCGACGGCGAGGGCGTTGCGGCAGCGTAACCCCGCATCCCTCTTAATCCGCCCCCTCCTCCTTCACCGCCGTCACGTCCGGCAGGGCCCGCAGCTTCTCGGCGATCGCGGCGACACTCGTCCGCGACAGACGCACGAAGGTGACGGTGACGTCATCGAAATCCGGGTTCGCGCTGGGGCGGACCGTGAAGGTCCGAACCCGGGAGGTGCGCTCCCCCGTGGCGGTCTGGAGCGTGTCGATCGACAGCGTGCCCGAGCGCGCGGTCAGCCGCAGCGTCCGCACGCGCATCCGATCGCGCCAGCGCTCCTCGAACGGCTTCACCCCGGCCAGGATGCCCACGATCAGCGCCGTCGCGGCCAAGGCCGGCACGTAGAGGCCGCTCCCGATTGCGAGACCGATCGCGGCGACGCCCCAGAGGCTCGCCGCCGTAGTGAGGCCCTTCACCACCTCCCCGCGCAGCAGGATCGTGCCCGCGCCGAGGAAGCCGATACCCGACACCACCTGGGCGGCAATACGCGATGGATTGAGGACCACGTGCTCCGTGCCCAGCACGTCGGCGAAGCCGAAGGCCGAGACCAGCATGATCAGACACGAGCCGACGCAGACCAGCATGTGGGTCCGCAGGCCCGCGGCCCAGAGCAGGCGTTCGCGCTCCAAGCCGATCACGCTGCCGAACAGGGCCGCCAGCGCCAGTCGCGCCACCATCTCGCCATTGCCGATCACGATCACCTCCGATCCACCGCATCGCGTGGACGCGGTGGATCCTGGACGATCATGAGCCGGCTTATCAACTGACGCCGAGCGCGGCCTTCTCGACCTCGTAGGCGGCGCGTACGGCGACCGGTCCATAGGTCCGTTCCAGGCGCCGGACCGTGAAGTGGGCCCGTGCCGTCGCCTGGAAGTGGTTCATGAAGGCGGTGTTGACCGCAGCACCGCCGAACGCCCCGAGGATCGGTACCGCCTGCGCGGCGACCTTCTGCGACACCACCAGACCGAAGCGGGCCGCGATCTGCGCGGTGAACCGGATCAGCGCGGGGGCCGACTGGTCGAGGAGGGTCTTGCTGCCGGCATAGCGTGCAGCCTCCGCCAGGGTCTTGGCCAGGGCCGCGCGGACCGCGAAATAGCCGCTCTCGGTGAGCGCCGAGCCGGCCTCCGGGGCGGCAACCGCCCGGCCGCCCAGGGCGAAGACCTGCACACAGGCCAGCGCGCCCTCGGGCGTCTCCAGTTCCTCGCCCTCCTCGCGGGCGATCTCGGCGATCGAGCGCAGCATCAGCGTCGTCGAGACCGGCAATTCCACCGCCAGGGTCGAGAGGCCGAACGCACCACCCAGGGCGCCGGAGAGCGCGGCGAACGCTTTGTGCTTGGTGTCGCCCGAGCCGAGGAACCGCGCGATCCGGCTCTCAGCCTTCGCGGCGGCGGCTCCGATGCCGCTGCCGTCGGCCGGCGCAACTTCCTTGCGCGGCAGCGTCGCCAGCGCGACCCGCAGCGCCGTCCGCATGGCCACCTCGGTACTCCGGCTCACCGCCTCCGTGACTGGGGCGGGCAGCGAACGCCCGATGATATCGAGGGGCGCCCCCGCGGCCGCGGAGAGGCGGGCGGCGAGGCTCGGCCGCTCCAGTGTCTGCACGGCCCGGCGCAGGGCGGCGAGGTCCGCGTCGCTCAGCGCCGTATCGCGTGTCACCGTCGGCAGCGTCGTGTCGGCGCGGGTGATGTCGGTCGTGGTCATCCAAGGATCCCTGGATCTGTTCCTGCTACGCAGCCCCTGGGGCGCGCGCCGTGGAAGGAAGTTCCGCGCCCGTCGAGCGGTTCCCCGCGCCGTTCGCAGCCCGCGCCGGCGCCGCTTCGCCAACCGGTCGGCCGCCGCGACGGCCCACGGCGAAACACAGCGCCAGCACGGGAATGCCGATCAGCGATGTCAGAACGAAGAAGGCCGGATAGCCGATTGCCGTCACGATGAAGCCCGAGGCGCCGGCGATCAGCTTGCCGGGCAGCGCGTAGAGCGAGGAGAACAGGGCGTATTGCGTTGCCGCGTAGGCCGGGCTTGTGAGGCTCGACATGTAGGCGATGAGCACGATGCCCGCGAAGGAACCGCAGAAATTCTCGATCGAGATGGCGACGGTCAGGCGCCAGATCTCCGGGGCGCCGGCCGACAGCCACGCGAAGGCGAGGTGCGAGGCCGCGGCCAGGAAGGCGCCGAGCAGCAGCGTCGGGAAGAGCCCCAGCCGGGCGAGCGCCCAGCCCCCCGCGAAGCCGCCCGCAATGCCGACCCAGATGCCGTAGAGCTTGGTGACAGTGGCGATCTCCTTCAGGTCGAAGCCGAGCGTCCGGTAGAGCGGGCTCGCCATCACCCCCGAGAGGAAATCCGGCAGCCTGAAGAGCGCCACGAGCAGCAGGATGCCCCACAGCGCGTGGCCGAAGCGGCCGTGCAACTCTGTCAGCGGCTCCAGCACGGCGCGGCGGATCGACCAGAGCCGCGAGCGTCCGGCCGTCTCGGTCACGGCCGGTCGGGCGCGGTCGAAAGCCGGCGCCAGCAGAGCGGCGACCATCCCGACCAGCATGAGCGCGGCCATGATCAGGTAGGCCAGCGTCCAGCCTCCGGCCGCAGCGATGAACAGCGCCCCGGCGCCGGCCGCGATGAGGCCAAGGCGGTAGCCGAGGTTCGATGTCGCCGCCAGGATGCCCTGGAAGTCGCTGCCGGCCGCGTCGATGCGCCAACCGTCGATGACGACGTCCTGGCTCGCGGCGCAAAACGCCATCAGGAAAGCGCCGAGGCCGAGAAGCGCGAGGTTCGTCTTCGGGTCCGAGAAGGCCATCAGGATCAGACACAGGGCAACGGCGGCCTGCGTCGTCACCATCCAGGCCCGGCGGCGACCCAGCCGTGAGCTCAGGACCGGTATGTTCAACCGATCGATCGCGGGCGCCCAGAGGAACTTCAGCGAGTAGGGCAGCGCCACATAGCTGAAGAGCCCGATGGCGCGCACGTCGATGTCCGAGAAGGCGAGGCGGAGCGTGAAGGTCCCCAGCACCAGCAGCAGCGGCAGCCCGGATGAGAAGCCGAGGGCGAGCATCAGCACGATGCGCTGGTCCTCAACGATATCGCGAAGCCGGAAGCGGCGCATCACCTGTGGCTGGTTGCCCATCGCATGGAACTCCTGAGCCGTCCTGGCCTTGATCCCGCGAAATCGTGGCAACCTTGCGCCGCACAGGATCTCGCTGGATTGTGAAGCCGTTCGTCCCAATTTGATTGAACTTTGCTTAACGCACGATTCACGTACCGCGGATCGCGGCGTGGAGGAGGCACTGGCGGACGTACGCGTAGCATCGCAGAGTATGGAATGATGCGTTGAGTGCCCGATCCGAGCCCGCTCCGCCCCCGGCGATGCTGGTCGACGCCTTTGCGCGTAGCCCGTCGCCGATGGTGATCACCGACGCGCGCGCGCCCGACAATCCGGTCGCCTGGGCCAATGCTGCCTTCCTGCAGGCCACCGGCTACGCTGCCGAAGAGATCGTCGGCCGGAATTGCCGCATGCTGCAGGGGCCGGGGACGGATCGTTCGACCGTCGAGCGGATTCGCGCCGCCGTACACGCGGCGGAGCCGATCTCCATCGAGCTGCTGAACTACCGGAAGGACGGCACGGCCTTCTGGAACGCGATGACCATCACGCCGGTCAGCGACGGGGACGGCGTGGCTTTTTACTACGCGGCCCAGGCGGACATGACCCATGTTCACCAATTCGAGGTCACCCTCCGTGGCACCAACGATGAGCTCGAACGCCTTGTCGATGCCAGGACCCACGCCCTGAGCGCGGCTTTGGAGCAGAAGACCGCGCTGCTCCACGAGGTCGATCATCGGGTGAAGAACAACCTTCAGGTGATCTCCTCCCTGATGCTGCTGAAGGCCCGCCGGACCCCCGAGGGCGAGGCGCGCGACGCACTGCAGAGCATGGCGGAGCGCATCGGCGCGCTCTCGACGGCGCATCGGCTGCTCTACTCGGAGGGCGATTGCGCGCATTTCAACCTCGGCGAGTTCGCGGCTGAATTTTTGGCGGACATGAATGCCGGCCTCGATCCGGAGCGGCGTCGCGTCGAGGCCGATGTGGAGCCGATCGCGGTGGCGGCCGCGATGGCGGCGCCGCTGGCGCTGCTCATCCATGAGCTGACCGCCAACGCCCTGCGCCACGCCTTCCCCGACGAGCGCGAGGGTCGGGTTTCGATCGCAGCCCGGCGGAATGCGGGCGGAATGCATCTGACGATCCGCGACGACGGTGTCGGCCTGGCGGGGGCGCCCCCCAACCCGGCGGGCTTCGGGCGCAACCTCGTCGAGATGGTTGTCCGTCAGATGCGCGGGACCATCGCCTGGACCGATGCCGCGCCGGGCACGAATGTCGAGATCGACATTCCGCTGCAGACCGCGTCTTGAGAATTCGGCACGGACGTTCCACGCTCCCGAACGGGTGAGCAACGGATCAGCCCGAGGATGGAGCGTGCATGGGGACCGGGGACGCCGCCGCCGACACGGCTCTGCGCATTCTTGTGGTCGAGGACGAGGCTCTGATCGCCCTGGAACTCGAATGTCTCTTGGACGATCTCGGGCATGTCACGGTCGGCGTCGCCGGCAACTCGGCTGAGGCGATCGCGCTAGCCCGCGCGACGGCTCCTGACGTCGCTCTGGTGGACGTGCACTTGGTGGACGGACCGACCGGCATCGAGGTGGCCCGCGCGCTCTCCGAGGACCGGCGCATCACCGTGGTGTTCATGACCGCGAACGCCAAGCGCATCCCGCGGGATTTCGCCGGCGCCATCGGCGTGATTGCAAAGCCGTATTCCGAGCGGGTTGTGGCCGGTGCCCTCGACTACGTGGCCGACCGCCGCGCCGGCCGCGGCGCGGCGGTCTGCCCCGATGGGTTCTTGCCGGCGCCCAGGTAAGGTTTGCGCGGGCTTTCGATCGGAGCAGCCTCCGCTTCTCTCCCCCGTCCGCGAGACAAGGAGACGTGGCGAGGCCTTCCGTGACTGAGTCTCAGCCCCGCCCGGCCCGTTCGCGCTTCAGCCGGTAGAGGGCGTCCAGCGCCTCGCGGGGCGTCAGCGCGTCCGGGTCGATCGCGTCGAGCATCGCCCCGAGCGGATCCTCGGGCGGCGTCTCCGGCGGCGGCGGCGGTGCGAGGGCTGCAAAAAGCGGCAGGTCGTCGATGCGGGCGCGAGCCGGGCGGCCGCGCTCGGCCTTCTCGAGGCTCTTGAGGATCGCCCCGGCCCGGGTGACGACGCTGCCCGGCAGGCCCGCGAGCCGCGCGACCTGCAGCCCGTAGCTGCGCTCCGCGATTCCCGGCACCACCTCGTGCAGGAAGACGACCCCGTCTCGGTGCTCGGCCACCTTGAGGGTGGCGTTCTCCAGCCGGGCGAGACGGTCGCCCAAGGCGGTCAATTCGTGGAAATGCGTTGCGAACAGCGCCCGGCAGGCATTCACCTCGTGGAGATGCTCCAGGCAGGCCCAGGCGATCGAGAGCCCGTCGAAGGTCGCCGTGCCGCGGCCGATCTCGTCCAGGATGACCAGCGAGCGGCGGGTCGCCTGATTCAGGATCGCGGCGGTCTCGACCATCTCGACCATGAAAGTCGATTGTCCCCGGGCGAGGTCGTCGGCAGCGCCGACACGGGAGAACAGCCGGTCGACCCGACCGATCCGCGCCTCGGCGGCCGGCACGAAGGCACCTATCTGGGCGAGCACCGCGATCAGCGCGTTCTGGCGCAGGAAGGTCGACTTGCCGCCCATGTTGGGACCGGTGATCAGGCGGATCCGGCCGCGCGTATCGCCCGATAGATCGCAATCGTTGGCGATGAAGGGCTCGCCCGCCCGGCGGAGCGCCGCCTCGACCACCGGGTGGCGACCGCCGACCACGACGAAGCTTAGGGAATCGTCCACCACCGGTCGGCGCCAGTCGAGTTCCACCGCGAGTTCAGCATGGCTCGCCGCCACGTCGAGACCGGCCAGCGCTTCCGCGACTTCGGCGATCGTCTCGGCCCCGGCGAGGATGCGGGCGGCCAGATCGTCGAACACCGCCGCCTCCAGGGCCAGGGCCCGGTCAGCGGCCCCGGAGATCTTGGATTCGAGTTCGCCCAACTCGACGCTGGTGAAGCGCATGGCGTCCACCATCGTCTGGCGGTGGACGAACTCGCTCTGCAGCCCCTTGAGGCAGGCCTCGCCGATCGATTGCGGGACCTCGATGAAATAGCCCAGCAGGTTGTTGTGCTTGATGCGTAGGGTTCGGCAGCCAGTCTGCTCGGCGTAGCGGGCTTGGAGAGCCGCGATCACCTTGCGGGAATCCTGGCCCAGGATCCGGGCCTCGTCGATCTCCGGGTGGTAGCCCGCGCGCACGAAGCCGCCGTCGCGCCGGTTGAGCGGAAGCTCGTCGGCGAGCGCCGCCGCCAGCGTTGCGATCAGGCCGGCGTCGGCCTGCGCCAAATGATCGGCGAGGCGGACGAGGGCCTCCGGCAGATCTGGCACGGCGGACAGGCGCGTTTCGAGATCCGCCGCCGCCGCGAGCCCGTCCCGGATGGCCGCGAGGTCCCGCGGCCCGGCGCGGCCGAGGCCGGTGCGCGACAGGGCGCGGGCGAGGTCAGGTGCGCGGGCCAGGGCGTCGCGCAGGCCGGCTCGCAGCGGGCCATCCTCTGTGAGATGCGCCACCGCTTCGTGCCGCCGAGCGATGGACTTGAGGTCGGTCAACGGGCCGGCGAGGTGCTCGGCGAGGAGGCGCGCGCCGTTGGCCGTCACGGTGCGGTCGATCGTGGCGAGCAGGCTGCCCGTCCGCTCCCCCGACAAAGTGCGGGTGAGTTCCAAATTGGCCCGGGTGGCGGCGTCGATGGCCAGCGTCGCCCCCGCATCCTCCCGGGTCGGGATCGCCAGGGGCGGCCGGGCTGCAAGCTGGGTGCGCGCGATGTAGAGGAGCGCCGCCCCGGCCGCTGCGATCTCGGCCCGGGTGAACTGGCCGAAGCCGTCGAGGGTCGAGACGCCGTACTGCTCGCGGATGCGCCGCTCGGCGGCGGCGGGTTCCAGCTCCGCCTGCGCCAGAGGGACGATGGCGGCGCGGCTCTCCTGCCAGATCCGCGCCAGCGCCGGGTCGGCATGGATCGCCTCCGAGAGCACGATCTCTCGCGGGTCGTGGCGGGCGATGGCGCCGGTGAGATCACCGCCTCCGACCTCGCTCAGCGAGAAGCGGCCGGTGGAAATGTCGACGGCCGCGAGCCCGTAGGCAACTGCCCCCTCCCCCGTCTTGCGGTGGCCGATCGCGAGGAGCAGGTTGGCCCGGGCCGGATCGAGGAGCCGGTCCTCGGTAATGGTGCCGGGGGTGACGAGGCGCACGACCTCCCGGCGCACCACCGATTTCGGACCGCGCTTCTTGGCCTCGGCGGGATCCTCAGTCTGTTCGCAGACCGCGACCCGGTGGCCGAGGGCGATCAGGCGATTGAGGTAGTCGTCGGAGCGCTCGACCGGCACGCCGCACATCGGGATCTCGCTGCCCGCGTGCTTGCCGCGCTTGGTCAGCACGATGCCGAGCGCCCGAGAGGCGATCTCCGCATCCTCGAAGAACAGCTCGTAGAAGTCGCCCATCCGATAGAAGAGCAGGCAGTCCGGATTGGCTGCCTTGATCTCGATATACTGCGCCATCATGGGCGTAGCGCCCACCGGATCGAGGCCGGGGGTGGGCGTCAGGTCGGCAACGGGGCGGACGGCGGTACGGGCCATGGCGCGTCTTAGCAGAGCGCGATCCGCGAATCAGGATCGTGCGCCGCCGCGGCTGGGGAGAAGCTGCGGCGGCAGTGGATGAGCCCGGGCCGCGGATCCGTCGCGACCGCCAAGCCGGTCCTCAGTACCGGGGGCCGCCCGTGGTGTTGCCGAGCTGCTGCTGGTAGCCGGGCCGCGACGGGTTGCGCGCATTCGGGTCACCGTGCCGCATCGTGTTGAGGCGGCGCATCCGGCGCTCGTGCCGGGTGGAATGGTGGCGATGCATCCGGTGGTGGCGGTGCATGACGACGGTCTCGATCATGCCGCCATCGGCCAAGCCGGGCTGTGGCATCGCTGGCATAGCCTGGGCGATCGCCGTGCCGGCAACGAGGCCACCCGCGATCAGCCCCGCGGTCAGGAGGGTGCGAAAAGACATTGTCGTGAAACTCCGGTCCGCTCGGATGAGCCACCACCCAAGGGGCAAGTGCTCGGAAGGTTCCAGGTCGGCGCCAAAGCGGCCGGAACTTATTTCGTTCTCGATCGGGATTAAATGAGTCTCGCTATCTCAGGCGTCGAATTGGCGTTAACTATAAGGCGAACCATGTAGTGTCCCTCAATTTAGCGGCGTGGTGGCTGGCTCGGCGGGGCGGGCCTCTCAGGCGAGAAAGCCGAGGAGATCCGCGTTGACCGCGGCCGGCTGCTCGTGTGCGAGCCAGTGCGTGGCGTCGTCGTACCAGCGGATCCGGCCGTCGTCGCAGAGTTCGAGGCTCGCTTCGGCCAAGCCAGCCTGCAGGGCGGTGTCCCGCCGGCCCCATAGGATCAAGGTGGGCGCCCGGACCCGGGGCGGTGTCGCCCGGGGCAGCCGCACCAGGGCCCGATACCAGTTCAGCATCGCCGTCATCGCGCCCGGTTGGAGCCAAGCCTCGACATAGCGATCGAGATCGGCAGCCGCGAAGGCCCCCGGCCGGCTGGAGCTGGCGAGCGCCCGCCGCAAGGCCCGGCATCGGTCGGCGGTGAGCAGGCGCTCGGGTAGGCCGGGGAGCTGGAACAGGCCGACATAGAAGCTGCGCAGCATCTGGCCGGGGTGGTGCCGCATATACGCACCGACGATGCCGGGATGCGGTGCGTTCAGGATCGCCAGCCGGTCGATCCGCTCCGGATACTGGCTCGCCACCCACCACGCTACGAGCCCACCCCAATCGTGGCCGACCAGACGCACCTTCTGGAAGCCGCAGGCATCGGCGAGCGCGATCACGTCGCCCGCCAAGCGATCAAGATGATAGGCGGTCAAGCCGACAGGCTTGTCGCTGAGCCCGTAGCCGCGCTGGTCTGGCACGACGACGCGCAGGCCTGCCGCAGCGAGCGGGCCAATCTGATGACGCCAGCCGTACCAGAATTCCGGAAACCCATGCAGCAGAATGGTGGGCGACCCCGTCTCGGGGCCCGCCTCGGCGACGTGCAGGTTCAGGTCTGGCAAACGGATCCGGCGAAAGCTCACCCCCACGACATCCATCGGCTTTTGCGCTCCCTGAGCCGGGCGGCCGTCTGCGGTCCCTTCAGAAGCCCAAGGTGGCGCAGCTGCCGGCTTCCGGCGAGAGCTGGTCACGCAGACGATCGGGCGAGGTCCGGGTCCAGAGGCAGAGCAGCACGAAAGCTGCCCCCTGCAACAGGCCGTTCGCTGGAGCGGAGGGGTGCGTGGCGGGGCTGGTCATAGCGGCGAACTCCGAAGACGATTACACGACAGATCGGCGCCGCGCCCACAGGGTTACAGGGGGGCGGAGTGCCCAAGTGCGCTGCCGCACGCGGACAGGTTACCGCAGGGGATCGAGCCAGCGATCGAGCGTGCCGGCTTCGAGATTCGCGCGGGCTTCCCGGTAGCCGAGTTCGGCTGATTCCTGGAATCGCGACCAGGCCCGCAGGTCGATGCCGGAAAGCTGGGGCTTCAGTACCGCGGTCGCATGGGTCGCCGCCATGAGGGTCTGGGCATCGCTCGACACGGTCGCGGCGCGTAGCAGCAACGGCGCGAGTCCCGGCATGGCCAGAGGCGAACCGATGAGCTTGCGTACGAGGCGGCCGGTCCAGCCGCGGCGGGGCATGTCCTGGAACGCCCGGTCGCTGCCGACATCCACAGCGAGAACGGGGCCGCGCTCCCAGTCGGCGGCCACGTCGGCCGGGAGGTTGTTCATCATGCCGCCATCGACCAGCACCCCTTCGTCGCTGAGTACCGGCGGCAGCAGGCCCGGGATCGCGATGCTGGCACGCAGAGCACGGGCGAGGTCGCCCGAGCGGTGGACCATCGTGTCCCCGGTGGTGAGGTTTGAGGAGATGCAGAAGAACGGCAGCCACAGATCCTCGATGCGGGCGCCGCCATAGCGCGCGGCGAGTCCCGCATCGACCTTGGCGCCCCGGGTCAGCGCGTGGAGCGGCAGCGTGTAGTCGTTGAGCGGATTGTCGGTGGCGAAGAAGGCCTCGGTCTGCGCCTGGATCTCGGCGAGGCTCCAATCCATGGCGAGACTCGCCGCGATGATCGCCCCCATGCTGGTGCCGCCGACGAAGTCGGGCGCGCAGGACGCTTCGTCCAGGGCCCGCAGGACGCCCAGATGGGCAAGCCCCCGGGCGCCTCCGCCGCCGAGCACGAGGCCCCGGGCGGCGCCGCTCGCGAGCCGCGCCAGCCGCTGGAGATCCGCCTCCCGGCCGTCGCGGAGCTGGATCCGCAGCGCCACCGGCAAAGCGGCGACTGCCGGATGCAGCGGCTTCGGGCGTTTGGCCCCGGGATCCTGCCGGACGACGAGGTCCATGCGGATCCAATCGGATCGGACGCGCTCCAGATAGTCCGCCGCCCCCGGCCGCGGCGGCGCGCCAGGTTCGGCGAGCAGCAGGATATGGTCGCCCCGGCGCTGGCTCTGCCGGCACCACGGGCAATCGATCTGGTGGGCCGCGAAGATCGTGCGCGCGTGCCGCCCCTCATAGGCCTGGAACCACGTCTCATCGGCGCCGTCCGGCCAGTCCGTGAGGCAACCGGTCTCGCCGGGCAGGAGGGCGTCGAAGGCGATGGCGAGCCTGTGGGCGAGGTCCTCCGTGTCGGGTCCGTCCGTGACGGCAAGGATCGTGAAATTTCGCGGGGCATGGTGCACCGAGTAACCCTCGTAGAGGGTGCGCAGCCGGTCCGCGAGCATCCGGGCGAGGTAGAGGAGCGTGTGCGGGTGCTCGGCGATCACCGTCTCGAAGGCGTCGCGGGTGAGCTGCAGCAAGTGGGCGTCGCGCAGGGCGATCACCGTGGCCGCCCGCGGCGCGGCGGATAGGAGGGCCATCTCGCCGAAGATCTCGGGGGGGCGCAGGCGCGCGATTCGGGTCGGTCTGCCATTGTGATCCCGGGCCGACACGCCGACGACGCCGGAGACGAGCGTGTAGAGCGCGTCCCCCGGCGCGCCCTGCTCGAACAGGATCTTGCCGGCCGGCACCGCCACCGGCACCATGCGGGCGCGCACGGCCTCGATTGCGGCCGGATCAAGCCCGACCAGGAACGGGATCTCGGGCGCGCTCAAGCTTGCACCGCCTCATCGAGGATCTCGGGCCTCGCTCGTGTCGGGCATCGCCGCATCGTTCCAGGATCTCCGCGTCGTTCGTTGTTGGCTCCAACATAGCGCGGTGATGCGGCTCAGCCGCCTTCGTGACCGCGCGCCATGTCTGAAACGCGGGTGCCTTCGCGCCGCGGCCGCCATCCGGTACAGCCGGACGAGGGAAGAACCGGGAGGAGCGCATGTCGGTGGCGGGTCGGATTGCGATCGTGACCGGAGCGGGAACGGGGGTCGGCCGGGCCGCAGCCGTCGCGCTCGCCGGTGCCGGGTGGCGTGTCGTCCTTTCCGGGCGGCGTCCGGCGCCACTCGAAGAGGTTGCGGCCGCGATCGGGGATGACCGGTCGCTCGTAGTGCCGACCGACGTGACCGACCCAGAGTCGATCGCAAACCTGTTCGCCCGCACGCGAGAGGCGTTCGGCCGCCTCGACCTTCTGTTCAACAATGCCGGGATCGGCGCGCCGGCGGTACCCCTCGAGGATCTGCCTCTGGAGACCTGGCGGCAGGTCGTCGATACCAACCTGACCGCCCTGTTCCTGTGCACGCAGCACGCCTTCCGGATCATGCGCGACCAGGATCCGCGGGGCGGCCGGATCATCAACAACGGCTCGATCTCGGCGCACGCCCCGCGGCCGAACTCGATCGCCTACACGGCGACCAAGCATGCGGTCACCGGCCTGACCAAGGCGACCTCGCTCGACGGGCGCGCCTACGACATCGCCTGCGGACAGATCGACATCGGCAATGCCGACACGCCCATGGGCGGCAAGATGAAGGCCGGCGTTCCCCAGGCGGACGGCGCGCTGCGCGCCGAGGCGGTGATGGACCCCGACCATGTCGGCCGGGCGGTGCTGACCATGGCGAACCTGCCCCTTGAAGCCAACGTCCAGTTCATGACGATCATGGCCACCAAGATGCCGTTCGTCGGCCGCGGCTGAAGGGCGGTCGGCGTCACGCGACGCCGGCTTCAATTTCGGGGTCCGGGGGGCGAGCGCGCTCCGATCATTGCTGTGCGTAGGTCGAGGCCGCTCGCCCGGCGTCTGGCCCCTGGGCGATTGACGGCCCGCGCTATAACTCATACAAATTGATCAACGAAGAACGGACGGGGGCAAACCCGGTTCGATGCTGGGAGGGGAACTCCACCGCTTCCGCGCCGACTTCGCGGTCATGCCGCAGACACGGGCCGTGCGCGTTCAAATACTCCAGCATACTGGTCAATATTTGTCATCTCATCTCAAATATGAGTTGAGTATTTACGGCGATTTGCTCGGTTTTTATTGGGTCATTGACGGACGTCGATGCGGTCTTAAGGATAAAACTGGGAATTCCAGAGGCGGCGATCGCTGTGGTGACAGCCATCGCTGTCGAGACTACAACAAGAACGGGGGAGTCATGTTTGCCAAGCAGATTTTACGTAAGCTGATCCTCGGCGCCGCGCTTCTGGGCAGTGCCGCCATCCCGTCGGCGCAGGCAGCCGGTGGTGATCCGATCGGCGTGGCCATGCCGACGAAATCGTCGCAGCGCTGGATCGACGACGGCAACAACATCGTGAGGCTGCTCCAGGCCAAGGGCTACAAGCCGGACCTGCAATATGCCGACGACGACATTCCGACCCAGCTCGCGCAGATCGAGAACATGCTCACGAAGGGCGTGAAGGTGCTTGTGGTGGCGTCGATCGACGGGACGACCCTCGGCGATGTGCTCTCGAAGGCCGCCGAGCGGGGCGTCAAGGTCATCGCCTACGACCGCCTGATCAAGGGAACGCCGAACGTCGACTATTATGCGACCTTCGACAACTACAAGGTCGGCGTCCAACAGGCGACCTCGATCGTCGATGCTCTCGGCCTCAAGGACGGCAAAGGACCGTTCAACATCGAGCTGTTCGGCGGCTCCCCGGACGACAACAATGCATACTTTTTCTACGACGGCGCCCTCTCGGTGCTGAAGCCCTACATCGACGCGAAGAAGCTCGTGGTGCGGTCCGGCCAGTTCGGCATGGACAAGGTCTCGACCCTGCGCTGGGACCCGGCGACTGCCCAGGCCCGCATGGATAACCTGCTCTCGGCCTATTACGGCAACGCCCATCTCGACGCGGTGCTCTCGCCCTACGATGGCATCTCCACCGCCATCATCTCGTCGGTGAAGAGCGTCGGCTACGGCTCCGGCAATCTGAAGCTGCCTGTCGTCAGCGGCCAGGACGCCGAGCTGCAATCGGTCAAGTCGATCATCGCGGGCGAGCAGACCGCGACGATCTTCAAGGATACCCGCGACCTCGCGAAGGTCACGGTGGCGATGATCGACGCCATCGAATCCGGCAAGCAGCCGGAGGTCAACGACACCAAGACCTACAACAACGGCAAGAAGGTCGTCCCGTCCTACCTGCTGACGCCGGTCATCGTTACCAAGGACAACTGGAAGCCGGTCCTGGTCGACTCGGGCTACTACACCCTCGACCAGCTGAAGTGAGCCCAGCGGGGCCGGATCCCGGCTCCCGCGATCCCGCGCCGGCTTTCGGCTGGCGCGGGCTCATCCGAAGCGCGCTCCGCCGCGGTCGACGCCGGTTCGGCGAAGAGCGCGTCGAAACGAGAACCTCGCGGCGTTCCCGACCGCCCTGCGGTGAGAATCGACGTGACGCAGACCGCTCTGGAAGGTCGCATGCAGCCCGTCCTCGAAATGCGGGGGATTTCCAAGTCGTTCCCCGGCGTCAAGGCCCTCAACGACGTCAACCTCGCCGTCGCCCCCGCCGAGATCCACGCGCTGGTGGGTGAGAACGGGGCCGGCAAGTCGACGCTCATGAAGGTGCTGAGCGGCGTCTATCCGCACGGCTCCTACGAGGGTGAGATCGTCTACGAGGGCCGTCCTGGCCATTTCCGGGACATCTCCGACAGCGAGCGCCTCGGCATCGTGATCATCCACCAGGAATTGGCTCTGGTGCCGTTCCTGTCGATTGCCGAGAACATCTTCCTGGGAAACGAGCCGGCGCGGTTCGGGGTCATCGATCAGGACCGGGTTTACACCCGTTCGCGGGAGCTGCTGGCCACCGTGGGGCTCAACGAGAGCCCCGACACGCTGGTGACGCATCTGGGCGTCGGCAAGCAGCAACTGGTCGAGATCGCCAAGGCGCTGTCCAAGAAGGTCAAGCTGCTCATCCTCGACGAGCCGACCGCGTCCTTAAGCGAGACCGACAGCGAGGCGCTGCTGCAGCTGCTCCTGCGCTTCAAGGAAAAGGGCATCGCGTCGATCCTGATCTCGCACAAGCTCAACGAGATCTCGAAGGTCGCCGACCGGATCACCGTCCTGCGCGACGGCACCACCGTCGAGACGCTCGATTGCCGGCGCGAGGCCGTGGACGAGGATCGCATCATCCGCGGCATGGTCGGGCGCGCGATGGCGAACCGTTATCCCACGCGCGAGCCGAAGATCGGCGACATGCTGATGGAGGTGCGCGACTGGACGGTCCACCACCCGATCCATCCGGACCGGACGGTGGTGCGCGGCGTCAACCTGACCGTGCGCCGGGGCGAAATCGTCGGCATCGCCGGACTGATGGGTGCGGGCCGGACCGAGCTCGCCATGAGCATCTTCGGGCGCTCCTACGGGCAGGGCATCAGCGGCACCGTCCGGATCGACGGCGCGGAGGTCGACGTCTCGACGATCGACAAGGCGATCGCCGCCGGGATCGCGTACGTCACCGAGGATCGGAAGCAGCTCGGGCTGGTGCTCGGCGAGGACATCGCCAAGAACACGACGCTGGCCAACCTGCCGGGGGTCTCTACGGCGACGGTGATCGACGAGCACGCCGAGCATCAGGTGGCGAGCGGCTACCGGAGCAAGATGCGGATCCGCTCCTTCGGGGTCTCGCAGCAGACCGTGAACCTCTCGGGCGGCAATCAGCAGAAGGTCGTGCTGAGCAAGTGGCTGTTCACGGGCCCCAAGGTGCTGATCCTGGACGAGCCGACGCGCGGCATCGATGTCGGCGCCAAATACGAAATCTACAGCATCATGAATGAGTTGGCCGATGAGGGCCGGGGCGTTCTGGTGATTTCGTCCGAGATGCCCGAGCTGCTCGGGCTGTGCGACCGGATCTACGTGATGAACGAGGGGCGCTTCGTGGGCGAGTTCCAGCGCGAAGAGGCCAGCCAGGAAGCGATCATGCGCGCGATCATGCGCTCCAAGGACCTGAACGGATGAGTGATAGCCCCGCGAGCAAAACCATGATCCCCGTGACCGAAGGATTGCCGAGTTCCATGTCTGCTTCCGCGCCGCGCGCCCGGCGAGACTTCCTGCCGATGACGCATCTGCGCGATTACGGGCTGGTCTTCGCGCTGGCAGTCATCACCCTGTTCTTCGAGTACACGACCGGCGGCGTGCTGTTCCAGCCGCTGAACCTCACCAACCTCATCCTGCAGAACAGCTACGTCGTGGTGATGGCGCTGGGGATGCTGCTCATCATCGTGGCGGGCCATATCGACCTGTCGATCGGCTCGGTGGTCGGATTCGTGGGGGCGCTCGCGGCCCTGCTGATGGTCCGGTTCGGCTTCGATCCGTTCACCGCCACAATCATCTGCCTCACGGTGGGTGCCGTCATCGGCGGGCTGCAGGGCTATTTCGTGGCCTATCTCGGCATCCCGAGCTTCATCGTTACCCTGGCCGGCATGCTGGTGTTCCGCGGCATGACGCTGGCCCTTCTTCAGGGTGCCTCGATCGGTCCGTTTCCGGAGGTGTTCCAGCTCCTCGCCAAGGGCTTCCTCACCAACTTCGCCGGCCCCTGGACCGCGCTGCTGATGGCGTTCGGCCTCGCCGCGACCTTCGTCGGCCTGAACTGGCGGCGCCGCGTCACGCGGGTTCGCAACGGCGGCGAGGTCGAATCCTGGGCGTCGTTCATCTTCCGCAACGGCGTGGCCACCATCGTGATCCTCGCCTTCGCGTACCAGATGAGCAATTACCGCGGCCTGCCGAACGTGCTGCTCGTGATGTTCGTGCTGGTGATGCTCTACAGCTTCGTCACGCTCCGGACGACGATCGGCCGCCGGATCTACGCGCTCGGCGGCAACATCAAGGCGGCGCGGCTCTCCGGGATCAAGACTGAGCGGCTCACCTTCCTGACCTTCGCCAATATGGGTGCGCTGGCGGGCCTCGCCGGCATGATCTTCGCCGCCCGGCTCAACACCGCGACCCCGAAGGCGGGCGTGGGCTTCGAACTCGACGTGATCGCGGCCTGCTTCATCGGCGGCGCCTCGGCTTCCGGCGGTATCGGCAAGGTCTCAGGCGTGGTGATCGGCGCCTTCATCATTGGGGTGATGAATAACGGCATGTCGATCATGGGCATCGGCGTCGATTACCAGCAGGTGATCAAGGGGATCGTCCTGCTCGCCGCCGTCTGCCTCGACGTCTACAACAAGAACAAGGCCTGATCGGGCGAGCGCCGGCTCAGCCAGCGCTGCTCTAACGATGATTCCGGGTTTCCAAAGGGCTCAGCCTATTGGCGGGTTCTCAGGGCAAAGCTCTGAGACGTCGACCAGGGCTCTGCCCGGGACCCGCGAAAGGTCTCGACCTTTCGAAACCATACTCAGGTCTTCCGCGCCACCGTGAACCGGGCGGCGTCCCGCAGGATGCGGGCTTTCTCCCCCCAGGCAGCGACCGCGTCCTCGCAGACGCCGACGAGGCGGTCGCATTCGGCCCGGGCGCCGTCGATGCCGAGACGGTCGACCAGCGTGGCCTTGCCGGCGTCCTTGTCCTTGCCGGTCGCCTTACCCATGGCCTCAGGCGAAGCCTCCCGGTCGAGGATATCGTCGGCGATCTGGAAGGCCTGACCCAGGGCGAGGCCGTAGCGCAGCAGGGAAGCCCGCTGGCCCTCGTCGGCGCCGCCCACGATCGCGCCGGCCTCCACCGAGAAGGCGAGGATCGCGCCGGTCTTCATCGCCTGCATCCGCAGGGTGTCGTCCACGTCCATGTTGGCCGCGCCGAACCGGCCCTCGGCGGTGAGGTCGAGGAGCTGGCCGCCGACCATGCCGCCGAGGCCCGAGGCCCGGGCGAGGCCGAGCACGAGATCGGCGCGGATCCGCGCGTCGGGCTGCCAGGTCGGATCGGCCACGATCTCGAAGGCCAGCGTCTGCAGGGCGTCGCCCACCAGGATCGCGGTGGCCTCGTCGTAGGCCTTGTGCACCGTCGGCTTGCCGCGGCGCATATCGTCGTCATCCATGGCGGGGAGATCGTCATGGACGAGGCTGTAGCAATGGACCAGCTCGATTCCGGCGCCGGCCGCGAGCGCCGCCGCCTCGGAGCCGCCGAGCATCCGGGCAGTCTCGATCGCGAGGAACGGCCGCAGGCGCTTGCCGCCGCCCAGCACCGCGTGCCGCATGGCTTCCATCAGGCGGGGCGGCCGGGCGATCTCGCCGGGGCCGACCTCCGGGCCGAGGCGCTCGACCAGGAAGGTCTCGACCGTCCCGGCGACCTCGGTCAACCTGTGGGTAAACTCGACGGCTTGCGTGCCAGCCTTGACCGAACCGGTCGGGGCCTGCGTTGAGGAGGTCGTGGTCATCGGGCGCTACGTCCGGTCCTGGCGTTGCGAAAACCAATCGCGTGTCAGTTGTACGGGAACGAAATCACCGTGAGCGGGGTGGGAAGCATGGGGGAGGCGGCGGAACGCAATCGCCCGCGCGCCCGCCCGCGCCGCCCCCGTCCGGTCCGGCGGATCGTGGGGACGCTGCTGCTGCTCCCCGCCCTCGGTTTCGTCCTCGTGCTGGGTCTGGCGCTCGTCTATAGCGCGGTGATGCCGCCGTCGACCCTGATGCTTGGCCGGTGGTTGACGCTTCAGCCGGTGAGCCGCGATCCGGTTCCGCTCTCCGACATCGCGCCGGCCCTGCCGCTCGCCGTGCTCGCCTCCGAGGACCAGCGCTTCTGCCTCGATCACGGCGTCGATTTCGGGGCGATCCGCGAGGTGGTCGAGGACGAGGATTCGCCGAGTCGCGGCGCCTCGACCCTCGCGATGCAGACGGTGAAGAACGTCTTCCTGTGGCCCGGCCGTTCCTACATCCGCAAGGCGGTCGAGATCCCGCTGGCGCTCGCCCTCGACACACTCTGGGGCAAGCGGCGCATGATGGAGATTTATCTCAATGTCGCCGAGTGGGGCGACGGGATCTACGGGGCGCAGGCCGCGAGCCGGCACTGGTTCGGCAAGGATGCGAGCCGGCTGACCCGCGGCGAGGCGGCTTTGCTCGCGGCCGTCCTGCCGAATCCGATCTTGCGCAGCGCCGGCCGCCCCTCCCCCGGCGTGCGCCGTCGCGCCGCGCGGATCCAGGCGATGATGGGACAGGTCGAGGGGCTATCCGGCTGTCTACGCCGGTAGCAGGTTTGCGCCCGGCTCTGTTAGACGGGGTCGTGAACCGCCGGACCGAGACCGAATTCCGATGAGCGACGCCGTCTACGACCTCACCCTGGAGCGCATCGCCCTGATCCGGCGGATGGTCGTGGCCTGGGGCGGCGCCGAGCCGGGGGCGCCGACCGTCCATCCGGATGCCCCCTACGGCAGCCTCGACCGGGACGGCGACATCGCCAACGTCACCGGTGACGACGAGGGCGCCGAGGAGGAGCACCGGTCTTTGGAGGAGGGACTGGTAGTCTTCGCCCAGAACGCGCAGTTGAAGCCCGGCCGCTATCAGTATCACAACGGCTTGGCCAAGCTCGACCACGGCACGGTTGGCGACGTTTTTCGGGACGCTCAGACCGGCGAGACGCCCGAGCACATCACCTTCGCGGTGACCCCGGAGCACCTCGCGCTGATTCCGCATCTCGCCTACGGCTGGGACCCGAGCGCGAACGTACCGCGCGTTGATCCCAAGCAGCCTTACGGCGGGACCGGCTCCTACACCGCCACGATGGGCCGTCTCCTCGCCGCCGTGCCCGAGGCCGCCGCCAACGATGACGAGGACGGGGAGACCCACCGGGTCCGGCTCCACCGCGAGATGCAGCCGGCCCTTCAGATCTTTTTGCGTTATGCCGATCTCGGACCCGGCGACTTCCGGCGCTCGGGCCCGGCCGGCGTCTGGGAGCCGGCCTGACGGCTCAGCCCTCGCGCTTCTTCCGCTGCGCCAGGGTGCGCAGCCGGAGCGCGTTGAGCTTGATGAAGCCCGCCGCGTCGCGGTGATCGTAGGCGACCGCGCCCTCCTCGAAGGTCACGAGATCCTGGTCGTAGAGGGAGTGCGGGCTCTCGCGGCCGATCACGTGGACGCCGCCCTTGTAGAGCTTCAGCCGCACCGTGCCGGAGACCTTCTCCTGGCTCTTGTCGATCAGCGCCTGGATCATCTCGCGCTCTGGCGAGAACCAGAAGCCGTTGTAGATCAGCTCCGCGTATTGCGGCATGAGCTGGTCCTTCAGGTGGGCGGCGCCCCGGTCCAGCGTGATCGATTCGATGGCGCGATGGGCCGGCAGAAGGATCGTGCCGCCTGGCGTCTCGTACATGCCGCGGCTCTTCATGCCGACGAAGCGGTTCTCGACGAGGTCGAGCCGGCCGATCCCGTTGGCGTGGCCGAGTTCGTTGAGCTTCGCCAGCAGGCTCGCGGGCGAGAGCGTTTCGCCGTCGATCGAGACCGCGTCGCCCCGCTCGAAGCCGATCGTGATGATGGTCGGCTGGTCGGGCGCCTCCTCGGGGGAGAGCGTGCGCGAATAGACGTAGTCCGGCACCTCGACCGCCGGATCCTCCAGCACCTTGCCTTCGGATGAGGCATGCAAGAGGTTGGCGTCCACCGAGAACGGGCTCTCGCCGCGCTTATCCTTGGCGATCGGGATCTGGTGCTGCTCGGCGAAGGCGATGAGCTGCTCGCGGGAGCGCAGGTCCCATTCGCGCCAGGGGGCGATCACCGTGACGTCCGGCTTCAAAGCGTAGTAGCCGAGTTCGAACCGGACCTGATCGTTGCCCTTGCCGGTGGCGCCGTGGCAGACCGCATCGGCCCCGACGCGTTCGGCGATCTCGATCTGCTTCTTGGCGATCAGCGGCCGGGCGATCGAGGTGCCGAGGAGGTACACGCCCTCGTAGACAGCGTTTGCCCGGAACATCGGGAAAACGTAGTCGCGGACGAATTCCTCGCGCAGGTCCTCGATGTAGATGTTCTCGGGCTTGATGCCGAGCAGCTCCGCCTTGCGCCGGGCCGGCTCCAGCTCCTCGCCCTGGCCGAGATCGGCCGTGAAGGTCACGACCTCACAGCCGTAGGTGGTCTGTAGCCACTTCAGGATGATCGAGGTGTCGAGCCCGCCGGAATAGGCCAGCACGACCTTCTTCACGGGGCTTTTCGCGGGGACGGACATGCGGCTTCCGGAACTGGGAGAGGGCCTGAGCCGCTTATCGCGGGTGAGATGGGCCTGCAACCGGCGTGCCGCTTGGCGCGTAGCCTTTGCCGAAGGATCGGCCGCGTTTTGCCTCACGGCGGCCTTGCGGGCGTGGAAGAAACGGCGCGGGCGTTGCCTGTGAACACCGCCGCGAGAGTGCATTCGGAGAAGCGAAGTCTATGGCGCGCCAGCCGATTCTGGAGTTCTGGTACGAATTCGCGTCGACCTACTCGTACCTGGCGGCGATGCGCATCGAGGCGGCCGCCGCGGAGGCCGACGTGGCGGTGCGGTGGCGCCCGTTCCTGGTCGGGCCCCTGTTCGCGTCGCAGGGCTGGACCACGTCGCCGTTCAACGTCTATCCGGCCAAGGGCAAGAATATGTGGCGCGACGTGGAGCGCGAGGCCGCGCGCCTCGGCCTGCCGCCGCTGACCAAGCCCGCGCAATTCCCGCAAAACAGCCTCAGCGCGGTCCGCGTCGCCATCCTGGGCCAGGATCAGGAGTGGCTGGTGCCGTTCTCTAAGGCGGTGTTCACCGCAAGCTTCGCCGAAGGCCGCTCGATCGCCGAGCCGGCGGCGGTCGCCGAGATCCTCGATTCGCTCGGCCTCGACGGGACGCAGACGGTGCGCGCCGCCGCCGCGGAGGCCAACAAGACCAAGCTACGGGTCAGCGTCGAGGAGGCGCGCTCCCGCGGCATCTACGGCGCGCCGACCTTCCTGGCCGACGACGGCGAATTGTTCTGGGGGAACGACCGTCTGGAGCAAGCCCTGGCCTGGGCCACCGGCGACCGGCCCAAGGGCCTTCGGTAAAAGGGGCTTGTGGTAGCGGCGCGTTCACGCCGTTCGGCCATCAATTTAACGCGTGCCCCTGGTTTCGCTCAGGCTGCTTCGGCGATGCCCAAGCGGACCCACGCTGTTCCGGACAGATCCCATGCCTGTTTCCCGACGTCTTCTCCTGGCAGCCGCCGGTGCCGCGCTGGGTTCCGGTCTCGGTCGCGCGGCCGCGCAATCCTTCGGCCAGCGCGTCGCCGTGAATGGCGATGACGGGCGGGCGGTGGCCAATTCGATTCTGCCCGGCGAGATCACCGGCCAGATCCCTGCCCTGCGGGGTGTCACCTACGCCGGTCCGCGGGAAGCCGGCACCACGCTCTACGAGTTCTTCGACTTCAACTGTCCGTTCTGCCGGAAGGCCGCCGCCGACGTGGTGGCGCTGCACGACAGCGATTCCGAACTGCGGATCGGCCTTGTCCACAACCCGATCCTGTCGCCGCAATCGGCCCAGGCCGCCAAGGTGATGCTGGCGGTCCAGCGCCGGCTCGGTTCCCAGGCCGCCTGGGGCTTCTATCAGACGCTGCTCGGCAAGCCCGGCCGCATCGATGGGCCGGGCGCGCTTACGGCGGCTGCCGCCCTCGGCATCCCGCAGGCGGAGGTCGAGGAGATCGCCGATAGCGAGGAGGTCCGGGCCGCGCTCAAGAGCCAGATGCGCATGGCCGCCGACCTCGGACTCTACGCCACGCCGTCCTACGTAATCGGAAACAGCGGGATCCTGGGACATCCGGGCGCCCGCGCCATGGCGAAGATGATCGCCAGCGTTCGCCGCTGCGACCGGCTGGCCTGCTGACGCGCGCTGCGTCACACTTCTGCCGTCGTATCGCGCAGCGGCGCGCCCGTCCGTGTTGCGCGCGGCCATGCTGGCATGCTAGGCGGTCGCCGCGCCGGAAGGACGGTTCTCAACCCTGTCCCCCATCGGCGCGATCCCACGTCCCGAACGGTCACGCACCGCGCTCCTGCCGGAGCGCGCGGAACGGGCGGGCAACCAGAGAAGAGAGCGACGGGTGGCGCAGAACGGTTCCGAGGCTGGTCCCCTGGTCGCAGGCGTGGCGGGCCGGTACGCTTCCGCCCTGTTCGAGCTCGCGCGCGACGAGCGCCAGGTCGACGCGGTCGCCGAATCCCTCAATCAATTCGGCTCGCTGCTGAAGGAGAGCGCGGACCTCCGCCGCCTTGTCCGCAGCCCGGTCTTCAGCGCCGAGGAGCAGGCGGCCGCCATCGGCGCCGTGCTCGACAAGGCCGGGATCGGCGGTCTTGCCGGCAACTTCATCCGTCTTGCGGCCTCCAACCGCCGGCTGTTTGCGTTGCCCGACATGATCGCCGCGTTCCGCTCGCTGGTGCAGGATTCGAAGGGCATCGTGCGCGCCGAGGTGCGGGTGGCCGAGAAGCCGTCCGACACCGTGATCGAGGAGATCAAGGCGTCCCTGCGCGACATTGCCAAGGCCGAGGTCGACGTCGATCTCGTGGTCGATCCGAGCCTGATCGGCGGCCTCATCGTGAAGATGGGCTCGCGCATGGTCGACGCGTCCCTCAGGACCAAGCTCAACGGTATCCGCCTCGCGATGCGGGCCGCGCCGTAAGCGCCCCCATCCGACCCGAAAACGCATAAACGCATCAGCGACAGAGGCCCGAGTATGGACATCCGCGCCGCCGAGATCTCCGCGATCCTGAAAGAGCAGATCAAGAACTTTGGCGAGGAGGCCGAGGTCTCCGAGGTCGGGCAGGTCCTGTCCGTCGGTGACGGCATTGCCCGCGCCTACGGTCTCGACAACGTCCAGGCCGGCGAGATGGTCGAGTTCGAGTCGGGCGTGCGCGGCATGGCCCTGAACCTTGAGCAGGACAACGTCGGCATCGTGATCTTCGGCTCCGACCGCGAGATCAAGGAAGGCCAGACCGTCAAGCGCACCGGCGCCATCGTGGACGTGCCGGTCGGCAAGGGCCTTCTCGGCCGCGTAGTCGACGGCCTCGGCAACCCGATCGACGGCAAGGGCCCGATCCAGTCCACCGAGCGCCGCCGGGTCGACGTGAAGGCGCCCGGCATCATCCCGCGCAAGTCGGTGCACGAGCCGATGGCCACGGGCCTGAAGGCGATCGATGCCCTGATCCCGGTCGGCCGTGGCCAGCGCGAGCTGATCATCGGCGACCGCCAGACCGGCAAGACCGCCATTGCCCTCGACACGATCCTGAACCAGAAGCCGGGCCACACCGCTGGCGGTGACGAGAAGGCCAAGCTCTACTGCATCTACGTCGCCATCGGCCAGAAGCGCTCGACGGTTGCCCAGTTCGTGAAGGTGCTGGAGGACCAGGGCGCCCTGGAATACTCCATCGTCATCGCCGCCACGGCGTCCGATGCGGCCCCGATGCAGTTCATCGCGCCCTTCGCCGGTTGCGCCATGGGCGAGTATTTCCGCGACAACGGCATGCACGCCGTGATCGTGTATGACGATCTGTCCAAGCAGGCCGTGGCCTACCGCCAGATGTCGCTGCTGCTGCGCCGCCCGCCGGGCCGCGAGGCTTACCCGGGCGACGTGTTCTATCTCCACAGCCGCCTGCTCGAGCGCGCCGCCAAGATGGGCGACGCCGCCGGCAATGGCTCGCTGACCGCGCTCCCGGTCATCGAGACCCAGGCCAACGACGTCTCGGCCTACATCCCGACCAACGTGATCTCGATCACCGACGGCCAGATCTTCCTTGAGACCGATCTGTTCTACCAGGGCATCCGCCCGGCGGTGAACGTCGGCCTCTCGGTGTCGCGGGTGGGCTCCTCGGCCCAGACCAAGGCGATGAAGAAGGTCGCCGGCAAGATCAAGGGCGAGCTGGCGCAGTACCGCGAGATGGCGGCTTTCGCGCAGTTCGGCTCGGATCTCGACGCCTCGACCCAGCAGCTCCTGAACCGCGGCTCGCGGCTGACCGAGCTCCTGAAGCAGCCGCAATTCTCGCCGCTGAAGATGGAAGAGCAGGTCGCCGTGATCTACGCCGGCGTGAATGGCTATCTGGACAAGCTCCCGGTGGCCAAGATCCGTCCCTTCGAGGACAGCCTGCTCAGCACGCTGCGCACGAAGCACAAGGATCTGCTCGACGCCATCGCGACCTCGAAGGACCTGTCGGACGAGAACGCCGGCAAGCTGAAGAGCGTGGTCGAGGGCGTGGTCAAGTCGATCGCCTGAGACGCCTCCAAGAACGCGCCCCTCCCCCTTGCGGGGAGGGGTTAGGGGTGGGGGTGGTGCAGGAGGCACCGTGCCGCTCCATCCTGAATCACCCCCACCCCCGGCTCCTCCCCGCAAGGGGACGGAGAGGCCCTTTCAAATGGACCTGGACCTCACCCGATGGCGAGTTTGAAGGACCTGCGCAACCGCATCACCTCGGTGAAGGCGACGCAGAAGATCACCAAGGCCATGCAGATGGTCGCCGCCGCCAAGCTGCGCCGGGCGCAGATGGCCGCCGAGGCGGGCCGTCCCTACGCCGAGAAGATGTCGGCAGTGCTCGGCAACTTGGCCGGCAACCTCGTGGGCGGTGTCGGCGCGCCGAAGCTGCTGTCGGGCACAGGCTCCGAGCAGACGCATCTGCTGGTGGTCTGCACGGGTGACCGTGGTCTGGCCGGCGCCTTCAATTCGTCGATCGTCCGCCTCGCGGTGCGGGAATACGCCCAGAAGCTCACTGCCGAGGGCAAGACCGTCAAGATCATGACGGTCGGCAAAAAGGGTCTCGACGCGCTGCGCCGGCAGTATCGCGATCAGATCGTCGAGAGCATGGACATCCGCGGCAACCGCCCGGTGGATTACCCCTTCGCGGCCGAGATCGCCGACAAGATCCTGGCCCGCTTCGAGGCCGGTGAGTTCGACGTCGCGACCCTTTTCTATTCCGAATTCCGCTCGGTGATCTCCCAGATCCCGACCGCGCAGCGGCTGATTCCGGCTGAACTGCCGGCCGCCGACCCCGCCCCCAAGGCAACCGCCGGCAACGCCGCCCTGGAATTCGAGCCCTCTGAGGAGGCGATCCTGGAGACGCTGCTGCCGAAGAACCTGACGGTGCAGATCTACCGGGCGCTCCTGGAAAACGCCGCCTCCGAGCAGGGCGCGCGCATGAGCGCCATGGATTCGGCCACCCGCAACGCGGGCGAGATGATCAAGAAGCAGACGCTGATCTACAACCGCACGCGTCAGGCCATGATCACCAAGGAACTCATCGAGATCATCTCGGGTGCGGAAGCCCTCTAAGGCGCCGCTTCCCGACCGCACAGCTTGAAGGGTAGGTACACGATGGCGAACACCGCACTCCCCGGCGCCGGCGCCAGCAAGGCCGGCAAGATCACCCAGGTCATCGGCCCCGTGGTCGACGTGCAGTTCGAGGGCCACCTGCCCGAGATCCTGAACGCCCTGGAGACGAAGAACAACGGCGCCCGCCTCGTCCTCGAGGTGGCCCAGCAGCTCGGCGAGAACACCGTCCGCTGCATCGCCATGGACACGTCCGAGGGCCTGACCCGCGGCCAGGAGTGCTTCGACACCGGCGAGCCGATCAAGGTTCCGGTGGGCATGAACACGCTCGGTCGCATCATGAACGTCATCGGCGAGCCGATCGACGAGGCCGGCCCGGTCCAGGCCACCACCTACCGCGCCATCCACCAGCCGGCCCCCTCCTACGCCGACCAGTCGACCGAGGCGCAGATCCTCGTCACCGGCATCAAGGTGGTGGACCTGCTCGCCCCCTACGCGAAGGGCGGCAAGATCGGCCTGTTCGGAGGCGCCGGCGTCGGCAAGACCGTGCTGATCATGGAGCTGATCAACAACATCGCCAAGGTGCACTCGGGCTACTCGGTCTTCGCCGGCGTGGGTGAGCGCACCCGCGAGGGCAACGATCTCTACCACGAGATGATCGAGTCCAAGGTCAACATGGACCCGAAGGAGAATGGCGGCTCGGCCGAGGGCTCCAAGTGCGCCCTGGTCTACGGCCAGATGAACGAGTCCCCCGGCGCCCGCTCGCGGGTCGCGCTGACCGGCCTGACCATCGCCGAGCAGTTCCGTGACGATGGCCAGGACGTGCTGTTCTTCGTCGACAACATTTTCCGCTTCACGCAGGCGGGCTCCGAGGTGTCGGCGCTTCTCGGCCGCATCCCCTCGGCGGTGGGCTATCAGCCGACGCTGGCCACCGACATGGGCGCCCTGCAGGAGCGCATCACCACCACCAACAAGGGCTCGATCACCTCGGTGCAGGCCATTTACGTGCCGGCCGACGATCTGACCGACCCGGCGCCCGCCGCCTCCTTCGCCCACCTCGACGCCACGACCGTGCTGTCGCGCTCGATCGCCGAGAAGGGCATCTACCCGGCGGTGGATCCGCTGGACTCGACCTCGCGCATGCTCTCGCCCGCGATCCTGGGCGAGGAGCACTACGACGTGGCCCGCCGCGTCCAGCAGACCCTGCAGCGCTACAAGGCGCTTCAGGACATCATCGCGATCCTGGGCATGGATGAGCTGTCCGAGGAGGACAAGCTGACCGTGGCCCGCGCCCGCAAGATCGAGCGCTTCTTCTCGCAGCCCTTCTCGGTGGCCGAGGTGTTCACCGGCTCGCCGGGCGTGCAGGTGCCGCTGGAGGACACCATCAAGGGCTTCAAGGGCCTCGTGAACGGCGATTACGACGACCTGCCCGAGGCCGCCTTCTACATGGTCGGCACGATCGAGCAGGCTCAGGAGAAGGCCAAGAAGCTCAAGGCCGCGTAAGTGCGGGCATCCCCTCCCCGCTGATCTCGGGCCTGCCTGAGATCAGGATCGAGCTTGCCTAGATGGGGCAAGCCCAATCTAGGTGGGGAGGGGTCAGGGGTGCGGGTGGTGCAGGATTGAACGATCCGGTACCTCCTGAACCACCCCCACCTCCACCTCCTCCCCACAAGGGGGAGGAGCGCGCGTTGCGGGTTCGGGAAGCTAGAGACCGATGGCCACCTTCCACTTCGATTTCGTCGGCCCCGAGCGGACGCTGTATTCCGGCGAAGTCACCGCCGTTCAGCTGCCCGGCACCGAGGGCGAGATGACCGTGATGCCGGGCCACGCGCCCGTGCTGACCTCCCTGCGGGTCGGCGTCATCGTGGTCACCGAGAGCCAGGGCAGCGGCAAGCGGATCTATGTCCGCGGCGGCTTCGCCGATATCGGCCCGACCGCCGTGACCGTGCTCGCCGAGCGCGCCGCGCCGATCGAGGAGCTGACCCAGGAATCCCTCGACCGGGATATCGAGGCGGTCGAGATCCAGCGCGACGCCACCGAGGATCTGCAGAAGCGTGAGGAGCTGAACGGCCAGATCGTCCAGCTGCGTGAAACCAAGGCGCTGCTGAAGCTCTGAGCGCATGTCTGACGGGGGCGAACGAGCTTCCGAGTCGCCCTGACGGATCAAGACAAGGGTTCGAAAGGGCCCGGGTCCGGCTCTTTCATGGTGTTGGGTCGAAACCCGTGGCCTGGCGTCGAGCCGACCTGCACAGACCCTTTTCCCGGGCACATGCAGCGGCAGCGGACCGCGACCCGGGATCCACGCAGGCCATCGCGAAGCGCCGATGGGATCGACCTGAGCCGCTGGCGTGGCGCTTCCTGTGCTGGATCCCGGATCAGGTTCCGCTGCGCCCCACCTGTCAGGGACAGGGTGCACGTCATGGCTCAGAGGCGCCCATCTCTCGCCTCACGCACGGGCAAACACCTCGAAGCGGCCGGGGCGAGACTTTTGGCGGGTCCAAGTCAGAGCCCTCGAAAACGTCTGCGGACTCTGCCTCAGAACACGCCGAAAGCGCTGAGTCCTTTCGAAACCCAGGATCGACGGGTTACTCGCGTGTGTGAGCTTGATCCAGCGCGTGTTCCAGCAGGGCCGCCCGCTCTTCCTCGCCGGAGGGACAGCCGCGCTCCAGCCACAGGCGACGCGCCGCCGCCAGGGAACGTCCTATCGCAGGCCCCGGGGGGATCCCTGCGGCGACCAGATCGGCTCCGGCGAGCGGGAAAGACGGCGGCCCGCCCTCCCCGCCTAGAGCCTGCAACGCCTGCGGCGCGCCATCCGTGAGGTGAGGCCGCGGCTCGCCTGCCAGGATCTCCAGCGTTTCCGTCAGCGGTGTCAGACCGTGTTCGGCCGCGAGGGATCGAGCCGCAGCCTCATCGATTGTCGCTCGACCGTGCAGGGCCGCCAGGACGTCGGCATACGCGATGAGGCGGCCGTGCTCCTGATTCGACAGCCGAAGCCGATCGCGCAGGCGATCCGCATCGTGCCGGGCGCCGACCGCCAACGCCGCGAGGCGCATCACTGGCTGCAGGCCCGCCCGGGCGGCGCGCTCCAACCGTCCGAGTTCCCCGACACCGCCGGTGATTCGCAGGAGCAGGCCCGTCACGCTCAAGGTGTCGACGAGGGCGGGGCCGCCGGGTGCCATCAAGAGCTTCAGGAACTCGTCGCGAATGCGCTCCCGGGAGAGCCGGCTCAGGCTGTCCCGCGCGGCCACGCAGGCAGCCACCGCCTCCGGGTCGGGCGCGCCGCTGCCGAAGCGCGCCTGGAAGCGGAAGAAGCGGAGGATCCGTAGGGCGTCTTCACGAATCCGCGTCGCGGGATCGCCGATGAAGCGCACCCGCCCGTTCTTCAAGTCGTCCAGACCACCTACGGTGTCGTGCAGCTGCCCGGCTTGATCGACCGACAGGGCGTTGACCGTGAAGTCGCGGCGCTCGGCATCCTTGGCGAAATCGCTGCCGAACCGGACGACCGCGTGACGGCCATCGGTCTCGACATCCTCGCGCAGCGTGGTGACCTCGATCGGCCCGTCTCCGGTGATCAGGGTGATCGTGCCGTGCTCGATCCCGGTTGGTACCGCCTTGAGGCCCGCCGCGCGGGCCCGTGCCAGGACGGCTTCCGGCAGCAGCGTGGTGGCGAGGTCGATATCGGCGGCGGCGATCCCGAGCAGCGCATCGCGGACGCATCCGCCGATCAGGCGGGTCTCGGCGCCCGGCTCATCCAGCGCCGCGAAGGCCAAGCGGACGCCCGGGCGGTCGAGGAGCGCCGTCAGGCCGCCCGTGTCGAGGTCCCGCCTCACCGGAAGCCGCCCGGGACGAGGCGGCCGTTCTCCATATGGGTCGGCACGTAGCCGCCGGCGCGGCGCTCGGAGAACAGACCTTCGTAGACGAGCGTGGCGATCACGATGGTCAATCCGGCCAGCACGAGGCGGAAGAGATGGGCATCCCAATGGACCCGGCGCAGCGGGTTCCGTCCCACCAGCACGAGGTAGATCACGAACAGCGCGAAGGGGATGAGGAAGAGGCCGAACTCTTCGAGGACGCGACGCAGCATGGCAATTGGCCCCTACCCGGCCGAGCGGCGGATCCGGTCCGTGTCAGGATCCGGATAGAGCCGCTCGCGGAGATTGTTCAGAATCCCGGCCGTGACGCCCCAGATCAGGCGCTCGCCGAAGGTCAGGGCGTAGAAGTACCGGGTCCGACCCTGCCAAGCGCGCGAGCGCAGGCGGTAGCGCTCCCGATCCATCAGCACCGGCAACGGCACCTCGAACAGGTCGGCCACCTCGGCAGGATTTGGCCGGAACGTCGCCTCCGGCGCCACGAGACCGATCACCGGCGTGACCAGGAAGCCGGTCCCCGACAGGTAGGGATCGAGATAACCGATGAGGCGCACCGAGGCCGGGTCGAGGCCGATCTCCTCATCGGCTTCGCGCAGGGCCGCGGCGGCGGGATCCGGGTCGGACGGGTCGATCTTGCCCCCGGGCAGGGCGACTTGGCCGGAATGGTCACGGAGATTCGCGGCCCGCTGCGTCAGGATCAGACTGGGTCCCTCGGGGCGGAAGACGACAGGCACCAGCACGGCGGCGCGCCGGTGCGGCGGCGGCGGGAGGACCGCCGAACCGTCCGGATCGAGGCTGTGATCGCCACGCGGGTTGGAGGTCGGATCGTCCGGCCCCGGTGGCTGCGGTGACAGGCCGTAAGCGGCGCGGGCGAGGAAATCGTCGATGGCGTCGCTCACGCTGTGGCGGCCGGCGCGATCGGGTGGAACAGGCCGCCCGCCCAGAGCCCGAGCCAGCGCTCGCCGTCGAGGGTACCTTCCTCGGCCAGATCCACGAGGTCGTAGGTGAGCGCCCGGGTGACGAGCGCCCAGAGACCGCGCCGAACATGGAGATAGGGCTTCAGGGCGCCGTCCGCCGCCTCCTCGAAGCGCAGGGTATGCTCGCCATCGACGGGAACGAGGTCGTCGACATTGGTCCGGAAGCTGATGCGCCTCTCCTGCCCGGACCCGTCGACCGCCATCTCGACCGCCGCGAAGGGCGCGTCCTCGACGGTGATGCCAACGCATTCCACGGGCGTTACCAGCACGATGCGCCCGTCCGGCTCGCGCCGCAGAATGCTGGAGAACAGCCGGACGAGCTTCGGCCGGCGGATCGGTGTGCCATCGTGATACCACGTCCCGTCCGACGCGATGCGCATGTCGATGGCGCCGCAATAGGGCGGGTTCCAGCGCTCCACGGGCGGCGGCCCACGGGTCGGCAGGTCGCCGAGGGCGGCGCTGAGGCGGTTCAGGGTCGGGTCGGCGGCTTCCTCGCTCATGCCCGCTACAGATAGCGTCCCCGCGGCCCGACAGCCATGGCGGGTATTTGACCAACCCGATGGGAATGTGGAGGCGGTCGCCAGAGCCTCAGGCCGGCCCGGCCCCCTGGGTGTTCACCGTCACGGCGTAGAGCGACTGGCTGGCCGCCATGAACAGGCGGTTCCGCTTCGGGCCGCCGAAGCAGGGGCGGCGGATCGCGCTGTTGGGCACGATGGTGGCCTCGAAGGCCGGATCGACCGCGAGCACGTCGGGATCGGTGAAGTAGGTGGTGGGGGCAGCGTTGGGGCGGAAGTCGCGCGGCGGGGTGGTGATCGTACTGGGCGGCCCGGGCTCTGCAGCGGTCAGACCGGCCGAGCCGAGGATGCCCCCGACCCCGGTGAGGATCGAACGGCGCGAGGGCCGGGCAAGACCGCGTGCTGCCTCACGTTCGGGTTGGACTGTTTCGACCTGACGCATGCGATCCCCCCGGCTCGCATCCGCACGCAGACGCTGCACGGACCTGGCCCATTTGGGACGCATGTCCTGTCCACGTCAATCAGGCCGGCGCCGCAGGATCTTCCAGACCCCATCCGCCGAAGCCAGCAATCGGCTGCCTTCCCGCACCTCGCCACGCATGAAGACGAGCGAGCCGGTCCGCTTGACCACAAGCGGGCGGATGCCGATCCAGTCGCCCAGGCGACCGACATCGATGAACTTCATCTCGAGCTGGATTGTCACGCAATTCGCGCCGTCGGCCGCCCGCATGGCGGTCTCGCCGAGGGCGCGGTCGGCGAAGCTCATCAGCATGCCGCCATGGACCACGCCGATCAGGTTGGCGTGCTTCTGCTCCGCCCGGAACGCGTAGGCACCGTCGGAGGCGCGCCGGTGAACCGGGCCGACATGGGCGATGAAGCCTTCGTCTTCGATGGGCGCCCAGCCCGCATCGTTCGGGTCGAAGGGGTCGGTCTCGCTGGTCATCGTACAGTCCGTCTCCATCGCGGCTTGGGAAACCTGTCGGCGCCGTCAGGTTCCCCGCGGCTTGGCCCGGCGCATTGGAGCCTCAGCCAGCGGGTCCTCCGGCCAGGGGTGACGGGGATAGCGCCCACGCATCTCGGCGCGCACCGCGGCCCAGGATCCGCGCCAGAAGCCCGGCAGATCGCGGGTGATCTGGATCGGCCGCTGGGCCGGCGACAGCAGGTGCAGGACCAACGGTCGTCCGCCGGCCCGGGGATGGCGGTCGAGGCCGAACAGCTCCTGCACCCGCACCGAGAGGGCGGGTTCGTCGGCGGCGTAATCCACCGCGATGCGCGACCCGGTGGGCACCTCCACGTGGGTCGGCGCCTCCACGTCGAGCCGGGCGCGCAGCGCCCAGGGCAGCAGGTTCTGCAGGGCTCCTGCGAGGTCGTCGGCGGTGACCGCAGCGAGGGACGTGCGCCCGACGAGGGACGGGGCGAGCCATGTCGCCACGGTCCCGGCCAGCGCCGCGTCCGAGAGATCGGGCCAGGCATCGCCCTCCGCGGCGTGCAGGAAGCGCACGCGGGCGCGCCATTGCGACAAAGCGGGCGTCCAGGGCAGCCGGTCGAGCCCGAGGCCCGCGATGCCCCGGGCCAGGATCGTCGCACTCTCCGGGTCGTTCGGGACCGGTAGGGGGCGCTCTCCCAGGCTGACGGCGCCGAGCCGCCGGACGGCCCGCGCTCGGAGGGCGGCGGCCTGGGGCTCGAAGGTGATCTCGGTGCGGGATTCGAGCCGATCGGCGAACAGCGCCTCGATCTCCGGCCCGTCGATCGCCGCCGCGGCCAGGATGCGGGCGTTGCCGGCCGAACCCACGAGGTCGGCGACGACCAGATAGGTCTGCCGGGCCAGCGGGCTCGCCGGGTCGAGCCGGCCCGCGCGGCCGCTTGCCATCACGAACTCGCCATCGCGGCCCCGCGCCCGCGCTACGCGGTCCGGATAGGCGAGCGCCAGGAGCCGGCCGGCCGGTATCGGTCCGGCATCCGGTCCGCCGCCCGCGATCCGCGCCCAGCCCTCGGCGAGCCGGCGCATATCCGCGGACCGTCCGCCCCGGTCGCGGCGGAACCGCTCGACGCGCGTATCGAGATCGACATCGTCGCCCCCGAGGCCGCGCTCGACCAGCACGGCCGCGAGGTCGGCGGCGGCCCGGGCCTCGCCGGATTTCGCTGCGACCGTCACCATCCGGGCGAGCCGCGGCGGCAGCGGAAGGGCGCGCAGGCGGGCGCCCGTCTCGGTCAGCCGGCCATCCGGATCGAGGGCGCCCAGTTCATTGAGAAGGGCGCGGGCCTCCGCCAGCGCCGCGGCCGGCGGCGGGTCGAGGAAGGCGAGGCTGCTCGGATCGGCGACGCCCCAGGCGGCACAGTCGAGGAGCAGGCTCGCCAGATCCGCCGACAGGATCTCGGGCCGCGAGAACGGTTCGAGGGCGTTGGTGGCGGCCTCCGACCAGAGTCGCCAGCACAGGCCCGGCTCGGTGCGGCCGGCGCGGCCCCGCCGCTGATCCACCGAGGCCCGGGAGGCGCGTGCGGTCACGAGCCGCGTCAGGCCGAGGCCGGGCTCGTAGACCGGCACCCGGGCGAGCCCGGAATCGACCACGATCCGGACGCCCTCGATGGTCAGCGAGGTCTCGGCAATGCTGGTGGCCAGCACGACCTTGCGGGTCCCGGGCGGCGCCGGGGCGACGGCCCGGTCCTGCTCGGCCGGCGGGAGGGCGCCGTAGAGGGGGGCGAGCAGGACGCCAGGATCGAGGCGATCCGCCAGCAGATCGGCGGTCCGGCGGATCTCGGCCTGCCCCGGCAGGAACACCAGCACCGAGCCCGGATCCGCCCGCAGGGCGCGCAGGGTCACTTCGGCCACCGACTCCTCGATCCGCCGGTTCGGGTCGCGCTCGACGTGGCGGGTCTCCACCGGGAAGGCGCGGCCCTCCGAGGTGACGACCGGCGCGTCGCCCATCAGCCGCGCGACCCGGGCGCCGTCGAGCGTCGCCGACATCACGAGGATACGCAGATCCTCGCGCAGGCCGCCCTGCGCGTCGAGCGCCAGGGCGAGCCCCAGATCGGCGTCGAGGGAGCGCTCGTGGAATTCGTCGAACAGCACCGCGCCGACGCCGGCGAGTTCCGGATCGTCGAGGATCATCCGCGTGAACACGCCCTCGGTCACCACCTCGATCCGGGTTCGGGCCGTGATCTTCGAGCCGAGCCGCACCCGCAGGCCGACCGTGCCGCCGACCGGCTCGCCCAGTGTCTGCGCCATCCGGGCGGCGGCGGCTCTGGCCGCGAGCCGGCGCGGCTCCAGCAGGATGATTTTTCGGCCTTCGAGCCACGGCGCGTCGAGCAGGTCGAGCGGCACGCGGGTGGTCTTGCCGGCGCCCGGCGGGGCAACCAGCACGGCGGCGTTGCGCGCGGCGAGCGCGTCGCGCAGGGCGGGCAGCGCCGCCTCGATCGGCAATGCGGTCTGGAGATCGGCCATCGGCGCCGCTGATGGCGCGGAGCGGCCCCGCGCGCAACAGCCCCGCCAGCCGGTGACGGCGGGCCGCGTTCGATACCGATCGCGCCGTCGGACACTGGCCTCCGCGCCGGCCAGACGCGAAGCTGAGGCGTATTAAAAATAATCGGGAGTGAAACGATGCGCTTTCGCCGGACCATCCTGGCCCTGGCCACCCTGCCCCTCGCGCTCGGGACCGCCCACGCGCAGGACAGGCTGCCGACGATCCCGCCGCAGGACTACACGCCCGAGCAGAAGCAGGCGGCCGAATCCTTCGCGCAGGCCCGGGGCAAGCCACCCTTCGGACCGTTCGAGCCGCTGATGTACTCGCCCGAGGTCATGACCCTCGCGCGCTCGATGGGCGATTACCTCCGCTTCAAGCCTAAGATCGGCACGACCCTGTCAGAGCTGGTGATCCTGATGACCGCACGGCGCTGGACCCAGGATTACGAATGGTACGTCCATGCCCCGATCGCCGAAAAGGCGGGCATCTCGGCCGACATCATCGCGGCGATCCGCGACGGGCGCCGGCCGGCCCTGATGAGCGATGACGAGACCATCGTGTACGACTTCACGTCCGAACTGCAGGACACCAAGCGCGTCTCGGACGCGACCTTCGCCCGCGCCGAAGCCCGGTTCGGCAAGCCGGCGATCGTCGATCTGGCGGCGATCTCCGGCTACTACACGCTCCTCGCCATGGAGTTGAATGCGGCGCGCTATCCGATTCCCAAGGACGGCCAGCCGCTGCCCCGCCTGCCAGAATGAGCCGGCTTATCCACAGTCTCCGGGGAGGCTAAAACCCGTTGTCCACAGGCTCTGGTGCCGTCCGCTGAGGTCGCCGCAGGCGCGTTGACGAAGCGTTAACCTTTATGGCTTGTTCTCTTTCCGTTCCTAGCGCGAGGAGGAGAACACGATGCGGGTTGCAGCCGATGCCGTTCGCGACGATCACGCCTGTCCGGTCGAGGCAATCAGCAGCGCCTATCTCGGCTTCGCCGGCGGCGATGCCGGGATCGCGCTGCGCTGCGCGGTTGCCGACGCGTTGTCCGATCTGATGGAGGCCGAGCGGCGCACCCGGGAGCGCAGCCGCCTGATCTCCCGGGGCTACATCCGCGAGTCGCCCGAGTCCGGGCCTGGTCCTGCAAGCTGAACACAGGCTGCAAACGCAATTCAGGCTCGATGCAGCGCGTCAGTGTCAGGATTGCTTCCATGATCCGGGACGGTTTGGACCGCCCGCTTCATTTGGAGACAGGTCATGAAACGCTTCGCCTTGCTTTCGGCCGCCGCGCTGATCGGCGCGGGCACTCTGGCCTCTTCAGCCGCGGAGGCGCGCGGTGGAGGCGCCCTCGCGGCCGGGATCATCGGCGGGTTGGCGGCTGGCGCGCTCATCGGCGCCGCCACCCAGGCCCATGCCGCACCCGCCTACGGATATGGCTATGGCGGCTACGATGATGCCCCGGCGCCTGTCGTGGTGCGGCCGGCGCCGGCCTACCGCGTCTACGAGGAGGACGCACCGGTCTACGCCACCCGCCGGACGGTGACCTACGAGCGCGTGCCGGTCGGCTATTATAGCCGCCCCGCCCGCCACTGGCAGCGGGACTGGAACGACGGCTACGGCTGGTGATCGTGTCCCGATTCGATAGCCGCGAGACGTCTTTGGCAGGCATGAACCGCGTGTTCATGCCTGCCGCGCTAGGATCGCGGAGATGTATCGGGATCGCGTGCAGATGTCCTTGCCTTCCGTCGGCGCAGAAGTTGACGCCGCTAAGGGCGTTCGTCTCTCGGACATCCTCGCCGCCCTGAGCCACGCCCTGGACCTGACGGAGGGGCAGCCGCCCGGCCACTGCGTGCGCGCCACCTATGTCGGCATGCATGTCGGGCTTGCGATGGGCCTGCCAACCCGGGCGCTCTGGGAGCTCTACTATACCATCATGCTGAAGGACCTGGGCTGCTCCAGCAACGCGGCCCGGATCTGCGCGCTCTACCTGTCGGACGACATCGGCTTCAAGCGCGACTTCAAGACCGTGAGCGACAGCTTGCCGAAAGTGCTGGGTTTCGTCTTCTCGCATACCGGATTGCAGGCCGGGCTCGCCGAACGATTCAGGGCCGTGCTCAACATCCTGCAGAACGGCGGCACGATCGTCGACGACCTGATTCAGACCCGCTGCCAGCGTGGTGCCGAGATCGCGGCGCGCCTGCGCTTTCCACCAGCCGTCTGCGAGGCGATCCACGCGCTGGACGAGCATTGGAACGGCAAGGGCCGGCCGGATCGTCTTACCGGCGGGGCGATCCCGCTTTACGCACGCATCGCCCTGTTGGCGCAGGTGGCGGACGTGTTCCATACGGCGGCCGGTCCCGCGGCCGCGATGGCCGAAATCCGCAGCCGCACCGGCACATGGTTCGATCCCGAGGTCGCCGCGTGTTTCGAGCGCGCCGCCGCCGCACCGGGCTTCTGGAATGTTCTTGGATCGGACGCAGTCGAGGCCGCGGTGACGGCTCTGGAGCCGATGCAAAGCGCCATCGTCGTGGACGAATCCTACCTCGACGACATCGCCCGGGCCTTCGCCCAGGTGATCGATGCCAAGAGCCCCTTCACCTCCGGCCATTCCGAGCGCGTTGCGGTCTATGCCGACATGGTGGCGGCCGAACTCGGCCTCGACGCCCGCCGCCGGCGCTGGCTGCGGCGAGCCGCCCTCCTCCACGACATCGGCAAGCTCGGCGTCTCGAACGCGATCCTCGACAAGAACGGCAAGTTGGATGACGACGAGTGGCGCGCCATGCGCGCGCACGCGCATCTTTCCGAGACCATCCTCGCGCGCGTCCCGGCATTCCACGATATGGCCCGGATCGGCGGTGGGCACCACGAACGTCTCGACGGTCGGGGCTATCCGCGGGGGCTCAAGGCGGACGAGATCGCCGTGGAGACCCGGATCATGTCGGTGGCCGACGTGTTCGACGCCCTTACCGCAGACCGCCCCTACCGCAAGGCGATGCCGCTGACGAAGGCGCTCGACATCATGCGGGCCGATCTCGGCACGGCCTTCGATCCGCTCTGCTTCGCGGCGCTGGAGCGGGCGCTCGCATCCATCGAAGGCGACTTGGCCAGGGCCGCCTGATGCCGGACCGACGACCCGGTGGCGTCCGGCGCACCATAGCCGTATCGACTCTGCCATGCTGATTCACGAAGGCGTCACGCGGACCCCCGAAGCCGACCGGATGCTCGGCCTGTCCCTGGCGGCCGTGGCCGGGGCCCTGAACACGGCGGGGTTCTACGCGGTCGGGCTCTACGCCTCGAACATGACCGGCAACGTCTCGGCCATCTCCGACCGGACGGGCACCGGCGACTTCGCCCTGGCCGCGGAGGCCCTGCTGCTGGTCCTGCTGTTCGTGCTCGGCTCCACGAGTTCGACGTTGCTGATCCGCTACCGCCGCCGGCGGTCGGTCCGAGGCTCCCACGCCTACAGCGTGTGCGCGGAGGCGTTGCTCCTCGTGGTCCTCGGGCTTGTGGCGCTGTCCCTCGATGAGGCCGCCCGGGGCCACGCCCTGGTGCTGGGCCTGAGCTTCACGATGGGCCTGCAGAACGCGGCAGTGACGAAGATCTCGGACGCGCGAGTGCGGACCACGCATGTCACCGGCACGATCACCGATATCGGCATCGAACTCGCGCGCTGGCTGGATCGCGGCGCGCCCGATCGGGTTCCGCTCAAGCGCCACGATCCAGTTCGACTGCAGCTTCACCTGCTGACGGTCGGTGCGTTTCTCGTGGGCGGGCTCGTGGGTGTGGTGGCCTATCGCGCCATCGGCATCGCGCTGCTGTTCGTGGCGGCGGCGATCCTGGCTGCGCTGGCGCTGCCGGCCCTCAGGCGTTGATGTCGAGGAGCTGACCGGTCATCCGGTCGGCGGTCCGCGCCACGGCGGCGTTGAGCGCGAAGGCCGATTTCGAGCCGATCAGCTCGACGGCGGCGCCGGACAGGTCCACCCGGTCGGTCGGTGCCAGGGCTGGGTCGGCGACCGGTGCGCCGCTCGACGCGATGGTCTGCGCGGCCGTTCCGAGCCGGTCGGCGGCCCGGGCCATGCCGGTGGTGGCGGTCTGAAGAGCATCGATCATGCGGAACCTCCTGGCAAGGATCCTGACAGGATCATGCTGCGGGCGGGTTGAGATGATCGCTCAAATGCGCGGCATTCCTGCTCATGCTCGATGGGTCTGTGCGCGAGCAGAGGGCTGGTGCGGACGGCGGGACTCGAACCCGCACGGCCTTGCGGCCGCAAGATTTTAAGTCTCGTGCGTCTACCGGTTCCGCCACGTCCGCATGCGCGCCCTCCGCCGAAATGGATACCGGTTCGGTGAACCAGAGGGTGCAACTCCGTAGCCCTGGGTAACGGCGGGCGCTTCCGCGATCAAGCCGGGGGCGTCCAGCCGTAGAGCCAGGCATAGCGGTCGCGCATGCCGTCCGGGCCGAGCCGCGCCATCACGGCGTTGCGGGCCAGCGCCACCAGCCCCCGCGCATGATAGGTTCGGCCGTTGGCGCGGGCCGCCTTCTGGACCCGGCGGACGCGGGCCGTGCGCGCCTCCGAGTAGGCCGCCAGCGCCGCCGGCACGGTCGGGTGGGCGGCGAGCGCATGCGTCAGCACCGCGGCATCCTCGATGGCCAGCGCGGCACCCTGCGCGAGATAGGGCAGGACCGGATGGGCGGCGTCCCCGATCAGCGCCACGCACCCCCGGGCCAGCGGACGCGCCACCGCCCGGTCGGCCAGCGACCAGACCAGCCAGGAATCCGGGATGCCCAGGACCTCCCGCAGCGGTCCGGCATAGCCGCGGAAGAACACCCGCAGCACCGCGGGATCGCCGAGCCGGCCCCAGCCCTCGTCGCCCACTGCCTCGGGGACGACGGCCACCACGTTGAGGAACTGGCCGTCCCGCACCGGGTAATGCACCACGTGCCGGTTCCGGCCGAGCCACAGGCCGGTCGCCGCCCCGCGCAGCGCCTCCGGCACGGCCTCGATCGGGATAAGGGCCCGCCACGCCGCCGCGTGGCCCGGCCGCAGCGGCGCCGGGTTCAGATGGCTGCGCAGGCGCGACCGGATCCCGTCGGCCCCGATCACGAGATCGAAGACGAGGTCCTGTGTGCCGCTGGCGCCCTCGGCGACGATCCGGGCGTCGGATCCCGCCTCGGTAACAGTCGTGACCGTGCGACCCATCATCAGACGGATCGCCGGCCGGCCGCGCAGGGCGTCGAGGAGCAGGGTCTGGAGGTCGGCCCGGTGGATCACGTAGTAGGGCGCGCCGAATCGCTTCAGCGCCTCGGGACCCAGGGCGACGCCGCCGATCCGGCGACCGCTGTCGAGGGCGCGCACCTCGACGCCCGGCGGCTCGCTCGCGGCCCGGCGCAGGGGTGCGGAGAGGCCGAGCCCGGCCAGCACGCGGCTGGCGTTGGGGGAGATCTGGATCCCGGCCCCGACTTCACTGAAGCCGGTGCGGCGCTCGATGACCGTGACGGCATGGCCGGCATCCGACAGCGCCAGAGCCGTTGTGAGGCCGCCGATCCCGGCCCCGACGATACCGATCCGCAAAGGCTGCCCGATCCGCGAAGGCTGCCCAACCTGCAAGTCTCGACTGTCGGAGGACATCGCCGAAGCGCGCCTACTCCGCGGCGAGCTTGGCGGCGTCGTGCCAGACGCAAGCCTGCGGATCCGCCTCGTCGGCCTTCAGGCCGGCGCGGTAGCGGTAGAGTGTCGAGCAGTACTGGCAGATGATCTCGGTGTCGGCGCCCATGTCGAGGAAGACGTGCGGATGGTCGAACGGCGGCAGCGCGCCGATGCACATGAACTCCTTCACCCCCACGGCGACCACCGGAACGCCGGGCTCGTTGTGGAAGTGGGGTACCGCCTTGCCTGCCATCCGGCCCTCGCCTGACCCGCAACCGACCGCGCGGCGAATCTTCCCGCGCGCCCCCGGGCGCCTAACGGCCGCTTATGCCGCCAGCCCCGCGGCCGGCGCAAGCCTCGCCCAACTGTATGGGGGACGCCGCTTGGCCTGCCGCGCCGCGCACCGTACATAAGGCGCACGCCCGATTGATGACGCCGCGAAAAGTCTCGAGATGCAACAGGAACAGGCCACCGCGCAGGGGACGCGCCGCGCCCCCGAGCCCCCGATCCACGGCCCGGAGGGTTTTGAGGGCATGCGCCGCGCGGGGCGCCTCACGGCCGAGGCCCTCGATCTGCTCATGGAGGCGACGCAGCCCGGCGTGACCACCGAGGCGCTCGACAAGCTCGCCTACGAGTTCGCCATGGACAACGGCGCCTATCCGGCCTCGCTGCTCTATCGCGGCTATCCGAAATCGATCTGCACCTCGATCAACCACGTGGTCTGCCACGGCATCCCCAACGACAAGCCGCTGCGCGAGGGCGACATCGTCAACCTCGACATCTGCCTGATCCTCGACGGCTGGCACGGCGACTCGAGCCGCATGGCCTATGTCGGCGAGGTGCCCCGCAAGGCGCAGCGCCTATGCGAGATCACCTACGAGGCTTTGATGCGCGGGGTGGAGGCCGTGAAGCCCGGTGGGTCGACCAACGACATCGGCCGGGCGATCCAGGCCTACGCGGAGAGCGAGCGCTGCTCGGTGGTGCGGGATTTCTGCGGCCACGGCCTCGGGCGCACGTACCACGATGCGCCGACCATCCTGCACTATGTCGAGGCGAGCTACGACGTGCCGTTCAAGCCCGGCCAATTCTTCACGGTCGAGCCGATGATCAATCTCGGCCGCCCCGCCGTGAAGGTGCTGGCCGACGGCTGGACCGCGGTGACCCGCGACCGGTCGCTTTCGGCGCAGTTCGAGCACACGGTGGCGGTCACCGAGACGGGCGTGGAGATCTTCACGATCTCGCCGAAGGGGCTGCACCAGCCCATCAACCCCGCCGCCTGACCGTCGATGGGGCTGCCCGACGACGCCGGGGCTGGGCTGTTCGCCGACAGTGCCGAGGCCGCGTCGCTCGGTAAGGAGACGCCGCACTATCACGGCCACCGCGACCGGTTGCGCGAGAAGTTCGCGGCGGCGGGCAGCGATGCGCTGCCGGATTACGAGCTTCTCGAACTGGTCCTGTTCCGGGCGATCCCCCGTCGGGACGTGAAGCCTCTGGCCAAGGCGCTGGTCGCCCGGTTCGGCAGCTTCGCCGAGGTGCTGAGCGCCGAGCCGGCCCGGCTGATGGAGGTCGACGGCGTGAGCGCCGGCGTCGCCTCGGACCTCAAGGTGATCGAGGCTGCCGGACGGCGCCTGGCCAAGGGTGCGATCCGCGAGCGTGCCTTGCTCGGATCGTGGAGCGCGCTGCTGGAATATCTGCGCGCCACCATGGCCTTCGCGTCCCGCGAGGAGTTCCGCATCCTGTTCCTCGACAAGCGCAACCACCTCATCGCCGACGAGGTCCATGGGCGCGGCACCGTCGATCACACCCCGGTCTATCCGCGCGAGGTCGCCCGCCGGGCGCTGGAACTCTCCGCCACGGCCATCATCCTGGCTCACAACCACCCGTCCGGCGATCCGGCCCCATCCTCCTCCGACGTGGCGATGACCCGCGAGATCGTGACGGTCTTGGCCCCGCTGCAGATCGTCGTGCACGATCACGTCATCCTCGGGCGAAACGGACATGCCAGCCTGAAAGGTCTCAAGTTGATCTGATCCTTCGGCCGCCTTGAGCGTTGTTGCGCACGCCTATAGCCAGGGCGGTATGGCGCGCCTCTTGCCTCAAGAGCGGGAGCGTACGGGAGGAGCGAGATGGCGGTGACGGCCTTCGACGAGATGAACGGGATCGGTCACTCCGATCCGGCCGCCGTCCGGGACGCGTACGGTCAGCTCAAGGCATGGCTCGACGCGACGCCGCCGGAGCATTTCAACACCCGCCGCAGCCAGGCCGAACTGCTGTTCCGCCGGATCGGCATCACCTTCGCGGTCTACGGCGACAACGAATCGACCGAGCGCCTCATCCCGTTCGACATCATTCCCCGGGTGATCACCAAGCCGGAATGGTCGTTCCTGGAGCGCGGGCTGAAGCAGCGGGTCACCGCCATCAACCTGTTCCTGAAGGACATCTACGGCGCCCAGGAATGCATCAAGGCCGGCATCATCCCGGCCGACCTCGTCTATCGGAACGCCCATTACCGCATGGAGATGCGCTCGTTCCGGGTGCCGCACGACCTCTACGTCCACATCGCCGGCATCGACATCGTGCGCACCGGCGAGAACGATTTCTTCGTGCTGGAGGACAATGCCCGGATCCCGTCGGGCGTCTCCTACATGCTGGAGAACCGGGAGGTGATGCTGCGCCTGTTCCCGGACCTGTTCTCGAAGCATCGGGTCGCCCCGGTGGAGAATTATCCCGACGCCCTGCTGGCCACCCTGCGCAGCCTCGCGCCGGGCTCGGCCACGCGGGATCCTACGGTCGTGCTGCTGACCCCGGGCCGCTACAACTCGGCCTTCTACGAGCACTCATTCCTGGCCGACAAGCTCGGCGTCGAACTGGTGGAGGCCTCCGACCTCTTCACCCGCGACGACGTCGTCTACATGCGCACCACCGAGGGGCCGCGGAAGGTCGACGTGATCTACCGCCGCCTCGATGACGACTTTCTGGATCCGCTGGTCTTCCGCCCGGATTCGGTGCTGGGCGTGCCCGGCCTGATGAACGCCTATGAGCGCGGCTCCGTAACGCTCGCCAACGCGGTCGGGACCGGCATCTCGGACGACAAGGCGGTCTACAGCTACATGCCGGAGATCGTGAAATTCTTCACCGGCGAGGAGCCGATCCTGCACAACGTGCCGACCTATCGCTGCCGCGAGAAGGACGCCTACGCCTACGTCATGGACAACCTCTCCCAGCTGGTGGTGAAAGAGGTCAATGGCTCAGGCGGCTACGGCATGCTGGTCGGTCCGCATGCGAGCAAGCGCGAGATCGACGACTTCGCCAGGAAGCTGAAGCACGCTCCGGAAGGCTTCATCGCCCAGCCGACCCTGTCGCTCTCCACCTGCCCGACCTTCGTGGCCTCGGGCGTCGCGCCCCGCCACGTGGATCTGCGGCCCTTCGTGCTATGCGGCGCCGACCAGATCCGGATCGTGCCGGGCGGGTTGACCCGGGTGGCGCTCAAGGAGGGCTCCCTGGTGGTCAATTCCAGCCAGGGCGGCGGGACGAAGGATACCTGGGTGCTCGACGCCTGAGATCCGTGAGATTTGCGGCGCGGCACCCTGTGTCCGGCCGACGGGGCTGAAACCACATGCTGTCCAGAACCGCCGACAACCTCTTCTGGCTCTCGCGCTACGTCGAGCGCGCCGATTTCGTCGCCCGCATCCTCGACGCGGCGCACCGCTTCGCGTCGCTGCCGACGAGTTACGGCGGCGGCGAGGGCAACGAGTGGGAATCAGCCCTCGCCTCGGCCGGCGATCCCGACGCGTTTAAGACGCATTACAGCGTGGTGAACGCCGACACGGTCTGCGATTTCCTGGCTTTCAGTCCGCACAACCCGTCCTCGATCCGCTCCTGCATCGAGGCGGCCCGGGAGAATGCCCGCTCGGTGCGTACGGCGCTCACCACTGAAATGTGGGACGCGATCAACGGCGCGTGGCTGGAGCTGCGCAACTATGCCGGCAAGGAGCTGAATCGCGACGAGTTCGGCCGCTTCCTCGACTGGGTGAAGACCGTGTCACTGACCTTCGACGGCTCGGCCTTCCGGACGATGCTGCGCAACGACGCGTTCTGGTTCACCCGGCTCGGCACGGCGATCGAGCGAGCCGACAACACCGCCCGCATCCTCGACGTGAAATACCAGATCCTCCTGCCGCACGACGAGAAAGTCGGCGGCAGCCTCGACTATTTCCAATGGACCACGATCCTGCGCGAGGTCTCGGCCTTCAACGCCTATCACTGGGTCTATCGCGAGAGCATCAAGCCGCTGCTGGTGGCCGACCTGCTGATGCTCAACAAGCAGATGCCGCGTTCCTTCGCCAATTGCTACGGCGTGATCGTCGAGTATCTCGACCTGATCGCCGACGCCTATGGCCGTCGCGGGCCGAGCCAGCGGCTCGCGGGCAACATGCTGGCCAAGCTCGAGGGCGAAGATATCGACCGCGTTTTCGCTTCGGGCCTGCACGAGTTCGTCGAGGCGTTCATCGCCGAGAACAACCGGGTGGGCGAAGCCATCGCCAAGCAGTATCTGGTCGGCTGAACGAGACGGACGGGACGGCGCATGCGCATCCGCGTGGTTCACGAGACCATCTACACCTACGAGCAGCCCGCCCGCGGGCTCGTGCAGGTCCTGCGCCTGACGCCGCGGGACCATGACGGGCAGTATGTCCGGCACTGGCGGATCGACACCACGGTCGATGGCCGGCTCACCGCCCGCGAGGACGGGTTCGGCAACATCGTCCACTGGTTCACCCCGGATGAGCCCGCAGAGGCGCTGATCATCCGGGTTACCGGCGCAGTCGATACCGAGGATACGCAAGGCGTCGTGCGTGGGGCGATCGAGCGCTTGCCGGATGCATTCTACCTGCGCGATACGGATCTCTGCGCGGCGAGTGCCGAGCTGCAGATTTTCGCCGAGCGGGTCGCGACCGCGGGCGACGCGGCACCGCTGGCCCTGCTCCACCGTCTGATGGACGCTGTCCCCGAAGCCGTCGCGTTCGAGCCCGGTCCGGCCGCGAACGCCGTTCCGGCCGCCAAGGCCTTCGCGGCAAGCCGGGGCGTCTGCCAGGACCTGACGCATGTCTTCATCGCAGCGGCCCGGCATATCGGCATCCCGGCGCGCTACGTGGCGGGCTACCGCGCCCGCGACGACGGCGAGGCCGCGGTCGAGGCGCCGCACGGCTGGGCCGAAGCGCTGGTGCCGGATCTCGGCTGGGTCGCGTTCGATCCCTGTTTTGGGATGAGCCCGTCCGACAGTTACATCCGCGTCGCCACCGGCCTCGACTATCTCGGCGCCGCGCCGATCCGCGGGAGCCGCACGGGTGGCGGCACCGAGACACTGGACGTGAAGCTTCGCGTCGAGCAAGGCAGGGCTGCCGTCCAATCGTGAGTCCCGCGACGGCGCCCCAACCGCACGAAAGCCCGAAGACGATGACCTATTGCGTCGGTGTCCTGGTCGAGGAGGGGCTCGTGATGGTCGCCGACACCCGCACCAACGCGGGTCTCGACGACATCTCAACCTATCGCAAGCTCCACCATTTCAACGTGCCGGGCGAGCGGGTGATGATGCTGGCTTCGGCGGGCAACCTGTCGATCACCCAGTCGGTGCTGAGCCTGCTCCAAGAGGGCGTCCCCGGCGAGGACGACGAGCCGCCGCAGAAGCTCGTCGAGGCGCCGACCATGTTCCAGGCGGCACAGCTCATCGGCCGCGCTATCCGGCATGTCCGTGCCATCGAGAAGGACGGATTCGAGGCGGCCAACATCCGGTTCTCGATCTCGCTGCTGTTCGGCGGCCAGATCGGGACCGGCGACATGCGGCTGTACCTGATCTATTCGGCCGGCAACTTCATCGAGTGCAGCATGGACGCGCCGTTCCTGCAGATCGGCGAGCACAAGTACGGCAAACCGATCCTCGACCGGGCGGTGACCTACCGGACCGATCTCTACGACGCCCTGAAGGTGAGCCTCGTCTCGATGGATTCGACCATGCGGTCGAACCTGGGGGTGGGCCTGCCGATCGACATCGCTGTGGCCCGCCGGAACGCCCTCATCACCGAGGTGAATCATCGGATCGAGGCCGGCGAGGGTTATTTTCATGACTTGCGCGAGCGGTGGTCGGCGGCGCTACGGGCCGCACACCGGGCGATCCCGCGGCCACCCTACGGGCCTTCGGAGAAGTAGGCGGCGGAACGCGTCAGGCGGTGTGCAGAGCTGTCACCAAGGCCCGCGCGACTCCAGCCGGGTCGCTGGCGCGCATCAACCCGCCCATGATGGCGACGGCCGCCGCTCCGGCCTCCCGACACGCCGCAATCGCATTAGGTTCGATACCGCCAAGCGCTACCACCGGCAGGCCCACTTTCCGCGCGGCCACGATGCCCGCGGGACCGAGGGCTGGCCCGTAGCCGGGCTTGCTCGCGGTCGGAAAGATCGGGCTGAGCGTCACGTAATCCGCGCCGGCCGCCGCGGCCTGCACGACCTCCTGCGGCGCATGAGCCGAGAGGCCGATCAGGGCCGCCGCGCCCAATGCGTCCCGCGCCGTAGCGACCGCCTCCGGCCCCGATCCGCCGCCAAGATGCACCCCGGCGGCGCCGAGGACCCGAGCCAGGGCAATGTCACCCCCGACCGTCAGGATCCCGCCGGCCGCCCGCACGCGGGCAGCGACAGCCTCACCCAGCCGCCGCCGCACCTCCGGCTCCAAGTCGCGGTCGCGGAACCAGATCCAGCGCCCGCCGCCGTCGAGGACGGCCTGCACGGTCTCGGCGAGCGGCCGCGTATGGCCGTGCCGGTCCGTCACCGCCAGCAGCGGCGACGGCAGCGCCCTCACGAGCCGACGAGGCCGAGCTGCGGGCTCGACGGCTCGGCCCGGCCGCGCCGCGGGATGCGCCCCGCCAGATAGGCATCGCGGCCCGCCTCGACCGCCCGGCCCATGGCGCGGGCCATGCGCACCGGGTCATCGGCCTTGGCCACCGCGGTGTTGATCAGGCAGGCCGAGGCGCCGAGCTCCATGGCGATGACGGCATCCGACGCGGTGCCGATCCCGGCATCGACCACCACCGGCACCGTGGCCCGCCGGCAGATCAGTTCCAGATTGGCGGGGTTGGCCACCCCCATGCCGGAGCCGATCAGCGAGCCCATCGGCATCACGGCGGCGCAGCCGAGATCCTCCAGGCGCTGGCAGACGATCGGGTCGTCGTTGCAATAGGGCAGAACCACGAAACCGTCGTCCACAAGGTGGCGGCAGGCCTCCATCAACTCGACGACGTCCGGGTACAGGGTCTCACGGTCGCCGATCACCTCGACCTTGATCCAGTTGGTGCCCAGCGCCTCGCGGGCGAGTTCGGCGGTCATGATCGCGTCGCGGGCGGTCTCGCAGCCGGCAGTGTTCGGCAGGAAGCGCTTGCCCTTCAGCAGCGTCACCGTGTCGGAGCCGTGGCTCTGGAGCGAGACCCGGCGGATCGAGGCGGTCACCACCTCGGCCCCGCTCGCCTCCACGGCGTCGCGCATGATCGCCTGCGTGGGATAGCCGGCGGTCCCGATGAACAGGCGGGAGGACAGCGTCACCCCGGCGATCGTAAAGCTGTCGGGACCCGTATCGGGGCGCAGCGGCGTGATTCTGTGGTCCATGCTCAACCTCCCTGCATGGCGCGGACGATCTCGACGCGGTCGCCCTCGGCGATTGGGGTCTCGCCCCAGTCCCGGCGGCGCAGCACCCGTCCGTTCAGCGCGATGGCGACACCCTGCGGACTCTCGATCCCGCTCTCCTCCGCCTCCTGGCGGAACAGGGCGTCCACGGTCTCGGCATCGCGCTCGCGCGGCTCGCCATTGATGAAGAGCTTCATGCCGAGGCCCTCCGGGCCTCAGGCCGCGCGAACCGCGCTCGCGTGAAGGGGCGGGCGACCTCCGGCATCGCGCCGTCCATCACCAGCTCGGCCACCGCATCGGCGGTGACGGGGGCGAGCAGATAGCCGTTGCGGTGATGGCCCGTGGCGGCGACGAGCCCGGGCGCCAGCGTGTCGATGATCGGCGCATCGTCGTCCGAGGTCGGCCGGTAGCCGCTCCATACGGATGCGACCTCCATCTCCTCGATCCCCGGCAGCACCCGGCGCGCACCTTCGAGCAGCGCATACAGGCCGCCGGCGGTGACGCCGGGGCGGAAGCCGCAATCCTCCACGGTGGCGCCGACGATGAGCTGGCCATCGCTCTTCGGGGCCATGTGAATCTGCTCGGTCCAGACCATCCGGGCGAGCGTGCCGGTCCGGGCGGTGGTGCGCAGAGCAAGCGACTGGCCCTTCAGCGGCCGCACCGGCAGCGCCAGCGTGTCAGGGAGCAGGCCGCCCTCCCCGCTCCAGGCGCCGGAGGCCAGGATGACGGTTCCGGCCCTGAGGCCGCGATCACCGACGCGTACGCCCGTGACGCGGCCCCCCGACCAGTCGAGGGCGGTCACCGGGGCGTGCTCGACCAGGATGGCGCCGGCGCGTCGGCAGGCTTCCGCCAGGGCGGCCATCACGCGGCACGGATCGACCTGATGATCCAGCGGACACTGGATTCCCGCCGTGACGGAGGGGCGCAGGCCCGGCTCCAGGCGCCGGACCTCGCTGCCCGGAAGCCACGTCGCGTCGAGCCCGGAACGGCGCTGGAGATCGTAGCGGAAGCGCAGGCGTTCGACCTCGTCGCGGCCGATGGCCAGGACCAGCGTGCCGTCCGCCCGGTAATCGATCGCCAGGCCGGACTCGGCCTCCAGCGCATCGCGGAAGGCCGGCCAGCGCCGGAGCGAGTCCAGGGCGAGCGGCAGCAGCGGATCGGAGCCGGGCTCGTGCTCGGCGGCCGGCGCCAGCATGCCGGTGGCCGCGAGGCTAGCCCCCGCGCCGATCGTCTCGCGCTCCAGAACGGTGACGGAGCGGCCGGCGCGGGCCAGCCGCCAGGCAATCGACAGGCCGATCAGCCCGCCGCCGACGATGGCGATGTCGGTGGCTTGCGGAAGATGGGTCTGCTCGTCCGTGACCGCCGCGCCGCGGCGTTGTCCGATCGGTGACGGGGGGCGGTCCAGGGACACGCGTCTCTCCACAGGGTTCCAGCGGGGAGATCGGTCCGAAGGCTTCTGTCAGAAGCTGCGGCCTGCCTGCGGGCGGCCGCGGTCCAATCCCTACGCCGGTATGAGCCGGATCAGGTTCGAAGGATTTCCGCGCCGCAGGTCCTGACGGACGTGCCAGCGGTTTCTCAGCCCCTTGCCGGGGATCTCCCTGGAACGACGTCAGATGTGGGCCCCTGGCCGGCGCCGGTCAACCCCGCTGCCCGTCGGTCCCGGTCGACCCGGCGACAATCCGCGGATCGCGGTCACGCTCTGGACACCAAGCTGAGTGGAAGCGGGGCCCGCGTGGCAGTCGCGGCGGTCTGCGCGTACGATCCCTTCACGGGTCTGGTATCTCGTCGGTCCGATCCGCTGGCCGCGTCCGGCGCGTCGTCCCCATCGCTCAGAGGCGGATCTGCGTGCGCACAATTCTGCTCGTCTGCGTGCTCGGCTTCCTCGGTGCCACCGCCGTGCAGAAGCTGCGCGAGCGGATGTCGCCAATGCCGGCCGCTCTGATCCTCGCCCCGTCGCCGCAGGTGACGCTCGATGCCCCGGCTCCCGTGGGGGTCGCGCTGCAAGCCAACCGCAACGGCCACTTCTTCGTCACCGCGCTGCTGGACGGCCGCACTCTGCCGATGATGGTCGATACCGGCGCAAGCGCCTGCGCGTTCTCCGAAGAGGATGCGACGCGGATCGGGATCCGGGTCGGCCCGGGAGACTTCACCCGGGTCTGGAACACCGCGAACGGGACCGTCCGCGTGGCGCCAATCCGGATCGCAATGATCCAGATCGGCGCGATCACGGTGCGGGACGTCGACGCGGTGGTGATCCCCAGGGGCCTCCTGACCACCAGCCTGCTAGGGATGTCGTTCCTCCGGCATCTGCGTGATTTCAGCGTGGCCGGCAGCACCATGACGCTGCGCGGCTGACCGCACCGCGACGCCGTGGGACCGAACATCCGGTGCCCTGGCTCGCAAGGCCCTGGACAAGATTTCGATCCGGTCGGGTCCCGAGCAAGCGCCCACGCGATCGGAGATTCAGTGGGCGCGGCTGGGCCGAGAGGCCGGGACGGCCATTGCTCGAAGCTGTCGCCGGGCACCCATCCCAGCCCGCGTCGTGACCCGCCGCAGCGCCATCAGGGTGCCCGCTGTGACGAACACGCCTCAGGCGGGCTTGCGCGGCCGCAGGAATTTCGGCCGGAACACCGCCATCGGCTCCTGGAAGCCGTCGAGCGCGTGCTCGCCGAGCGGGATCGGATCGCCCCAGAGGAAATCCACGAACGGCTTCGACATCAGCAGGGGCTCGCCCAGAGTACGGTTGAGCCGCGCCAGACGGCTCGCGAGGTTCACGTCCCGGCCGATCACCGTGAAGTCGAGCCGGGAGCCGGAGCCGACATTGCCGTAGGCGGCTTCGCCATGATGCAGGGCGATGCCGGCCGCCACCGGCACCGGGAACTGGTGCAGGGCGTTCGCCTCGTCGAGGGCCGCCAGCGCCAGCTGGGCCGCCGTCAGCGCCCCCTTGGCGGCGCCGCCGAGATCGTCGCCGGATTCGCGAAAGATCGCCAGAAGGCCGTCGCCCAGGTACTTCAGCACCTCGCCGCCCTCCCGCTCGATCGGCGGCACGAGGCAATCGAAGAACACGTTGAGCAGGCCCACCACCTCCTCGGGCGTCATGTCGGCGGAGGTGCGGGTGTAGTCGCGCATGTCGGCGAACAGGATCGCCGAGCGGATTCGCGTCACCTGTCCCCGGCGGATGTCGCCCGCCAGGATCGCCCGGTGGGGCTCGTCACCGACATAGAGCCGCAGCACGTGGTCGAGCTGCTTGTTGAGGACGCGCATCTCCATCACGGCCGCGAGCGCCGGCATGACGAAGCGGAGAATCGCGATGTCGTCGTCCCCGAAGCCCTCGGGCGCCCGGGTGGCGAAGGTGATGCCGTTCTTGGTGCCGTTGGTGAAGAACAACGGCGCCACGACATAGGCGGTGTAGCCGCCGGCCTTCAGGTCCGGGATGATCGCGTAGGCGTCATCCGGGGTCTCGGCGAGGTCGAGGATCAGCCATTCTCCAGTCTCGTGGACCGTGTGGAACGGACTGTTGAGGTAGGCGGCGGTCGAGCGAGCGCCGTGCGGGAACAGCCGGACCGTTGTGCCGCCGTCCCGCGACCAGATCCGGCCGACACCGGCATATTCCGAATGCAGGGTGTCGATCGCCGTGGAGGCCCGATCCACCGGCACACCGATGGCGATCAGCCGCTCGGCGAGGCCTTCCAGCATCGCCTCGGCCTTTTCCAGCCGCGCGCCCTCGCCGAGCAGCCAGTCGCGGATGCCCACCGAGGGCTGGAGCGCGCCGAAGGGCACGTCGTCGGCTTCCGAACCGTCCGCGAAGGCCGTCGGCAATCCGGGCGTTGGCGGGCGGCGTTCGAGCATGGCGCCAGTGTAATCCCGCGCGGCGGCGCGGTCGAAGGGCAGGCGCCGCGGCCGGTGCCGCGGCGGGGGCTCAGTTGTCCAGGAAGCTCCTGAGCTTCCGGCTGCGCGAGGGGTGCTTCAGCTTGCGCAAAGCCTTCGCCTCGATCTGGCGGATGCGCTCGCGCGTCACCGAGAATTGCTGGCCGACCTCTTCGAGGGTGTGGTCGGTGTTCATGCCAATGCCGAAGCGCATGCGCAGCACGCGTTCTTCGCGCGGAGTCAACGACGCGAGAACGCGCGTCGTGGTCTCGCGAAGATTGCTCTGGATCGCCGCGTCGATCGGCAGGACGACGTTCTTGTCCTCGATGAAGTCGCCGAGGTGGCTGTCCTCCTCGTCGCCGATGGGGGTCTCCAGGGAGATCGGCTCCTTGGCGATCTTCAGGACCTTGCGGACCTTCTCCAGCGGCATGGCCAGCTTCTCGGCCAGCTCCTCAGGGGTCGGCTCGCGGCCGATCTCGTGCAGCATCTGGCGCGACGTGCGGACGATCTTGTTGATCGTCTCGATCATGTGCACCGGGATGCGGATCGTGCGCGCCTGGTCGGCGATCGAGCGGGTGATCGCCTGCCGGATCCACCACGTGGCGTAGGTCGAGAACTTGTAGCCGCGGCGGTACTCGAACTTGTCCACGGCCTTCATCAGGCCGATGTTGCCCTCCTGGATCAGGTCCAGGAACTGTAGGCCGCGGTTCGTGTACTTCTTGGCAATCGAAATCACGAGGCGCAGGTTTGCCTCGATCATCTCCTTCTTGGCCTGCCGGGCCTCGCGCTCGCCCTTCTGGACCATGTTGACGATGCGGCGGTACTCGCCGATCTCCAGGCCCGTCTCGGAGGCGAGGTCGAGGATCTGCGCACGCAGCTCCGTCACCTGCCGCGACCCCTTCTCGACCAGGTTCTTCCAGCCCCTGCCGCCCAGCGTGCCGACGCGCTCCATCCAGTTCGGATCGAGCTCGTAGCCCTGGTAGTGGCGTAGGAACTCGTCGCGGGCGACGCCGTGGCTCTCGGCGAAGCGCATCAGCCGGCCCTCGTGGCCGATCAGCTGCTTGTTGATCGAGTAGAGCTGGCCGACCAGGGCCTCGATGCGGTTGTTGTTGAGCGAGAGCGACTTCACGTCGGCGACGACGATGTCCTTCAGCTCGATCTGCTTCTGGTCCTGGGCCGGGGTGTTCTGCCCGCCCGCGGCCTTGCGCTCCGTCCCTTCCGTCTGAAACTTGCGCAGCTTGCGGTAATTGGCGGCGATCGCGTCGAAGGTCTCGAGGACCCGCGGCTTGATCTCCGCCTCCATGGCGGCGAGCGAGACGTTGTTCTCGAGGTCGTCCTCGTCGTCGCCGCCCTCCGGAGGCGCCGGCGCCTCGGCGTCTTCGGCTTCCTCACCCTCGGCGAGCTGCGGCGCATTCTTGCCGTCGGGGCCCGCGTAGGTCGCCTCCAGATCGATGATGTCGCGCAGGAGGACCTTGCCCTCCACGAGCTCGTCCCGCCAGATGATGATCGCCTGGAAGGTCAGCGGGCTCTCGCAGAGGCCCGCGATCATCGCCTCGCGGCCGGCCTCGATGCGCTTTGCGATCGCGATCTCGCCCTCGCGCGACAGGAGCTCCACCGAGCCCATCTCACGCAGGTACATGCGCACCGGGTCGTCGGTGCGGTCGGTCGGCTCCTTGGTGGTGGTGGCGACCGTGACGGCGCGCGCCGGCGCGACCTCGGCGACTTCGCCGCCCTCGGCCTCCTCTTCCTCGCCCTCGGCCGCCTTCTCGCCGGCGGCGGCTTCGTCGGTCTCCTCGGCCTCGACGACGTTGATGCCCATCTCGGAGAGCTGCGACAGAACGTCTTCGAGCTGGTCCGGATCGGACTGGCCCTCGGGCAGAACCTCGTTGACCTCCTCGTAGGTCACGTAACCGCGCTTCTTGGCGAGCTTCACCATCCGCTTGACCGAAGCATCCGTCAGGTCGAGGAGCGGCCCGTCGGTCTGCTGCTCGGGGGCAGCGTCCGTCTCGTCCCGTTCCGTTGCCTTCGTCGCCATGATCAGCCTATTGTTTCGTGGGCGGCGCGCTGCGGAGGCCCTTGAGAGGCCGGTCCACGCCAGCGACACCGCGGTACGGGATCGGCGCCGGATCGCTCCGTCGCCTTGAGTCGTCGGTATCCGTATGCAAGCCTGAGGCTTGACCGATTATTAACTATGGCGGGCCGCTCCCCAGCGCCACCGCCAGCCCATACCGCCATGACACAGCCGTCAGGCGGCCGTCGAGTCGCTCGACACCGGCTGTTCGGCCTCAGCCTCGGCGGCGATGACGGTTTCCAGCCTCGCCTTCACTTCGCAGAGCCATGCCCATCCGGCATCGGTCGGATCGTTCTCAAACGCCTGCCGTGCTTCGCGAAGTTCGCTATGTAGCGCTCCTGCCTGCCGGTGCAAGATCATTGCCTGTCGGAGCGCGTCTGCGCGCTGCGCGGGATCGGCATGCGGGGCGACGGTATTGCGGTCCCGCGAGCGTGCCAAAGCGAGGATCCGCTCTGCGGCGGGGCTCAGTCCGGCGCGGGTGATGCGGGTCTGCAACACCTCCGGATCCGTGCGCTCGTCGTCGGCCGCGCAGGCGAGCAGGACCGACAGGAGCGCTCGGGCATCCGGATCCTCGAAATCGAGCTCGGCGATCTCCTCGGCGAATTCAGACAGCATGTCGGGCTGGACCAGCAGCGTGCCGACGATCACCGCCTCGCGCACGGGCGCGGCGCCCGTGAACCCCGCCGAGGCCGCCACCGACGGGCTTGGGCTGCTGGTGATGCGGGGCGAGACCGGCTCGCCGGGGCGGACGAAGCGGGTCCGCCCGCGGGGCGCCGGCCCGGCCGTGCGCGCGCCGCGGGGCGACAGGCCGCGCAGCCGCTCCTCGATGTCGTCGCGATAGTAGCGCCGCACGGTCTCGTCGCGGATCGTCGCCACAGTGGTGCGCAGGGTCTGGGTCAGGCCGGCGCGCCGCTCGGGCGTGTCGACCGGCCCGGATTCGAGAGCGCGTCGCCACAACAGTTCGGAGAGCGGCAGCGCCGCTTGCAGCACCTGATCGATCGCCCCCGGGCCGCCGGACCGCAGCAGATCATCGGGATCCTGGCCGCCGGGCAGCAGGGCAATTCGCAGCGAGCGGCCGGGTTCGAGGAGCGGCAGCGCGATGTCGAGCGCCCGGAAGGCGGCCCGCTGGCCGGCCTTGTCGCCGTCGAAGCACAGAATCGGCTCGTCGGCATGGCGCCAGAGCAGGCCGAGCTGGTCCTCGGTCAGCGCGGTGCCCAGCGGCGCCACGGTCTCGGGATGGCCGGCGAGCGTCATGGCGATGACGTCGACATAGCCCTCCACCGCGATGATCGAGCCGCGATCATGCGCGGCTTTACGGGCGCCGTGCAGGTTGTACAGCGTCCGGCCCTTGTGGAAGAGCGGGGTCTCCGGCGAGTTCAGATACTTGGCGCGCACGTCCTTCGACAGCGCCCGCCCGCCGTAGGCCACGACCCGGCCGCGGGTGTCGGTGATCGGGAACATCACCCGATCGCGAAAATAATCGTACGGGACCGAGACGCCCTCCCCGGCCGCCAGCAGCCCCATCTCGATCATCAGATCCTTGTCGACGCCCTGCCCGGCCAGATGATCCCGCAGGGCGTATCGATCGTTCGGCGCGTAGCCCAGGCGGAATTTGTCCTGGATCTCGCGTCCGAGTGCCCGGCGTTCGAGGTAGGCGCGGGCCTCGCTCCCCTGCCCGGATTGAAGCCTGTCCTCGAACCAGCGGGCGGCCATCTCCATGACCTCGATCGCGCCCGCGCGCTTCTGTTCGCTGGCGCGATTGTCCTCGGTCGGCGCGGGCAGGCTGACGCCCGCCTCACTGGCCAGCCGCTCGACCGCCTCGGGGAAGCTCAGGCCCTCCGTCTCCATCAGGAAGGTGAAGATGTCGCCGTGCTTGGAGGAGGAGAAGCAGTGATAGAACTGCTTCTGGTCGTTCACGTAGAAGGACGGTGTCTTCTCGGCGTTGAACGGCGACAGGCCGCGCCATTCGCGGCCAGCCTTCTTGAGCTGGACGCGCCGCCCCACCACGGAGGAGGCCGGCAGCCGGGCACGGATCTCTTCCAGAATGTGGGGCGGATAGCGCACGGGGCCTGTGATGGGTTTACGGGGCTGCCCAGTCTAGCGTGGCAACGGGGGTGGAGTCCCGCACTTCGGCAGCCTTCAAGACGGGCGGGGGATTGCGTGGAGAACGTCCCGTCGCGGCGGCCTGAACTCGGCCGGTCGGCGATCCAAGCTCGCGCTTTCTCCGTCGCGTATATACGATCGTATCGACGCGGAATCGAGCCTGTGTTATACAACGCCGCCAGCTGGCTTCGAATAGGATGAGCGCAAGCGGGTTCTCAATCTCGAGAAGCACGGCATTGATTTTCGCGATGCGGTCGGCCTGTTCGATCATCCTCACCTGACTGTCGAAACGATCAGGAACGGCGAAGTTCGAAAGGTCAGCCTCGGCACGGTGGCGCAGTGCGTCATCGCCGTGGTGTGGACCGATCGGGCCGGGATCGTCTGGATCATCTCCGCGAGGGCTGCGAGGCGCAATGAGAGACAAGCCTACACGACGCGTTTCGGAGCCTGAGCGCCGCGCCGGCGTCACCGATTTCGAGCGGATTGCTGCGCTGAGCGATGGCGATATCGCGGACGCGGTCGCCGGGGATCCGGAGGCCGCGCCTCTCGATATCGACTGGTCGCAAGCCGATGTGACGGTGCCGCCCCGCAAGGTCCCCGTCTCGATCCGCCTGGATGCCGACGTGCTCGACTTTTTCAAGCACGAGGGCACCGGCTACCAGAGCCGGATCAACGCGGTCCTGCGCAGCTACGTCAGGGCTCGGACGGGCCGCGAGGGGTGAGTGCGCCTCACCCCTTCGCGGCCAGCGCCGCTTTCACCAGCCCGCTCGCCTTGCCGAAATCCATCCGGCCGGCATAGGCGCCTTTCAGGGCGGCGATCACCTTGCCCATGTCCTTCGGGCCGGCGGCGCCGGTCTCCGCGATCGCCGCATCGATCGCCGCCTGTGTCTCGGCCTCGTCCATCTGCTTCGGCAGGAAGCTCTCGATGATGGCGATCTCGGCGCGCTCGTTGGCGGCGAGTTCCGGGCGGCCGCCCTGCTCGTAGACGCCGGCCGATTCGGTGCGCTGCTTGATCATCTTCTGGAGCAGCGACAGGATCTCGTCCTCGGAGATCGGCTCCTTGCCGTTGCCGCGGGCCTCGATGTCCCGGTCCTTCAGGGCAGCTTGGATCATCCGGACGGTGGCGAGGCGCTCCCTGTCGCCGGCCTTCATGGCCTCCTTCATCTCGGTGGTGAGGCGCGCGCGCAGCATGGGGATGAACCTTCCTTCGGTCGAAACGGTCGGGCTGGCCTGCGATTTGCGGTTCTGCCCTGTGATAAGCAGACGTTGAGCCCTGCGGAGGGCGGAGCCACATTGACCCCATCGCGGGCCGCTCGCTAAGAGCGCCGCACACGATCATGCCGCAAGCCGAGAGCGCCGCAACCCGGCGCCCGCCTTCGGCCGGACATAAGCGAGACTCGCCCCATGCTGCAAGACGCCGCCGCGCCCGCCCCCGACGCCACGGCGCCCGAGCCGTGGGCCGAGCCCGTCGCCACGGCTCTGCTGGTCCTGGCGGACGGCACGATCCTGGAGGGTTTTGGCATCGGCCAGACCGGCATCGCCGACGGCGAGGTCTGCTTCAACACGGCCATGACCGGCTATCAGGAGATCCTGACCGATCCGTCCTATGCCGGGCAGATCGTCACCTTCACCTTCCCGCATATCGGCAATGTCGGCACCAACGACGAGGATCTGGAGAGCCTCGAGGCGGCCCCGGCCTCCGGCGTGCGCGGCACGGTGATCGCCTCGGCGGTGACGAAGCCGTCGAACTGGCGCTCCTCCTCCCACCTCGACGGCTGGCTGAAGGCCCGCGGCATCGTCGGCATCACCGGGGTCGACACCCGGGCGCTCACCGCCCGGATCCGCGACCAGGGCATGCCGAACGCCGTGATCGCCAACGATCCCGAGGGCCGGTTCGACCGTGAGGCGCTGAAGGCTCGGGCTGCCGCGCTTGCGCCGATGGAAGGGCTCGATCTCGTGCCGCCGGTGACGAGCCGCGCGACGTCCGAATGGTCTGAGACCGTCTGGGCGCTGGGCAACGGCTACGGCAAGCGCGCGGCCGGCGAGGGTCTGAAGGTCGTGGCGATCGATTACGGCGTGAAGCGCAACATCCTGCGGCTCCTGGCCCAGGCCGGCTGCGACGTCACCGTGGTGCCGGCCACCACCACGGCCGAGGACATCCTGGCGCTGAAGCCGGACGGCGTTTTCCTGTCGAATGGCCCCGGTGATCCGGCCGCGACTGGCGCCTACGCGGTGCCGGTGATCCGCAAGCTGCTGGACGCGAAGGTGCCGACCTTCGGGATCTGCCTTGGCCACCAGCTGATGGGCCTGGCGCTCGGCGGCCGCACGGTGAAAATGGGCCAGGGCCATCACGGCGCGAACCATCCGGTGAAGGACAAGACCACCGGCAAGGTCGAGATCGTCTCGATGAACCACGGTTTCGCGGTGGACCCGGCGAGCCTGCCGCAGACCGCGGTGGAGACCCACGTCTCGCTGTTCGACGGCTCGAATTGCGGCCTGACGCTCACAGACCGGCCGGCCTTCTCGGTGCAGCACCACCCGGAGGCCTCACCGGGCCCGCGCGACAGCCACTACCTGTTCGAGCGGTTCGTGACGCTGATGCGCGCGGGCGAGCCGGAGCGCGGCTGACACGTTGTCTTTGCGAGCGCAGCGAAGCAATCCAGTGTTGCACCACGTCTTTCAAGGTCGTGCTGCCCTGGGTCGCTTCGCTATGCTCGCAATGACCGACGCACCTTGATCCCATTCGGGCCCCGCCGGGGCCATAAAATCCGCGAAATCCGACGGCTTAAGACAACCCGTGACGGCTCCTGAACGGCGGCGCATCCGTGCCGGCCGGCAGCGGCCCGTCAGAGGGGAATGCTGGATGACCATCGACGAGGCGCGCGACGATTTCTCCCGCCTGCACCGCACCTTCACGCTTCATCTCGGCGTCGCCGTCGGCTTGTCCTGGCTGACCGCCCTCACCGCCGCCTTCTATGCCCCCTGGGTGCGCAACATCCGCGCGCTGATCGACCCGGCTGGCGGCCTCGATCGGGTCGAGAGCACGGTGTCGTACCTGTTCGTTTTGCCGGCGGTCCTCGCCCTGGCCTGGGTGTCCCTGTATTTCGGCCGCGAGGCGCTGCGCCGCGCGCAGACGCTCTCCAACGTCGCCCTTGAGTTTGCGGCCGCGGCTGTTGTGGCCTTCGGGGTGTTTTATCTCTCGATCGACCGGGCGGTCGCGGCGCTCTCCGCCGGGTTCTGAGACGGGGCGGCGCGTCGCCCCGACTGGTTTACTGCACCGTCTCGAACCGCGGCTCGAACCGCTTCGCCGCGAGCTTGCCGTGCAGGACCGTCTTGGCGGCCTCCGGCTTGGCGCGGATCTGGATCAGCCCGACGAAGTGCGGTCAGTATTGTCCGCTGGTCCTGCCAAATTTGACCTCTTTCGACATCGGCCTTGTCGTTTCCGGGCTATGTGCTCTGTGCGCGCCTGAGGCGCGGATCCCGTCCGGCCTTCCAATACGCCCGTCCCCCGTGTAAACGCGACGCTCAACGACAATCCCGCCACGCGCGTCCGGGCGCAGGGTTCTGGCCCTGCCCGATCGGGCGCGCTTGGCCTGACAAGGCCGCAGATGCCCAAGCGCACCGACATCTCCTCGATCCTGATCATCGGTGCGGGTCCGATCATTATCGGACAGGCCTGCGAGTTCGATTATTCCGGGACCCAGGCCTGCAAGGCGCTCCGCGAGGAGGGCTACCGGATCGTCCTGGTCAATTCGAATCCCGCCACGATCATGACCGATCCGGACATGGCGGACGCGACCTATGTCGAGCCGATCACACCCGAGATCGTTGCCAAGATCATCGAGAAGGAGCGCCCTGACGCGATCCTGCCGACCATGGGCGGCCAGACCGCACTGAACTGCGCCCTCTCGCTGCAGAAGATGGGCGTGCTCGCCAAGTACGGTGTGCAGATGATCGGCGCCACTGCTGAGGCGATCGACAAGGCCGAGGATCGGAGCCTGTTCCGCGACGCCATGACCAAGATCGGGCTCGACACCCCGAAATCGGCTCTGGCCAACGCCTCCGCGGCCAAGAAGGCGGACCGCGAAAAGTATCTCGCCGAGGTGGCGCGCATCGAAGCCGCCAACACGGATCCGGAGGCGCGCCAAGCCGCGTTGAAGGCCTTCGAGAAGAGCTGGATGGCCGGCGAGTCCGACCGGCGCAAGCGCTACGGCGAGCACGCCATCGGGCAGGCACTGATCGCACTGGCCGAGGTCGGACTGCCGGCGATCATCCGCCCATCCTTCACCATGGGCGGCACCGGCGGCGGCATCGCGTACAATCGGGAAGAATTCCTCGACATCGTCGAGCGCGGCATCGACGCCTCGCCGACCAACGAGGTGCTGATCGAGGAGAGCGTGCTCGGCTGGAAGGAGTACGAGATGGAGGTCGTTCGCGACAAGAACGACAACTGCATCATCGTCTGCTCCATCGAGAACATCGACCCGATGGGCGTCCACACGGGCGACTCGATCACCGTCGCTCCGGCGCTGACGCTCACCGACAAGGAGTACCAAGTGATGCGCGATGCATCGCTGGCGGTGCTCCGCGAGATCGGCGTCGAGACCGGCGGCTCGAACGTGCAGTTCGCGATCAACCCCGAGAACGGGCGGATGATCGTGATCGAGATGAACCCGCGCGTCTCGCGCTCCTCGGCGCTCGCCTCGAAGGCGACCGGCTTCCCGATCGCCAAGGTCGCGGCCAAGCTCGCGGTCGGCTACACGCTCGACGAGATCGCCAACGACATCACCGGCGGCGCGACCCCGGCCTCGTTCGAGCCGACGATCGATTACGTCGTCACCAAGATCCCGCGCTTCGCCTTCGAGAAATTCCCGGGCGCCGAGCCGACGCTGACCACCGCCATGAAGTCGGTGGGCGAGGCCATGGCGATCGGCCGCTGCTTCGCTGAATCCCTGCAGAAGGCGCTCCGCTCGCTCGAGACCGGCCTGACCGGCCTCGACGACATCGAGATCGAGGGGCTGGGCAAGGGCGACGACCACAACGCCATCAAGGCGGCGATCGGCACCCCGACGCCGGACCGGCTGCTCAAGGTCGCGCAGGCCCTGCGGCTCGGCGTCAGCCACGAGCAGGTCTACGCCTCCTGCAAGATCGACCCGTGGTTCCTGGAGCAGCTTCAGGCGATCATCGATCTGGAGAACCGGGTGAAGGCCCATGGCCTGCCGGGCACGGCGGGCGCATTCCGTCAGCTCAAGGCGGCGGGCTTTTCCGATGCACGCCTTGCGGTGCTGGCCGGCCTTGAGGAGGCCGAGGTACGGGCCAAGCGCCGGGCGCTGGCGGTGCGGCCGGTCTTTAAGCGGATCGACACCTGCGCGGCCGAGTTCAAGTCGCCCACCGCCTACATGTACTCGACCTACGTGGCGCCCTTCGCGGGCACGGTGGCCGATGAGGCGTTTCCGTCCGACCGTAAGAAGGTCATCATCCTCGGCGGCGGCCCGAACCGGATCGGCCAGGGCATCGAGTTCGACTATTGCTGCTGCCACGCCTGCTTCGCGCTGTCGGATGCCGGCTACGAGACCATCATGGTCAACTGCAACCCGGAGACGGTCTCGACCGACTACGACACCTCGGACCGGCTCTATTTCGAGCCGTTGACCGCCGAGGACGTGCTGGAGATCATCGAGACCGAGCGGCAGGCCGGCACCCTGCACGGGGTGATCGTGCAGTTCGGCGGCCAGACCCCGCTGAAACTCGCCCGGGCGCTGGAATCCGCCGGCGTGCCGATCCTCGGCACCTCGCCCGACGCCATCGACCTCGCCGAGGACCGCGACCAGTTCAAGCGGCTCCTCGACAAGCTCACGATGAAGCAGCCGAAGAACGGCATCGCCTACTCGGTGGAGCAGAGCCGGCTGATCGCGGCCGATCTCGGTCTGCCCTTCGTGGTCCGCCCGAGCTACGTGCTCGGCGGCCGCGCCATGGCGATCATCCGCGACGAGACGCAGTTCGCCGACTATCTCCTCGACACGCTGCCGAGCCTGATCCCCTCCGAGGTGAAGGCCCGCTACCCGAACGACAAGACCGGCCAGATCAACACGGTGCTGGGCAAGAACCCGCTCCTGTTCGACCGCTACCTGTCGGACGCGGTCGAGGTCGATGTCGACGCGGTCTGCGACGGCAAGGACGTGTTCATCGCCGGCATCATGGAGCACATCGAGGAGGCCGGCATCCATTCCGGCGACTCGGCCTGCTCCCTGCCGCCGCGCTCGCTCTCGCCCGAGATCATGGACGAGCTGGAGCGGCAGACGAAGTCGATGGCGCTGGCGCTCAACGTCGTCGGACTGATGAACGTCCAGTACGCGATCAAGGACGGGATCATCTACGTGCTGGAGGTGAACCCCCGCGCCTCGCGGACGGTGCCGTTCGTCGCCAAGGTGATCGGTGAGCCGATCGCCAAGATCGCCGCGCGGGTCATGGCGGGCGAGCCGCTGGTGACCTTCGGCCTGAAGCCCAAGACCCTGCCGCACATCGCCGTGAAGGAAGCGGTCTTCCCCTTCGCGCGATTCCCCGGCGTCGACGTGCTGCTCGGGCCGGAGATGCGCTCCACCGGCGAGGTGATCGGGCTCGATGCGAGCTTCGGCGTCGCCTTCGCCAAAAGCCAGCTCGGCTCGGGCACGCAGGTGCCGAAGGCAGGGAGCGTGTTCGTCTCGGTGCGCGATGCCGACAAGCAGCGTATCCTGCCGACCATGAAGCTCCTGTCGGATCTCGGCTTCACGATTCTGGCGACTGGTGGCACCCAGCGCTATCTCGTCGAGAATGGCGTCCCGGCGGAGCGGATCAACAAGGTGCTCGAAGGCCGGCCGCACGTGGTCGACGCCATCAAGAACGGCGGGATCCACCTCGTCTTCAACACCACCGAGGGGGCCGGCGCCCTGTCGGACTCGCGGTCCCTCCGGCGCGCGGCCCTCTTGCATAAGGTGCCGTATTACACCACTCTGGCTGGCGCGATGGCTGCGGCCGAAGGGATCAAGGCCTATCTAGAAGGCGATCTCAAGGTCCGCGCGTTGCAGGAATACTTCGCGGCCTGAGCCTCAGGGTTCCGCCGACTTTATCTCGTGGCCCGGGGAGAGTGCTGCACTCTCGGCCGGGCCTCTTCATTGTGGCGCGAGACGATGGCGATAGACAAAGTTCCGATCACGGTGCGCGGCTTCGCAGCCCTCGAAGAAGAGCTGAAACACCGCCAGCAGGTGGAGCGCCAGCGCATCATCCAGGCGATTGCCGAGGCACGTGCGCTGGGCGACCTGTCGGAGAACGCGGAGTATCATGCCGCCAAGGAGGCGCAGTCTCACAACGAGGGCCGCGTCATGGAACTGGAGAGCATGATCGCGCGTGCCGAGATCATCGACGTCACGAAGCTCTCGGGCAGCAAGATCAAGTTCGGCGCCACCGTGAAACTCGTCGACGAGGACACGGAGGAGGAGAAGACCTACCAGATCGTGGGCGAGCCGGAGGCCGACGTGCGCTCGGGCCGGGTCTCGATCACCTCGCCGATCGCCCGGGCGCTCATCGGCAAGGGCGTCGGCGACACCGTCGAGGTCACGACCCCAGGCGGCGGCAAGTCCTACGAGGTCGTCGCCGTCCAGTACGGCGGCTGAGCGCATGTTTCCGCGCGCCTGCGGCCGGCTTGCCGGCCTGATCCTCTGCGCCGTCGCGGGCACCGCGGCGGCCGACGATTTCCCGGCGACCGCCCGGTTCTCCGACATCCGCGTCGATGTGCGGCCCCTGCGCGACAAGGGCGCGGGCCTGCAGGCCGAGGCGCTGGCCTCCGATCTGACCGAGGCCCTGCGGAAAAATTTCTCGGATCGGATCGGTGGACGCGGGCCACGCCTCGTCGTGGTGGTGAGCAGCCTCTCGCTGCGGCCCTATGCCGGCAGCGGCGCGCGGCCGGGCCTGGGCGGCAACTTCCAGACGGATTACCTGGAAGGCGAGGCGCTGCTGGTGGGGCCGAAGGGCCAGATCCTCGGCCGGCACCCGCAGATGACCGCGACGCCATCGAGCTACGGTGGCGCGTGGTACGCGCAGGATTTTGAGGGGCGCCGGCTGGCAGCGATCGCCGACATCTACGCCCAGTGGCTCGCGCGGGATCTGCCGCGGGAGTAGGGATGCTTCGCCGACAGACATTTCCAAAGCGTGGAAGACGCAGCGATCCGGCGGCACGGGGTTTGTTCCGGGGGAGGTTCTCCCTTCCACGCCCTCATGCTGAGGTGCCGGAGCGCAGCGGAGGCCTCGAAGGAGCCCTCCAGACAGCACTGCGATCCCTGGAGCCCTCCTTCGAGGCCCGCTTCGCGGTCACCTCAGGATGAGGGAAATCGATGGGATCGAAGGGCTGATCTCGAAATTGGGTGTTCCGGCGGTCGGACGCGACACCGGGGGCAGAAGCGGGTTTCCCGAGCAAGGCGCATGGCAAGCATCGACGTGACGGAGGCGAAACCCGCCCCGGGCAACGGCTCGGACGCGCGATCCGAGCCTCTTCCCGAAATGGCGCGCGCCCGCGCCTGGATCGTCACGGACGGCAAGGCCGGTGACGAGAACCAGTGCGTCGGGATCGCCGAGACGTTGGGCCTCGATTTCGAGATCCGGCAGGTGCCGGCCTCCGGGCCGTTCGGCTGGATGGCGCCCTGGGGGCCCATCGATCCGCGCGAGGGACCGCGGCGGCGGGCCGGTGCGTTGTCGGGACCCTTCCCGGATATCCTGATCGCCTCGGGGCGCCGGTCCGTGCCCTATCTCCGCGCCGTGCGGCGCGCCACCGGCGGCCGCACCTTCACGGCCTTCCTCAAGGATCCGCGGACCGGCGAGGACAGCGCCGATTTCATCTGGGTTCCTGATTACGACGATCTGCGCGGTCCCAAAGTCTTCACCACCCTCACCGCCCCGCACCTCGTCACAGCGGCGCGACTCGCGGCGGCCCGCGCCCGCCCCGATCCCCGGCTCGCGCGCCTCGACGGCCCGCGTGTGGCGGTCCTCGTCGGTGGCGACAGCCGTCACCTGAGCTACCGCAAGACCGACATGGCGCGGCTCGTCGAGGATCTGCACAGCCTGGTCGCGCAGGGCTGTCGACTGATGGTGACGATCTCCCGCCGGACCCCTGATCCGCTGCGGAACGCCGTGAAGGCGCTGGCTTCCGAAACCGGAGGCTTTCTCTGGGACGGGACCGGCGAGAATCCCTACGTGGCCATGCTGGCGCTGGCAGAGGCGATCGTGGTCACCTCGGATTCGGCCAATATGGTGAGCGAGGCCGTCGCCACCGGCGCGCCGGTCCTGCTGTTCGACCTGCCGCGCACCTATATCCGGCATCGTCGTATGTTCGCCGGGCTGGCGATTGCCGGCGCCCTGCGGCCCTTTACCGGTCAGTTGGTGGATCTCACGTACAAGCCCATCGATGCGACGCCGGTGATCGCTGAGGCGCTCGCGAACGCCTATGCTGCGCACCGCACTGCGATCGGCGCCTGAGGAGACCGAGAGATGGCTCACACCCACAGCAAGCTGGTGATCATCGGCTCGGGGCCGGCCGGTTACACGGCGGCGATCTACGCGGCCCGTGCCATGGTGGAGCCGCTGCTCATCTCCGGCTTCCAGCCGGGCGGTCAGCTCATGATCACCACGGATGTCGAGAACTATCCGGGCTTTGCCGAGGCGATTCAGGGGCCCTGGCTGATGGAGCAGATGCGGCGCCAGGCCGAGCATGTCGGCACCCGGATCGTCTCCGAGTACATCACCAAGGTCGATCTCAAGCAGCGGCCGTTCCGGCTTGAGGCCGATTCGGGCGAGACCTATTCCTGCGATGCGCTGATCATCGCCACCGGCGCCCAGGCCAAATGGCTCGGGATTCCGTCCGAGGCGACCTTCCAGGGCGGCGGCGTCTCGGCCTGCGCGACCTGCGACGGCTTCTTCTTCCGCGGCAAGGAGGTCGTGGTGGTCGGCGGCGGCAACACCGCCGTCGAGGAGGCGCTGTACCTCGCCAACGTCGCGAGCAAGGTGACTGTGGTCCACCGCCGCGATTCGTTCCGGGCCGAGCGGATCCTGCAGGAACGTCTGTTCAAGCACCCGAACGTCGAGGTTCTTTGGCACCGGGAGATTGCCGAAATCTGCGGCGTGCAGAAGCCCGCGCCGGGCGTCACCTATGTCCGGCTCAAGGATTCCCGCTCCGGCGAAATCAGCGAGGTGAAGGCCGACGGCGTATTCGTGGCGATCGGTCATCAGCCGGCAACCGCGATCTTCGAGGGGCAACTGCCGATGCGCCATGGCGGCTACCTCAGCGTGAAGCCCGGTACCACCGAGACCGATATCCCGGGGGTCTTCGCGGCGGGCGACGTGACCGACGACGTCTATCGTCAGGCGATCACGGCGGCCGGCATGGGCTGCATGGCCGCGCTGGAGGCCGAGAAGTTCCTCGCCAACCTGGATATCGGCGAGACCCCCGTCCAGGCCGCGGCGGCCGAGTGAAGCCGCGCCCTGTCGAGACGTTGGGCTCGCGGTAAGCATGCGCCGTCCTTCGGGCGCTTCGGTCATCGAATTTCTGATCGGTACGCTTGCACCAGACCATGCACCGAGTGCATAGGAGTCTCGACTGCGCCGGGATGCATCTCACGCATACCCGCGCGGTGCTACGTGGTTTGCTCCACGGTGAGTACCGCGCTCGTTACCCGGTGATTCGCCTGCTGCGCCGCACGTCCGCTTCCAACGGGCGCTGTCAGTGGGCGCGCACTGGTAGGGGTTCTGGCCTTGGATTGGGATAAGATCCGGATCTTCCTGAACGTCGCGGAGGCGGGCAGCTTCACCAAGGCGGGCGACGATATCGGCCTCAGCCAGTCGGCGGTGAGCCGGCAGATCAGCGCTCTGGAGCGCGAGCTGAAAGCGCCGTTGTTCCATCGCCATGCCCGCGGCCTCCTCCTGACCGAGCAGGGCGACCTTCTGTTTCGGGCCGCCCGGGACATGAAGCTGCGCTTGGAGAACACCCGGGCCCGTCTGGTCGAGACCTCGGAGCGGCCGACAGGCGACCTCAAGGTGACCACCACCGTGGGTCTCGGCACCTCCTGGCTGTCGCAGCGCGTCGGCGAATTCCTCGACCTCTACCCGGATGTGCGCATCGAGCTGATCCTCACCAATGAGGAGCTCGATCTGGCCATGCGCGAGGCGGATGTCGCGATCCGCATGCGTCGGCCAGCTCAGCCGGACCTGATCCAGCGGCGCCTCTTCACCGTGCACTACCACGCCTTCGCGAGCCCCGATTACGTCAAGCGTTTTGGTGAGCCCAAGACGATCGAGCAGCTCGACGATCACCGCCTCGTCTCGTTCGGCGGCAACGAGCCCTCGTACCTGCTGGCCGCTCACTGGCTGGCCGATGCCGGCCGCGAGGGGCGCGACCGGCGGCAGGTCCACCTGACGGTGAACAATATCGGCGCCCTGCAGCGGGCCATGGAGGCCGGCGCCGGCATCGGCATCCTGCCCGATTACGCGGTGGATGGCGGCCAACAACTCGTCCAGGTGCTGCGCGAGACCGAGATGCCGAGTCTGGAGAGCTACCTCGTCTACGCCGAGGAGATGCGCTCGGTGGCCCGGGTCCAGGCGTTCCGTGACTTCCTTGTCACGAAGGCACAGCGCTGGACCTACTGAGGGCGGGACGGCGGCTCACACGAAGAGCCGCTCGCCCTCCAGCCCCTTGTAGAGGCCCGCGACCTGCTCGCCGTACCCGTTGTAGATCAGTGTCGGCACCCGCTGGTCGGTGCCGAGCACGCGCTCGGTCGCCTGGCTCCAGCGCGGATGCGGCACGGCGGGGTTCACGTTCGCCCAGAAGCCGTATTCGGAGGCCTGAAGCCCCTCCCAGAACGTCTTGGGCCGGTCGGCTGTGAACGACACCTTCACCAGCGACTTCGCGGACTTGAAGCCGTATTTCCACGGCAGGGCGACGCGGATCGGCGCGCCGAACTGGTTGAGCAGCGGCTTGCCGTAGATCCCGGTGACCACGAAGGCGAGATCGTTGTTGGCCTCGGCGAGCGTCAGACCCTCCGTGTAGGGCCAGGGATAGAAGAACGCTCGCTGGCCCGGCGCCATCGCCTTGTCCATGAACGTCTCGAAGCGGATGTACTTCGCCCCGGAGGTCGGCTTGGCCAGCGCCACGAGCTTCGCAAGCGGAAACCCGGTCCACGGCACCGCCATCGACCAGGCCTCGACGCAGCGGTGGCGATACAGCCGTTCCTCCAGGCCGACCTTCCGGATCAGATCATCGACCCCGATCTCGAACGGCTTCTCCACGAGCCCATCGATCTTCAGGGTCCAGGGTTGAGTCTTGAGGGCGTTCGCGGCGGGCAGCACGGTCTTCGACGTGCCGAATTCGTAGAAGTTGTTGTAATCCGCGCTGAACTTCTCGGGCGTAATCGGCCGATCGAGGGTGTAGGCGGTGTTCTGCTGCGCCGGGTAGAGCGCAGGATCGGCCGGAGCCGCGAAGGCGGTCCGGCCCCCCAGGAGCGAGCCGGCGGCGAGGCCGGCTGCGCCGCCGATCAGCGCCCGGCGGTTCAGAAAGACCGCCTCCGGCGTCGCGAGATGCTCCGGGATCTCCCATCCGCGCGTGCGCTTGATCAACATGGCCGGCTCCTCGAGTTTCCCGCGCGAATGTCCCACAGATCGGCGCGGGCCGATGAGGGTGAAAGCGCCGCAGCCTCACCTTTCGGCGAGCACGGTCGGTCGGTTACGCGGAGCGGGCGCGTCCCGGCGTCGCGGTACGGGACCGCGCGTCACGCGTCCGGCGTCTCGTCCCGCAGCACACGTCGGAGCACCTTGCCGACGTTGGTCTTGGGCAGCGTGTCGTGGAGCACCACCCGCCGGGGCACCTTGTAGCCGGTGAGCTGCGTGCGCGCATGCGAGCGGATCGCGTCGGGCGAGACCGACGGATCCTTCAGGACCACATGGGCCACCACCATCTCGCCGGTTTCCGCGTTCGGGGCGCCCACGACAGCGCATTCGAGCACGCCGGGATGGGCGGCGAGCACGTCCTCGACCTCGTTCGGGTAGACGTTGAAGCCGGAAACGAGGATCATGTCCTTCATCCGGTCGACGATCTTGAACTGCCCGTCCGGCAGCATCACGGCAACGTCGCCGGTGCGGAAGAACCCGTCCGCCGTCATGGCCCGGGCGGTCTCCTCCGGCCGATTCCAGTAGCCGGACATCACCTGAGGCCCGCGCACGCAGATCTCGCCGGGCTGCCCGGGCGAAACCGGCTGGCCCAGCGCGTCGCGGATCGAAACCTCCGTGGACGGGAGCGGGAAGCCGATCGTGCCGGAGAAGTTACGCATCCCACGCGGGTTGACGCAGACGACCGGTGAGGTCTCCGACAGGCCGTAGCCCTCGATGATCGTGTTGCCGGTGAGCGCCTTCCAGCGCTCGGCCACCGCCCGCTGCACCGCCGTGCCGCCGCCGACCACGAAATCGAGGTGCGAGAAATCCACCATGCCGATTTTCGGATGGTTGATCAGCACGTTGAACAGCGTGTTCACGCCCATCAGACAGGTGAAGCGATAGCGGCTGAGCGTCTTGACCATGCCGTCACAGTCGCGCGGATTCGGGATCAGCAGGCACGATCCACCGCTGCGCATGAATTGGAAGAAGCAGGCGGTCAGCGCGAAGATGTGATAGAGCGGCAGTGCCGTCACGGCGCAGCGCTCGACGCTCGGATCCTTCGAGGCGAACCAGAGCTGCGACTGCTCGACATTCGCCATGATGTTGCGGTGGCTCAGCATCGCCGCCTTGGCGATGCCGGTTGTGCCGCCGGTATATTGCAGGAAGGCGAGGTCCTCCGGTTCGATCCGTACCGGGGCCGGCGCCCTGCGGCTTCCGAAATTCAGCACCGCTGCGAACGGGATCGCGAGCCCCTCCGGCAGCCGGAACGGCGGCACCGCCTTCCGCACGTGCCGGCTCGCCAGATTGATCACCCGGCCCTTGAGGCCCAGCCCGTCGCCGGGCCCGACGAGGACGACCCGGTCGAGGGCGACATCCGACAGGGTTGCCGCGACGGTGGCGCCGAAATTCTCCAGGACGATCAGGATGCGAGCGCCGGAATCGTTGATCTGCTGAGCGCATTCCCGCGGGGTGTAGAGCGGATTGGTATTGACCACGGTGCCGCCCGCGAGCAGCACGCCGAAGATCGCCACCGCGTAGGCCGGCACGTTCGGCAGCATGATCGCGACGCGGTCGCCCTTGGACAGCCCCTCGGCCTGGAGCCAGGCCGCGAGGGCGCGCGCCTGCTGCCCGAGCGCGGCGTAGGTCAGGGTCGAGCCGAAGCACAGCATGGCCGGCCGGTCGGCGAACGCGGCTGTGCTGTTGGTGAACAGGTCGACCAGAGTGCCGAGGCGCGGGACGTCGATCTCCGCCGGAATCCCGGGGGGATACGAGGTGAGCCAGGGGCGACCCGAGGCGAGATCGGCCTGCGAACTCTGCCCTTGCCCGTATGTCGCCGCCTGAGCGCCGTGCTCGATCACGCTCGCCTCATGCATCACGAAGCCTCCCTCAGGCCCGGCTCTGGGTGGCCGAGTCCCTTCACGCAGGACGGTGGGACTCTGCGGGAACCGCGGGCGCCCGGCAAGCCGGTGCGCTCATACCGTCGGACGAAGCCGGCGCAATGTCGTCAGTGCGGCGTGCGGGAGGGCGGCGGCGACCAGAATGAGGGCCGCGAGACCCGCTTCGTCAGGCTGGAGGGCGCGGCGCGGCCACGGGCCGAGTCCCAGGGGACCGGCAAGACCCAGCACGACCGCACCGAACCAGAGGGCCAGGAAGCTCAGCGCGCCGGCGCCGAGCCGCCTCAAGCGCAGCCGCAGGGGGCGGTTTGCCCCGAGAACGGCAAGTCCCAGGATGCCGCCGAACAAGGCCGCCGCAATCCCGGCCCCCAGACCGTAGGCCAGCCAGAGGGGCTGGTGGGTGAGGAACGCCATCCCGCCGGTGGCGAAGCCCGCCCGCAGGATCAATCCGCCGAAGGTCGGATAGAGCCCGGCCAGCAGCAGGATCACCGCCCCGGCAAGGCCGAAGACGACGCGCCGCGGGACGGAAGCCGGCCCCGGCACCGCCGCCTCTCGGGCGAGGTAGGCGAGCCCGTAGACGAGCGCGAAGGCGAAGAGCGGGTAGCGCCCGGCGAAGTAACCGAAGACGAAAGGTTCGACGGCTTCAGTCACGGTCGAGCGTTGGCTGAAGCCGGTGGCGGAGACGAGGATCAACGCCGCCAGCATGACGAGGATCGGGGCCGCCACGCTGAGGGCCGTCCGCCAGGCTGCCGCCATCTCCGCTCGCTCGGGCTGCCGGCGCATCACGGGGCGCACCCTCGGGCGCGCTCAGGGATAGGCGAAGTGGATCTGTCGCGCGCCCACCCTCTCCCCTCTGCGGAGGATGTCCCGCGCGTCAGCGAGGGCCCGAAGAGGAGAGCGACAGTGTCGAATGGTGCTTCGGCCTTCATGACGGTCGCGTCCCGTCCGGATGCCGGGCTCCCCCTTGCGGAACCACGTCCCGACCCGAGGCGCTCACTGCGCTCCCCTCTTTCGCAAAGAGGGAAGCAAGAGAAGCAGATCCGGCTGCCCTCATCCAAGGACGGGACGATCGCCGCGCCCCCGGATCGATCCGGCCCGCCGACATGCGCAGGGACGCCGCCCGCCCCTACTTCGCCTCGTAATGATCCCGCACCAGCCGGTCGAGGAGGCGCACGCCCCAGCCGGCGCCCCAGCTGCGGTTGATCTCGCTGGCGTTCGACGACATCGCCACGCCCGCAATGTCGAGATGCGCCCACGGCACCTCCTCGACGTAGCGCTTGATGAACGAGGCCGCCGTCGCGGCGCCGCCATGACGGCCGCCGGTGTTCTTCATGTCGGCGAACTTCGAATCGATCGCCTTGTCGTAAGCGGGGATCAGCGGCATCCGCCAGACCTTCTCACCCGTCGCCTCACCGGCGGCGTGGATGTTGCCCGCCAGCGTGTCGTCGTTCGAGAACATCCCGGCGATATCCTGGCCGAGCGCCACGATGATCGCCCCAGTGAGCGTGGCGAGGTCCACCATCGCCTTGGGCTTGAAGCTGCGAACCACGTGGGTGATCACGTCGGCCAGCACGAGCCGGCCTTCGGCGTCGGTGTTGATCACCTCGATGGTCTGGCCGGACATCGAAGTCACGATGTCGGAGGGGCGGTAGGCGCCGCCGTCCGGCATGTTCTCGACGATGCCGATGGCGCCGACCACGTTGCAGCGCGCCTTGCGGGACGCCAGCGCATGCAGTGCCCCGACCACAGCGGCCGCGCCGCCCATGTCGCCCTTCATGTCCTCCATGCCGCCGCCCGGCTTGATCGAGATGCCGCCGGAATCGAAGATCACGCCCTTGCCGATCAGCGCCACGGGCGCCTCGCCGGCCGGGCCGCCGTTCCAGCGCATGATCACGACCCGCGGCTCGCGGACGGAACCCTGCGCGACGGCGAGCAGCGCGCCCATGCCGATCTCCCGCATCCGGGCCGGCTCCAGCACCTCGATCTCGACGCCGAGCTTGCCGAGTTCGGAGGCGCGCTTGGCGAATTCCTCCGGGAAAAGCACGTTCGGCGGCTCGTTCACGAGGTTGCGCGCCAGGATCACGCTGTCGGCCAGCGTCCGGGCGCCCTCCCCCTCGCGGGAGGCCGCTTCGTGGTCGGTCAGCAGCAGGGTCAGCGAGGTGCCGGCCTTGTCCTCGGCGTCGGGCTTCTTCTTCGTCTTGTAGCGGTCGAAGCTGTAGACGCGCAGGCGTGCCCCGAGGGCGAAGTCGCCAGCCTCCCGTGCGGACACGACCGCACCCGGCCAGTCGAGCGCCACCCTTGCAGTGCGGCCCGAGACTTTGCCGGCCGTGAAGCCGCCGAGCGCCGGCCAGTCGATCTTGGCGCGGTCCTTGTCGGAGCCGAGCCCAACCACGACGAGGCGGTCCGCGGCGACGCCGGCCGGGGCCGGCAGGCTGAGGGCGCTGAGCGAGCGGCCCTTGAATTTTTCCGATGCGGCCGCGCGGGCCACGAGGTCCGCCCCCGATCCGCCGAGGATGTCCCGGGCCGACGATCCGAGGGCGAGGTCGTCGCCCACGAAGACCACGAGATCGCCGGATCCACCCGGGCCCTGGCCGCTCTTCTCCAGGGGACCGAAACCGATCTCGATACCGTCCGCCATACCCGTTGCCCTGCCCACTTGTCCGGAGCCGCACATCGAAAGCCGCGCGCCGCGCAGGCCATCCGCCCTGTGTAGCCGCTGAGGCTGAGAACGCAACGCGGCGTGACAGCCCTCGAATCGCCCCTTTTCTCGGGTCATGCCGCGTTGAGGGTGCGAAGGAACGAGCGGAACTGCCGGGCCGATGAGGCAGATCGAGCGCTACATCTTCCGGATCGCCCTGGGCGCCACCCTGGCGTGCCTGATCGGGCTGACCGGCACCATCTGGCTGACGCAGGCCCTGCGTGAGCTCGATCTCGTGACCGCCAAGGGCCAGACCCTGCTGGTCTTCCTGTTCGTCACCGGTCTGTCGCTACCGACCCTGATCGTGGTGATCGCCCCGGTGGCCCTGTTCATCGGCACGATCTACGCCCTGAACAAGCTCAACGGCGATTCCGAGCTGATCGTGATGTCGGCGGCCGGCATGCCGCCACGGGCGCTCCTGCGGCCGTTCCGTCAGCTTGCGGTGATCGTCAGCTTCCTGGTGGGATTCCTGGTGGTGGTCGTGATGCCGGCGAGCTTTCAGGAGCTGCGCGACGTCATCACCCGGGTGCGCGGTGACTTCATCGCCAATGTCGTCAAGGAGGGGCAGTTCACCCAGCTCGACAACGGAATCACCTTCCATTTCCGCGAGCGTGGACCCGGGGGAACCCTCAAGGGTCTGTTCATCCAGGACCGTCGCGAGGCCGGCAAGACCAAGGTCTACCTCGCGGACCGCGGCAATGCCGTCGACATCGACGGGCAGAGCTACCTGATCCTGGAGAGCGGCAGCGTCCACCAGCAGCAGAAGGACTCGCGCGATTCCTCGATCCTGACTTTTGAGCGCTATACGATCGACCTCGCGGCCTTCGCGCCTCCGGATTCCGACACGATCTACAAGCCGCGCGAACGCTCCACGACGCAGCTTCTGTTCCCCGACCAGAGCGAGGGCTACTACAAGCTGCAGAAGGGCCGCTTCCGGGCCGAGCTGCATGACCGGCTCTCCGCCTGCCTGTACCCGCTGGCGCTCGCCTTCATCGCGTTCGCGGCTTTGGGCGATCCCCGCACCACCCGCCAGGGGCGCGGTCTCGCCATCGCCGGGGCGATCCTCGCGGTGGTGGCGTTGCGGATCGCGGGTTTCGCGGCGGTCAGCGCGGCGGCGCGCAGCCAGGGCGCGGTGGCGGCGGTCTATGGCGTCCCGCTGCTGGCCATTGTCCTGTCCTCCCTGCTGATCTTCTGGGGGCCGAAGGTGCGGGCCTTCAACGGTGTTCTGGTGCGGGGGCTTCGAGGCCTCCTGCCCGGCCGCCGCCTCGCCCCGGCGACCTGACCCGGCCATGTTCATCGGACCGACCCTGGGGCGGTACTTCGCTGCCCGCTTCGCCCGCACGGTGCTGGGCGTCTTCGTCACCGTCTTCGCGCTGGTCTACACCCTGGACTTCGTGGAGCTGCTGCGGCGCGCCGGCGAGAGCCAGGGCGCCTCCACCGGGTTGATGGCGCAGCTCTCCCTCTACCGCACCCCCGCGGTGGCCGAGGGTGTGCTGCCCTTCGCGGTCCTGTTCGGCTCGATGGCGGCCCTGCTCCAGCTCTCGCGCAAACTGGAGCTGGTCGTGGCCCGGGCGGCCGGGATCTCGGCGTGGCAGTTCCTGCAGCCCGGGATCTTCGTGGCGCTCGCCCTCGGCGCGGTGGCGGTCGGGATCTACAATCCGGTCTCGGCGATGCTGAAGCAGCGCTCCACCGAGATCGAGGCCAAGATCTTCGCCAAGGCCACGAAGGCCAGCTCCGGCAAGGATCTCTGGATCCGCCAGAAGGGCATGGACGGTGAAGCCATCCTGCGCGCCGAGACCGCGATCGAGGGCACCACGACCTTGTCGGGCGTCTCGGTCTTCACCATCGACGCGGCCGGCAAGTTCGTGGACCAGCTGGTCGCCGCCAGTGCCACGCTCCACGACGGCTATTGGGAGCTCTCGGATGTGCGCGTTCTCACACCGGATGCGCCACCTGAGTCGTTCGACACGTACCTGATCGCCTCGAACCTCGACCTCGGGCAGGTCCGGCAGCGCTTCACGCCTCCGGAATCTGTGCCTTTCTGGCAACTTCCCACAACGATCGCACGGACCGAGCGGGCCGGTTTGGACGCCACCCGATACCGCCTTCAGTACGATGTCCTGTGGGCAAGACCGATCCTTTTCGTTGCGATGGTGATTGTCGCCGCAACCGTTTCCTTACGGTTCTTCCGCTTTGGTGGTGTTGGCAAACTCGTCCTCGGTGGGGTCGCGGCCGGCTTCGCCCTCTACGTGGTCCGACAGGTCATGGAGGGGCTCGGAGCGTCCGGACTCGTGGCCGCACCGGTGGCGGCCTGGTTCCCCGCCGTGGTAGGCAGTCTTCTCGGTACGCTCACGCTTCTGTACCAGGAAGACGGCTGACGCCCGCGATCCCTCGCGGGCAGGGAGACCGGTGGTGGGATTGGTGGCGGTCAACGTCACAGGGGTTGGGACACGCGTTGCGTAAGGTCGCCGACATCCTGCGGAAGGCAGGCCTCCTGGCCATGCTGGCGCTCGCGGCGCCGCTGGCGGGTGGGCTGTCGGCGCATGCCCAGGGCCTGCCCGAGCTCCGGACCGGCAAGCCCGGCGACAAGCTCCTCGTCGAGGCCGACGAGCTGATCTACGACAACGACCACAGCACCGTGACCGCCCGCGGCAATGCCGAGCTGCATTACGGTCCCCGGACGCTGCAGGCCGACCGGGTGCGCTACGACCGGAATACCGGCCGTGTCTTTGCCGAGGGCAATGTCCGCCTCACGGAGGCCGATGGCGGTCTTGTGACCGGCGAACGCATGGAGCTGACCGACGATTTCAAGACCGGCTTCGTCGACGCCTTCCGCGGCCAGCAGACGGTGCAGCGCAAGTTCGAGACCGTGCGCACCCGCTTCTCCGCACCCCGGGCCGAGCGCCTGAACGGCGAACAGACGAGCTTCGACTCCGGCAGCTACACCGCCTGCGAGCCCTGTAAGGACCATCCCGAGACGCCGCCGCTCTGGCAGATCAAAGCCAGGAAGATCATCCACGATAACGAGACCCACACGGTCTACTTCGACGATTCCACTCTCGAACTCGCCGGGATCCCGGTCGCCTACCTGCCGTATTTCGAGGCGCCCGACCCGACGGTGAAGCGCAAGACCGGCTTCCTGACGCCGCGCTTCGTGAGCACCACGGCGCTCGGCACCGGCGTGTCGCTCCCCTACTTCGTGGACCTCGCCCCGGACTACGACCTGACCCTGACGCCGACCGTGCTGAGCCGCCAGGGCCTCCTGGCGCAGGGCGAGTTCCGCCAGCGGGTCGACAACGGCTTCTACAACCTGCGCCTGTCCGGCATCTCGCAGACGACGCCCTCGGCCTTCCTGCCGAGCCCGCTCGGCGCGGGCGAGCGCGACTTCCGCGGCTCGGTCGAGTCCGAGGGGCGGTTCTACATCAACCCGCGCTGGCGCACCGGCTGGGACCTCGTCGGTGTCACCGACAAGTGGTTCCTCGACAATTACCGGATCCGCAACCAGAACATCACCACGGACTATTTCCGCGAGGCGACCTCGACCGCCTACCTGATCGGCCAGGGCGACCGCTCGTGGTTCGAGGCGCGGGGCTATTACTTCAAAGGCCTGTCGAGCTTCGACTGGCAGAAGCAGCAGCCGATCGTCGCGCCGGTGATCGATTACGACAAGCGCATCAACGGCCCGGCCGAGATCGGCGGCGAGGTGCGCTTCCAGGCCAACATCACCAGCCTGAACCGCGAGACGACGCAGTTTCAGGGCCTGCCGCGCACGTCGAGCTACCTGTTCTCGCCGAGCGTCAACGGTGTGAGTTTCCCGCTCTACCAGACCTGTACGGTGTTTCAGCGCGGCACCTGCGCGATCCAGGGGCTCGCCGGCAACAACACCCGCGCTTCCGCGGAACTCTCCTGGCGTCGCAGCTTCATCGACGACCTGGGCCAGAAGTTCACGCCCTTCGCGTATCTGCGCACCGACGCGTTCTTCGACAGCACGAATTTCTCCGGTTACCAGAACAACCTCGTCCCGCAGATCGCCCATGTCGACCAGGGACTGGCCGGTCGGGTCATGCCGGCGATCGGCCTCGACTACCGCTATCCGTTCGTCGCCAATTTCGGCGCGCTCGGTGTCCATACCCTGGAGCCGATCGGGCAGATCATCGCGCGCCCCTCCGAGACCCGGATCGGCCATCTGCCGAACGAGGACGCGCAGAGCCTCGTCTTCGACGACACGTCGCTGTTCGAATGGGACAAGTTTTCGGGCTACGACCGGGTCGAGGGCGGCGTGCGCACCAACCTCGGCGGCCAGTACTCCGTGGTGACGCCATCGGGCTGGTACGCGAACGTCCTGTTCGGTGAGTCGATCCAGCTCGCGGGGGTGAACTCGTTCCGCCGCGGCGACATCGCGGATGTCGGCCTTGATTCCGGGCTGCAGACGCAGCGGTCGGACTTCGTCGGTCGGTTCCAAGTCTCGCCCAACCAGAACATCACGTTCATCACCCGGGCTCGGTTCAACCAGTCCGACTTCCACGTCGCGCGTCTGGAGACGGGGGCGACGGCCCGCTTCGCACCGTTCCTGCCGCTGACCCTCTCGGCCTTCTACTCGTACTACGAGGCACAGCCGCTGCTGGGCTACAGCCACTACCGCGAGGGCATCACCGCCACCGCCACCTACAACATCACGCCGAACTGGTTCGTCACCGGCTCGCTGCTGGTCGACCTCACGCACTTCCTCGACGTGCGCAACACCTATCAGGACGCGCTGACCAGCTACCTCGCGAACCCGATCGGGACCGTGCCGGTCTATCAGAATCCGGGCCGGTTCTACCTCTCGGGAGCGAGCTTCGGCGGCGGCTATCAGGACGAGTGCACCACGGTCTCGCTGAACTACATCAACTCGCCGATCGCCACCGCGACGGGCGTGCGCGAGCGCAACCAGACGGTGCTGCTGCGCGTCGAGTTGAAGACGCTGGGCGAGGCGGACCTGCGCCAGAACGTCGGCACCGCGACCACCGCGGACGGCATCGCCTCGGTGCGGTGATCGCAGGGCGGCGCGGATGCATCCGCGTCCGGCCGGCGCTATAGACCCTCCATGCCACCCCTCGCCCTCACCCTCGGAGACCCCGCCGGCATCGGTCCGGAACTGGCGCTCAGCGCCTGGCTGGGGCGCGGCGGCGCGGATTCGCTGCCGCCCTTCTTCCTGGTGGGCGATCCGGCCTTCATCGAACACCTCGCCCATCGCCTCGACCGTCTCGTCCCGGTGGCCGAGGTCGATCCCGAGACCGCCGCCGAAGTGTTTCCCCGCGCGCTGCCGGTGGTGCCGCTGCCGAGCGGGGCGCTCGTGGCCGCCGAGCCCGGCGTGCCGGACACGGCCAATGCCGGCGCGACGATCGAGTCGATCACGGCGGCGGTCGGCTTCGTGAAGGCTGGGCGCGCCAGCGCCGTCGTGACCAACCCGATCGCCAAATTCGTCCTAACCCGGACCGGATTCGCCCATCCGGGCCACACCGAGTTCCTGGCGGCCCTGGCGGTGCCCCCCGGCCGCACGCCCCCGCGGCCGGTGATGATGATCTGGAGCGCGGGGCTGTCGGTCGTCCCGGTGACGATCCACGTGCCCCTCAGGGACGTGCCCGAGCTTCTGACCCAGGCGCTGGTGGAGGAGACCGCCACCATCGTCGCACGGGATCTGCGGGAAAAATTCGGCCTGCCCGAGCCCCGCCTCGTGCTCGCCGGCCTGAACCCCCATGCGGGCGAGGCCGGCACGATCGGCCACGAGGATCGCGACGTGCTCGCCCCCGCAGTGGCGCGGTTGCGCGCGGCCGGCATCGACATCCGGGGGCCCCTGCCCGCCGACACCCTGTTCCACGCCCGCGCCCGCGCAACCTATGACGTCGCCCTGGCGCCGACCCACGATCAGGCCCTGATCCCGATCAAGACCATCGCGTTCGACGACGGCGTGAACGTCACCCTGGGCTTGCCGTTCGTGCGCACCTCGCCGGATCACGGCACCGCCTTCGACATCGCCGGCCAGGGGATCGCGCGCCCTGACAGCCTCATGGCGGCTCTGCGCCTCGCCGACCGGCTCGCCGCCAATGCGGCCGATCGAACTGCGGCCCCACCCGGCGAGGTCGTACCGTTCAGCGTCTATGCCGGGCGGCCCCGGCCTGCGGGTGCCCAGCACTTCGACCCCGAGGACGAGCTGTGAGCGCCGGGGACGGTCTGCCCCCGCTTCGCGAGGTCGTCGCCCGGCACGGGCTGGAACCGCGCAAGGCGCTGGGCCAAAACTTCCTGTACGATCTCAATCTGACGGGCCGGATCGCCCGCGCGGCAGGGCCGCTCGAGGGCGTGACGGTGGTGGAGGTCGGCCCCGGTCCGGGCGGCCTCACCCGCGCGCTGCTGGCCGAAGGCGCCACGCGCGTGATCGCGATCGAGCGCGATCCCCGTGCCCTGCCGGCTTTGGCCGAGATCGCCGCCCACTATCCCGGGCGCCTTCAGGTGGTGGACGCCGACGCCCTGGCGTTCGATCCCCGGCCGCTGATCGGGTCCGGCCCGGCCCGGATCGTCGCCAACCTGCCCTACAATATCGGTACGGCCCTGCTCACCGGCTGGCTTGACGGCGAGGCGTGGCCACCCTGGTGGGATCAGGCCGTGCTGATGTTCCAGCGCGAGGTGGCCGAGCGGATCGTCGCCGGCCCGGAGGAACGGGCCGATTACGGCCGGCTCGGCGTGCTGTGCGGCTGGCGCACCGAGGCCGAAATCCTGTTCGACGTGAGCCCCTCGGCCTTCGTACCGCCGCCCAAGGTCACGTCGAGCGTGGTGCGATTGGTCCCGCGGGCTGTACCCCTGCCCTGCCGGGCCGGCGCCCTGGAAGCGGTGACCCGCGCGGCTTTCGGCCAGCGCCGCAAGATGCTGCGCCAGAGCCTGAAGGCCCTGACCCCGGAGGCCACGCGCCTGCTGGAAGAAGCGGGTCTCGCCGAGACGGCGCGAGCGGAAGAGATCCCGGTGGCGGGGTTCGTGGACCTCGCCAACCTGTGGGACGCGCAGAGAAAAGCCGGCACCGCGGTGACGATGCCGGCGTGAAAACCGATCTCCACTGAGCTTTCCAACCCTCTCCCTTGTCCTGAGGTGCCGCGGAGTTGCCTCGAAGGGGCCCTCCAGGGATCACGGCACCTTCTTGAGCCCTCCTTCGAGGCCTCCGCTGCGCTCCGGCACTTCAGAATGAGGGCGAGGGTTGGAGAACAGGCTCTGGAGAAAGTTGCCCCGGCCTTCGCCGGGGCGCATCGCGATTAGCGGGTCTGCTGGATCGCCGACAGGACCCAGCCGCGGCCGGGCTGGCGCTGGAAGGTCCACAGCTCGGTGGCCTCCGACGAGTCGGTCTGCACGATGCGGCCGCCGGCCCGCTCGACCATCACGTCCTTGAGGGCGTAGCGCATCGCCACGGTGGCGTACTCGGTGCGGTCCTCGGCCCAGGCCTCCGCGAGGTCGCCCTGCAGAAGCTTGACGTCCGAGATCTTGTTCACCACGCCGCGGGCTGCGTTGTTGCGCAGTTCCTCGTCGAAGTAGCTGACCATCTCGGGCGTCGACAGGTTGCCGAGAGTCACGCGATCCTCGCGGGAATAGGCCTCCTGAATGTCGCCGAGCAGGCGCTCGAACGCCTGAAAGTCGTTCGGGCCGATCTGCACCGGGCGGGTCTGCGGCGGGCGCTGGCCGCCGAACATGCCGGGACCGCCGGCCGCACCACCCATCGGGCCGGCCGGACCCTGTTGGCCGTCAAGGGACGAGCGCGCATAGGGCGCGCCCGCACCGGCCGGCTCGTTCCGGCGGCGGAAGAAGCGCAGGGCGAGCATCACCACGACCACGACCAGCCCGACCTGGAACAGCAGGCCGATCATCGAGGCGAGGCCGCCGAGGCCGCCGAAGAAGCCGCCACCGAGCAGCGCGCCGATCAGGCCGGCGCCGAGCAGGCCCGCGAAGAAGCCGCCGCCGAACCGGCGACCCTGGGCGGGTGCCTGCATGCCGGGGCTGCCCATGCCGGGCGAAGGCGCGGTCTGCGAGCGCTGCATCGTCATGCCGCCGCCCGGCGCGGTCGGCGTGGCCGAGGGCGCCGTGTAGGTGCGCGAGCCGCGCGAGCCCATCGAACCGCCACCACCCGGGCGGGCCTCGACGACGGGCGCCGCGACGGTCAGCGCCGTGGCCAGCGCCAGGAGGGCGGCCACACGCCGGCGGCGCGAAATCTGAGTCAACATGAACAGGCCCCTGGGGACGAGAACCGAACGGCGCGGAGCGCCAGCAACAATATGGGAACGGCTGAGGCCGGGTTTTAGTCCTGCACCAGCGACGGCGCAGTGACGTTCGCCCGACCCATCGCCGATGCCCTCGGGCGCAGGGTTTCTCAATGCAGTGTCCGGTCCGGTGCCGCCGGGAACGACAGCCGCACCTGGGTCCCCTCCCCGGCCCGGCTGTCGAGGGTGATGGTCCCGTTCTGGCGCTTCATCAGGCCGTGGACGATTGCGAGGCCCGCTCCGCGTCCGGCCTCGTGGCTCGTCTGGAACGGGGCCAGCGCCCGGGCCAGCATCTCGGGCGACATGCCATGGCCGGTATCGGCTACGAGGATGCCGACGCTTCCCTCGCCCGGCTGCTGCATTCCCCGGTCGCCGGGATCGACCCGGAAGGTCGAGAGCGTCAGCGTGCCGCCGGACGGCATCGCCTCACAGGCGTTGGCCACGAGGTGGCGCACGGCGAACTCGATCTGGCTCGGGTTGCTGATCGCCCGCGGCAGGCCGGGGGTCGATGTGACGGTCAGGCGGATCCCGGGCGGGAGATCGGGCCCGATGCGCCCGGCAAGATCCGCCACGATGGCGTCGAGGTCCACGGGGCGCACGTCCGGGGCGATGCGGCGGGAATAGGCCAGGAGGTGGCGCGTCAGGATGGCCGCCCGCTCGGTCGCGTCGGCGGAGCGGGAGATCGCCCGCTGGATGAAGGGTTCCTGGCGATCCCCGAGCCGGCGCTTCAGGCCGTCGATGTAGCCGATCAGGATCTGGAGGAAATTGTTGAACTCGTGCGCGACGCTGTTGGTCAGCAGCCCCAGAGCCTCGCGCTGCCGGGACAGGGCCAGCGCCCCCTCGGCCTCGCGGCGTGTCGTGATGTCGATCACTTGGCCGATCCGTCCCGAGGCGCCGGGCAGCGGCGCCGTCGTCAGGCAGGCCCAAAAGCTCGACCCGTCCGCATGCAGAGCCTGAAACGTCTGCTCGCCGTCGCGGCCCGGATCCGGCCCAGGGGCATGCGGCGCCTGGATGAGGTCGAAGCCCTGGCGCAGGAATGCCGCCGCCTTGTGTCCGGTCAGGTTCTCGAGGGCAGGGTTGACGTGCCGGATGCCGCCCTGCGCGTCGAGCAGGAGGCTGGGCGTGGGCAGCACGTCGAGGAGCGCCCGGGTCTCGGGCGTCAGCAGCGCCGGCGTCTCTCCGGCTCGATCCGTCCCGGGCTGCACCATGCGGGATTTGCGCTCAGCGGATGCGGGAGGCCCGCGACGGGCCAGCGATAGCGACGAACGCCGCCGCGGCCAAGTCGGGCTGTCTCTGAGACTCGTTCAGGACCGTCGGCGGCCGGCTACTGCCGCACCCACATGACCCGGGCCATCCAGGCGACCTCGCCGAGATTCAGCATCCTGTCCTCGTGCTCCGGATTGAGCGAGGCGAGTTCCACGGTCCGGGCGGTACGCCGCTTCAGCTCCTTGGCCAGCACCTCGCCCCCGTGCAGGCGGACCACGACGCGGTCTCCCTTGCGCACACTGGCGGTGGGCGAGACGATCAGCACGTCGCCGTCCCGGAACAGGGGCAGCATCGAATCGCCCTGGATCTCGAGGGCGAAGGCCCGCTCCTCGCCGAGATCCGGGAACTCGATTTCCTCCCAGCCGGCGCCGCCGGTTGGCATGCCCTCGTCGGTGAACAGGCGGCCGGCACCGGCCTGGGTCAACCCGATCAGCGGGACCATGGTGCGGGCCGGGATCTCCCGGGCCTCGATCAAGCGCAGGAACTCGTCCAGGCTGGAGCCCGTGGCGGCCAGCACCTTCGACACCGATTCGGTGGAGGGCCAGCGCTTGCGGCCATCCGCGCCGACGCGCTTGGAGCGGTTGAAGCTCGTCGCGTCGAGCCCGGCGCGGCGGGCGAGGCCGGAGGCCGAGTAGCCGTGGCGCTCGGCGAGCCGGTCGATGGCGTTCCAGATCTGCTCGTGCGACAGCATAGCGGGCTCGAAGGCTTAACCCTGACCGGGCCGGCGCCCCCGTCCCGCCAGCCGGGAATGGGCCGTCGTGGGGGCACGAAGACGTTGCCCCGCCGGGCACGGTCGACACCCTGCGGGTACGCACGGAAATATCAGACCTTGCACGGTCGAGCGCAGATCTCCCGGCGCGGACGTTGCTCTATGACGCGCGGCCTAGTCGTAGGAAAGTAGAACTACAAGCTGCAGAATGCAATCGCTCCTCGAATCGGCGGGCGCCGCGCTGTTGCCCCGGGCCGACGGCGCCTCTATCCACGCGTTGATTCCGAGGAGCTTCGATGGCGCGCATCTACAAGATCTGTCCGCAGGCCCTGTGGCGTGACGCCGAGGACGCGGGCCGGTTCACCGGTGCGCCGATCGATCGTCAGGATGGGTACATACACTTCTCGACGATCTCGCAGGTCGCCGAGACGGCCGTCCGCCACTTCGCCGGGCAGGCCGATTTGCTCCTGATCACCGTGGAGGCCGACCGTCTCGGGGATGCCCTGAGCTACGAGCCCTCCCGGGGGGGCGACCTGTTCCCGCACCTGTACGGGCCGCTGCCGCTCGATGCCGTGATAGCGGTGGATGCGCTGCCGCTCGATTCGGAGGGCCGCCACGTGTTTCCGGCCGGGCTCCTGCCGGCATGATCGGCGCTGCCTTTCCGCTGGTGCGACCGCTGCTCCACCGCCTCGACGCGGAGCGGGCGCACGACCTGACCCTGCGCGCCCTCGCCCTGATGCCGCCCGGAAATCTGCCGGCGGACGATCCGCGGCTCGCCGTCGAACTCCTCGGCCGCCGCTTTCCCAATCCGGTCGGCCTCGCGGCGGGTTTCGACAAGGGCGCACGGGTGCCGGACGCGCTGCTCGGCCTCGGCTTCGGCTTTGTGGAGGTCGGTGGCGTGGTGCCGCAGCCGCAGCCGGGCAACCCGCAGCCGCGGGTGTTCCGCCTCACCGCAGACCGGGCGGTGATCAACCGTTACGGCCTGAACAGCGAGGGGCTGGCAGTGGTGACGGCCCGGCTGAAGGCCCGGGCCGGCCGGCCGGGCATCGTCGGCGTCAACATCGGGGCGAACAAGGATTCGGCCGACCGGCTCGCCGACTATGCTGCCTGCACGGCGGCTTTGGCGCCGCTTGTGGATTTCGTCACCGTCAACGTCTCCTCGCCCAACACGCCGGGCCTGCGCGACCTCCAGGGCGAGGCGTTCCTGGACGAACTGCTCGCCCGCACCGTCGAGGCCCGGGATGCGGCCGGCGCCGCGGCGGCAATCCTGCTGAAGATCGCCCCCGACATGGCCCTCGACGCCCTCGATGCCGTCTGCGCCACCGCCCGGCGCCGGGGCGTGCAGGCACTCGTCGTGTCGAACACCACGGTGGCGCGGCCCGCGAGTCTCGTTGAGCAGGGTCTCGCCCGGGAGACCGGCGGGCTTTCGGGCCGGCCGCTGTTCGGGCCGGCGACCCGGATGCTGGCCCAGGCCCGGCTGCGCCTCGGACGCGATCTCCCGCTCATCGGCGTCGGCGGCGTCGACTCGGCCGAGGCCGCCTGGACCAAGATCCTGGCCGGCGCGAGTCTCGTGCAGCTCTACTCGGCGCTGGTCTATGACGGGCCGGGGCTGGTCGGACGCATCAAGGCCGGACTTTTACAGCGGATGCACGGTGAAGGCGTCACGTCGCTCCGCGAAGTGGTCGGGCGCGGCGCTGCGGATCTCGCCCAGGGTGTGTGATCGGGCTTCCGGTCTCTAGCCGCGCGTCCGTCTTTGCGAGCGGTGCGAAGCAATCCGGTCGTATGAGGTCCATCGAGGTCGCGCCTCCCTGGATCGCTTCGCTGCGCTCGCAATGACGGATCTCGCGCGGACCGGAACACAGCGCGCGATCGACACCCCATCTTGGTTGTACTCTTTAGAAAAACTTTGCACCGCCGGCATTTAACCTGTGCCCTGTGCATGAGGGGCCTGCACGCACACGCCGTTGTGAGCGTGGCGTGAAGGCGCTTATCTCGCGGTTGCGAGACAGCTCGCGACATCAATTTCAGGACGGTTCATGGCCCAGTCTGAAGGGTCTTCCAAGCGTTCCTCCGCCGCCGGCGGCTGGGGTGCTCTGAAGAGCTGCGGCAAGCACCTGCTCGGCAGCCGTGCGCCGCTCACGGGCGCCCGCGCCCTGCTGAAAGCCAACCAGCCCGACGGTTTCGATTGCCCGGGCTGTGCCTGGGGCGATCCGGAGCATGGCTCGTCCTTCGAGTTCTGCGAGAACGGCGTGAAGGCGGTCTCCTGGGAGGCGACCGACAAGCGCACGCCGCCATCCTTCTTCGCCAAGCACACGCTGACCGAGCTGCGGACCTGGAGCGACTACGCCCTCGAGGGCGAAGGCCGCCTCACCCATCCGATGCGTTACGATTCAGCGAGCGACCGTTACCTGCCGGTGAGCTGGGACGCGGCCTTCGCCGAGATCGGCGCGGAACTCCGCGCGCTCGACGATCCGAATCAGGCCGAGTTCTACACGTCGGGCCGTGCCTCGAACGAGGCGGCCTATATCTATCAGCTCTTCGCCCGGGCCTATGGGACCAACAACTTCCCTGATTGCTCGAACATGTGCCACGAGGCCAGCGGCGTGGCCCTGATCGACGCGATCGGCATCGGCAAGGGCACGGTCCTGCTTGAGGATTTCGAGAAGGCGGACGCGATCTTCTGCGTCGGCCAGAACCCCGGAACCAACCATCCGCGCATGCTCGGCGACCTGCGCCGGGCGGCCGAGCGCGGCGCCGAGGTCGTGGTGCTGAATCCGGTGCGCGAGCGCGGGCTGGAGCGCTTCGCCGACCCGCAGAACACCGTCGAGATGCTGCGCGGTTCGAGCCGCCCCATCGCCAGCCACTATCTTCAGCCGCGCTCCGGCGGTGACATGGCGGCGTTCCGGGGTATCGCCAAGATCGTGTTCGCCCGCGACGCCGAGGCGCTGGCGGCCGGCCGCTCGTCCCTTCTCGACCGGGCGTTCCTGGAACACCATACAGCCGGGCTCGACGCCTACCGCGCCGCGGTCGAGGCCACCTCCTGGGAAGCGATCCTCGACCAGTCGGGCCTGACGATCGACGCCATCACCGCGATGGCCGACATCTATCTCGGGGCTCAGCGCGTGATCGCGACCTGGGCCATGGGCGTGACCCAGCACAAGCATTCGGTGGCGACGATCCGCGAGATCGCGAACCTGCTGTTCCTGCGCGGCCATATCGGCCGGCCGGGTGCGGGCTTGTGCCCGGTGCGCGGCCATTCCAACGTGCAGGGCGACCGGACGGTCGGCATCAACGAGCGCCCGCCCGCCGCGTTCCTCGACGCGCTGGAGCGCCATTTCGGCCTCGCGATGCCCCGCCGGCACGGCCACAATGTGCTGGCGGCGATCCGGGCCATGCGGGACGGCACGTCGAAAGCCTTCATCGGGCTCGGCGGCAACTTCCTGCGGGCGACGCCCGATACCCCGGTGGTGGCGCAGGCGCTGGCTTCGTGCCGTCTCACCGTGCACATCGCGACGAAGCTCAACCACGCCCATCTCGTGCCGGGCGCGGTCGGCTACCTGCTGCCCTGCCTCGGCCGCACCGAGATCGACCGCAACCCGGAGGGCAAGGTCCAGATCGTGACCGTCGAGGATTCGATGAGCATGGTCCACGGCTCGGGCGGCATCAACAAGCCGGCTTCGAAGGAGCTGCGCTCGGAAATCGCCATCATCGCGAGGATCGCGGCGGCGACGGTCGGCTCCTCCGCCATCGACTGGGCCGGGTTCGCAGCCGATTACGACCGGATCCGCGAGGCGATCGCCGCCACGATCCCGGGCTTTTCCGCCTACAACACCCGGGTGCGCAAGCCGCGGGGCTTCATGCTGCGCAACCTCGCCGCCGAGCGGGTGTTCGAGACCGCCACGGGCCGGGCCAATTTCTCCGCCGAGCCCCTGCCGGCCGAGACGGAGCACCAGATCGCGAAAAAGTCCAAGGACACCTTCGTGTTGCAGACCTTCCGCAGCCACGATCAGTACAACACCACGATCTACGGTCTGGATGACCGCTATCGTGGTGTCTACGGCGAGCGCCGTGTGGTCTTCGCGCATCCGGACGACCTCGCGGAGATCCGCGACCGGCTCGGCGAGCGCGTAGACATCGTCGGCACGCACGACGACGGCATCACCCGGCGGGCCGAGGATTTCCGCCTCGTGCCGTTCGACATGCCTCGCGGGGCGCTGGCGGGCTACTATCCCGAGCTGAACGTCTTGGTGCCGCTCTCGACCTTCGGTGAGAAGAGCGACACACCGACTTCCAAGTCGGTGCTGGTGACGCTTCAGGCGCGCGCGGCGGCGTGAGCGAATCGCCCCAGGAGGCGGCGTTCGTCGCCGCCCTCGACCGGGTTGCGGCGGCTCATCCCGCGCTGCCGCCTCTGGAGGCCGGCCTTCTGGCGGCGCTGGATGTCGGCTTGCCGGGCGACAGCCGCGCCTTCGCCCGAACTTTCGGGGTGGAGCACGCGCTCGTCCTGCGGGCGCTGGTCGGGCTTGAAGAGCTGGGCCACATCGCCGTCACGGCCCGAGATGGACGCACGCAGCGGACGCGGTTTGCGGCGACGGCGCCTTGATGGCCGCAAGGGTTTCCGGACCGCGCCCTCACTCCCCCGCAGAGGGGGGAGGGAGATGCACGCGACCGCCCGACCCTCCCCCTCAGAACCCCTTCGCCTTAATGGCCTCCGCCCAGGTCACGGCCCGGCGGTTCACCCCGAGATGCTGGCGCTCGTAGAGCCGGCCCTCCAGCTTGATCGCGCCGCGCTTGGCGTATTCCGGACGCTCGAACGCTTCGATCACCAGCTTGGCCCGGCGCACCTCCTCTTCGGTCGGCGCGAAGGAGGTGTTGGCTGGCTCCAGTTGCGTCGGGTGGATCAGGGTCTTGCCGTCGAAGCCGAGATCGCGCGCCTGCCGGCACTCCGCGCGGCAGCCCTCCGTGTCGGCGATGTCGTTGTAGACACCGTCAAGGATCGCGAGACCTTCGGCGCGGGCGGCCGCGAGCGCCATCATCATCCAGGGCAGCATCGGCACGCGGCCCGGCACGATCTTCGCCCAGGTGTCCTTGGCGAGGTCGTTGGTGCCAAGCACGAGGCAGGTCAGGCGGTTGCGCGGATCGCGCTTGGCCCGGGCGATGTCCTGGATGTTGAGGATTGAGGCCGGCGTCTCGATCATCGCCCAGATCGCGATGTCCTCCGGCGCGTCGAGGGATTCGAGCCGGTCGGCGATGCTCTCCAGTACGGCCGGCGACGACACCTTCGGCATCAGGATCGCATCGGGCTTGGCCTCGATGGCGGCGTGCAAATCCGCCTCGCCCCAGGGCGTCTGCGGGGCGTTGACCCGGATCACCAGCTCGCGGCTGCCGTATTCCCCGCCCTTCACCGCGGCGCAGACCTGCGCGCGGGCGATCTCCTTCTCCTCGGGCCCGACCGCATCCTCGAGATCGAGGATGATGCTGTCGACCGGGAGCGTCTTCGCCTTATCGAGGGCCCGCTGATTCGAGCCGGGCATGTAGAGCACGCTCCGGCGGAGGCGCAGGTCGGTCGTCAGGGCCATGGGCTTCTCCCTCGTGCGGCCGCCGGGCGGCCCATCGTCGTTGCAGCGCACCCTAAAGCACGCGGCCATGCGTGCTACACCCCAGAGGTACGGATTCGTGAGTTCCGCTGCGGTTTGATACCGAGCTCAATCTTCGTGGGTGTAGGCCGCGGTTTGGTCATGTTCCGGCGATTAAAGGCGGCCCTCATCGAAGTTTCGGACTGTGAGTTATCTGACATGCGCAAAGTTCTGGTCGCCCTCGCCCTGATCGGCGCGCTTGCTGCGCCCGGGGCGGCGCGGGCGCAGAGCCGGACGACGCTCGGGGTCGGGTCCGGCGCCGTCGCGGGCGCACTGGTCGGCGGCCCGATCGGGGCCGTCGCGGGGGCCGTGGTGGGCGGCCTCGTCGGCAACTCGACGGAGCGGCGGCGCCATCGGGTGCGGCGCGGCCGCCGCTATGGCTACGCGGCCCCGCAGCGGCCGCTGTCGCGCCGGGCTGATGCCGCGGTGCCGCAGCGAGTTCTGCCGCGCCGGGCCGAGGCCGTGGCGCCGCGGTCGGCGAGCCCTGTGGACCAATCCGCAGCGGCGCAGGCGTCCACCCCCGTCGCCTCCACGTGGAGGGACCCGCACTAAGGGTATCGCGGCGACGAACCTCAGCCTCAGGCTGCCGTTCGAAGGGACGGCGGGTCGACACGCGGGAAGGTGGCGCGGGCGAGCGCCGGATAGGCGACCGCCTGCCCGAGTCCCCGGGCGCCCAGAAACACAACGAAGGCGAGCCACAGGCCGGCATTGCCCAGCCCCAAGACCTGCACCAAACCGAGCGCCGCGCCATAAATCGCGAGCGCGCAGAGCATCAGGTTGCGCATCGCCCGCGTCCAGGTCGCCCCGATATAGATCCCGTCATAGGCGAATGGCGCGGCTGCCGCGAGCGGCGCCAGCGCGGCGAAGGTGAGATAGGCGCGCGCGGCCTCGCGCACTGGGCCGCTCGTCGTGACGAAATCGATGAAAGCGTGACCGCCCGCGAAGGCCAGGAAGCTGACCCCGAGCCCGAAGGCCATGCACCAGCGCAGGCTCAACGTGGCGGCTTTTTGAAACGCGTCCGGATCCCGGGCGCCCACCGCGCGCCCGCACAACGTCTCGGCCGCTGTGGCGAAGCCGTCGAGGAAGAAGCCGCCGATCAGGAAGAGATTCCACAGCACCGAATTGGCGGCCAGCACCACGTCGCCCTGCCGGGCGCCGAGCGCCGAGAACAGGACGATCCCGGTGATCAGCGCCAGCGTCCGCAGGATCACGTCGAGGTTGACGCTGAGCATCCGGCGCAGGGCCGCGGCATCGCGCAGGTCGCGTAAGCGCACTCGGAACGGGTGCGAGCCGAGCCGCGCCAAGACCGACAAGCCGAGCCCCAGTCCCAGCGCCTCCGCGCCGACGGTCGCGAGCGCCGCGCCGGCCAACCCGAAGCCGAAGCCCAGGACCAGAGCAAGGGTCAGCCCGATATTGATCAGGTTGATCGCCACCTGCAGCAGCAGGCCGAGATCGGTCCGGCCGCGGCCCAGGACCGAGCCGAGCACCCCGTAATTCGCCAGCACGAAGGGAGCCGACAGGATGCGGATGTGGAAGTAGGTGGCGAGCCCGGCGCGCACGGCGTCGCTCGCCCCGCTGATCGCGAAGGCGATCTGGCCGATGGGGCCCTGCAAGACCACCAGAAGGAACCCGATCAGGGTACCGGCCGCCAGCGTCCGGGCCAGGATCCGGTCGATCTCCCGCTCGTCGCGGGCGCCGACCGCCTGCGCGGTCAGCCCCGCGGTCGCCATGCGCAGGGTGCCGAAGGACCAGAAGATCGCGTCGAAGATCACCGCACCGAGCGCGACGGCGCCGAGCAGGGCCGCGTCGCCCAGCCGGCCGATCACCGCCGCGCCCACGAAGCCGAGCATCGGCGTCGTGACGTTGGCGAGCGTCATCGGCAAAGCGAGGGCCAACACGCGGCGATGCGTGGGCCGGTCCAGGCGCGTGGTTACGGGCGTCATGCCGCGACCTTAGCGGTCGCGAACGATTCGTGAACCCTTGCGAGCCGCCGTTCAGCGCGAGACGGAAAACAGGCGGGCGATGAACCAGAGCGGCACGACCACGATCGCCCCCGCCGCGATCCAGCCGCCGAAATCGTGCAGCGAGGCGAGACCCATTTCCAGCAGCGCTTGGGCCGAGTCGTAGACGTGCCAGAACAGGCGACCCGGCGTCAGGCCGAGCATCGACATGAAGGCGCCGACGAGGATCGACAGGAACAGGAGGCGTAGAAAAACGCCGGCCGGCGACCCGCCGAGGAAGCGCCGGAGCGCCGAGTCCCGCGGGCGGAAGGATTCCGACCCGTAGGCGCCCGGCGGTACGCCGTGCTGCGTGTCGTCCCGCCGGTGCCGTTGATGATCGACCAGCATCGTGTCCTCGTGAATCCCCGCGCCGTTCGATCGGCGATGAAGCGGGCGGAACCGTGGCCGCGGCGTCACACCGCATCGAAACCCGTGGGGCGATCGAGCGTTGGCTGGTTTCTCCCGCGCCCCCGAGATGGCAAGCGGCGATGTTCGCGCCAAGATGTCGGATGGAGCGGGAGGCGTTGCCGGGACACGTCCGGCTCGCCGCGCAGGCCAAAGGGGGGTATCCCGGGGCCAGACGTTGCCTGAGGGATGCGAAGTGCCGACGGGACCAGACGCACGATGATCGACCACGCCCTGTTCGACCCGGCGACGATCGATCCCGAGACCACCCGGCTGAACGCCGAGATCGTGGCCGCCCACGCGGCTTTGCCCGATCCCTGGTCGCTGCCGATCGCGGAGGTTCGCGAGCGTCGCCGGAAGGGGACGAAGGCCGCGCCCGCGATGCCGCACAGCGCCCGGGCCGAGTGGCTGACGATCGACGGGCCCGGCGGCCCGCTCAAGCTTCGCGTCATCAAGCCCAAGCCCGGCACGAAGCTGCGCGGCGCCTATCTGCACATCCATCGAGGCGGCTGGGTCTGGGGCTCGGCGGACGAGCAGGATCCCTTGCTGGAACGCATCGCCGATGCCTGCGGCTTCGTCACCCTGTCGGTGGAGTATCGGCTGGCCCCAGAGCACCCCTATCCGGCCGCCCTGCTCGATTGCGAGGCAGCGGCCCTGTGGCTGGCGGGCCCCGGCAGGGCCGAGTTCGGGATCCACGCCCTGACCATCGGCGGCGAGTCGGTCGGCGCCCACCTCGCCGTGATGGTGCTGCTGCGCCTGCGCGACAAGCACAACCTGCCGCGGGCGTTCCGCGGGGCCAATCTCAATGCCGGGTTCTTCGACCTGGGCCTCACCCCCTCGGTGCGCAACTGGGGCGAGGAGCGTTTGGTCGTGAACACCCGCGACCTGACTAATTTCGCGAACGGCTATGTCCGCGAGGGGATCGACCGCCGCCGGCCGGACGTGTCGCCGATTTACGCGGAGCTAAAGGGGCTCCCGCCCGCCCTGTTCACGATCGGCACCATGGATCCGCTGCTCGACGACACGCTCTACATGTCGGCGCGCTGGGCGGCGGCGGGCAATGGCGGCCACACCGCGATCTATCCCGGCGGCTGCCACGTCTTCGCCCGCTATCCGAGCGCGATCAGCGAGCAGGCTCTGGAATTGATCGACCGCTTCCTGATGGCCCTCGCCTGAGCGAGCCCGCGGAGATTCTGCCGGAACGCTTCCGGGCGTGGTTCGCTGCGCGTGGCTGGGCGCCCCGGCCACACCAGCTCGATCTCCTGCGGATCGCCGGGGCCGGTCGCTCGGCGCTGCTCGTGGCGCCGACCGGGGCCGGCAAGACCCTCGCCGGGTTCCTGCCGAGCCTCGTTGCCCTCAGCCAGCGCGGGCCGCAGAAGAAGGCGGCCGGGCTCCACACGCTCTACGTCTCGCCGCTGAAGGCGCTGGCGGTGGACATCGCCCGCAACCTCGACGCGCCGATCGCCGAAATGGCGCTGCCGGTGCGGGTGGAGACGCGCACCGGCGACACGCCGGCCCACAAGCGCACCCGACAGATCAGCCGCCCGCCCGACATCCTGCTGACCACGCCCGAGCAGCTGGCGCTGCTGATCGCTCATCGCGAGGCGGCCGCGTTCTTTTCGGGCTTGCGGTGCGTGGTGCTGGACGAGCTGCATGCGCTGGTGACGTCCAAGCGCGGCGATCTGCTGTCGCTGGCGCTGGCGCGGCTGCATCGGCTGAGCCCCGGGCTCGCGGCGATCGGGCTATCGGCGACGGTGCGCGAGCCAGATGAGTTGCGGAAGTATCTGGTGCCGCAGGGGCCGCTTCCCCCTCCCCCTTATGCGGGTGCGCCTTTCAATCTGCTTGACGACACGGCCAATACGGCTGCGGGACCGGGCGCAGGTCCCCTCTCCCGTGCGGGAGAGGGACAGGGTGAGGGACGAGACCTTCCAGACCGTGGCTCGACCACGACGGGCAGCGACGCGCGGCCTGACCCTGAACCGTCTCGTCCCTCACCCCAACCCTCTCCCGCACTGGAGAGTGGGCAGATCGCGCCCCCCATGGCCGACCTCGTCATCGTCGCCGGCGGCGCGAAGGCGGATCTGCGCATGCTCGATCTCGGCCGGGCGCTGCCGATCTCCGGCCACACGGCGTGGCACTCGATGCCGGCGATCTACGAGCTGATCAAAGAGCACCGCACCACGCTGGTCTTCGTGAACACCCGGCTCCAGGCCGAGTACACCTTCCAGGAGCTGTGGCGGCTCAACGAGGACGCGCTGCCGATCGCGATCCATCACGGCTCGCTCGACGCGCAGCAGCGCCGCCGGGTCGAGGCCGCCATGGCGGCGGGGCAGTTGCGGGCGATCGTCTGCACCGCGACCCTCGACCTCGGCATCGACTGGGGCGACGTCGATCTCGTGATCAATGTCGGCGCTCCGAAAGGGGCGAGCCGGATCATGCAGCGGATCGGCCGGGCCAACCACCGGATGGACGAGCCCTCGAAGGCCTATCTCGTCCCCGGCAACCGCTTCGAGATGCTGGAATGCCAAGCGGCCCTCGACGCCGTGGAGGAGGCCGCCCAGGACACTCCCGATGCCCGGCTGGGCGCCCTCGACGTGCTCGCCCAGCATGTCCTTGGCATGGCCTGCGCGGACGCCTTCGATCCGGTGGATCTCTACGACGAGATCATCTCGGCGGCGCCCTATGCGTGGCTGACCTGGGAATCCTTCGAGCAGGTGGTCGATTACGTCGCCACCGGCGGCTACGCGCTGCGCGCCTATGAGCGCTTCGCCAAGATCCTGCGCGGGCCGGACGGGCTCTGGCGGGTGCGTGACGCCCGGATCGCGCAGGCCTACCGGATGAATGTCGGCACCATCGTGGAGGCGGCCCGCGTGCGGGTGCGCCTCGGCCGGAGCCTGCGCGGCAAGCCCGGCACGGTCCTGCCGAAGACCGGCCGGGTGCTCGGTGAGATCGAGGACGAGTTCGCCGAGACGCTCACCGTCGGTGACACCTTCCTGTTCGCCGGTGAGACCCTGCGGTTCGAATGGCTCGCCGAGGACGAGTGCCTCGTCACCCGCGCTCCCCCCGACACCGACCCGGCGATCCCCTCCTATGCGGGCTCGAAATTTCCGCTGTCGACCTTCCTGGCCGCGCGGGTCCGGGCGCTCATCGCCGATCCGTTCGCGTGGGATCGGCTTCCGGAGCAGATCGGCGCATACCTGCTGCAGCAGCGCCGCCGCTCGGTCCTGCCGGGGGAGCGTGACCTGCTGGTCGAGACGTTTCCGCGGGGCAAACGCTACTACCTGACCGCCTTCCCGTTCGAGGGACGCCTCGCCCACCAGACGCTCGGCATGCTGCTGACCCGCAGGCTGGAGCGCGCCGGGCTGCGGCCCCTCGGTTTCGCGGCCAACGATTACGGCATCGCGATCTGGACGACCCGCGATATTGCCGAGCGTGCCGCGATCGATCCGGACTTCATCGGCGACCTGTTCGCCGTCGACATGCTGGGCGACGATCTGGAAGCGTGGCTCGACGAATCGGCCATGATGAAGCGCACCTTCCGCCAATGCGCGGTGATCGCCGGGCTGATCGAGCGCCACCATCCGGGCCTGAAGAAATCCGGCCGGGCCGTCACGATCTCGACCGACCTGATCTACGACGTGCTGCGCAAGCACCAGCCCGACCATCTCCTGCTGCGGGCCGCGCGGCAGGATGCGGCAACCGGACTCCTCGACGTGAGGCGCCTCGGTATGATGCTAGAGCGCATCCAGGGGCGAATCATCCACAGGTCTCTCGACCGGGTCTCGCCGCTCTCCGTATCCGTGATGCTCGAGATCGGGCGCGAGCGGGTCTACGGCGAGGGCGCCGACGAGATCCTGGCCGAGGCCGAGGCGGAGCTTCTTCAAGAGGCCCTGTCCTGACCGCTGATCCGCCCTCCCCCGACGACACCGAGGATGCGATCTTGGCGGCCGGCCTGAGACTCGAGAAGACTTCCAAGCACCCCACGCTTCAGCTCGCAGGCGAAACCCTGGTGCTCGACCTGTGCGGCGGCCTGTGGCTGCCGGAGCACCGGACGCTGATCGTGTCCGATCTCCATTTGGAGAAGGGCTCCTCCTACGCGGCGCGCTCCGGCCAGTTCCTGCCGCCCTACGACACCCGCGAGACGCTCGCCTGCCTGCACGAGGCGGTGGTGCGCCACGATCCCGCCCGCGTCGTCGCGCTCGGCGATTCCTTCCACGATGCGCGGGGGCCTGAGCGCATGGAGCCGGGCGACCGCGCCCTGGTGGCGGCACTGCAGGAGGGCCGGGACTGGGTCTGGATTGCCGGAAACCACGACGCTGCGGTCAGCGAGGGCATCGGCGGCCGCTACGCCGATGCGCTGACGCTCGGCGGTCTTCTCCTGCGCCACGAGCCGAGCCCGGAACCCGTGACCGGCGAGATTGCCGGCCATCTGCATCCCTGCGGCAAGGTCGCGATGCGCGGCCGCGCGGTGCGCCGCCGCTGCTTCGTCACCGACGGGTCGCGCCTCGTGATGCCGGCCTTCGGCGCCTATGCGGGCGGCCTGAACGTCCGCGACAAGGCGATCGAGGGGCTGTTCCCGAAGGGTTTTACCGCCCACCTCCTCGGAGACGGGCGGGTCTTCACCATCGGCCGGGCGCAGCTCGCCCGGGATTAAGCGATCCGCGCCACGACCGGAATGTGCGTCAGCCCGCCTTCATGAAGCGGTTGACGCTCTCCGACAGACCCGAGGAATGGTTCGCCAGGCTCCCGGCGATGCCACGGACCGCGACGGCGAACTGGCCCGTCGCGCTCGCGGCCTGCGAGACCCCGCCGATGCTGCCCGACATCTCCTGAGTCGAGACCGCCTGCTCCTCCACGGCGCTGGCCATGGCCAGCGTCAGCTTGGAGAGTTCGCCGACAGCCGCGGTGATCATCTCGATGGCCCCCACTGCGTCGCCGGTCGCGCTCTGGATGGCCGAGACCTGCTGGGTAATCTCGCCGGTCGCCTTGGCGGTCTGCTCGGCCAGCGCCTTGACCTCGCTGGCTACCACCGCGAAGCCGCGGCCGGCGGCCCCCGCCCGGGCGGCCTCGATCGTCGCGTTCAGCGCCAGCAGATTGGTCTGGTCGGCGATCGACTTGATCATCGCGACGACGGCATCGACCTTCCGGGCGTTCTCGGCGAGTTGCCGCATCGTCGTGTCGGTGGTCTCGGCCTGCGTGGCGATCTGCTGCGCCCGCTCGGAGACGCGTCCGACCTGACCGGAGATCTCCTGAATCGCGTTGTTCATCTGCTCCGAGCTCACCGCGACCGAGGCGGCTTGCTCGCGCGCGGCATCGGCCGAGTGGGCCAGTCCCTCGGCGGATTGCTGCATCTCCTGGATCGCCGACCCGACCGCCTCGACCACCCGCGTTACCTCGGAGGCCATTTGAACCTGCGCGGAGACCACCGCCCAGGTCAGCATCGGCCCGATATAGTTCCCCTTCTCGTCGTTGACGGCCGTGACCTGAAGGTCGAGCGTCTCGGGGCCGACCTTGATCTTGGTCCGGTGCGGAAGGCGGCTCGCATCCGCCAGCATCGAGCGCTGGTGATGCGGGTTCTTGTGAAACACGTCGAACGAGTTTTCCATCATCTCGTCGACCTTGATCGGGAGATATTGTTCGAGCGGCCCGAGGGTCTTCCGCGACGTTTCATTGAGGTAATCGATCCGAAAATTGTCCTTCGGATCCGCGGTCATCACAGCCACCGGCATGTTGTCGATCATCGACATCAGCCGGCCGATCTGCTTCTTCTTCGCCGAGATGTCGGAGGCGAATTTGACCACCTTCACCGGCTTGCCCTGGGCGTCCAGGATCGGGTTGTAGGTGGCTTCGAGCCAGACGGGGTTCTTGTCCTTGTCGAGGCGGAGGAATTCGCCGGTCACGAACTGGCCCTTCCGCAGCGTGGCCCAGAACGCCGCATACTCGGCCGATTGGGCGTGCGTACCCTCGATGAAGATGCGGTGATGCTTGCCGACCAGTTCAGCCTGCGAGTATTTGATCAGTTTCAAGAAGTTTTCGTTGGCGCCCAGAATGTTGCCATCCAACGAAAATTCGATGATCGCCAGCGATCGGTCCAGTGCCTCGATCTTGGCTTCGGCTTCGCTGTATGTGGATCGCTTGAACATCGTTTGGCTCACGGTCGCGTAGATCGAAGCAAGACATGAGAGCATTAATCGATCATTAAATCGTGTGCCAGAATCTTCATTCGAAAAATTTATTTGATCGTTGCCCGGCTGATTTTGTAAACGAATACACGCCATCAATGAACGATATGGGCCGATATTCCACTCTAAGTATCAGTGCGCGACGATATTGCTGTAACGTTGCAGTCTCAAAACCACCCGCGAATACGGAAATATACAATCGGTGCCAGCGCGCTCAGAAGGATGAGAGCAAGCGCGTAGGGATAACCGTAGGTCCAGTCGAGTTCGGGCATATGCTTGAAATTCATGCCGTACATCGAGGCGATCAGGGTTGGCGGCACGCCCACCACCGACACGACGGTCAGCACGCGGAAGACGTTGTTCTGCTCGATGTTGATCAGGCCGAGGGCCGCGTCGAGCAGGAACTGCACGTTCTCGGCGAGCCGCGTCTCGAACTCGTCGAGGGATTCGATGTCCCGCTTGATCGTGTCGAAGCGCCCATCCTCGGGCAGGCCGAGGGCGTCGCAGGCGGCCGCCACGAACGGCACGATCCGCTCCAGACCAAGCAGGCTCGCCCGGATCTTGCCGAGCACCTTCCCGCGATTGCTGATCCCGCGCAGGATCCGCCGCAGCGCGAGGTCGCGCCGCCGGGGCGGCGGACTTTCCAGCCGACGGCGTTCCGCGCCCCGCACGTCGAAATCGAAGATCCGCGTCGAGAGGGAATCCAGCTCGGAGGCCATGTCCTCCAACGCGTCCGCGAGGCTGTCCACCAGCTCCTCGAGAAGGACGAGGAAGACTTCGCTCGGAGTTGCGCTGCCGTCGCCGTCCACGATCCGCTTGGCCGACGAATCGAAGGCGCGCAGCTCATGGAAGCGGATCGTGACGAGGTGATCCTTGGTCAGGAGGAAGCCCAGCGGCTTCAACTGCGAGGCGCTGCGCTCGAAGGTGATCATCGGTGTCGAGAGCGACAGCCCGCCTTTCACCCGGCGCAGACGGCTCGACGTCTCGACCTCCGACAGGGCCGCCCGGGACGGCACGCGCAGGCCTGTCGCGGCTTCGACCGCTTCAACCTCTTCGGATGTCGGGTCATTCAGGTCCAGCCAGACGGCGTCGTGCGCGATCAAACGGGCGGTCTCGGACACCACCGGGCCCTCGGGGCCGTGCAGGCTCAGCATTGCGGCGCGTGATCCTTACGAGAGGGAAGAACGTCGCCGTGCCGGGTGCGACAGACTTGACACGGAACAGCCCCGCGCCTATCTCGCGGCCGTCTTTGGCACTCGCCGAGACAGAGTGCTAACAGTCGAGTTCGCGGCGGTCCCGCCGGCCGCATCAACGCCAACTCCAGACCTGAAGCAAGAGGGCAACTCATGAAGTTCCGTCCGCTGCACGACCGCGTGGTCGTCCGTCGCATCGAGAGCGAGGAGAAGACCAAGGGCGGCATCATCATCCCGGATACCGCCAAGGAGAAGCCGCAGGAGGGCGAGATCGTCGCCGTCGGCCCCGGCGCCCGCGACGAGCAGGGCCGTGTCAACGCGCTCGACGTCAAGGCCGGCGACCGCGTCCTGTTCGGCAAGTGGTCCGGCACCGAGGTCAAGATCGACGGTCAGGACCTCCTGATCATGAAGGAATCCGACATCATGGGCGTCGTCGCCCTCTGATCGGACCGTCCCGTCCCGCCCTTCGAGGCCGCTCCCGGCCTTGGGGCTGATCCCAACCATTTGAGAGGCACACAATGGCAGCGAAAGACGTTCGTTTCTCCGCCGACGCCCGCGATAAGATGCTGCGCGGCGTCGACATCCTCGCCGACGCGGTGAAGGTGACGCTGGGCCCGAAGGGCCGCAACGTCGTGATCGAGAAGAGCTTCGGCGCCCCCCGCATCACCAAGGACGGTGTGACGGTGGCCAAGGAGATCGAGCTCTCCGACCGCTTCGAGAACATGGGCGCCCAGATGGTGCGCGAAGTGGCCTCGAAGACCAATGACATCGCGGGTGACGGCACCACCACCGCGACCGTGCTGGCCCAGGCCATCGTCCGCGAGGGCGCCAAGTACGTCGCCGCCGGCATCAACCCGATGGACCTGAAGCGCGGCATCGACCTCGCCACGGCTGCCGCCGTGAAGGACATCACCGCCCGCGCCAAGAAGGTCTCGACCTCCGACGAGGTCGCCCAGGTCGGCACCATCTCGTCGAACGGCGACACCGAGATCGGCCAGATGATCGCCCACGCGATGCAGAAGGTCGGCAACGAGGGCGTCATCACGGTCGAGGAGGCCAAGACGGCCGAGACCGAGCTCGACGTCGTCGAGGGCATGCAGTTCGACCGCGGCTACCTCTCCCCGTACTTCATCACGAACGCGGAGAAGATGGTCGCCGAGCTCGAGGACCCCTACATCCTTATCCACGAGAAGAAGCTGTCGTCGCTGCAGGCGATGCTGCCGGTGCTCGAGGCCGTTGTTCAGACCGGCAAGCCGCTCCTGATCATCGCCGAGGATATCGAGGGTGAGGCGCTCGCCACGCTCGTCGTCAACAAGCTCCGCGGCGGCCTGAAGGTCGCGGCCGTCAAGGCGCCGGGCTTCGGTGATCGCCGCAAGGCGATGCTCGAGGACATCGCGATCCTGACCAAGGGCCAGATGATCGCCGAGGATCTCGGGATCAAGCTCGAGAACGTGACGCTCCCGATGCTCGGCCGCGCCAAGCGCGTGCGGATCGAGAAGGAGAACACCACGATCATCGACGGCGTCGGCGAGAAGTCCGACATCGAGGGCCGCATCTCGCAGATCAAGGCGCAGATCGAGGAGACCACCTCGGACTACGACCGTGAGAAGCTGCAGGAGCGTCTGGCCAAGCTCGCGGGCGGCGTCGCGGTGATCCGCGTCGGCGGCGCGACCGAGGTCGAGGTCAAGGAGAAGAAGGACCGCGTCGATGACGCCCTCAACGCCACCCGCGCGGCGGTCGAGGAAGGCATCGTCCCCGGCGGCGGCACCGCGCTGCTGCGCGCCAAGAAGGCGGTGGCCGAGCTGAAGTCCGACATCCCGGACGTCCAGGCCGGCATCAAGATCGTGCTGAAGGCCCTTGAGGCCCCGATCCGCCAGATCGCCCAGAACGCGGGTGTCGAGGGCTCGATCGTGGTCGGCAAGATCACCGACAACACCTCCTCGGAGACTTTCGGCTTTAACGCCCAGACCGAAGAGTATGTCGACATGATCCAGGCCGGCATCGTCGACCCGGCCAAGGTGGTGCGCACCGCTCTGCAGGACGCGGCCTCCGTGGCCGGCCTGCTGGTGACCACCGAGGCGATGGTCGCCGACGCGCCGAAGAAGGACAGCGGCGCCCCCGCGATGCCGGGCGGCGGCGGCATGGGCGGCATGGACTTCTAAGTCCACGTCAACCTGCGAGACGAAGGAAGGGGGTCGCCGAGAGGCGGCCCCTTTTCGTTTGGCGATTATATCGTTGACACATAAGGTAAGCGGGAGTAGGTTCTAGCTCAAGGAGTTAGCCCGATGTCCGCCCTTTCCGCAGCCTTCTTCCACGACGAAGCCGCAGCCTTCGCCAAGCTGGAAAGCGTCCTGTGGGCTGATGGCCCCGTATGCCCGCACTGCGGCGGCATGGGCCGGATCACCAACGTCAAGGGCGGTCGCATGGGCCTTCGCCGCTGCGGTGACTGCAAGAAGCAGTTCACGGTCACGGTCGGCACGGTGTTCGAGGCCAGCCACGTCAAGCTGCATCTCTGGCTCCAGGCGGCGCACCTGATGTGCTCCTCCAAGAAGGGCTTCTCCGCGCACCAGCTCCACCGCACGCTGGGCGTGACCTACAAGACGGCGTGGTTCATGGCTCACCGTCTGCGTGAGGCCATGCGTGACGGCTCTCTGGCCCCCATGGGCGGCATCGACGGCATGCCCGGCGTATCCGGCACCGTTGAAGCTGACGAGACTTTCATCGGTCGCGAGCCCGGCGCCCCGAAGAAGCGCGCCTATCACCACAAGATGAAGGTGCTGTCCCTACTGGACCGTGAGGCCGGTCAGGTCCGTTCCGTCGTGGTGGACGATATCAAGCCCGAGACGATCCGGCCGATCATCGAGGCCAACATCGTCAAGGAAGCGAGCCTCTACACCGACGAGTCCAGCATCTACACGAAGGTCGGCGCCACCTTTGCCGACCATCAAATGACCGCTCACGGCGCCAAGGAGTACGTTCGCGGCATCGTCCACACGAACACGATCGAGGGCTACTTCTCCGTGTTCAAGCGCGGCATGAAGGGCGTCTACCAGCACTGCGGCAAGCAGCACCTGCACCGCTACCTCGCGGAGTTCGACTTCCGGTACAACAACCGGGTGAAGCTCGGTGTGAACGATGTGGAGAGGACGGGGATAGCCCTGCGTGGTGCTGTGGGTAAGCGCCTCAAGTATGGGGGATCTGTGCAGAAAACGGCGTAAATAATTGGTTACGCTTGAGTTTTCGGCTCAGATTTGCTATGTATTCGATGCGGTTCACAAAGCCGGTCCTGAACTGGTGGCGTAACTGACGGAGCGGCCACCTACGGGTGGCCGTCTCTATTATCGGACTATGCCATCCCTCGGCGCTCTGTTCTGAACCCGTATATTGCGATTTGCTATCGGCAATTCATCATACAGCGTACCGAGATTATAGGCTTGCTGCCAGTCCGTTAATCCTCCAACTTCATGCTTGCGCTTGAGAAACGCTGCATATGCAACCAAATCAGCGGCTTGCGTGAAGAAGCAGTGTTTGGAAGATTTTTCATTCCCATCCTTGAAGAACATATCCAAGGGAAGATTTTGTGTAGATTTTCCATTATCCCACGACCCTAAGCGGCTGCCAGTCTGCAAATAAACCTGAGCTTTGCGGTATAATTTTCGATATTCGGGATGGCCTTCATCAAAGAACACTATGGCATTAGTATCTCTAGATACGCATTGCAGTCGCATGCGCTGGAACAACTTATGAAGCGCGTTTTCAAGACGCTCGTTGCCGTATATTGAGTCCCCGCGAGACGCCGAAGCCGACATCACGACGGCATCTGGCATCATCTCGAATGACTGCATAATCTGCCGGTACACGCCCGAGGCTTTTGCCTTCGAAAAATTGTGCTTACCTTTGAAAAAATTACCGCGCCCGGATGCTAGCTTGACGCCATGCAACTCTTTGTTTGTGGGTATTTGAACATGCTCCGCAATGGCCTTGCGCCACGCTTTGAAGGCTTGGAACTGATCCGCCCAAGCGATGCGCATGCCGCCTTCACGAGGGCGCAGCAGCGGCACCGCTAGCGCCGTCACGACGTAGATATGGCGGTCATGTGACTCATCGATGTAGAACACATCAATGCCCCCGGGGAGCATGTCCATATGAGCAACTTGAAGGCGAAGCAGCGCAGCGCAGAGGTTGCAACTCTGCCCCAGCAGCCGTCGACTAAGCAAGCGTCAAAAGCCAAGCTCGGCGCCGAGAAGCTGACACCCGAGGAACAGCGCCGCCGGTTCATCGAGGCCGCGCGTCAGGCCGGGGCCAGCGAGGATGAAGCCGACTTTGATGCGGCGTTGAAGCGGATCGCGAAGCCGAAGGCGGCGAAGTAGCCACCCTACTGATCTGTGAGAGAGAAGCTGACCCGAGCCGTCATGACTAATTTGCCGGTCTCGTCGTAAGCGTGTGCCGCGTATTCGTTGACGCCAGTCTGGCTGCCTTCGTCCCGTAAGATTTCAATCAATGCCATACGGAGCATATCACCGAGGGCCGCGCGACTGGACAGTTCGACACCCTCCTCGTCCATGACCATGACGTGGTTGGTGGTGCTGATGAAATAGCGCGCCATGCGTAGCTTCGCCCTCTAGGGCGGGAGCACACGCATCTTCCGGCCGTTGGCGCCCGGTTCACCCTGCCAACGATCCGTCACCGTCACACGATCTGAAGCCAAGCGCACTCATGTAAATTAGGCGAAGGCTCGCAATCGCGTATGTGCAAACGGTATAATCGCCTTTCGTTTGGGCGCTCCGGGCCGGTGGCCCCCGCTGCCGGACGCCGCCCCGCATCGGGGGGGCTTCAACCGCGATGCCGCTTCTCGAAATCCCGGCCCCCGCGCGGATCGACGTGACCATCGATTGATCATCTCCAAATAGGACAAACTCGAATGCGTAGAGTTAGGTGTGCGCATTGAGGAAGATGCACTGACCGGGCTGATTCGACCCGATAAGCTGCATCCCGCATCCGGTAATTTCAGTACCCGGTGCAAAGAGAATTGGCTCATGACAGGGCGTAGTGTCGGTATTGCAAGCGCATTCGGTGCGATGCTTGTATTCGGCTTGATTTCGGCGCAGGCGCAGAGCGCGGTGCCCTGTTCGGCGGATTGGCGGGTGGCGTGCTCGGCGGGGTGATCGCCGCCCTGTAAGGACGGTAACGAACCCCGCCGATAACCTTGACAATGTTCCTATTTTGTGCTCATTAGCCGCCACCTGTCCGCGGCACTTCGGGAGCAATCCCGAGGCGTCCTTCACGGGGCCCGCCCGGTGGCTGACCGGTCGGGTCTGCGGACGGGGCGGTGCCCGCGTCGGTGGCTTTCAGCCGTCACCGCCCCGGGCGGCGAACCGATACGGGGCGTATCTCGGATGCGGGCGTGAGAAACACCGGGCCTACTCGGCGGGGCTGAGGAAATGCCCCCGCGCCGACCCGCTTCTGGGCCGACCCTGAGCTCTCTGCGGGCCCGTCCACTACGAGGCGGGCACGGGCTGGAAGGCCACGATCCTTTGCGGGTTCCGGAGGTGGCAGCACCTCGTCCGAGACCGTCTGCCGGGGCGTCGCAGGATCGGAATCGCCGGAGACACCGCGACGAGAAAGACGGCACCGGCCGGGGACCATGCCCGATCGATGCCGCGGGCGCCGCGGGGACCGGATCCCGTGCGTTTTGGCCGACACCTGGGTTCCCGCGGCGTCCCGCGTCCCGCGTGTTCGTCTCTCGGGCCATGCCCCCGGCGCAGCAGGCGCGCGGGGACGATCACGCATGTCCGGATTGCGTCCGATGTGCTGCGCCTATCGCGCGGAACCGAGCCCGCTGCCTCGGAGGGGACGATAGTCCAAACAAAAAACGGGACGGCTTTCGCCGTCCCGCCTGGGGCCTATCTATCGGCCGAGAAAGATCGAAGCCAGTCGCTGGAGCAGGCCCCGCGGTGCGGGCGGAGGCTCGCTCTGCCCAGGACCGTCCCCGATCTAAGCGTTGGCGGCGAAGGGGTGCTGCGCCGAGTTGCGCTGCTCGGTGACCGTCGCAGCCTTCGGCTCGCCGTTGACGGCGCGCTGGATCGACAGCTTGGTCGCCTCGTAGTTGTACTTCTGGATCTTGGCGTCGTCGGCCGCTTCCCAGTGGATGAACACGCCGACCAGGATGAACAGGTCGTCGGCCTCGTCCGCCGGGATGATGCCCTCAGCCACCGCGTCCTGCACGGCCTTGGCAACGCCGTGCTGGGCCGGGCCGAACATCTGGACGGCCTGACGGGCGTCGTTGATGGTGACCTTGTTGAACATCAGGGTGTTCGGCTTGCACGGCAGGTTCGGCGCGATGACCGCGAGCAAGCTGGTGAAGCCGTGCTTGTTGTTCACGAGGCCGTTGCAGAACGCCGTCTCGGCGGGCGAACCGCGCGGTCCGATGATGAGATCGATGTGGGCGACCTCGTTGCCGTCGCCGACGAGGGCCTCGCCGACCTGAACCTTGGTGATCTTCGCCATTCGGTGTCTCTCCCTGGATTCCGAACTAGAGCCGCAGCACCGGGCATACAGAGGCCGCGGCCGGGAAGCCATCCTTGTTATCGGCGCCCGACCACCGGCCGAGCCGGATGGGTCGAGCCGGTTGGGCCGGACAGCGCGGCGGACCCTACAGCGGGGCCCTGCGGCTCACAACCCGCGCAACGCCCTGACGCGAAGGAATTTCTATCCCTTCGGGCCGGGAAACTTCGGAACTTTCGCGTGGCTTCAGGCGAGGGCTGCGCCCGCTTCCGTCAGCGCGTCCCAGAACAGGGTCGCGACCGTGAAATCCGCGCTCGTGCCCGGGTTGAGGCCCCTCGCCTTCAGAGACGCGTCGAGGGCGAGGAGCGGCTCGACCGGTCCGCTGGCGAGATCGAGATCTTGCAGGGCTGCTGCAACCTCACGGCGAAGATCCTCGGCGATGTCCGCACCCCTCTTCCGGGCGACGTGACTGTCCGGAACCGATCGGAGATAAGCGAGATGAATCGCGGTCGTGCACCACGTCTGGTCGAGCCCCAGCGCTCGGGCCTCCGAAAGGGCGGGAAGGCCGATGGCCGTGATATCGGCGAAACCCGTCCCATACGCGCGGGCGATGCGGTCCCGATTGGCGGCCTCCGCCATGGCGTCGCGAAGGGAGCCGGGCGCCTCCGCGGTGACGTCGTGCCGGTCGGCATGGCCGAGGCCGCCGGGATTGGCGAGGCGGATCGCCGCGAAGACCGCCTGCGAATCCGCGGCGTCGAGCCGGTCGAGCACCGTCGCGACGGCAACACCGCGCTCGGCGGCGGCGGCGAGCGGCGCGCACAGCAGCAGGATACCGAGATTGGTGTTCTGGCCCACCGCCGCCAGGGTCGCCGCGACGCCGTCGCGGATCCGCGCACCGATTCCGGATCCGGCCCGCGCCAAAGCGGGGGCCGAGACGTCGGCGCTGATGCGGAAATCCGCGACCTCCATGCGGTGGCCGGCCGCGAAGGCGTGGACGTTGCCGGGCTTGAGGGCGTCGAGCTCCGCGAGGCAGGCGGCCCGGTAGAGCATGCCGATCAGCCCCGGGTCGATCCCGCTCATGCCACCACCAGATGTGGCTTCCTCGCCCCCCGGACGGCGGCGAGGAACCCGCGGACCACCGCAGCCGCGATGTCGGTCTCGCATACGGTCTGGAGCCCCGACCAAGCCGGCATGGAATTGACTTCGAGGATCGAGAAGCCGCCCTCCCCGTCCTCAACCAGGTCGACGCCGGAATAATCAACCGAGACCGCGGCCGCGGCGGCTTCGGCAAGATCCGCCGCGGCGCGCGGCATGGCCCAGGGCAGCGGCCGGCCGCCCCGGTGAACGTTGGTGATCCAGCCGTCGCCCTCGCGGATCATGCCGGCGATCGCCCGGCCGTCGCAGACGAACACCCGGTAGTCGCGCCACAGCCCGTCGCGGCGCGGCACGTAGCGCTGGAGATAGTAGACCCGCGCCACCGCCTCCTCGTCGGGGAGATCCTCCGCCCGCTCGATCAGGAGGAGACCTTCGCCCTGAGATCCGAACAGCGGCTTCAGCACGAGGGGAGCGCCAGGCCGCGCCTCGGCGGCGACGAGGGCGGCGGCGGCCTCGCGTTTCGAGAAGACCCAGGTGTCGGGTGTCGGCAGCCCGGCCCGGGCGATGAGCAGCGAGGTCGCCGCCTTGTCGACGGAGCGCTCAATGGCGGTCGGCGCGTTCCAGATCGTGACGCCCGCCGCCACCAGGGCGTGCAGCACGCCGAGCCGCATCGTGGTGGCTTCGAACGTACCGCCCGCGATGGTCCGCATCAGCACCCCGTCCGGCAGGGTGTCGGGAAATCCCGGAACGCGCAGAGGCTCGCCGCGGCCGGTCACCACGGCCACGTCGGCCAGGGAGAACAGTACCGGCTCGACGCCCTGCGCCCGGAGGGCCGTCAGCAGTCGGTTTCTGTGCCAGGTGCCGTTATCGGCCGCGAGCCCGATGCGCATGGAGGTCCTGATCGTCACGCAAGTGCTGCCTTGTCGGCGCAGGCTGAGGAAAGAGGGTATGACGAGCCGTCAGGCTTCGTCTGCGATGATCACCCGTACCGATCGGCTCAGACGCTGACGGACAGGCGTCGCGCCCCCCTCTTCCGAGCGGGAGCGAGTTGGGGCCAGGCTCGAGACACTTCAGGATCGAGCACGCCGTCGCCGCACGGCCCAAGGCCGGCACCCTGAAATGCCACGCCGACCGGAAGAGGAAGCCCTTGCCTCTCCCGGATCGGCTCCGTCGGTCCGGCGCGGATCTCAAGCCGGTCTCGCAAGCTCAGGCGAAGGACGCGTCCACCAGCGTCGGCTCCAGGCGGCCACCGCGATAGGTCGCCCCGGAGCGCACCGAGGTGACGATCGCCTCGGCCGGCGAGAACAGGGCACCGTCGATCTTGTAGAAGTCGCCGTTCACCCGGCCGAAGATGTCGGCGAAGGGTGCGCCGTGGTCGCTCGACGTGGTGGAGGGCAGCTGCTCGGCGAGCTGCTGGGCGTCGGCGTCGTCGGCGTCTACGAAGAGCTGGACCCGCCCACCATAGATGATCGCGTCGTTGGTCCGGCCCATCGCCTTGATGAAGTCCGGATGCGGCGGCGACAGCGGCGCCGAGCCGATCCCGTCCACGATGGCGTGCAGATCGAAGCCGACCGTGTGGGCCTTGTGGAGGGCGACTTCGAGGACGCGGGCCACCACCTGGGTGGAGCCGGCGAGGCTCTGGGTCGGCGCGAAGATGAAGGTCAGGTCCTCGGGCTTCACCCCGGAGGCCTCGGCGACCTTGGCGACGACGCTTTCGGGTGGGCCGCCGGCCGCTTCCAGCACGAGGGCGGTCCTGGTCGCGGAATCGCGGAAGCCGAGCTCCTGGTACAGCTCCTCGACGGCCGCCACCGCGCGGCCCGGGCCCGAGCCGAGGGCGAAGAAGCCGGAATCACCGGTCTCGTCCGCGAGGCTCCAGCCCGCGTACTGGCTGCCCAGGCAGGCGAGCACCGGGTCGGCGGAATGCACAATCACCGAGTAGGGCCAGGAGGCGATCGGCCCGCTCGGCGCGATGGTGACAGTGCCCAGCCCGCCAAGGCAGATCTCGGCGATGCGCCGCCCGGCTTCGATCGAACCACGCGCCTGCGCGCCGGCATCGACCATGCGGGCGCCGCCGGCAGCCTGCGTCACGGAGAGCCGCAGCGTCGCGGCGTCGGCCACGAGCCGCTCGACCAGGGGGCCTGAGAGCGCGTTGATGCTGGGATAGGTTTGGCTGGCACTCATGACGGGGCTTCCTCGGGGTGTGTTTTCTTCGCCGCGCAGACAGCCCGTAGGTGTGCCATCCGCGTTTCCAACAGGGCGAGCACCTCCGCCCGGTCCGCGCCTTCGGCCAGCACCGTGCAGAGCGGCGCGTCGCGGCGGACCACCGTGCCGGGGCGCGGACGGTCGCGCACGCAGTCCGGCCAATGGAGGTCCGGCACAGGCGCAAGCTCACGATCGGCGTAACAGATCTGCGCGGCCGCCGCACCCGCCGGATGCGCGCCGGGATCCGGCATCGCGCTGAGGCAGGCGGCGATGTGGGACGCGAGCAGCGGCGTCCCGCGCCGGTCGAGGATGTCGAGGGTCGCGCCGGGCCTCGGATTGATCTCGGTGAGCCACCAGTCGGTCCCGTCGACCAGCAGGTCGGCGCTGGCGAGTCCGCGCAGGCCCGTCGCGGCGACGATCCGCTCGATCCCGGCGGCGACGGCCTCCACGATGTGGGCGGGAAGTGCCGGGGCTTCTCCGGCGCCGCGGGCGAGCGCCCCGGCATAGCGGAAGGGACGGATCGGCGACGGCGCGCACCATTGCTCGGTGACCGCGAGAATACGGATCGAGCGTCCGTCCGCGAGGATGTTCAGGGCGTGCGGTCGCCCCGGCACACGCGCCTGGAAATAGTGACCCGGCGGAGGGGCCGACCGGGTCGCCGGCCGGATATGGCTGCCGCCGGAGCCCCCTTCCCGCTTCAGCAGCCAGCCCGATGGATCCCGCGGCCGATCGGTCGCCACGACGGGATGCGGCACGCAGAGGCGCGCGCACAAAGCCGCGAAGGCCAGGGGATCCTTGAGGGCGGCGACGGTCCCGGCCGAGGCACCGATCAGCCGATGCCGCGCGGCCAGGCGCCCGATCAGGTCGGGCGCGTCCTCGAAGCCGCTGCCCAGGACGAGGCCGACTGGCCGCCCGGCCGTCTTGGCGAGGTCGTCGAGCGCCGCCAGGGTGGCGGCGGCGGCAGGGGCGGTGCCGAACCGGCCCGGCAGCGGCCTGTAGGCCTCCGCGACAGCCAAGGTGTCGGCATCGCCGAACAGGTCGGCAACGTAGGGGCGAAGCCCGGCCCGGCGTGCCGCCTCGGCCAGGGACCGCCCGGCTTGGGCCGCGATCAGGACCGCATCCGCCATCGCGCGCCGGTCCCGGAGCAGATCAGCCGGCGATCTCCACGGCGAGCGCGTAGGCGTCGCGGAAGTCGAGGCAGAGCGGCGTGTCGGAGGCGAGCATCCGATCGAACAGGCGCCGCTGCGTCTGGTATTTGACGTTGCCTACGGCGAGCGCACCGATGCCGACGCCCTTGCCGGATGGCAGCGGAACGTCGACCGCGTTGACGTCGATCCCCGCGATCCCGGCCGGTGGAACGGCATTGACGTCCGATGCGACCAGGAGCTTCGGCGCCGATTCCAAATCCTCCGCGGTGAGGATCGGGATACCCGCCGGGCCGGCCGAGAGGATCACGTCGGCATCCCGGATGGCGACGCGGCGATCCTCGGGCGTCGTGCCGTCGACGGCCCCGACCTCGATGCCGAAGCGCCACTTCATGGTGAAGGCAATCTTCGAGACCCGCTCCTCGCCGTCATGCCCGACCAGGACGGTAGTGGCGCCCTGAAGCGCGCCGATCACCGCGGCCACGTAGGCGACCACGCCCGCGCCACCGAAGATCACGATGCGCTTGCCCTTGAGGTCGGTGTTGAACCTCTGCCGCAGGGCACGGGAGACCTGCGCGACCATCGCGGCGCCGGTGGTGAAGGAGCCCGCCGGGTCGGCGAAGACGTGGTTCACGAAGGGCGGCACGAACGCCTTCTTGGCGCGGTCGACCATGTCGAGGGCGTCCTCGGCGTTCTTGCCGCCGATGAAGATGCCGGTCCGCGTCCCGTCGGCCGGGGCGCGCGAGAAAATCGAATCCTGGGTCAACGAGACCACGTCGGCGAGGCTGACCTCCGTGTAGGTCACCACCGTCTCGAAGCCGGCATCGACGGCCATGTTCACGTCGAACGGGCTCATGTGCCGGAGCGGCGTCAGCATGTGGAGGATCGAGCGGGCCATGGCATCCTCGTGCGGCGCGACCGATGCGCCTCCCTCGTGTCCAACCCCAGACGAGCGTCCCGGGTCAAGCCCGGGGCGGCCGGCTCACGCCGGACCGGTTACCGAAGCGCCACTGTTCCGACCGCGAGCGATGCAGAACTGCAGCGGGCCGCCGCGATCGAGGCTCGCTACGAGGGTGCGGGCATCCGATTCGGTTGGCATCAGCACGAAGCCGGTCGGCCCCCAGGAGGATTGGCCGTAGCCGGGCACGCCCTGCGCCGCGACGCTGGCGAGCACCTGCGCCACCGCGGCGCTCGCGTAGCGGCCACCCTGATGGGGCGCGAAGTGGTCGCCGATGAGATCCTGGATCCGCGTGATGCCGGCACCGAAGCCCTGCGGCTCGCCGAGGGCGACGGCCGGCAGGATCTGCATCAGCACGATCCGGCAGATCTCTGCGGCCTGGGCCTCGGGGAAGCGCGGCAGGTCGCGGAATGCCTCGACCTCCCTTGTGCCATGGACCCCCGCCATCTCGGGGTCGAGGATGAGCACGACACGCCACGCCTCCGGATAGGGCAGTCGCGCGATGACCGGCGGCGGTCCTCCGTCCGGTCCGCGGCCGCCATCGACGATCAGGCCGCCCTCCGTGAAGGCGCGCAGGCCGACGCCGGAGCGGTTGCCCCGGTCGAGGCTGCCCGCGAAGGCATCGGGCGTGAAGGGCTGGCCTTCCAGACGGGCCATCGCGGCGGCTACCGCCAGAGCGAGCTGGGTGCCTGAGCCAAAACCCGCATGGGCCGGGATCGTCCGCTCGACGTGCAGCGATACAGCCTCTCCGCCCCCCAGATGCGCTGCGGCTGCCTGGGCATAGCCGCGGACGCGTTCGGCCTCGGGCCCGGAAACGAAGAGCTGCGGCGCGCGGCGGGCGGTCAGGGCCAGGGAGGGTTCATCGACCGCGAGGCCAAGGCTGCCGAATCGACGGCCGAGGCCGCCGTGGAGATCCAGGAAGCCGAAATGGAGCCGCGCCGGCGCCTCGACCCGCACGGTGCCGTCCGCCGCCGCTTCGTTCCGCTCGCGGACTCCGTCCACAACAATCCCCCCGAATCCTCCCGACCCGTGCCGGTGCGGCGCGCTTTTCACATGCGGCCGGGTTCGGGGGCAATCGCGTCCGGTTCGATCGGTTCGCGGGCGGACCGGCGGAGCGGCACCGGAACCCCGCCGAACCGATTCCCGACCCGCTTCCCCGCCGGACCCCCTTGCCGCGGTGCCTGGATGAGGGCAAACCTAGGCCCGCGACGGCGCGCCGAGTTTGCCGCCTGCCCGGAACTCGCCGGGTGGACGCGCCATTCCGACTCGGTGGGGAGTTCTCTTCGTGAGCATCCCCGCTTCGTCTGGTCTTACGGCCGTCGCCCGCTCCGAAGCCAAGCAAGAACGTTGCGAGAGGGAGCATGGCAGCCTGGGTGAAGGGTGGCGCGACGGACGCGGGCACCGCCATCGAGGCGGCCGCATCCCTGCTCGCCAAAGCGCGCGCGCCGGTGATCGCCGGCCTCAGCGCCGACGTCGCAGCGATCCGCGCGGCTTACGATCTTGCGGGGCGCATCGGCGCCTCAATCGATACCGCCGGATCGGCCGGCACCTATGCCGAACTCGGCTCCCTCAGCCGGGTCGGCGCCCTGACCTCGACGCCGGCAGAAGCTGTCGGACGTGCCGACGTGGTGTTGGCGGTGGGCGCCGCCCCCTGGCAGGCGCCGCTTCTGAAGCGTTTGATCGACGCCAAGCCGACGCGTGGGCGCACCGCCGGGTCGGACCGCATCGTTCTCGCGGTCGGCGCCAACGCGACCGCGTCACTGTCCTGGCCGGCGGACGGCGGGCTGACGGAGGCGGTTGGCGTGCTGCGCGCCTACGCCCGCGGCCATCTTGCCGGCGATGATCTCCCGGGTCAGATCGCTGCCCGGCTCGCAGCCGGCCAGTACGCCGTGCTGCTTTACGATTCCGCTGAACTCGGCGAGGCCGGAATCGAGATGCTCCAGGGCCTCGCCATGGAGCTGAGCGAGACGACGCGTTGCTTCACGCTGGCGGTCGGCGGTACCGGGCAGGATCGGGCGGTGGTGCCGGTCTCGGCCTGGCTGACCGGTCAGGCGCCGCGCAGCGGCTTCGGACGCCGGGTCCCCGAGCACGATCCCTGGCGCTTCGATGCCGCCCGGCAGGTCGCGGCCGGCGAGGTTGACGCCGTCCTGTGGCTCGGCGCCGTCCAGGTGGCGCGGCCGAATTGGCTGACGCACGTTCCGTCGGTCGCGCTGATTGCGGATGGCGAGGCGCAGGCCGCCGAGGTGGTGATCGCGGTCGGTCAGCCCGGCCGCGACCATGGCGGGGTATTGTGGAACGAGCAGCGCGCCGCGCTGACCTATTGGCCGGCCTCCGTGCCGTCGGATCTGCCCTCCGCCGCGTCGGTGCTGGGCGCCCTCCGGGAGCGCCTCATCCGGGGTCAGGCTGCGCCGAGGAGTGAAGCCGCATGCTGAGCGTGATTCGGGGCGGGCGCGTCGTCGATCCGACCGCGTCCCGCGATTCTGTAGGCGATGTGTGGATCGAGGATGGCCGCATCATCGATCCGCCGGGCCGTGAGCCCGATGCGGTGATCGACGCCGCGGGCTGCGTGGTGATGGCCGGCGGCGTCGAGGTGCATTCGCACATCGCCGGCGGCAATGTGATCACCTCGCGGCTGCTCCTGCCCGACCTCTATGTGAGCGAGGCGGCGCCCGAGGGGCATCCCTTCGCCCATGCGGGCGGGGCTGCGGCCTGGATCGGCTCGACTTATGCCCGGATGGGCTACACCACGGCCGTCGAGCCCGCGATGCCGCCGACCCACGCGCTCGCGACGCAGCTTGAGCTGACCGATATTCCCCTGCTCGACCGCGGCGCCCTGACGGTGATGGGCAACGACGACCAGCTTCTCGAACTGCTGCGCGAGCGCCAGGGCGGCAACGCCGTGCGCGACCTCGTGGCCCTCTCGGTTGCGCAGTCGCGCGGCCTCGGGGTGAAGTGCATCAACGCGGGCGGCGCCTCGGCCTTCAAGGATGGCGCCTTGCGCCTGTCGCTCGACGACGAGATCCCCTGTTACGGGCTCTCGACCCGGCAAATCATGGGGTCGCTCCTCGACGCGGTCGAGGAAATCGGTGTCCCCCATCCGCTCCACGTCCACTGCAACAACCTGGGCCTGCCCGGGGCAGACGACAGCTTCATCGCAACGCTCGATGCGGCGGAAGGCCGGCGCATCCACTTCGCGCACGCGCAGTTCTACGCCTACGGCGCCGTCGATCCGGCCAATCCCGGCACCGGCGGCTTCCGCTCGGCCGCCGAGCGGATCGCGCAGGCGATCACCGACAACCCGAACGCGACTCTCGATATCGGGCAGGTCGTGTTCGGTCAGACAGTCACGGTGTCCCTCGACATCCTGCGCCAGTTCGCCGGGCGGAAGGGGGCCAATCCCAAGAAATGGGTGCTGAATGCGGGCGATGCCGAGGGCGGCGGTGTTGTGCCGTTCCTGTACCGGCCCCGAGGCCCGACCAGCTCGCTGCAATGGGCGATCGGCCTGGAGATCATGCTGCTCTCGACCGATCCCGAGCGGACGATCCTGACCACGGATCACCCGAACGGGGGCCCGTTCACCCAGTATCCGCGCATCATTCATCTGCTGATGGATAAATCCGAGCGCGACCGCGAGATCGCGACGCTGCCCAAGATCGTCGGCGAGCGTTCGAGCCTTCCGGGGCTGGAGCGCGAGTACACGCTTTCGGAAATCGCCCAGCTGACACGGTCCGGACCGGCGAAGCTGCTGGGGCTCTCCGACCGCGGCCATCTGCGGGCCGGCGCCCGGGCGGATGTCGCGGTCTACCGCGACGACACCGACCGGACCGCCATGTTTACCGCCGCGAAGCTCGTCCTCAAGGACGGCGTGCCGATCGTCGAGGATGGCGAGGTCGTGGAGTGGCGCTCCGGGCGGACGCTCTCGCTCACGGTCGAGTCGGACAAGGCCATGGCGAAGCGTGCCGATGCCTATCTCACCGAGCGGTTCGGCGAGGGGCTCGACAGCTTCGCCGTGCCCGACGCGGCCTTCGACGAAGGTCGGGAGAATTTCGAGGCGGTGCCATGCCGGGTCTGATCAGCGGGGCGAGCCGCGGGAAGTACGATGTCTGACCTGTCCCTCAACGGCATCCCGGTCGTCGACACCTTCGCGGAGGCGTTCGACGTGGCCGGCACGGCCATCGTCGTCACGAACGACACCGCCAAGTGGGCGATGATCGCCGCCACAACGATGACGGGCTTCGCCACTTCGGTCATCGGCTGCGGCGCCGAGGCCGGGATCGATGCCGAGCTGTCGCCGGAGGAGACTCCGGATGGGCGGCCGGGCGTGCGCATTCTGCTGTTCGGCTTCGAGCCGAACGGTCTCAAGGAGCAGCTGATCAAGCGGGTCGGCCAGTGCATCCTCACCTGCCCGGGCACCGCCTGCTACGCGGGTGTCGAGGGTCCGACCAAGATCAAGCTCGGCGGCGCGATTCGCTATTTCGGCGACGGTTTCGCGGTCGCCAAGCGCCTGCCCGACGCGTCCGGAAAGGCCCGGCGCTACTGGCGCATCCCGGTGATGGATGGCGAGTTCCTCTGTGAGGATTCGGTTCGTGCCGTGGACGGCGCGGTCGGCGGCGGCAACCTGCTGTTCCTCGGACGCACCCATGCCGAGACGCTGAAGGTCGCCGAGATCGCGGTTGAGGCAGCCAAGGCGGTGCCGGGCGCGATCCTGCCCTTCCCCGGCGGCATCGTCCGCTCAGGCTCGAAGGTGGGCGGTCGGACCAAGGGCATGATGGCCTCCACCAACGACGCCTACTGCCCGACCCTGAAGGGTCGCGCCGGCTCGGCGCTCCCGGCGGAATGCGGCGTGGTGCTGGAGATCGTGATCGACGCTCTCACCTCGCAGGGCGTGTCCGATTCGATGCGCGCCGGCCTGCATGCCGCCACCGAGATCGGCGGCCGGCACGGGCTGATTGCCGTCACGGCGGGCAATTACGGCGGCAATCTCGGCCGCCACCATTATCACCTGCGCGACCTGATCGCGCGCGATGACGCCAAGCCGGAGGGCTGAGCCGTGAGCACCCTCACCCTGCGCCAAGCCCCGCCCGAGCGGCTGGATTTCCTGAACATCAACCCCCTGGCGCTGAAGCACCTCTCGCAAGGCGAGGCCGAGCGCTTGGAGGTCGGCACCACGCGGACGGGCGTGCGCCTCGGTGACTGCTTCTCCGTGACGCTCGATGGCTCGGAAACCCTCACCATCGAGGGCGGCCATGAGCGCCTGGATCGTGTCGGCGCCGCCCTGTCGGAGGGCACGATCCGGGTGACCGGCGATGTCGGGCAGCGGCTCGGCGCCGGCATGGCGGGCGGCAGCGTGACGGTCACCGGCAATGCCGGCCCCTATGCGGGGTCGGGCGCCACCGGCGGCACAATCACCATCGAGGGCGATGCCGGGGATTATGCCGGCGGTGCGGTCTATGCCGCCAAGGTGGGCCTCGACGGAGCGACGTTGATCATCCGCGGCACGGCGGGGGCCCATCTGGGCGACCGGATGCGGCGTGGGACCATTCTGGCCGGGCGCGCCGGGGCCTTCGCGGGATCGCGCATGATCGCCGGCACGCTGGCCGCGCTGGCGGTGGGCGATCATCCCGGGCTCGGCATGCGTCGCGGCACGCTGCTCCTTGGGGCGCACGGACGCATGGCCGCGACCTTCGTGGAGACGGGGACTCACGATCTCGTGTTCCTGCGGCTTCTGACGAAGGCCCTGCGCAGCCTCAGCGCCGAGCACGCCGCCCTGCTCGACCGGCCATTGCGCCGCTATTCCGGTGACCTCGCCACCATCGCCAAAGGCGAGATCTGGGTCGCGGCCTGACGCCGCCTGGGCAGGGCGCGGCGCGCATCTTATGCTCCTCTCAAGCCGGCCCGCACGAGGCCGGCATTGCGGGAAGCGCCTATGCTGCTGCTGCTGTCGATCTGCCTCGTCGCCCAGCCCTCGACCTGCCGCGAGGACCGGATCGAGATGTCCTTCGAGAAATCCAGCCCGTTCGTATGCTTGCGCAACTCTCAGAGCGCGCTGGCGACGTGGCAGGCTTCCCATCCAGAATGGCATGTCGAGCGCTGGCGCTGCGCCGCCAAGGGCAGTGTCCCGAAGGATCTATGACGCCGGCTTGGTTCTCTGGCCGGGCGGTGACATGCTCGGCCCCGCATTGAGGGCGGGACGGGAACGATGCGCTCGCTGAAGCTCCGGTTCGCGCTGCTCCTCGGCAGCATCGCCATCGTCGTGGTGCTGGCCGCAGCCGCGGCTCTGGTGGCGATCGGCGCGGCCGAGCGGACCGTTGATCGGACGCTCGAAGCGCAGCGGCGATTGGAATTGCTCGCCGAACTGTCCGGCCGCTTGACGCAGTTCGGGCTCGCGGCCGTGGAGACGGTGGGCAACCCCGACGGCCAGCCCGAGGCGATGGCCATCGCCCGCAACAATGCCGATCGCGCTCTGACGACGGTCGATGAGGCCCTGGCGCGGAGCTTTCCGCCGAGCGACGACCCTGGGGACCGAATGCAATACGCGGCTCGGACGCGCCCGATGGCGCAGTTGCGGGCCGCCCGCGTCATCCTCGACCGGCAGGTCGCGCTGATCAGCCGTCAGTCCGATCCCGAGAAGCGCCAGGACTCGATCAAAGGTGCGCTCAACGGCTTCGGCGCCATGACGGGCCAGCCGCTCTCGTTCCTGATCGAGGCCGAAAGGCGCAGCATGGCCCTCGGATCCGAGCAGGCCCGGGCGCTGTCGGAGCGCCTGCGCATCGCGGCCGCGGCGGCGGTGGCGGCGGCCCTTGTCCTATTGGCCATTCTCTACCGCGGCGTGACCCGTCCGACCCTGGCGCGGATCGAGGAGGTCCGCCGGGCGGCGAGTGCGATCGGCCATGGCGCTCTGGACACGCGCCTTTCCGTGGAGACCCGCGACGAACTCGGGCTGCTGATGACCAACGTCAATCGCATGGCCGCGCGCCTCGCCCGGCGGGAATCGCGGGTGGTGGCCGACCGGGCGGCGCTGGAGGACACGGTGGCGGCTCGGACCGCCGACCTGCGCGCCGCCAATGCTCGGCTGGAGGCGGTCGATCAGTCGCGCCGACGGTTCTTTGCCGATGTCAGCCACGAGCTGCGCACGCCGCTCACGGTGATTCTGGGCGAGTGCGACCTCGCTTTGCGGGGCGCCTCCCGGGGCGCTGACCCGGGTGCGGTCTTTGCCACGATCAGGAAGCGCGCGCAGCGCCTCAAGCTGCGGGTCGAGGATCTGCTGCGTGTGGCCCGGTCGGAGACCGGTGAGATCGCCTTCGACAAGCGCCCGCTCGGGCTCGCCCTGGTCCTCTCGGAGGCGGTCGACAACATGGCCTCGGAGGCCGCGCGCCGACGCGTCGCGCTCAGTCTCGATCCGGGGTCCCGGGACGTGGAATGCCTCGCCGATCGGGAATGGATGCGGCAGACGGTGGAAAGCCTCGTGGACAACGCGCTGCGCCACGCCACCGGGCTCACCCGGGTGGTGGTCGGCCTGGATGTCGGCCCTGGACACCTTGGCCGGATCACCGTGACCGATGATGGGCCGGGCTTCGATGCCACCGAAGCCGAGCTGTTCGAGCGCTTTCGGCGCGGCAAAGGGGCGGGCCCGGACGAAACCGGCTTCGGCATCGGTCTCGCGCTGGCCCGCTGGATCGTCGAACAGCACGGCGGCACGATCCGGCTCGGGACCGGGTCGGACGGGCGCGGTGCTCGTGTCACCCTGGACATGCCGGCGCTCGATCCGGCATGGGAGGAGGGCACGGCCGGGGACGCGGCCGGCAACGCACAGGTGAGGGAGCCAGCCGCATGACGCGGATCCTGATCGTCGAGGATGATATCGACATCCGCGGCCTTCTGGCCCGGGGGCTGGAAGCCGAGGGATTCGAGGTCGGCACGGCGGCTTGCGTCGATGAGGCGCTCAAGGCGGCCCATGATCCCGCACCCGGTGCGGTGCTCCTCGACATCAACCTGCCGGACGGATCGGGCCACGACGTCTGCCGGTCGCTGCGCGAGGGCGGCTTCCCCGGCGCGATCCTGTTCCTGTCCGCCCGGGACGAGATCCGCGACCGGGCGGAAGGGTTGGCGCTGGGCGCGGACGACTACATCATCAAGCCGTTCGAGTTCGACGAGCTGGTCGCCCGCCTGCGTACCCACCTGATGCGGCGCGAGCAGGCGGAGGCGCCACGCTCCCGCGTCACGGCGGGCAAACTCATGCTCGATCTCGATACGCGGCAGGCGAGCTGTGGCGAGGCCACCGCCCGCCTCACCCCGCGCGAGGCCGAACTGCTCGCCATGCTGATGGCCAGCATCGGCAAGCCCGTATCCCGGGCTGATATCTTCGACCGCTTATGGGCCAGCCAGGGCGGCCTGTCGCTCAACGTGGTCGATGTCTACATCGGCTACCTGCGCTCCAAGATGGCCGATTTCGTGCGCTACGGTGGTCCGACACTGGTCACAGTGCGTGGCAAAGGGTTCATGCTCGAATTGCGCGGGCCCGATTTCCGGCAGTGAGTCCGTGTACTTAAGTCTTAGGGCGTGAGTTTCCCGTTGGTTGCCGGGTCTTTAGGAAGTCTCTCACGAAAAATTTGGGAGGATCCGGCAACTTAGTGCTTGAAGCCCGCCCCTGAATCGTCGATACCGGTTCCGCGCCTAAAAACGAGAGCGCCATCAGTGTCTTAGGGTCTTCTTAGGATCCGCATGACGCTCGGTGAGGATACCGCCAAGGAGAAACACCATGAAGTGGGCTGCCCCTGTTGTGTCCGAAATCTGCGTCGGCATGGAAGTGACGAGCTACGAGTCGGCTGAGATCGACACCTTCAACTGAGTTTCACGGGCCGGGGATCTCGGGAGCCGCACCATGCGCGTCGTGATCCTCGGTTCCGCGGCCGGCGGCGGCCTTCCACAGTGGAATTGCCGCTGCCCCATCTGCACGCTGGCGCGGTCCGAGCCGGACCGGGTACGGCCCCGGACGCAGTCGAGCATCGCGGTCTCCGCGGACGGGTCGGACTGGCTGCTGATCAACGCTTCGCCGGATATCCGGCAACAGCTTTTCGACAATTCCCAGATGCACCCGCGCGAGGGTTTGCGCCACTCGCCGATCCGCGCCGTCCTGCTGACCAACGGCGATGTCGATCACGTGGCGGGTCTGCTGACTCTGCGCGAGGGCCAGCCCTACACGCTCTACGGTACGCGCGGTATCCTCGACTCGGTGAACGCCAACCGCGTGTTCGACGTGATGGCCGAGGGCGTCGTGGCCCGTCAGGCGATCGGAATGGACGCGCCGTTCGAGCCGCTGCCCGGCCTGTCGGTCACGCTCTTTCCAGTTCCCGGCAAGGTGCCGCTGTGGCTCGAGGACGAGACCATGGAGATCGGCGCGGAGACCGAGACCACGGTCGGCGCCCTGATCGAAGCCGGCGGTCGGCGCCTCGCCTACATCCCCGGTTGTGCCCGCGTGACCGACGGGTTGCGGGCGCGCATCGCCGGCGTGGACGCGCTGCTGTTCGACGGCACCGTCCTGCACGATGATGACATGATCCGGGCGGGTGTGGGTACGAAGACCGGCTGGCGCATGGGACATGTGCCGATGCGCGGCGAGAATGGTTCGATCGATGCCCTGGCGATGACCGAGATCGGGCGGCGGGTCTTCGTCCACATCAACAACACCAACCCGGTGCTGGTCGAGGGATCCCCGGAGCGGGCGGATGTCGAAGCGGCTGGGTGGACGGTTGCGCATGACGGCCTGAGCCTGTCTCTGTAAGGTGCTGCAGTCCAAATCACCCCCCTCATCCTGAGGTGACCGCGAAGCGGGCCTCGACGGAGGGTCCCAGGGATCGCAGTGCAGGTTGGAGGCCTCCTTCGAGGCCTGCGCTGCGCCCCGGCGCCCCAGGATGAGGGCATGGAAGGGAAAGCGCGGTCGACGCGACAGAACATCTCGGCGGGAGTTGATGGTTGGGCCGGCCGGTTGTCGGCACTATATCGTCTTTGATTTCAGAAACACGCCCCGTTGCCGAGGGCGGGACGACACAGAAAACGCGACCCGAGAACGGACGCCGGACACGCCATGAACGCAGTCTTCCCGACCCCCGATGCCGCAGAGAGCCAGCGCCTCCTGAGCCCCGAGGAACTGGAGGCGGCTTTGCGCGACATCGGCGCGCGCCGATACCACATTTTGCATCCGTTCCACCGGCTGCTTCACGACGGCAAGCTGTCGAAGGATCAGGTCCGGGCCTGGGCGCTCAACCGCTACTACTATCAGGCGATGATCCCGGTGAAGGATGCGGCCGTGCTGGCGCGCATGACCGATGCGTCGCTGCGGCGGATCTGGCGCCAGCGCATCGTGGACCATGATGGCGATCACGCGGGCGATGGTGGAATCGAGCGCTGGCTCAAGCTCGCCGAGGGTGTCGGCTTCGACCGGGATTACGTGCTCTCGACCCGCGGCATTCTCTCGGCGACCAAGTTTTCCGTGGAAGCCTACGTCCACTTCGTCTCAGAAAAGACGTTGCTTGAGGCGATCGCCTCGTCGCTCACCGAGATGTTCTCGCCCACGATCATCTCCGAGCGCGTCGCCGGGATGCTGAAGAACTACGATTTCATCACCAAGGACACGCTCGCCTATTTCGACAAGCGTCTCACCCAGGCGCCCCGGGATGCCGATTTCGCGTTGGATTACGTAAAGCAGCACGCGACGACTCCAGAGCTGCAGCGCCAGGCGATGGCCGCGCTGACCTTCAAGTGCAACGTCCTCTGGACGCAGCTCGACGCCCTGTACTTCGCCTATGTCGCACCCGGGATGATCCCGCCGGATGCATGGCGACCGGGCGAAGGTCTCGTTGCGGACCCTGCGCCCGCCCAAGCGGTCGGCGGCAGCCGCAAGATGGTGGCCGAGGATCGTCCGCGCCTGCCCCGGGGCGTGCGGCTGCGCAACGACGAGACCCGCGGCAAGTACGTCCTCCTCGCACCCGAGCGGACCTTCGATCTGGACGACAACGCGGTTGCGGTGCTCAAGCTTGTGGATGGTAACCGGACTGTCGCAGCGATCGCGGACGAGTTGGGCAAGACCTACGCAGCCGACCCGCGGGCGATCGAGGCCGACATCCTGGCGATGCTCGACGGCCTCGCCGAAAAGCGGGTCCTGGAGCGATGAACGCCCTGACGCCCAACCGGCCTGAGGCACCGGCACCAGTGGGTCTGCTCGCCGAGCTGACCCATCGCTGCCCGCTGCGCTGCCCCTATTGCTCGAATCCGCTGGAGCTCGACCGCCGCTCCGGCGAGCTCGACACGGCGACGTGGCAGCGCATTCTCACTGAGGCCGCGGGTCTCGGCGTGCTCCACGTCCACCTGTCCGGCGGCGAGCCGACGGCACGCAACGACATCGTCGAGATCACCAAGACCTGCGCCGATCTCGGCCTCTATTCGAACCTGATCACCTCGGGCGTCGGCGGCGCGTTGGCGAAGCTCCAAGCACTCTACGATGTCGGCCTCGACCACGTGCAGCTCTCGGTCCAGGGCGTTGACGCGCAGAACGCCGAGAAGATCGGCGGGCTGAAGAACGCGCAGCCTCAAAAGTTTGAATTCGCCGCCAAGGTGGTGGAACTTGGCCTGCCGCTGACGCTGAATTCCGTGATCCACCGCGGCAACATCCACGAGGTGTCGGGCTTCATTGATCTTGCGGTGAAGATGGGTGCCAAGCGGCTCGAAGTGGCACACACGCAGTATTACGGCTGGGCCTACGTCAACCGTGCTGCGCTGATGCCCAACAAGGCGCAGGTGGACGAGTCGATCCGGATCGTCGAGGCGGCGCGGGAGCGGCTGAAGGGCCAGCTGGTGATCGACCTCGTGGTGCCGGATTACTACGCGAAATATCCAAAGGCCTGCGCGGGTGGCTGGGGCCGCAAGCTCATGAACGTCACGCCGCAGGGCAAGGTTCTGCCCTGTCACGCTGCCGAGACCATTCCGGGCCTGGAATTCTGGAACGTCAACGACCATTCGCTCAGCGAGATCTGGCGGGACTCCCCCGCGTTCACCGCTTATCGCGGCACCGACTGGATGAAGGAGCCTTGCCGCTCCTGCGATCGGCGTGAGAAGGATTGGGGCGGCTGCCGTTGCCAGGCGCTGGCGCTCGCCGGCGATGCTGCGGCCACCGACCCCGCCTGCTCGCTCTCGCCGCTCCACGCCAAGGTGCGGGCGCTCGCCGTCGAGGAGGCGGCCGAAAACCCGCCCGATTACGTTTATCGGACGATCGGCAGCAACGTCCGGTCGCCGTTCAAGGAGGAAGTGCACTCGTGAAAGTTCTTGCCACGACCGCCATCGCGCTGGTGCTGACCGCGTTGCCGGCTCTTGCCGAGGACGCCCCGAAGGCAACGGCCGTTACGCAGGCCAACGCCGCGGCGCCACCTTCAGCGGCCGATCTGCTGTTTGACCAGCCGCAGATGAAGAACACGGCGCCGGGATCGACCATCACGTACGATTACCTGCGCCGCTCCGGGATCGCTGGGGGGCCGTTCGGTGCGCCGTTGCAGGACACGCTGACCCTGAAGGTCGAGCCGGGCAAGAGTCCCGACGCACGGGATATCAGCGTCACGATGTTCTCGGGCCTGAATCGCGTGCCGGCAGGTCCCTTTGAAGACATGGCCGGCAACCCGGTCGTCTCGCTCTTCCTCGAGAACCACTTGCGGGGGCTGGCCAAGGTGCTGGAGGCCAATCCGCGCTACCTGAAGCTCGCCATCCGAAAGGGCTTGCGCGAGAAGGCGGTCGTGACGCCCACAAAAGTCAGTGTCGACGGCAAGGAGGTCGACGGCTGGCAGGTCGTCACGAAGCCCTTCGCGGGCGACGCGTTGGCGCAGCGCATGCGCGGCATGGACGACATGACCTATACCTTCGTCACGGCCCCGTCGGTTCCCGGCGAGATCGTCTCGATCGAGGCGTCCTCGAAGAGCAAGGACGGCGGCGAGTTGCTGGAGGAGAAGCTGAACTATGACCAGAAGGCTGGCTAAAAGCGGCGCCTTGGCCGTCCTCGCCCTGACCCTGTCGGGGCTGGCCGGCTGGGCGGCTGAGGACAACGATTACCCGACCGATGCCCGGGTCGATTACGTGTTCGGCTGCATGGCGGCCAACGGTCAGACCCGGGACAGCATGCAGAAATGCTCCTGCTCGCTCGATCAACTCGCGGCAATCCTGCCGTACGACAAATATGTCCAGGCGAGCACCGTCTTGTCCATGCGGCAGGGCATCGGCAACCGCGCCAACGAGTTCAAGTCGACCAAGATCTTCGACGACAAGGTCGCGGAACTCCGGCGCGCGCAGGCCGAGGCCGAGATCCGCTGCTACCGCGGCTGAATGGACAGGGGCCGGCGTTGCGCCGGCCCCGTGATTCGCGCAAACCGGGCCCCGAACCGCGTCTGTGAACGGGACCCGCACCGTGACCCCCTCCTCCGGCCTGTCCGATCTGCTGCCCAATCTCGGCGGGCGCACGCTGGTGATGGGCATTCTCAACGTCACGCCCGACTCGTTCTCCGACGGCGGCCTGTTCGCCGGAGCAGATGCGGCCATCGCGCAGGCCGAGCGGCTGGTGGCGGAGGGCGCCGCGATCCTCGATATCGGCGGTGAATCGACCCGGCCGGGCCACGTCCCGGTGCCGGCCGAGGAGGAGCAGGCACGCGTCCTGCCGGTGATCCGCGCGGTGGCGCCGCGGCTCACGGTTCCAATCTCCATCGACACCTATAAGGCGTCCACGGCGCGCGTCGCTCTGGAGGCTGGAGCGCACATCGTTAACGACGTCTGGGGTCTCCAGCGCGAGCCCGACATCGCCGCGGTGGCAGCCGCGCACGGGGCGCCCGTGATCATCATGCACAACCGCGAGACGATCGACGCCGAGGTCGACATCGTCGCCGACATGCTAGCCTTCTTCGAGCGCTCACTCGGCATCGCCCACCGCGCCGGGATCGACGATGCGAACATCGTGCTCGATCCGGGGGTCGGGTTCGGCAAGACCTGGGCGCAACATCTGGAAGCCCTGCGGCGGCTGCCGGAAATCCGTGCCCTCGGCTTCCCCGTACTGGTCGGCGTCTCCCGCAAATCGCTGCTTGGGCGGCTGCATGACCGGGAAACCCGTCCGGCCGACCGGCTTACCGGGTCGCTCGCGGCCCACGCCGTGGCGGCGACCCTCGGCGCCGACATCGTGCGCGTCCATGATGTGGCTGCCCATGTCGAGGCCATGCGCGTCGTCGATGCGGTGATGCGGCCGGAGGTACATTGACGATGGCCGCCGATCTCATCCGGGTGACGCGGATCGCCGTCTTCGGCCGCCACGGCTTGCTGCCCGAGGAGGCGGTGCTCGGCCAACGCTTCTACATCTCCCTCGAAGCTCGACTGGATCTCGGTGAGGCAGGGCGCTCCGACGAGGTCACCGGGACCGTGAGCTACGCGGATCTCACACAGATCGCTGTGGAGATCGCCACGGAGCGCCGCTTCAACCTAATCGAAGCCCTGGCCGAGACCATAGCGGCGACGATCCTCGACCAGCACAGGCGCGTGGACGCCATCACGGTGCGGATCGACAAGCCCAGCGCCCCGGTCCCGGCGATCCTGGAGGGCGTCAGCATCGAAATCGTCCGCCGCCGCGGAGCGCAGGCATGAAGGCCTATCTCGGGATCGGCAGCAACATCGGCGACATGGCCGCGACGCTCGACCGAGCTGTGGCGGGCCTCGCCGCGACGCCCGGCATCCGGGTCCTGGCACGCTCGACCGATTATCGCACGCCCCCCTGGGGTAAGACCGATCAGCCCTGGTTCCTCAACGGCGCGGTGGCGGTGGATACGGATCTGGATCCGCACGGCCTGCTCGATGCCTGCCTCAAGGTCGAACAGGATCTCGGGCGCGTGCGCGAGGAGCGCTGGGGGCCGCGGGTCATCGATATCGACGTGCTGGCCTATGAGGGCGCCGCCGTGGACGATGCCCGCCTCGTCCTGCCGCATCGCTATGTGCGGGAGCGAGCCTTCGTGCTGGTGCCGCTGGCCGAGATCGCGCCGGATCTCGTCATCGGCGGCGAGCGCGTGGCGGATGCATTGGCTAAGCTCGATCGGACGGGGATCGAGCAAGCGTAGCGTGCGCGAAAGTCTTGGTGTGGGGTTTCGCCAGGGTCCGACCCAACCACAACCTCACCCTCAAGTGCCGCAACGGAGCGAAGTCCGCGAAGGAGCCCTCCGGGGATCGTGCGGCTCGCTGCACCTCTCCTGCGAGGCCCGCTCATGCGGGCCTCAGGAAGAGAAGATTGGGTGGGACCGATGCGTGCCGAGCTTTCAGCGCTCGCCGGGCTGGGCCAGCTTGTTCTCTTCCTCGTCGAGGAGCGGCACGTCGTACTCGCGCAGGACCTTGTCGATATCGGCCTTGCGCTTGCGCAGCACCGTGTTGAGCGTGCGCTTCCAGTCATTCTCGCCGAGCCGGACGCCCATGGCGATCCGATAGGCCATCGGCGGCCGCTCCGGTTCCTTGAGCAACGGAACGACATTCATCGCCGTGCCCGATTGCTTGGCGAGCCAGCCCGCAGCCGGGCCCCACAGAACAGCCGCGTCGATCTCCTTGCTGGCGAGCGCCGCGACGATCTCGGCTGCCACCGTCTGGTACTTGCGCGACGGGTCGAGCTGATACGGCGCGTAGGCCTTCATGGTCGAGACCAGGCCGAGATCGCCCATCCGGTTCACCGGCGGCGTGCCGGCGATGACACCGATGCTCTTGCCCTTGAGACGCGGATCGTCGAGCCCGGTTACGCCGTCGAATTCACCGGCGCGTGTGACCAGCGTGTAAGCGGAGCGATAATAGGGATTGGTGGTCTGGACGAGGTCGCTGCCGAAGGCCTGGCCCATGATCAGATCGCAGAGGCCGGTCCCGAGCGTGTTGCGCACGAAACCCGGCCCCTGTGTCAGCCAATAATAGCGGACCTTGATCTTCAGCTCGTCGGCGATGATCGCCGCGATCTTGTTCTCGAAGCCGTCCTCCTTGCGTTCGGAGAACGGCATGTTGCCCGGGTCCCCACAGACGCGCAGCACGTCCGTGGTCACCGTATCCGGCAGATGCTGGGCGAGCGCTCCCTGCGCCGTCGTCAAGGACAGGGCACAGAGAGCGAGGATCCGGGCAAAGGGCGCCATTAGAAGCCCATGCACTCCTTCTCGGCCTTCTTCGCCGCGTCGGGCTTGTCCTCATGCTCGGAGGGACGGATACGGCCGATCGCCCCGGCGGCACGCGCCTTCAGGTAGACGTAGAGGTCGTCCGAGTAGCACATGACGTTCTTGTTGTCGCCGAAGGCCGGCATGACCTTCTGCTCGGCAGCATTCACGTCCTGCTTGCCGCCGACCAGGATACCGATGAACTCCTCATAGGAGAGGTGCTTCAGCGAGTCCTTAAGGGCCGGAGCGTAGGTCGAGCCCATGCCGTCGGGCCCGTGGCAGACGTGGCATTCGGCATGATAGCGGCGGTAACCCGAGTAGGTGTACCAGTCGAGCATCTTGCCGTCCTGGGTCACGTGGAACGTCGGGTGACCGTCGGCATCGAGATACTTGCCGTCTTCGATCTTCACCGCGGCATCCCGCTTGAGCAACGCGGGATCTTGCTCAGCCGTCTTGTCGTTCGGGTTCAAAGAATCGGCGAGCTTGGGGTCGGCAGCGGGCTTGGCATCCTCAGCATGTACGGCAACCGCGGAAACGGTCGCTAGGGCGAGGGCGGCGATAACCGGCCGCGTTACGATCTTGCTGAGGTTGAGCAACGCATCTGTCTCCCTGATCCGAGGCCTTTCGTCTTCCTGCGAGCGAGAGCCTCTTGCGAGAAAGTCTAACTACAAGAGTGCCGGCGCGGAAGCCCGCGCCGGCACCATTTCACGTCTAAACCTGCGGCCGATTAGTTCGGCAGGGCGAAGACGGTGAGCTGACCACCGAGGTTGGTGTACTGCGACAGAGCCGCGTAGCCACCCACCGCGCCGAGGCCGGCGTTCGGGTCGGTCAGGCCGGCCGCGAGGCCGATGCCGGCCCAGCCGCCGACGCCCGAGAGGACGCCCACGTACTGCTTGCCCTTGTGCTGGTAGGTCATCACGTTACCGATGATGCCCGACGGGGTCTTGAACTTGAACAGCTCCTTGCCGGTCTTGTCGTCGACCGCCTTCAGGTAGCCCTCAAGCGTTCCGTAGAACACCACGTCGCCGGCGGTGGCCAGAGCACCGGACCACACCGAGAACTGCTCGGCGTCGGACCACTTGATCTTGCCGTTGACGCCATCCCACGCGATGAAGTTGCCCATGCCGCCGTGCGAGTTCGGAGCCGGGTACATCGAGAGGGTCGCACCGACGTAGGGCTGGCCCGGGGTGTAGGTCACCCGGAACGGCTCGTAGTCCATGCAGACGTGGTTGGTGGGCACGTAGAACAGGTTGGTCTTCGGCGAGAAGGCCGCAGGCTGCTGATCCTTCGACCCGAGGGCCGCCGGGCAGATGCCCTTGGAGTTGGTGTCCTCACCGTTCTGCTCGGTCGAGTACTTCGACACGACCAGCGGACGGCCGTAGTTCTTCGAGCCCTTGTCCATATCGACCTTGGTCGCCCAATTGACGGCCGGGTCGTACTTCTCGGCGACGAGCAGGCTGCCGTCCGCGCGGTTCAGCGTGTAGCCGAAGCCGTTACGGTCGAAGTGGGTCAGGAGCGGCTGCTCCTTGCCGTCAACCTTCTGATCCGTGAGGATCATCTCGTTGATGCCGTCGTAATCCCACTCGTCGTGGGGGGTCATCTGGTAGACCCACTTGGCCACGCCCGTGTCGGGGTTACGCGCCCAGATGGTCATCGACCACTTGTTGTCGCCCGGACGCTGCTTGGGGTTCCAGGTCGAGGGGTTGCCCGAGCCGTAGTACATCAGGTCGAGCTTGGGATCGTAGGAGAACCAGCCCCAGGTGCAGCCGCCGCCGGTCTTCCACTGATCGCCTTCCCAGGTCTTCAGCGAGGAATCCTTGCCGACCGGCTTGCCGAGCGAGGTGGTCTTCTCCGGGTCGATCAGCATCTGATCGTCCGGACCCTCGGAGTAGCCGCGCCACACCTTCTTGCCGGTCTTCAGGTCGTAGGCGGTGACGTGGCACTGCACGCCGAACTCGCCGCCCGAAATGCCGACGATGACCTTGTCCTTGACCGGCAGAACCGTCGCGGTGTTGGTCTCGCCCTTCTTCGGGTCGCCGTTCACGACCGACCAGTTGACCTTGCCGGTCTTGGCGTCGAGCGACACGAGGGTGGTGTCGGCCTGGTGCAGGAGGATGGCGCCGTCGGCATAGGCCAGACCACGGTTGACCGTGTCACAGCACATGACCGGGATCACGGACGGATCCTGCTTCGGCTCGTACTTCCAGAGGATCTTCGCCTCGTGGTCGAGATCGAGGGCGTACACGATGTTCGGGAACGGCGTGTGCACGTACATGACGTTGCCGACGACGAGCGGCGAGCCCTCGTGGCCGCGCAGAACGCCGGTCGAGAAGGTCCAGGCAACCTGGAGGTTCTTCACGTTCGACGCGTTGATCTGGTCGAGCTTCGAATAGCGGGTGTTGGCGTAGTCAACCGTCTGGAGCGCCTGCTCCGCCGGGTTGGCGATGCTCTTCATGACGCTTTCGTTGGCCAGCGCCGGCGCGGCAACCGCCGCGACGCCTGCGCCGAGCGCAAGGAGATGTACCGCTCTCATGGGTTCCTCCGACAAGTCTTTGAGTGTTCTTGCGACACACTTCGAGAAGGATGTCGCGTGGACTCCGACCTGACTGTTTGCGACAGGGATGGACGCCTCGGTAGCGGGCTTATTCGACTTCAGAAGATCTTCAGATCCCTTAGCCAGGAACCGCCATCCCTGAGGCGGCCCCCTCGAAACCGAGGCTTGCCCGGACCTTAAGAGATTTTTGAGCGCCGTCAACTCGCCGTTTCACGGATGTCTACACACGGTGAAAGCTTCTTCGCAGGTAACAAAAGGCAGCTCATCGTCATCGGTCTGCACAATGAAATGCTGCGGTGCACAATCGCGCGCGCGTTGCTGATGGGCCGTCTCACGGCGACGTGAGGGGGGCGCATGCAGATCTTGCAGTCGAGGAAGCGTTGCTGACGAAACCCATGCGCCTTGTGCGGGTATAGCCATTGCCAAGCTTGGTCGTGTCCGTCCTCGAGTTATGCTCCAGAGTGCGTCGCGACATTGGCTGGCGGCCAAATGACCGACTGTTTTCGGAAATTCTGGGTGTGCGTTCAGTCGCCGCACGCTGCGTCGGACGGGATATTTTGCGCCCGTTTCCGGTAACGCGCGACAAATTGCCGAATCGTCCCGAGGCCCACTCCGGGCTGCCGCGTCTTGTGGTGTGGTTAGCGGCGAGCGTGACGGGGAATAGGTTACCCGTGCGCTGCGCTTCGCGCGGACCGTCGCGACGCTGTCAGAGAGGGCCGATGGGTCCGGTGCTCTCGAACTCGGCGACGTCGCCGATCAGATCGGTGACCGAGATATTCAGGCGCCGACCATTGGCCAAGCGGAGCTGCGCATCCGGCTCAAGCCAGATCGGCCTGAGGTTGATGTAGCTGCCATGCAGGTTCCCGTGAGCGACGACCCCATTCTCGCGTCGTTCCACGACCACGCGGTATCGAACCCGAACCGCGTCGCAGCCATCCGCCGAGACGAGACCGCGGCCGGTGAGCGTCTTGAGGACTTCGTTCGGCTCGAACATACGCGGGATGCAGGGACGGGATTAAGTGGCAGCCTCGTTGCCACTTAATCCCGCGCGAGGGGCAAGTCACGCGTCGGTTCGCATATCGTAAGTGCGCAGCGAAGCCCGTGTCACTCGGCTGTTTCGAGGTCTGTCGGCCGCGGATCGAGCGTCCGCACGATGATGCGGCCGGCCTCGACAGACAGAGCCAAGCGGCCCTGCTTCAACGCCAGGGCCTTCTCGCCGAACAAGGTCCGCCGCCAACCTTCCAGGGCGGGGACCTCGGCCGCGTCGTCATCAGCGACAGCCTCCAGATCGTCGACCGTGGCGATGATCTTCGGGGCGACCCCCTCTGCCTCGCAGACCGCCTTCAGCAGCACCTTGAGCAGTTCCACGATGGCCCCGTTGCCGCCACTCCGGCGCAGCCGCTCCGGCATGCGGATGTCGCTCGTATCCCGCGACAGGCCGCGCTCAACGGCGGCGAGGATGTCGGCGCCCGTACGCGACCGCTCGAAGCCTGCCGGGATCGTGCGAAGGCGTCCGAGAGCTTCGGCGTTTCGCGGTGCCGCCGAGGCGATGTCGATCACAGCCTCATCCTTGAGGACCCGTCCGCGCGGGACATTGCGCGTCTGCGCTTCGCCTTCGCGCCAAGCGGCAACCTCCATCAAAACGGCGATTTCCCGGGGCTTGCGCATGCGACCTGCGAGGCGACGCCACGCCTGGGACGGATCGGCCCGGTAGGTTTCGGGCGATGTGAGCACCGCCATCTCCTCGTCGAGCCACGCGCCGCGATCCGTGCGCAGCAACTCGGCGACCAGGACCTCGTAGACTTTCACGAGATGAGTCACGTCCGAGAGCGCGTAGGTGAGCTGCGCGTCCGACAGGGGCCGTCGCGACCAGTCAGTGAACCGGGACGACTTATCGATCTTGGCCTTCGCCACGTCGTTGACGAGCTGCTCATAAGAAACGGAATCGCCGTAGCCGCACACCATCGCGGCCACCTGCGTATCGAAGAAGGGATGCGGCAGGATCCCTCCCAGCAGCCAGACGATCTCCAGATCCTGGCGGGCGGAGTGAAAGACCTTCACGGTCCGCGTATCCGCCATCAGCTCGATGAACGGCTGCAGATCGATCCCTGGTGCCAGGGGGTCGACCAGGACGGCGGTCCCGTCCGGAGCCGCCATCTGGATCAGGCAGAGCTTCGGGTAATAGGTCGTCTCCCGCATGAACTCCGTGTCCACGGTCACGAAGGGTTGCGTGGCCAGACGCGTGCAGATGTCCCGGAGCGTGTCGGTCGAAGAAATCAGATTCATGGATCGGCTATACGCAACCGATGCGGTGCTGGGGAGGGAAACACGCGTAGCGCCTCACTTTTCCCGCGCTCTGTGTCACGGGAACGCTTCGGTCGCGTGCCGGGTCGCGGCTTTGCGGCGCGCCCGAGCTTGCCGCCGGATTCGGAGGGCATCCGCCCGGCGCTGCGCCTCGGCGCGCCCGAGCAGCCGATCCAGGATGCCCGTCTCGATGCGTTCACCGGTGACGCCGTCGACGAGGCGGCGGATCCGATCGACGCGGAAGCCCCGATAAAGACCACGCCGTGCATCGATACCGCCCAAAAGCGTCCGGCCAGGCCCCAGCTTGAGTTCTCGGGCCTGCAGAGACCGGTTGCTCCACGCACCCGCCGCGTCCTCGTAGACAAGGTCGAAACGACCGTCGAGCGGCAGCGTCCGCCACGCGCTCGCCGGTGGATCCGAGGGCGGGATTCCGTCCATCACCGGAGGGGAAAAAACCTTGTTGATCATAGACATCAGATGGGGATCGGTGGCTCGATCCGGTAGCCCGGACGGGTCCAGCAGCATCGTTTCCGAGCGCGTTCGGCACGATGCGCGTGCGGACCGCGCTTGACTTGGGGGGCCTCGCGTGAATGGTGCCGGCCTTCCCATAGAAGAAGCCCGTCATGCACCGTTACCGTTCCCACACCTGCGGGGCGCTCCGCCCGTCCGATGTCGGGCAGTCCGTCCGGCTCTCAGGCTGGTGCCACCGCATCCGCGACCATGGCGGCGTGCTCTTCATTGATCTGCGCGACCATTACGGGCTGACCCAGTGCGTGGTCGATTCCGACTCGCCGGCCTTCAAGGCCGCCGAGGGCGTCCGCTCGGAATGGGTGGTGCGCATCGACGGCCGCGTGCGCACCCGCCCGGCGGGCACCGAGAACGCCGAGCTGCCGACCGGCGCGGTCGAGGTCTATATTGATGACCTCGAAGTGTTGGGCCCGGCGGGCGAGTTGCCGCTGCCGGTCTTCGGCGACCTGGAGTATCCGGAAGAGACGCGCCTGCGCTACCGCTTCCTCGACCTGCGCCGGGAGAAGCTGCACGCCAACATCATGAAACGCGGCGCGATCATCGACTCGCTCCGGCGCCGGATGCGTGAGGGCGGCTTCTTCGAGTTTCAAACTCCGATCCTGACCGCATCCTCGCCCGAGGGCGCCCGCGACTACCTCGTGCCGTCGCGCGTCCATCCCGGCAAGTTCTACGCGCTGCCGCAGGCGCCGCAGCAGTTCAAGCAGCTCACGATGATCGCGGGCTTCGACCGCTACTTCCAGATCGCGCCCTGCTTCCGCGACGAGGATGCCCGCGCCGACCGCTCGCCCGGCGAGTTCTACCAGCTCGATATCGAGATGAGCTTCGTCACCCAGGAGGACGTGTTCCAGGCGGTGGAGCCGGTCCTGCGCGGCGTGTTCGAGGAATTCGCCGCGGGCAAGCGCGTTACGAAGGCGTTTCCACGGATCACCTACGCGGATTCGATGCTGAGATACGGCGTCGACAAGCCGGATCTGCGCAACCCGCTGATCATCGCCGACGTGACCGACCTGTTCGCCCGTGAGGATGTCGCCTTCAAGGCGTTCAAGGGCGTGATCGCCTCCGGCGGCGTGGTCCGGGCGATCCCGGCGACCGGGGCGGCGGCTCAGTCGCGCTCGTTCTTCGACCGGCTGAACGACTGGGCCCGCTCCGAGGGTGCGCCCGGCCTCGGCTATGTCGTGTTCGAGGAGGAGAACGGGCAGCTTACCGGCAAGGGGCCAATTGCCAAGTTTATCCCGACCGAGGTGCAGGCGCTCATCGCCGAGCGGGCCGGGGCCAAGGCCGGTGACGCGGTGTTCTTCTCCGCCGGCGTCGAGGGCAAGGCGGCCGGGCTCGCCGGCAAGGCGCGCATCCGCATCGGCGACGAGCTGGGCCTGTGCGACAAGGACCAGTACGCCTTCTGCTGGATCACCGACTTCCCGATGTACGAGTGGAGCGAGGAGGAGAAGCGGATCGACTTCTCCCACAACCCGTTCTCGATGCCCAACATCGACCGCGAGGAGTTCCTGGCCCTCGATCTCGAGGCCCTCGCCAGCGAGGACGAGAACGGGGCCAACACCAAAAAAATTCTCGGTATCAAGGCGTTCCAGTACGACATCGTCTGCAACGGGATCGAGCTGTCGTCCGGCGCGATCCGGAACCACCGTCCGGACGTGATGGAGAAGGCCTTCGCCATCGCAGGCTACGGCCGCGAGGTGCTTGAGGAGAAGTTCGGCGGCATGCTGAATGCCCTTCGCATGGGCGCTCCGCCGCACGGAGGCATCGCGCCGGGCGTCGACCGCATCGTCATGCTGCTGTGCGACGAGCCGAACATCCGCGAGGTGGTGCTGTTCCCGATGAATCAGCGCGCCGAGGATCTGATGATGGGCGCGCCCGCTGAGGCAACGCCGAAGCAACTCCGTGAGCTGCACATCCGCCTCAACCTGCCCGAGAAAAAGGCTTAAGCCCGGCCGCGCAGTGCCGCGCCTCGTCGCGATCGTCGTCGCGCATGACAGCGCGGCGGTGCTGCCCGCCTGCCTCGCCGCGCTCGCCGGACAGCACGTTCCGGCAATCGTGGTGGACAATGCCAGTCGGGACGCCTCCGTGGCGATCGCCGAGGAGGCCGGCGCGCAGGTGATCCGCAACGCCCGCAACGAGGGCTACGGCCGCGCCAACAACCGAGGCGTCCGGGCCGCAATGACGGCGGAGCACGTGCTCATCGTGAACCCGGACGTGATCCTGCGCCCGGGTGCGGTTGACGCCCTGGTGGCCGCGGCGCGGGCGTGGCCGGATGCGGGCTTGCTGGCGCCGCGTCTCGTCGAGCCCGACGGGCGCTTCTTCTTTCAGGCGCGCTCGCTGCTCGCGCCCTATCTGACCAATCCGGGCGGCCGGCTGGCGCTGCCGCAGGGCGATGCCTGCGCGCCGTTCCTCTCGGGGGCCTGCCTGATGATGCCGCGCCGCCTGTTCCTCGATCTCGGCGGCTTCGACGAGCGGATTTTCCTGTTCTATGAGGACGACGACCTGTGCCGGCGGATCGCCGAGGCCGGTCGCGCCCTAATTCATGTCCACGCCGCCGAGGCCCTGCACGGCCGCGGCCGTTCTGCGGCGCCGGAGCCGGGCCGCGTGTTCGGCACCCGCTGGCATCAGGCGTGGTCGCGGGCCTATGTCAGCCGCAAATACGGCTTGCGGGATCCGAGCCTCGCGACCCTGATGACCAACCTGCCGAAGGCGCTGCTCTCGGCCCTGGTACTGCGCCGGGCCGGCGTCGAACGGTATGGCGGTTCGGCGGCCGGCGCCCTCGCCTTTTTGCGTGGCCGGACCGCCCTCGCCCGTGAGGGCCTGTCAGAATGAGCGCGCCGACCCTCGCGGCCTCCCTCGATGCCGGACGCAACGGCTTCACCGGCCTGCGGCTGGCCCTGGCCGTCGCCGTGGTCGTGTCTCACGCCTTCAGCGTCGCGACCGGGGCGGCCGGGGAAGAGCCCCTGGCCCGGCTCACCGGTTATACGTTGGGCGAGCACGCGGTGAACGGCTTCTTCGCCGTGTCGGGCTTCCTGGTGACGATGAGCTGCGACCGGCGGGGGGTCCGCGATTACACCCTCGCCCGGACGTTGCGGATCCTGCCCGGCCTCGTGGCCGCGACCCTCGTCGTGTCGCTGGGCCTCGGTGCGGCGCTGACCCGCCTGCCCGTCTCCGAGTATGTTCGCGAGCCGGGCCTGTGGTCGTTCATCCGCGGGACGCTGACGACCTTCAAGAGCAACGCCGCCCTCCCCGGGGTGTTCGAGGCCAATCCGTACCGGGCGCCCCTCGGCACGGTCTGGACGCTGAAATACGAGGTGCTGTGCTATCTCGGCGTCCTCGCCGCCGCCCTGGGCGGTCTGCTGAGGCGGCGCTGGTCGGCTCTGGTGATCGTCGCCGGGCTCGCGCTGGCGCTCTCGATCCTGGGCGGCCTGCGCGGTTCCGATCTGCCCAAGGGCACCGAGACGGCCTTGCGGCTGCCCCTGATCTTCGCGGCGGGTGCGAGTCTCTATCTCTGGCGCGACCGCTTGCGCATCTCGGCAGCCGCCCTCGCCTGCCTCGTTTGTGGGGCCTTCGTCCTGGCACGCACGCCGGCCTATCCGGCCCTGCTGTTCCTGGCGGAGGCCTACGGCGTGGTCTGGCTCGCCCTCGGGCCTTTGGCGCGCGGGTTGTTCGATCCGTCGACGGACCTGTCATACGGGATTTACCTCTACGGCTGGCCGATCCAGCAGACCCTGCATGCCCTTTGGCCGGAGCTGCCCGGTCCCACGCTGCTGGCCCCGGCCCTCGCCGTGACGCTGCCGGTCGCCGCCCTGTCTTGGTTTTGGGTAGAGCGGCCAGCCCTGTCGCTCAAGGCGCGGGCGCTGGGGCGCCGACGTCTCGGCACGATTGAGCCGGCGGGACCGTGACGGATCCCGACAGGCTGCTCCCGCCCGTCGCAGCCTTGGCGCTGGCGGCGAGGCTTCTGGAAGCGCAGGGCTTCACGATCGTCGCGCGCAACGAGCGCGGCGACAGCCTCTACCTCGCGCGTCCGGACCAGCACGGGACCCTTCGCCTCTCAAATCATGCGCGTCGGCCGCGGCAGCGGCGGAGCCATCCCGAGGTCATCACGAGTCTAGTGGTGGCGACACCGAAACGGCCGGGCCAGCTCGTGATGATGGTCGCGGCGGCGCTGCGGGATTTTGCGGCTTGCACATCAAGGGCTGCGGCCAAGGAGCTGCCGGCGCGAATAGGAAAATCTTGACATAAAGCGCTTCCTAGGATAGGTTTCTTTTCCAGGCGGAGGTACGGCGCATGTCACGACTGACCGACGAGCGTCACGCTCAGGACGTTGCTGCCATTCGTACCGAGCTCGCTGGCCTTGCGGTCGGCGTCAAACTGATCCGGCTTGAGCGCGTTCTGAGCCGCAAGTACCGACCTGATCAGCCGCGCGCGCCAGCTGGCCAGTCCGATGGCGGCCGCTGGCTTCCGGAGGGCACCGGTGGCGAAACCCAGCCTCAAGCGCAAACGGAAGACGCTGTCCTCGAAGATGGAACGCGGGTTCTCTCGATCCGGATTCGGGCCAAACCGCATACGGACTGGGACGAGCAGCACACGGTCACCGGACCGGATGGGACACGAACGGTCTTCGAGACCTCAGGTCTCACGCAGACGATCCGTGATGGTGACAGCGACGAGATTCTCTCCCGCAGCATCCTCACTCCGGATGGAGCCGAGCCGCAGGCGTTTGTCCAACTGGCCCGGGGTCGGCCGCGCCCGTCAGACGAATTGGCGCGGCGGTTCGCAAAGACACTAGAGGCAGCGGGGTCGCTCTTCTCGGTTCTATCTGAGCGGAAAACCAGAGATGGCAAGGCTATATTTGCCGCGCCCGCGAGCGAGTATAAGCCAGGCGATGCTTATGACCCTCAGAGCATGTGGGTTGGCGCGGTCGGGCAGACTGAATTGGATCAAGTTTGCCCGCGAAATCGCGAGGTTCAGTCCATCGCCGACGCAGTTGCTGCTGACGTGAGAGCGTCCGGTAACTACTTAGACGAGCAGGATTTCGGGAATAAAGTTCACGCAAGAATTGCCAAAATCATAAATTCTATGAACGATCCGGATCTTTTGGCAGAGATATCATTCGATCCAATTACTGGACAAGAGGTTCTGTACGCAACAAAAGGTTCATGGCGACTTGATACACTGAAACATTCTAGACCATCAACTGTATGTGTCTATGATCATAAAACAGGAAGGGCATTTCTCCGCGCTCGACGCGCTGCTGATTTCGCGGATGTTGTTCAAAAACGGTATCGCGGCGCGCAAAGAATTATCGTTATCGAAATTCTGGCCGGGCAATGACGAATCAACGTCAGGTTAGTCCTATATATAGTGCTGTGACTGCGCGTGATCCGCTATTCAAGCCGTTGCGTTGCCGATATTTGTTGAAAAGCCTAGTGCATCATGTAGCATGTGGCATATTCATTGAAAGATCTTCAGACCCGGATTGCTTTCGGCCAAGGCTTGTTGCTTGCTCATTATTCTATGCGGCCTTTCTTCCTAATCTTCGGATAGGAACGTTTTACGAGCCGTTGTCAAAACCGACTACGTCAGCAAATGCTGCATGGTTGTGGTCGGAATCGGAGGCATTGACCGATGCAATTAAGGTTATCAATGAGGATGCTATCCCAAAATTGAAATTACTCAGCGAAATTGAGGGTTACTCGACACTCTTATCAGGCGGCAATCGTTGGTATAGAGAAGACATCGAAGACCGTATGATCGTCCACATCGCGAACGGCGACCTCGAGGCCGCGCGAGCGATCTGGCACGAACGACAGCTGTGGCACGCCGGCAAGTCGTTCCCGCCAGGGACGCGCGCGGATCGCTGGCGACTGCAACTCGCTGCCGTGGCCGAACCGCTCATGGCCGGCGATCGGCCGGCGCTGGCGAAGATCCTGCACGATTGGGAGGCCGCCAACGTCCGCGGAACGGAGCTGGAACCCTACTGGGAGCCCACGCCGTTCCCGCTGGAGCGGTGAGCCCGCCCGATTCTCATTCCGCGTCGGCCGCGTCGCGCAGATAGGGCTCCACCGGGCCCTTCAGCTTCACCGTCATCGGGTTACCGGCGCGGTCGAGGGTCTTGCCGGCCGAGAGGCGCACCCAGCCCTCGCTCACACAATACTCCTCTACATTGGTCTTCTCGACGCCCTTGAAGCGGATACCGACGCCGCGCTCCAGCAGGGCCGCGTCGTAATACGGGCTGTCCGGGTTGACCGAGAGGCGGTCGGGCAGCGTGGGATCGGACATGGTCGGGCTCCGGGTTCGGCGTGAGCGGCGAAGATGGGCCGCGGATTACGCAATCCCCCGCCCCGCCGCAACGGCGCCCGCGGCTGCGATCAGGGCCTTCACGTCGCCGCGCTGCAGCAGCGGCACAAGCCGCGTCACGTCGGCGTGCGGCAGGTCCCACCAAGCCGCCGTCACCAGGGCCTCGGCGGTCGCGGCGTCGAACCGGTGCCGCACCACCCGGGCCGGGTTGCCCGCCACCACCGCGTAAGGGGGCACGTCGCGAGTCACCACGGCGCGGGCCGCCACCACGGCCCCGTGACCGACCGTGACGCCCGAAAGGATCATGCAGCCCGAGCCCAGCCAAACATCGTGTCCGATCACCACGTCACCCCGGGAGGTGTGGTAATCCTCCGGCGCCTGGGCGTCCGGGAACAGGCCCCGCATCGCCGCGAAGGGGTATGTGGACACCCAGTCCAACCGGTGGTCGCCCCCGAGCAGGATCTCGACCTTGTCGGCGATGGAACAATAGCGGCCGATCGTCAGCCGCCTTCCGCTCTCGGGGAAGCGGACTTTTGGACGCCCGTACGAATAAGCGCCTATGGAGAAGCCGTAAGCCCTCGCCAGCTTGGCGAGGTGAACCCGGGTCTCGTTGTGCGGGTTGCGCCCCCTGCGCAGCCGGTGCAACAGACCCATCAAGACGCGAGCCCGCGCGATGCGCGATCGCGTCGTCCTCGGTGAAGAAGGTAAGCGGGAGCGTGGGCGATGGCCGATAACATGTCCGAGGACCTCAAGGCCGGGGCGCTCGTCTACCACCGCCTGCCCAAGCCCGGGAAGCTCGAGATCCAGGCGACAAAGCCCCTCGGCAACCAGCGTGACCTCGCGCTCGCCTACTCGCCGGGCGTGGCCGCCGCCTGCATGGCGATCCACGATGACCCGCAGCAGGCCGCCGAACTCACCATCCGCCAGAACCTCGTGGCGGTGCTCACCAACGGCACGGCCGTGCTCGGGCTCGGCGATATCGGCCCGCTGGCCTCCAAGCCGGTGATGGAGGGCAAGGCGGTCCTGTTCAAGAAATTCGCCGGCATCGACGTGTTCGACATCGAGGTCGACCAGAAGGATGTGTCGAAGCTCGTAGACGTGGTCTGCGCCCTGGAGCCGACTTTCGGCGGCATCAATCTGGAGGACATCAAGGCTCCGGAATGCTTCGAGGTCGAGGAGCAGTGCCGGGCCCGGATGAACATCCCGGTCTTCCACGACGACCAGCACGGCACTGCGATCATCGTGGCGGCTGCGGTCCTCAACGGCCTGGAACTCGCCGGCAAGAACCTGTCCGATGTCCGGATCGTCACCTCGGGCGCGGGCGCGGCGGCGCTCGCCTGCCTCAACCTCCTCGTGTCGCTCGGCGCGACGCGTGAGAACATCACGATCACCGACATCAAGGGCGTGGTCTACAAGGGCCGCCCGGAACTGATGGATCGTTGGAAGGACATCTACGCCCAGGAGACCGACAAGCGGACCCTCGCCGAGGTGATCCCGGGGGCGGACGTGTTCATCGGCCTCTCGGCCGGCGGCGTCCTGAAGCCCGAATACCTCAAGGAGATGGCCGAGAAGCCGCTGATCATGGCGCTCGCCAACCCCTATCCGGAGATCATGCCCGATCTGGCCGAGAAGGAGCGGCCGGACGCGATGATCTGCACCGGCCGTTCGGACTTCCCGAACCAAGTCAACAACGTCCTGTGCTTCCCCTACATCTTCCGCGGTGCGCTCGATGTCGGCGCCCACAAGATCAACGAGGAGATGAAGAAGGCGGCCGTCAAGGCGATCGCGGGGCTGGCGCACGAAACCACCTCGGACGTGGTCGCCCGCGCCTATGGCGGCGAGGCTCGGCCGTTCGGCCCGAAATCGCTGATCCCGAGCCCGTTCGACCCGCGGTTGATCCTGCGCATCGCCCCGGCGGTCGCCAAGGCCGCGATGGATTCGGGGGTGGCCGGCCGGCCGCTCGCGGATCTCGACGCCTATGTCGAGAGCCTCGACCGGTTCGTGCACCGGTCCGGCCTGATCATGAAGCCGCTGTTCTCCAAGGCGAAGCAAGCGCCCAAGCGCGTCATTTACGCGGAGGGCGAGGACGAGCGCGTGCTGCGCGCCGTCCAGGCGATCGTCGAGGACAAGGTTGCCTTCCCGATCCTGGTGGGCCGGCCGCGGGTGGTGGAGACCCGGTTGAAGCGCTTCGGCCTGTCGATCGAGCACGGCCGGGACTTCGAGCTGATCGATCCCGAGGATGATCCGCGCTACCGCGCCTATGTGCAGACCTACCTGGATGTCGCCGGCCGGCGCGGCATCACGCCTGACGCCGCCCGCACGCTGGTGCGCACCAACAACACCGTGATCGGCGCCATTGCGGTCCGCCGCGGGGAGGCCGATGCGCTGATCTGCGGCCTCGAAGGCCGGTTCGAGACGCGGTTGCGCATCATCCGCGACGTGATCGGGCTGGCGCCGGGCGTCGAGCAATGCGCCGCGATGAGCCTCGTGGTGACCCATACGGGCGCCTACTTCCTGGCCGACACCCACGTCCGCCCGAACCCCTCCGCGGAGGAGATCGCCGATGTGGCCCAGGCCTGCGCCAACCATGTCAGCCGCTTCGGGCTGACACCGAAGATCGCGCTGCTCAGCCATTCCGATTTCGGCCAGTCGGATTCAGCCTCGGCCATGAAGATGCGGGACGCTCTCGCGCTTCTGCAGAAGCGCGATCCCGAGCTGATGGTCGACGGCGAGATGCAGGCGGATTCGGCGCTCTCCGAGATGGTCCGCGACCGGGTGCTGCCGGGCTCGCGACTCAAGGGCTCGGCCAATGTCTTGATCTTCCCGAACCTGGATGCAGCCAACATCGCGTTCCAGTTTGCGAAGGTGATGGCGGACGCCCTGCCGGTCGGGCCCCTGCTGATCGGGCCGGCCAAGCCTGCCCATATCTTGACGCCGTCCGTGACCGCTCGGGGCATCGTCAACGTCACGGCCGCTGCAGTGGTCGAAGCGCAGGCGGACGAGGCGCCGCCGATGGCCGAGGAGCCGGGTGTCGGGATGGTTTCCGAATAAGCACAGCGCCCCGCGCCCTCCCCCTGCGCTCAGAAGGCAGGGGGAGGTTCGACGGGGTTCTCAGGCGGCGCGCACGGTCGCCAGGAAAGACTCGACCTCGGCCGCGAGGTGGTCGGATTGGCGCGCCAGATCGGATGCGGCATCGAGCACGTCGTTCGCGGCTTTCCCGGCCTCCTGCGCGGCATCGGCTACGCCGAGGACGTTGCTGGTGACCTCGCTGGTGCCGACGGCCGCTTGGCCGACGTTGCGGACGATCTCCTGGGTCGCCGCGCCCTGTTCCTCGACGGCAGCGGCAAGGCTGGTGGCGACGCCGTCGATTTCCCGAATGCGGCCGGTGAAGATTCCGATCGCCGATACGGCCTCGCCGGTGGAGTCCTGCACGCGCGCGACCTGATTGGCGATCTCCTGCGTAGCCCGGGCGGTCTGCTCAGCCAGAGCCTTCACCTCGGATGCCACGACGGCGAAGCCGCGCCCGGCCACGCCGGCGCGCGCCGCCTCGATGGTGGCGTTCAGGGCCAGCAGGTTGGTTTGGCCCGCGATGGTCGAGATCAGGCCAACCACGTCACCGATCCGCGCCACGTCACCGCTCAATGCCTGCACCAGGGTTCCGGTCTGGTCCGCCTCGGAGGCGGCCGATTTCGCGAGTTCCGCCGAGCCCTGAACCTGCCGCCCGATCTCCTGCACGGAGGTCCCCAGCTGCTCCGCAGCCGCCGCCACGGTGCTGACGTTGCTCGCCGCCTGCTCGGCCGCCGCCGCGACTGTGCCGGATTGGGAGGTGGTCCGATCGGCCAACGCCGAGAGGGCCTGGGCGGTGACCTGCAGCCGGGCCGCGGCGGTCGAGACCTGCGCGATGATGCCGCCGACCGCCTTCTCGAACCCGTCCGCCATCTGGTGCCGCCCGGCCACCCGCTGCGCCTCGACGGCCTGCCGCGCCTGGGTGGCCTCGGCCTCCAGCTCGCGCGAGCGGATCAGATTCTCCTTGAACACCTGCACGGTCTGCGCCATCGCGCCGATCTCGTTGCGGTAATCGCGTGCCGGGACCGTCACCGAGGCATCGCCGACCGCAAGCGCCCGCATCGTGGCGGTGATCGTCTGGATTGGCCGCAACACGCCGCTGGACAGCGCGACAAGGCCGAGACCCACGAGCACGATCGTGGCCAGCAACGCCGCCGCGTTGCGCATCAGCGTCCCCTGTGCCGCGGCCGCAAGGGCCTCTGCCCGCATGACCATCTCGTCGAGGGCGGCATAGCTCAGATCGACGATCGACTTTTGATTGACGTAATTGCGCTGCCGCACGACGTCCGGTGACACGCTCACCGGCTTCTGTTGGCTCAGCCCGTCGAACACCGTGCTCGCGATCGCGGCGGCTTCCCCGTCGAAATTCTCGGCCTTGGCCTTCAGGAATGCCGAGCGAACCCGCTCGGACGTGTCGGAGGCGGCCGCGACCGTATCGGCCCAGGCGAGCTGCAGAGCGGCGCGTTCCTCCGCGCCCGCGACGGTCTCGGGCAGCGTCCAGGACGTTCCCGCCATCAGCGATCCCTGCGTGCGCAGGGCGACATTCCCGCTCGCGATGCGCGTCTTCCAGGCCGCACGCTTCAGGACGAGATAGCGTTGCAGCACCGTGTCGGTATGCGGGATGGACCGATCGACCGCGTTCATGGTCGCCGTCAGGGCATCCAGCGACTCCTGGAACGCCGTCATCACCGCTGTCTCCGTCGCCGGATCACGTTGCGGCTTGGGTAGACGGAGGGCGACATCAACGTTGGATCGGAGGGCAGTCAGCGCGTTCCGCGCCGCGGACATCCGATCGAGCGTCGCAGCCACGGCAGGATCGTCCAGCCTCCGCAGCAGCATATCGGAAGCCTGGGCGTTCTCGTCGGCCTCCCGGCGGGCCCTCGCGATTACCGCAAGGATCTCCGAAGAGGCGGGCTCGGCGCTGCCCAGGGCGAGGACCGAACCCCGCTCCAGCCGCAGCGGCAGGATCGTCTTGAGCAGGCTGCGGCTTGCCTGAGCCAATGTCACGACCTTGTCGGCCTCACGAGCCTGTTCCCGCGCCAAGATCAGAGAATCGGTCACGTAGATCAACAATATGATCGTCATTGATCCAATGACCGTCATCATTATCGAGCGAATTGAAAATCGACTGAGCCAACTCATAATCCACATTCCTCGGGCGGATCGGTTCAAATCTGCTGGGAGGGCGTCTAATTATAAAAGATATGATCTGTCAAACTTCATATGAGGGCGGTGTTTTCGAGGAGACTAAATTGATTATGGAAGATAAGTTTTACTCGGACACAAATTCCGCTGGATATTGATCGTATCAACAGACATGTTGGGCTGTGTCCGCAGAGGTGCACCCGACGCACAATGGCCTGCGTGCACCTGTGTCGTATCTGCGGGGGACTAATGCGTGCAGAACAGGCTGCTGTGTTACCCCTTGGCGGCCGGGAGCCGCTGCGTGCCTCATTCAGAGGCGCAGGATCCGGCTTTTCGATTGGCTCTCGGCAGACGGGGAATTCGAAGGACGATCGAAGGACTCGTCGCGGGGCCGTGTCCTGATGATGCGTGGGCGTGCCTGAGGCCTCTGAGAGGAGGGAGAGACGGGGAACGCAGCGAGTTCCTACGCCGGGCCGGATCCACCAGCCCGTTGCCTGCTCACCGGTGATCCAACACCAACAAGGGCGCGCGGCCGGTTTCCCGCCATCGCGACAGGTTTCGCAGCGTCAACAGCGGGACTCAAATCCGGCGGCGTGCTGGCCGGGACCGGATCAGGCTGTACCGTCCCAGATCTCGATCCGCCCATCGAGGCCGACGACGCGGCCGAGGCCGCGGACGCGGTTCAGCAGGCGGTCGCCGCTGAGAGCTTCCCAGTCTCGCGGCAGCCGCAGGGTGACGCGCCCGTCCTCAACGGTGAGCGGCGCCCGGCTCAGAGCCCCGTCCATGCCGGCGGAGATCGGGAACGCGACCCGCAACAGCCCCCCAAGGAGCCGCGCCCGGTCGAACAGCCGCGGTCCGGCCACGCCGCGCAGGATTGGATTGGCCTTCTCGGGCGCAAGCCCGGTGTGCCGCAGCGACACCGCCAGGGCGAGATAGGCCCGGCCGGGGTGATCGACGCCCACGAAGGCGGCGTTCTGAATCACCGCGATGCTCTGCTCGTCGCGGTAATCGGGATGGGCCCGCCAGCCGACATCCGAGAGAAGGCATCCCGCATGGCGCAGGCGGCGCTCGTCGGCGGTCTCGTGGCCGTCGAGGGTCGCCACGAACCGGTCGGTCCAGGCGATCAACTCTTCGCCATGCTGCGGGGCCCGGGAGCGCAGGGTGTTGAACTCCGCCGCCGAGGCCAGCAGCGGGTCGATCAGCCGGGCGTCCCGGTCGAGCTGCTCGAACAGAAGCCCCTCCCGAACGCCCGAGGCCGAGATTGCCACCTCCCGTGGGCGGCCGACCCGGATGATCTCCTCCAGCACCACCGCGCCGTAGGCCAGGAGCGGACGCCGCGCTTCGGAAATTGCCTCGACATCCTGCAGCAGGGCGACGTCGATCTGCTCCACGATCTGCAGGAAGGTCAGTTCATCCGTGGGCTCGACGGTGTAGCCGTGCATCACGTGAACCGGGTAGCCGCGGGCGGCCATGTGCAGCCGCGCCAACGCCCGCCATGTGCCGCCGACGGCATAGAATGTCCGGCCGCGCAGGGTTTCGAGCTGCGGCACGGCCTTGCGCATGTGCTCGCGCACGATCTTGGCGGCCTTCTTCACCGAGCCGCCGGAGAGATCCTGGAGGGCGAGGCCGCCGAGCGGCATGGTTACGCCCTGGCCGACCACGGTGCCGCGGACATCGACGAGTTCCAGGGAGCCACCGCCCATGTCGCCCACCACGCCGTCCGGCGCGTGGAAGCCCGAGATGACGCCCATCGCGGAGAGTTCCGCCTCGCGCCGGCCAGAGAGCAGCTGAATCTCCTGGCCGCAAGCTGCCTCGGCGGCACGCAGGAAATCGGGGCCGTTCTCCGCGTCGCGGGCGGCCGCGGTGGCCAGTACGAAGACCCGGGCCACCCGCATGGTCTCGCACAGCACCCGGAACCGGGCGAGCGCGGTGAGCGCCCGGGACACCGCTTCCTCGTTCAGCCGACCCGTGGTCAGGACGTTCCGGCCGAGGCCGCACAAGACCTTCTCGTTGTAGAGCGGCGTGGGCGCCCGGGTCAGGCCGTCATAGGCGACGAGTCGGACCGAGTTGGAGCCGATATCGATGAGGGCGACCGGGGATTGCGCGGCCTGCACGGGCTGCTCCGCATGGTGCGCGAGGAAGAGATCGGCGCGAGAACTGCCCAAACGTCTAGGTCCTTGATAGAGCGTTGCGGGCTCGACGGACGCACCACCCGTGCGATCCGGGGCCGCGGCCGGTCGTGCGGCGACCGAGATCGGCTCCAGATCCAGGATGTCGTTGCCCGACCGCCGGACGGGCAGCCATGGTGGCGACGAGGAAACCACATGGCGTTGCGTCGGCGGACGGGCGCTTCCTTTGCGCAGTTCTTTGAGCGTGCGCAAGTTCCTCACGCAGAACCGCAGCGCGTCCGTCCGAAACCTGTCGAGTCTCCGGCGCATCGGACGGAGAACTAGGCGCGCTGCGCCCGGCGGCTCAGCGCACGGGGGCTCGACTTCTTCGAGGCCTTGCCGCGGCCCGAGAGAGACGGGTTCGTCATGAAATATTTGTGCGCGTTGAACGGTTCCTCGCCATCGGCCGGTTGGATCCGCTCGCAGCCGCCGGAGGCGAGCAGCCGCCAGCTCTGGCGGTTGTCGAGGAGGTTCGCCAGCATGATCTGGTCGAGCACTTGCTGATGCACCGTCGGATTGGTGATCGGCAGCAGCGCCTCGACGCGCCGGTCCAGGTTCCGGCTCATCAGATCGGCTGACGAAATGTAAACCGTGGCCTTGGGATGGGGCAGCCCCACGCCGTTGCCGAAGGCGTAGATGCGCCCGTGCTCCAGGAAGCGCCCGACGATCGACTTGACCCGGATCGTCTCCGACAGGCCCGGGATGCCGGGCCGCAGGCAGCAGATGCCGCGCACCACGCAATCGATCTGCACCCCCGCCTCCGAGGCGTCGTAGAGCGCATCGATGATCTGGGCGTCGACCAGGGAATTGCACTTGATCCAGATCGCCGCCGGGCGGCCGGCCTTCGCGTGGGCGACCTCGGCCTCGATGTGCTCAAGAAGCTTGTTCTTCGCCGTCAGCGGCGAGACCGCCATCCGTTCCAGCTCGGCGGGCTCGGCGTAGCCGGTGATGAAATTGAAGATCCGCGACACGTCCCGGGCAATCGCCGGGTCGGCCGTGAAGAACGACAGGTCCGTATAGATGCGCGCCGTGATCGGATGATAGTTGCCGGTGCCGACATGGCAGTAGGTGACCAGTTTGTCGCCCTCGCGCCGGACCACAAGCGACAGCTTGGCGTGAGTCTTCAGCTCGACGAAGCCAAACACCACCTGCGCGCCCGCCTTCTCCAGGTTGCGAGCCCAGCGGATATTCGCCTCCTCGTCGAAGCGAGCCTTCAGCTCCACGAGCGCCGTGACCGACTTGCCGAGCTCGGCGGCCTCGGCCAGCGCCGCCACGATCGGGGAGTTCGACGAGGTGCGGTAGAGCGTCTGCTTGATCGCCACCACGTTCGGGTCGCGGGCCGCCTGGGCCAGGAACTGCACCACCGAGTCGAAGGACTCGTAGGGATGGTGGACGATGAAGTCCTTCTGTCGGATCGCCGCGAACACATCGCCGCCGCTCTCGCGGATCCGCTCCGGAAAGCGCGGATTGTAAGGCTTGAACTTCAGGTCCGGCCGGTCGATCCCGACCACCTGGGAGAGCTCGTTAAGGGCCAGCATGCCCTCCACCAGGAAGATCGCGTCCGGGGCGATCTCCAACTCGTCGGCCACGAAACCGCGCAGGTCCTCCGTCATCCCGGCTTCGACTTCAAGGCGGATCACGACGCCCCGACGGCGCTGTTTGAGCGCGGTCTCGAAGTGGAGGACGAGATCCTCGGCCTCCTCCTCGATCTCGAGATCCGAATCGCGCACGACCCGAAAGGCGCCGCTGCTCTTTACGAGGTAGCCCGGGAACAGGCGGCCGGTGAACATCCCGATCACCTGCTCGATCGGGATAAACCGCGCCGCGGTCTCGCTGTCGCTCACCGGCAGGCGCACGAAGCGGTCGATAACGCCGGGCAGGCGAATCAGGGCGCGCAGGGTCCGGCCGTCCTTCGGCCGCACGAGCGTCAGCGCGATCGTGGTGCCGAGGTTCGGGATGAACGGGAACGGGTGAGCCGGATCGATCGCGAGCGGCGTCAGAACCGGGAAGATGTGGGTGAGGAAGTACTCTTCGAGCCAGGTCGCCTGCTCCGCGGTGAGGGCGGCGGGCTCGACAATGTCGATGTCGGAGGCATGCAATTCCTCGCGCAGCTCGCGCCAGCGCGCCTGCTGGTCGGCAGCCAGTCGCGAGACTTCGGCGCCGATCCGCACCAGCTGCTCGGAGGGCGACAACCCATCCTGGGACGGGACCGTGAGGCCCGCGCGCACCTGATCGATCAGGCCCGCGACGCGGACCATGAAGAACTCGTCGAGATTGTTCGCGGAGATCGACAAGAAGCGCAGGCGTTCGAGGAGCGGGTGGTTGGGGTTCGATGCCTCCTCCAGAACGCGCCGGTTGAACTGCAGCCAGGACAGTTCACGATTCACGAATCGCTCCGGCGTGTGCCGCAGGGCACGACCGGCTTCCAGCACCGTCTCCCGCGCCGTGTCGACCGTCGGCTCAGCGGGAGGCCCAGGTTCCGCGACGACCGGCCACTCGTCGTTGGTGTCCGGACCAGGAGCGGAGGCCGATGGTGGGGCCGCGGTTTCGGCGCGGGTGGCCGGCACCGCCCGGTCGCCCCCGGACGCCGCCGGGGCGGTCGCGCTCTGCGCGGTGGCCGCCGACGTCCGCCGGACGGCCGGGGCACGCCGTGGGGTCGGATTGGCCGCGGGACGCCGACGGGGCTCCGCGGCCTCGTCGGCAGCTTCGCGTTCCACGGGCTTCTGCGTCGAATCCATTCCGAGTCCTGTTCCTCTTTGCTGCGGCGTGCCGTCGCGCGCGTTCTACCGTGTACACCGCCGGCCATCACGACGATTTCGTGACAAGCCGGGCTTTCCTCAGCCGTCGGGATCGGCCTCGTCATCGAGGCCCAGGCGTCGCAGGACGGCCAGAGCGAGGGGCCGGCTGATCCGGCGCTGCCGGCCGAGCGCGTCGCGGTCGAGTTCGGCGACGACGTCGCGGGCGCGCCCGAGGGAGCGGTCGATCCGCAGCGCCAGGGATTCGATGACCCCCAGATCGACTACGAGTTGGCGATCCACGAATAGTTTCACCAGCACGGCACGCAGCAAAGCATCGTCGGGCTCGGCGATGGCGATCTGCGGGGCGAGGCGCAGGCGCGAACGCAGATCGGGTGTCGTCAGCCCGAGGGCATCGATCCCCAGGGCGCTCGTCAGCAGGAGCGGGCAGCCCCGCTCGCGCGCTCGATTCAGAAGATGGAACAGGGCCGCCTCGTCCCGATTCTGTGGGCGGTCGATATCCTCGATCACGAGCGCCCCGTTCGACACGAGGTGCTGCGCCGCCTCGGCGGTGACCTCGGCGGCCGGCACGGTCCAGGCATGGGCGCGCTCCGCCCAGATCGCTGCCAGGTGGCTCTTGCCGCTGCCGGAGGGGCCGGTGAGCACCAGCACGCTGTCGGGCCAGTCAGGCCATGCCTCGATCAGCGCATAGGCGGCCTCGTTGGCCGGCCCCACGAGGAAGTCCTCGCGCCCGTAGCGGGGATCGAGCGGCAGGTCGAAGGCGAGTTGCCGGGGTGGTGAATTCTCAGGCATGCCCACCCAGGATCATCCGGCATCGGTGCAGGTCAAGGGCTGTGCCGGCGCTGCGAGACATGTGGGTTCCGCGCCGACTCGCGCAATGCGCGGTTAGCCGTTAGAGCGAACCCATCAATCACCGAGGTGGCGCGGGCATGACGGCCAGGGACGGCAAGGAGCCGACGACGGGGCTGACCTACGCGGCGGCGGGTGTCGACATCGACGCCGGCAACGCCATGGTCGAGACGATCAAGCCGCTGGTGCGCTCGACCCGGCGTCCCGGGGCCGACGCCGAGATCGGCGGGTTCGGCGGCCTGTTCGACCTGAGGGCCGCCGGGTTCCGCGACCCGATCCTCGTGGCCGCGAACGACGGCGTCGGCACCAAGGTCAAGATCGCGATCGAGACCGGGCGCCACGCCACAATCGGCATCGACCTCGTGGCGATGTGCGTCAACGACATCATCGTCCAGGGCGCCGAGCCGCTGTTCTTCCTCGACTACTACGCCACCGGCAAGCTGGTGCCGGGTGTCGGCGCCGACATCGTGCGCGGCATCGCTGACGGCTGCCGCCAAGCCGGCTGCGCGCTGATCGGCGGCGAGACCGCCGAGATGCCCGGCCTCTACGACGGCTTGGATTACGACCTTGCCGGATTCGCGGTGGGCGCCGCCGAGCGGGGCAGTCTGCTGCCGCGCCCTGGCATTCGGCCGGGCGATGTGGTGCTCGGCCTCCCCTCCTCGGGGGTGCATTCCAACGGCTTCTCGCTGGTCCGCCGGATTGTGGCCAAGACCGGCCTGGGCTGGGACGCGCCCGCGCCCTTCGCGCCCGAGCAGAGCCTGGGTGAGGCGCTGCTGACGCCGACACGGATCTACGTGAAGCCCCTGCTCGCGGCGCTCGGCGCCACGGACGGCATCCGAGCGCTCGCCCACATCACCGGCGGCGGCTTCCCCGACAATCTGCCCCGGGTGCTGCCGGACGATCTCGGCATCGCCATCGACCTCGACGCCGTGACCGCGCCGCCGGTCTTCGGATGGCTCGCCCGGGAGGGTGGCGTCGCGGAACCGGAGATGTTGCGCACCTTCAATTGCGGGATCGGCATGGTGGTGATCGCCGCCGCCGAGGCGGTGGACGACGTCGACGAGGCCCTGACCCGGGCCGGCGAGACGCCGGTGCGCCTCGGCCGCATCACGCCGCGGGGACCGGAGCCCGTGACCTTCAGCGGGCGTCTCGCGCTCTGATGGCGGCGGGACGGAAGATGCGGGTCGCGATCCTGATCTCGGGGCGCGGCTCGAACATGGTGGCGCTTCTTGAGGCGGCCCGGGATCCGGCCTACCCGGCCGAGATCGCGCTCGTCCTGTCGAACCGTCCCGATGCGGCAGGCCTCGCCCGGGCCGCGGAGGCCGGCATCCCGACGCAGATCATCGATCACACGGCCTATCCGGACCGTGCCAGCTTTGACGCTGCGCTCGACGCCGAGCTCCGGGCCGCATCCGTAGAGCTGGTGTGCCTCGCTGGCTTCATGCGGATCCTGACGCCGGGTTTTGTAGCCGGCTGGGCCGGGCGGATGCTCAACATCCATCCCTCGCTCCTGCCCCTGTTCAAGGGCACGCACACGCACCGGCAGGCGCTCGATGCGGGCGTCCGCTTGCACGGCTGCACCGTCCACTTCGTCGTGCCGGAACTCGATGCCGGTCCCATCGTAGCCCAGGCTGCGATCCCGGTCCGGCAGGGCGACGATCCCGATAGCCTTGCGGATCGCGTGATCGTGCAGGAGCGGCGGCTCTACCCAGCCGTGCTCGCCCTGGTGGCAGGTGCGCGGGCGCGCCTGGAGGGGGATCGCGTGGTCATCGCCGAGCCGGCACCAGAGGGCGTGCTGTTCAGCCTGTAGAAGATGGGGGCATGGGCGGCGCGCCGTCTTTGCGAGCGGAGCGAAGCAATCCAGCCGCGCCACGCTCGTCGATGTCCCGCTGCCCCGCGTTGCTTCGCTCCGCTCGCTAAGACGAGACGGTGCGCGGACCCGGAAGCCTCTGAGACTTCAGACCGGCCGCTGCAGCTTGCAGCTGTCGAGCGCCGAGAGCGCCTTCGCGCGGGCGGACTCGTTGAAATAGCCGGTGGCCCGGTAGGCCTCGATCTCGGACCCGTCGAGGCTGCGCAGGGTCTGGCGGGCGTAGCAGCCGCAGGGCCGCTCTAGGGAAGCCTCGGTGGCGCTGGTCAGGCGGGCCTGGACGATGGTGCAGGCGTGGCGCACGCGGCCTTCGAGGTTCGCCTTGGTGGCGGTCCGGAGCGCCGGATCCGGCTCGTATTGCTGGAACGGGGCCGAGGATCCGCCCGCGAGGGCGGCGGTGGCGCCGAGCGCGACGAGGCCGGTCGCGATCAGCAGGGGCAGGCGGCGCATCGTCATGGTCGTGTCGGTCCAGGGGCTGAGGTTGGCTAAGCTCAGCCGTTGGACGCTCCCGGGTCCCGTCCCGTCAATGGCGGGCCGGACACACCCGGCGTCATTCCCCGCGCCTGCGAGCGCGGCCGCGAACGATGGCGGCCCGGTGTGCCCGGCCCGCCACCGCCTGCGGGGATCAGCCGACGATGTCGGAGTCCTGGAAGAACTGCGCGATCTCGATCTTGGCGTTCTCGGCGCTGTCGGAGCCGTGGACGGTGTTCTCGCCGACCGACTCCGCGAACTTCTTGCGGATCGTGCCATCGGCGGCCTGGGCCGGGTTCGTAGCACCCATGACCTCACGGTACTTGGCCACCGCGTTCTCGCCTTCCAGAACCTGGACCACGACCGGGCCGGAAGTCATGAAGGTGACGAGCTCGCCGAAGAACGGGCGCTCCTTGTGGACCTCGTAGAACTTCTCGGCCTGCGCTTGGCTCATGCGGATGCGGCGCTGGCCGACGATGCGCAGGCCTGCCTCCTCGATCACCGCGTTGACGGCACTGGTAAGGTTCCGCCGGGTGGCATCGGGCTTCAGGATCGAGAAGGTGCGCTCGGTGGCCATGGTGAGTCCGGTCTATCTGTGGAAAAGGCTTGCGGCGCGCCGGAATCCCGGCCGCGCCTGAAAAGCGAGATTTTCGCTTCGGCGCCGGGCTTATAGCCGCCGCTCTACGGGGTCTCAAGCGCCACGCCGCGATCCCGCACCGCAAGCGTGGCCGTGGCTCTGCCGCAACACCGCCGAAAAATCGCCCGATTGCGGCGGCTCTGTCTGGTCCATCGACGTCGTCCACCCCTCGGGCATCCGCGATGCCCCTATCCCGGAGACGAACCATGCGCCTCGCTCTCAGCGCCGCCCTGCTTCTCGCCGGCGTTTCGGCCGCCGCCGCCGACACCGCCAAGGATCCGTCCGGCACCTGGCTCACCGGCGATGGCCGCGCCAAGATCCGGATCGACCGGTGCGGCCCGGGTCAGAAACTCGTCTGCGGCAAGGTCGTTTGGCTGAAGGCGCCGACCACCGAGACCGGCACGCCGCGCACGGACCCCAAGAACCCCGATCCGAAGAAGCGCAGCCGCCCCGTCATGGGCCTTCAGCTGATCGAGGGCCTGAAGCCCGACGAAGACAAGTTCACCGGCGAGATCTACAACGTCGAGGAAGGCAAGATTTATACGGTCAGCCTCGAGCGCGAGAGCGAGGCGGAACTGAGCGTCTCCGGCTGCATGCTCCGGGTGCTGTGCGGCTCGCAGACCTGGACGCGGGTTCCGGACGTGAACCAGCAGGCCGCCAACAAGAACTGACCGATCAGATCGCCGCCAATCCGCGCTGCACCGCCGGCCGAGCCAGTACCGTCTCCAGCCAGCGGGCCACATTCGGCAGGGTGTTGATCTCGACACCCTGCTTGAAGTTGAGCTTCGCCCAGGTGACGGTCGCGATGTCGGCAATGGAATACGCGTCCGCGAGGTAGGTTCGGCCTTCGAGGCGGCGCTCCAGCACGCCGTAGAGTCGCTTGGCCTCGGCGGTGAAGCGCTCGATCGCGTACGGGACCTTCTCGGGCGCGTAGATCTTGAAATGGTGGGTCTGCCCGAGCATCGGCCCGAAGCCCGCCACCTGCCAGAACAGCCATTGATCCACGAGGACGCGGGCCCGCTCGTCATCCGGATAGAATTGCCCAGTCTTCCGGCCGAGATATTGCAGGATCGCGCCGGACTCGAACACGGATATCGGTTGCCCGCCCGGCCCATCGGGATCGACGATGGCGGGGATCTTGTTGTTCGGTGAGATCGCCAGGAAATCCGGGGCGAACTGCTCGTTCTTGGCGATATCCACCGGAACGATCCTGTAGGGGAGCCCGCACTCCTCCAGCATGATCGGGATCTTCCAGCCGTTTGGCGTGCTCCACGTATGGACGTCGATCGGACGCCCCGACACCGCTGCCATGCTCTGCCTGCTCCTCGACCGAACTCTCGGCGGCGCAGTGCCCCTCCGCCGAGTTCGGACATCGCTCGCAGTGAAGACGATTTCCCGGCCGCGCTCAAGGGCGACGCCGATTCACCGGGCTGGAATCCGGGATCGGCCACCACGCCTGTTGGCAGATCGCGCGGCGCCCTTGCCCGGCGCGCCGACCGCCTGCGAAAATACCCGGCGGGGCGCCGACGCGCCGCGGGGGGATTTGAGCGATGATCGATCGGTTCGTCAGGATCGCGGCGCTGGCCGTGCCGCTGCTTTACGTGCAGCCCGTCCTCGCCAAGGAGGCACCCGCGAAGGCCCCCGCCACCGAGGCGCCGTCCGCAGCGCCGAGCGCCCCGGCCGCGAAGGAGCCGAGCGCGGGCCAGACAGCCGCGCGCAGCCGCCAGAAGACGTGCGGGGCCGAGTGGCGCGCGCTCACCGACGCACAGAAGGCCGCTCAGGGTCCGAAATGGCCCCAGTACTGGAGCAAGTGCAACAAGCGCCTCAAGGGCGGCGACAAGGCCTGAGCCAGCCGCGAACTGTGGCGCGTCTCATCCGTTCCTAACGCCGGGATCGGCGATCACCGGGGGCGCTGGGCGATGAATCGAACCTCTCAGGGTGCGAGGGCTGCGCGCCGCCGGCTTCGGTATGGCTGACGGTGCGGTCACCGCTGACACTGGCGCGGCTCAGGGTTCAGCCCTTGATCGGCTGATCGGATTTCTCGATGCCTGGGTGCCCAAGCCGTCGGCCTGGGCCTTCGCCCTGCGCATCTGGCTCGCGATGATGCTGGCGCTCGGGGCAGCCTTCTGGCTGCAGCTCGACAGCGCCTCCTCGGCCGCGACCTGCGTGGCGATCCTCGCGCAGCCGAAGCGCGGTCAGGCCATCTCCAAGGCGATCTACCGCCTGCTCGGCACTCTGATCGGCGCCGTGGTGTCGATCGTGGTCGTGGCCCTGTTCGGGCAGGACCGGGTCCTGCTGTTCGTATCGTTCTCGGTCTGGCTCGGCCTGTGCGTCTTCGTCGCGCAGTACCTTCAGGACACCCGCGCCTACGGTGCCATGCTCTCGGGCTACACGGTCGCGATCATCGCGCTGGGGCAGATCGACGATCCGCAGGGCGCCTTCGACGCGGCGGTCTCGCGCGTCGCCGTCATCGTCCTCGGGATCGTGGCGATCACATTCATCAACGACGCCCTCGCCTCTCCCAGCACGTGGCGCGCGCTGCTGCCGCAGTTGCGCAAAGCTTGGGACGGGACGCGCGCCTACGCCTGCGAGACCCTGGCCGAGGGCGATCTCGGTGCGACCCGCACCGCCGCGTTGATCCGGACCATCGCGCCGATGCGGGCCGATGCCAGCGCCATCGCGGGGGAGCTTGACGATGGCCCGTTCCGGGCAGCAGGCGCGCGCAGCTGTATCGCGGCCCTCTACGTCATGGCGGCGTCGATCCGCACGGTGGGGGCCGCCGCAGCTCATCTGCGGGATCCCAGCCCCGCGGTCGCCGAGGCAATCGCAATCTGCCGCCGGGTGGCCGACGCGCCCGATCCGGACGCCCTCGACCGCGATGACGAGCGCCTGCGCGACCTCGTCGATGCGGCGATCCGGGACGGCCACCGGCCGCTGGATGAGGTGGTGGTGCTCCAGCGCGCCCTCGATTTCGTCTGCGCCGCAACCTTCGCACAGGACGGGATCAAAGCGGTCGCCGACGGCCATGCGCCGCTGCGCGACGCGAGCCTGCCGACCCACCGGGATTTCCCCGTCGCCCTGCGCGGCGCCCTGCGGGTCGCCCTGGGCTTCGCCGTGACGGCCGCGATCTTCGTGGCTCTCGGGCTGCCCCAGGCCTCGTTCGCCCTGGTGCAGGTGGCGTCGACTGCAGCGCTATCCTCCACGACGCCGGATCCCAAAAAATTCGCCTCCGGCGTCGTCATCGGCATGTGCCTCGCCGCGAGCTTCGCGTGCATCGCCCGATACGGCTTCCTGACCGGGGTTCAGGGCTTCCCGATCCTCGCTTTGGTGATGGCGCCGGTTGTCTTCCTCGGCTGCTTCCTGTCGCTGAACCCGAGGACCTTCGGCATCGGCTTCATCCTGATCGTGTTCTTCCCGGTGCTGCTCGGCCCGTCCAATCCGCAGACCTACGATGCCCAGACGTTCCTGCTGAACGCGTTCCTCGTCGTGGTGTCCGCCATCATCCTGTCGATCGTCGTCCGCCTCCTGATCCCGGTGACGCCGGCGCAGCAGAGGGTCTTTGCCCTGGATTCCGCACGCCGGGCCCTCGCGGATGCGCTCGTCGGCGAGGGGGGCGACGCGACCACGCGTACCAGCCTGAATGCCGACCGGCTGTTCCAGTTCGCCAATTTCAGCTCCGGAAGCAGCGCGGTGCGGCGCGCCAGCCTGTCGCATGCCTTCGCGCTCGCGCGGCTGGAGGCGGCCGCAGCTCGGGCCCATGCCGAGCTGCGCCGGCTCTGGACCGTCGCGGCCCTGCGTACCCCAATCCGGCGGGCCCAGAGCGGGTTGGCGGCGGCCGACGACCGCGCCCTCGAAATAGCCGCCCGGGACCTCATCCGCGCCGCATCCGGGCGGGATCGCAGCGTGCGCCTGACCACGGCGCGGGCCGCCAGCGACCTCGTCACGGCATCGCGAACCGTCGCCCGACACCGGAAGTTCTTCCGTCGTCTCGTCGACGCTTCAACTTAGCTGCAACACACGGTAGGTCCTTACAAGGCGCGCATGTACGAAGACATTCACATTGGTGGAGTTCTGATCTCTTCGTTCGTGGCCTACGCCCTGGGCGCCTTCGTCATTCTTCTGATGCTGCGGTGGGTGTTCGCCCGCATCCGCTTCAGCCGCTACGTCGCCAACGCCCCCCTCGCAGAGGCCGGGATCTATGTCTGTGTTCTCGCCCTTCTCATCGCGTTGATCTAGATGCCCGAGACGACTGCCGACGAGGACGATCCCAAGACCGCGCATCGCGCAGGGACGAATGATCACGACGATCTTCGGCCGATCGTTCCGCGACGCGGCCGAGGCGCCAAGCTCTTCCGCTTGGCCGCGACCGCCGTGATCCTGCTGCTCGCTTTCGTGGCGGCCGCCTATGTCTGGGACTTCTACGTCGCCGCGCCCTGGACGCGGGACGGCACGGTGCGGGTACAGGTCGCCAACATCGCCCCGCAGGTCGCTGGCCAGATCGTGGAGGTGCGCGTTCACGACAACCAGAATGTGCAGAAGGGCGACGTGCTCTACGTCATCGACCCGGTCGATTTCGAGGTCTCGGTCACCTCGGCGGATGCCGAAGTGAAGAACCGGGACGCCGACCTGCAGGTGAAGAATGCCCAATCGGCCCGGCGGCAGGCGCTCACTACGGTCTCGACCTCGGTCGAGGAGAAGCAGCAATTCGCCGGTCAGGCCAAGATCGCCGCGGCGGCGCTCGAAAGCGCGCAGGCGCAGCTGCGCCAAGCCAAGATCAACCTCGAACGCACGCAGGTGAAATCGACCGTCAACGGCCGCGTCACCAACCTGCTGATGCGGGTCGGTGACTATGCCCGGACCGGGACCTCGAACATCAGCGTGGTCGATACCGATTCGTACTGGATCGACGGCTATTTCGAGGAGACGAAGATGCCCAACATCCATGTCGGCGATCGGGCCGACGTGAAGCTGATGGGCTTCGACCCACGTCTCACCGGAACGGTGGCCAGCATCACCCTCGGCATCTCGACGGCGAACGCCGCGTCCAGCACGCAGGGCCTGCCGGACGTCAACCCGGTCTACACCTGGGTGCGTCTGGCGCAGCGTGTCCCGGTCCGGATCCGCATCGATCACGTTCCGCCGGAGATCCCGCTGATCGCCGGCATGACGGCAACCGTGGTGGTCAACGGTGGTCGTGCGCCGGCGCCGTCATGGTTCATGGACCTCCGCCAGCGCGTCTCCACCCTGACTCAGGCGACTACCGTCGAGGCCGACCGACGCTGAGGATAGGCCGGCTGCACCTTCCGGCCGGACCGTGGCATCACCCGCCGGCCCAAGGGGGACAGCCGCTTTTGCGTGAGGGACAACATGGATGCCGACAATTCGTTGGGGCACCAGTGAAGATTCCGCAGTGCCACAAGATCGATCCAAGTGCCTGTAGGGTCTCGCCTTGCCTCGTGGCAAAGAGCCGGCGGCCAGGAAAAAGCATTTCACCGGCGAAATTGCGATTGACCGAGGCGCATGGCGGGCGCAGTCTCCCCCTGTGCTTCGCGAATGCAGGCACGGATCGGCCGGAAACTTGAGGAGATCAGGTTTCGCAACGGATACGATTGGCTGAAGTTGGAGGAGACAGGGATGACTCCACCGCAGCGAAACGCCGCCTAGACGGTTCCGGGACCGGTTCGGCCCGAAACTCAGCGGCACCCGACGAACAGCCGGACGGACGCGGCTCCAGGGGCGCAGAAGCGGCCAGCATGGCACGCCTTCGAATGCGCGAAAGGCCCCAACTCGAGCCGTTCCGCCGCGGTTTCTTCTCCGGGAATCTGACGACCCTCACCTGCCCGGCAGCGCCGCGGCAGGATTCCGTCGTGGCGCACGCGATGAAGGAGGCTCGGTCGACCCACCTTCCCAGAAGCGCCGATCATCCAATCCGCGCCCTGATCCTGAGATGCCGGCGTCAGCGGGCCTCCTTCGAGGCCTCCGCTGCGCTCCGGCACCTCAGGATGAGGTCACGGGTTGAAAAGCCGTCCGCGATGAGCCGTTCACTCGATCCCGAGTTTGGCCTTCAGCAACGCGTTGACCGCCGCAGGATTCGCCTTGCCGCCGGTGGCCTTCATGGTCTGGCCGACGAACCAGCCGAGCAGGGTCGGCTTCTCCTTGGCCTGAGTGACCTTGTCGGGGTTGGCGGCGATGATCTGATCGATGGCCGCCTCGATGGCACCGGTATCGGTGACCTGCTTCATGCCGCGGCTCTCGACCAGGACGCGCGGATCGCCGCCTTCGGTCCAGACGATCTCGAACAGGTCCTTGGCGATCTTGCCCGAGATCACGCCCTCGCCGATCAGGTCGATGATCGCCCCGAGCTGGCTGGCCGAGACCGGACTCGCCTCGATCGACAGGCCTTCCTTGTTCAGGCGGCCGAACAGCTCGTTAATCACCCAATTGGCCGCTGCCTTGCCGTCCCGGCCCTTAGCGACCGCCTCGTAATAGTCCGCGGAGGCGCGCTCGGCGACCAGCACGCCGGCATCGTACGGCGAGAGGCCGTAATCGGCCACGAACCGGGCCTTCTTGGCGTCCGGCAGCTCCGGCAGCCCCTCGGCCAAGGCATCGACATAGGCCTGATCGAATTCGAGCGGCAGCAGATCCGGATCGGGGAAGTAGCGGTAATCGTGCGCCTCCTCCTTGGAGCGCATCGAACGTGTCTCGCCCTTGGTCGGGTCAAACAGGCGGGTTTCCTGATCGATTTTGCCGCCATCCTCCAGGATCGCGATCTGGCGGCGGGCCTCGGTCTCGATCGCCTGCCCGATGAAGCGGATCGAATTGACGTTCTTGATCTCGCAACGTGTGCCGAGCGGTTCACCGGGGCGGCGCACCGAGACGTTCACGTCGGCGCGGAGCGAGCCCTTCTCCATGTCGCCGTCGCAAGTGCCGAGATAGCGCAGGATCGTGCGCAGCTTGGTGACGTAGGCCTTCGCCTCCTCCGAGGAGCGCAGGTCCGGCCGGGAGACGATCTCCATCAGCGCCACGCCCGAGCGGTTGAGATCGACGAAACTGCGGGTCGGGTCCTGATCGTGCAGGGACTTGCCGGCATCCTGTTCCAGGTGCAGGCGTTCGATGCCGACCGTGATCGACGAGCCGTCGGCCAGGTCGACCAGCACCTCGCCCTCGCCGACGATCGGGTCCTTGTACTGGGAGATCTGATAGCCCTGCGGTAGATCCGGGTAGAAGTAGTTCTTCCGGTCGAACACCGAGCGCAGGTTGATCTGGGCCTTGAGGCCGAGCCCGGTGCGCACGGCCTGTGCGACGCACTCGGCGTTGATCACCGGCAGCATGCCGGGCATCGCGGCATCGACCAGCGAGACGTGATCGTTCGGTTCGCCGCCGAACGCGGTGGAGGCGCCGGAGAAGAGTTTCGCCCGGCTGGAGACCTGGGCGTGGACCTCCATGCCGACGATCACCTCCCAATCGTGGAGGCCGCCCTTGATCAGCTTCTTGGGGTCGACGGGTGCGTTCATTGTCGTCCGGGCCGGGAGAGTGGCTTGGCGGGATCCTCCCACCCGCGACCTCATCCTGAGGTGCTGCGCAGCAGCCTCGAAGGAGGGCTCCAGGGATCGCGCGGCTGGCTGGAAGCCTCCTTCGAGGCCTCCGCTGCGCTCCGGCACCTCAGGATGTGGTCGCGACGGGGGTCATGGTCGTGCGGTCACTTACGGGCCGCGGCGCGAAAAGATCAAGCGCGGCGTCGGATCGCCTTCTGTGCGCCGTAGCCAACGATCGCCCACAGCAGAGCCGCCACGGCCCGGACCGGGAAGAAGGTCGGTCCGTCATGGGTAACCGGTGCCGGCCAGGGGATGCCGGCGGCGCTCACCGCGTAGGAGAACAGCACCGAGAAGCCCAAGGCCGCGATCGCCGCGATGAAGACCTTGCCGAACTGGCTGGCGGTCCAGCCGAGGTAGAGAGCGACCACGATCAGCGCCGGATCGAATCCGGCCCAGATCCAGACCGTCCAGGGATAATACGGGACGGTCATGCCCACCACGGCTCAGGCAGCTGGGTCCGCCCGGCCGAATCCTCGATCACCTGGGCGACGGCGAACAGGGTTTCCTCGTCGAAGGGCCGGCCGATGAGCTGCAGGCCGAGCGGCAGGCCCTGCCCATCGAGACCCGCGGGCACCGCGATACCCGGCAACCCCGCCATGTTCACCGTCACGGTGAACACGTCGTTGAGATACATCTCCACCGGATCGGCTGAGGCCTTCTCGCCGATGCCGAAGGCGGCGGACGGCGTCGCCGGGGTGAGAATCGCGTCAACCCCGTCGGCGTAAGCCTGCTCGAAGTCGCGCTTGATCAGCGTGCGGATCTTCTGCGCACGGACGTAGTAGGCGTCGTAGTAGCCCGCCGAGAGCACGTAGGTGCCGATCATGATGCGGCGCTTCACCTCGCGGCCGAAGCCGGCGGCGCGGGTGTTCTCGTAAAGGCTGGCAATGTCCTTGCCGGGCACCCGCAGGCCGTAGCGCACGCCGTCGTAGCGGGCGAGGTTCGAGGAAGCCTCGGCTGGCGCCACGATGTAGTAGGCCGGCAGCGCGTAGGACGTATGCGGCAGCGAGATTTCCTTGATGGTCGCGCCGGCGGCCTTGAGCCACGCCGCGCCCTCGTCCCAGAGCTTCTGGATCTCGGCCGGCATGCCGTCGACCCGGTATTCCTTCGGGATACCGATGGTCAGCCCCTTCACGCCGCGGGAGACGGCGGCCTCAAAGTCAGGCACGGCAAGATCCGCGCAGGTCGTATCGCGGGCATCCCCCCCGGCCATCGAGCCCAGCAGGATCGCGCAATCGCGCACCGTGCGGGCGATCGGGCCGGCTTGATCGAGGGAAGAGGCGAACGCCACCGTGCCCCAGCGCGAGCAGCGCCCGTAGGTCGGCTTGATCCCGACCGTGCCGGTGAAGGCGGCGGGCTGGCGTATCGAGCCGCCGGTGTCGGTGGCGGTGGCGCCCAGGCATAGCCGCGCCGCGACCGCGGCCGCCGAGCCGCCCGAGGAGCCGCCGGGCACGATCTGCGCATCCGATCCCTTGCGCCGCCAGGGGGACACGACGTTGCCGAAGGCGCTGGTCTCGTTGGACGAGCCCATGGCGAATTCGTCGAGATTCAGCTTGCCGAGCATCACGGCGCCGTCGCGCCAGAGATTGGCCGAGACCGCCGACTCGTAATGCGGCTCGAAGGTCTCGAGGATCTTGGAGCCCGCCGTCGTGGTCACGCCGTCGGTGCAGAACAGGTCCTTGATGCCGAGCGGGATGCCCTCCAGCGGCCGCGAATCGCCGGCCGCGAGCTGCTGGTCCGACGCATCCGCCATCGCCAGGGCGCGGTCGGGTGTCTCAAGGAGATAGGCGTTGAGGACGCGGGCCTTGCCCATGGCGTCGAGATGCGCCTGCGTCAGCTCGCGGGCCGAGAGCTGCTTTGCCTTGAGGGCGTCGCGCGCCTCGGCCAGGGTCAGTTCGTTCGGATTCACGCTGTTCACGTCCCCGCGCGCCTCGGCGCGTCTAATAGAAATCCGGTCCGCAAGGTCCGGGCCGAAGCTTCAGACCGGGAGCAGCCTACTCGACGACCTTCGGAACCAGGAAGTAATGATCCTCGGTCTCGGGCGCGTTCGCCACGACGTCGGCGGCGCGGCCGCCCTCGGTGACCACGTCTTCGCGTTTCTTCATCGCCATCGGCGTGACGGAGGTCATGGGTTCGACGCCGGAGACGTCGACCGCCCCGAGTTGCTCAACGAAAGCCAGGATCGCGTTCAGCTCGCCCTGCAGCGGCCCGACCTCATCGTCGGTAACCGCGATGCGCGCCAGATGCGCGATGCGCCGAACCGTCTTCTCGTCGACCGACATGCCGTCCCGTTCGCCCCAGTCCGGGAGCGACCTCCCGGGATCAGCCGGGCTATAGCATCGGCGTCCGACGCGCCGCAACGCGCGGCGCCTGATGCAGCGGATGGCGCCTCCGATCGGAAACGCTGAGTGGCGGCCGCGTCTTCAGGTCACCACGTGGTGCGGCGTCACCGACATCTCGATCGTGATACCGGGCCGGCGCACCGGCTCGATCGTGGCTTGGGTAAAGCCCAGGACCAGGATCTCGAAGGCGAGCAGCAGCATGAGGCGGTGCTTGCGCCGCAGGGTGGGCCGCGACGGGGCGGAACGGGTAAGCTGGCCGATGGTCGACAAGGCGGGGACCCGAACAATGGTTTAACGGAACGTTAATCTACTTAATCGCGAACGGCTCCGCGCACATCCGGGGCGATCTACGGAGGGCGGCAAGGCTGTGGACAACGAAGTGGGATCGATGTGGGAGCGTGTATTCACCAGCCTGTCGCCGGGCTTCATCCCGGATGAGGCTGCGCTCGATCGTGCCGCGGCGGAACTCGGCTTCCCCCTGCCCGCCTCCTATCGGAGCTTCTGCCTGACCTGCGGGGTCGGGTTGGCAGGCGGACAGTTCCGGATTGCAGTGCCGGCGCCCTTCGAGGCGTGCGATCTGATCACTCAGGCGGGCGTCATCGCGCATAGCGTCGGATCGGCCATCGGTCTGCTGGCGGACGGGGCGGAGCCGCACCGATTCGATGTCGAGGACGGCGATCCGAGTGTCGTCGAACGGGCCTGCTTCTTCGGCCACGGCGAAGACGGCAGCTTCCTGTTCTGGGATGTTTCCGGGAGCGACGGAGAATACGATATCTGGGTACTGGGGCCAGATCTGGAGACGATCCGATTCGGCGGTGAGACGCTCGCCGACTTCTTCGCGACGGTCACCGCCCCTGCCGCCCTCTTGGTTCTGGGGACGAGCGCCGAGCCCTTGCCCCAGCGCTTCGAGGGCTTCACCGAGGTGACCTTGGCGCGCAGCGTACAGGCGACATCATGAACTTCGACGCGATTCGCGCCTTCGCGGTGGCCTCGCGGGGCGGGGCCCGGCTGATTGGAATCGATCTCGGCACCAAGACGATCGGCCTCGCTCTGTCGGATCTCGGGCGCCAGATCGCGACGCCGCTCGAAACGATTCGCCGGGTCAAATTCACCCCGGACGCGCAGCGCCTCGCTGCCCTGTGCCGCCAGCATGCGGTCGGCGGCCTCGTGGTCGGGTTGCCGCTGAACATGGACGGCAGTGAGGGCCCGCGGGTGCAATCCACCCGCGCCTTCATGCGCAACCTCGCGCCGATCCTGCCCCTGCCCCACGTCTTCTTCGACGAGCGACTCTCCACTGCGGTCGTGACCCGGGCACTGATCGAGGCCGACGCATCCCGGGCCCGGCGGGGCCAACTCGTGGACAAGCTGGCCGCCGCCTACATCCTCCAGGGCTGCCTCGACGTGATGCGCAATCAGGCCGACGAAGAGGAGGACGACCCGATCAGCGGCTGATCAACGAGACCGAGCCGCTGCCGTGGCGCTCGATCCGGCCATCGAGCTCGAGTTCCAGGAGCACGGTCTGCACGATTCGGACGCCGACGCCTGCGCTACGCGCCAATTCGTCGGTCCCGACCGGGCTCGGGCTCAGCAGGGCGATGATGCGGGCGCGGTCGTCGGCAGGCTCGAATGGATCGTCTTGATTCGGGGGCTCGGGTGACGGCCTGGCGAAAAGAGGTTGCTTCTCCAGATCGGCGGGATCCAGCGCGTCCAGGTCGATCTCGTCCCAGAAGTTCAGCTGTTCGCGGAGGTCGAGCCGAGTCCGCACCGGGGCCCCGTTCGTATCCGGGCCGCGCTCGATGATCGGGCCGATCACGTCGAGGACATGCGCGACTTCGGACACGAGCGTGGCACCCTGGCGGATCAGGTCGTTGGTGCCCTCGGCCCGGGGATCGAGCGGTGATCCCGGCACGGCGAAGACCTCGCGATTCTGCTCCAGGGCGTAGCGCGCCGTGATGAGCGAGCCCGAGCGCCGCGCCGCCTCCACCACAACGGTCCCGTAGGCTAGGCCAGAGATGATACGGTTGCGTCGCGGGAAATCACGACCGCGGGGCTCCCATCCCATCGGCATTTCGGCAACGACCGCACCGCCCTCCCCCAGGATCGCATCGACAAGCGCGGCGTGGCTCGCCGGGTAAATCCGGTCGTGGCCCCCGGCCATCACCGCGACGGTGCCGGTCTGGAGGCTGGCCTTGTGGGCGCGGGCGTCGATGCCCCGGGCCAGACCCGAGATCACCGCCAGACCCGCTTCGCCGATACCGCGGGCCAAGCGCTCCGTGAAGGCGAGCCCGGCCGTCGAGGCGTTGCGCGAGCCGACGAGGGCCACGCCAGGACAGTTCAGAATGGCGCCGCCGCGCACGGCCAGGAGCGGCGGTGCGGCCTCGGTTTGCTGCAGGAGGCGTGGGTAGTCGACCTCGCCGGTGGCGATCAGCCGGCCGCCGAGCCGGGTCAGCGCCGCGACCTCGTCCTCCGCCTGCGCGCGGCTCGGGGGCTCCAGCCGCTTGCCCTGGCGACGGCCGAGATCGGGGAGCGCTTCGAGGGCGGCCGTCGCGCCACCGAACCGGTTGATCAGAGTGCGGAAGGTGCGCGGCCCGACGCCCTCGGTGCGGATCAGGCGCAGCCAATCGAGACGTTGGGCATCGGTGAGCTGCATACGATCCTCCGAGGACCGCGCATCTCATGCGTGCGCTCAGCCCTTCTGGCCGATGCGCCCCTCGGTGCCGGACGCGAGTCGGCGGATGTTGGGCGCGTGCTTCCACCATAGCAGCGCGCCCATCAGCAGGAACAGCACAGCTTGGGCCGGCGCGCCGAGGGCCCAGAGCGCCAGGGGTGTCGCTGCCGAGGCGACGAGCGCCGCCAGCGATGAATATTTGAGCGCGAAGGCGAGCCCGAGCCAGATCAGGGCAAAGATCCCCAATGCGGGAGGCGAGAAGGCAAGGAGCACACCGATGAAGGTGGCGACACCCTTTCCCCCCTTGAAGCCAAGCCAGACCGGGAAGAGATGGCCCAGGAAGGCACCGAGCCCGGCGGCGAGCGCGGGCCCCGCCCCCAGATGTCTGGCGATCAGGACCGCCGCAGTTCCCTTCAGGGCGTCGCCCAGCAGGGTCGCGGCGGCGAGGCCCTTGCGGCCGGTACGCAGCACGTTGGTGGCGCCGATATTGCCGGAGCCGATCGCCCGCACGTCGCCGAGCCCGGCCAGCCGGGTGAAGATGAGGCCGAACGGGATCGAGCCCAGAGCATAGCCGAGAACGAGGCCGCCGAGAGCTGCTAGCGTCGCAAGGTCCGGGGGCATCACGCTGCCGCCGCCAAATCGTCGCTGGCGTGGACAACCTTGCCGGCGACCAGCGTCAGGACCGCGGCGCCCTGGAGACGCGCCTCGTCGAAGGGCGAATTCTTGGAGCGCGATTTCAGCCGGCGCTTGTCGAGTACGTAGGGCAGATCGGGGTCGATCAGGACGAGATCAGCCGGCGCGCCGACTGCAAGACGGCCGGCCTCACGACCCAGGATCCGGGCCGGATTCACTGTCAGCGCGGCGAGGAGTTTGGGGAAGGCGAGATCGCCGGTATGGACGAGGCGCAGGGCGGCGCCGAGCAGGGTCTCGATCCCGAGGGCACCGTCCGCGGCTTCCGCGAAGGGCAGCCGCTTGGTCTCGACATCCTGCGGGTTGTGATCCGAGACGACCACGTCGATCACGCCCTCGTCGAGGGCCTGCACCACCGCCTGGCGGTCGGCCTCGTCGCGCAGGGGCGGCGAGAGCCGGCAGAAGGTGCGGTAATGGCCGATGTCATTCTCGTTCAGCACGAGGTTGTTGACCGACACCCCGCAGGTCACCGGTAATCCGGCCTGCTTGGCCCGGCGGACGATCTCGACCGAATCGGCGCAGGAGATCATGGCGGCGTGGTAGCGGGCGCCTGTCAGCCGGACGAGGCGGATGTCGCGCTCCAGCATCACGGTCTCGGCCTCGCGGGGGATGCCCATCAAGCCGAGCCGGGACGCGAGTTCGCCCTCGTTCATCACGCCTTCGGCGACGAGGTCGACGTCCTCGACATGCTGCATCACAAGGGCATCGAAATCCCGGGCGTAGGTCAACGCGCGTCGCATGACCTGGGCGTTCTTGACGGCGTGCAGCCCGTCCGTGAAGGCGACCGCCCCGGCCTCCTTGAGCAGGCCGAACTCGGTCATCTCGCGCCCGGCCAAGCCCTTGGTGATCGCGGCGGCCGGCAGGACGTTGACGCTCGCCGTGTCGCGGGCGCGACGCAGCACGAAATCGACGATGGCCGGACCGTCGATCACCGGATTGGTATCCGGCATGCAGACCAAGGTCGTGACGCCGCCCGCGGCAGCCGCCGCGCTGGCCGAGGCTAAGGTCTCCCGGTGCTCGGCGCCGGGTTCGCCCACGAAGGCGCGCATGTCGATGAGCCCGGGCGTCAGCACCCGACCGGCACAATCGATCCGCGTCGCGCCGTCCGGCGTGCCGGGGGCGGCGCCGCTGACGATATCGGCGATCCGGCCGTCTTGGACGAGGATTGCACCAGCCGATTCGCGTCCGGTTTCCGGGTCGAGGAGGTTGGCATTCGCCAGAAGGTAGCTGCTCACAGGGGCGTTCTCGCCGAAGATGCCGGGCCGTCGAGGCGCATGGCGAGACCGGCGGCCGCCATATGGGCCTTGGCCTCGGCGACGGTCGCCTGTCCGAAATGGAAGATGGAGGCCGCCAGCACGGCGCTCGCACCGCCCTGGGCGACACCCGCCACGAGGTCGTCGAGCCCGCCGACCCCGCCGGAGGCGATCACCGGCACGGTGACGGCGTCACTGATCGCCCGCGTGAGCGCGAGATCGTAGCCGGAGCGTGTGCCGTCCTTGTCCATGGAGGTGACGAGCAATTCACCCGCACCCTTCCCGGCCACCAGCCGCGCGAAGGCAACGGCGTCGATCCCCGTCGGGTCTCGACCGCCATGCGTGAAGATCTCCCAGGCGGCCGGGGCGCCGGGCGGCGAGACGCGCTTCGCGTCGATCGCCACCACGATGCACTGAGCGCCGAACTTTTCCGCGGCCCGGGCGACCAGATCTGGATCCTTCACCGCGGATGTGTTGATGGCGACCTTGTCGGCACCGGCCAGCAGCAGGGCACGGACATCCTCGACGGTGCGCACGCCGCCGCCGACGGTCAGGGGCATGAAGCAGGCCTCTGCGGTCCGGCTGACGATGTCGAGCAGGGTCCCGCGGGCTTCGCGGCTCGCCGTGATGTCGAGGAAACACAGTTCGTCGGCGCCGGCGGCGTCGTAAACCTTGGCGGCCTCGACGGGGTCGCCGGCATCGCGCAGGCCCTCGAAGCGCACGCCCTTCACGACGCGCCCGTCCTTCACGTCGAGGCAGGGGATGATGCGGGTCTTGAGCAAGAGCGACTCGTCAGTCCGAAGTGTCATCTAAGTCAATCGCGAAGGGCCGCGTAAGCAGCTCTCCCCGCGTGTAGGGGCATACCTTAGGCAATATCGTGAGCGGCAGCCCGGTCTCGGCAGCAGCTTCTTCCCGCGCATCACGGTAAGCCCGTACCAACGCCTGAGCCAGCCGGCTGTTAAGCCCGGGATTATCTTCGAGCACGTCTGCCGCTCTATTTCGATGGGTCCGAATCGAAACTGTCCAGCTGCAAATCCGGCGTTCCGGCTGGTAGTCGAACTTCAGCAGGTGCAGCAGGACAACACGCCATAGGCTGACGAGACTGTCATATTGGCTCCTGCCTAAGCTCTCGATCTCCTCGGCGAGGTTGTCGCGATCCAGCCCCGAGAGGTCCTCGGCCCGCAAACGTGCGCCTTGCTCCTGTGTCCAGGTGTAGAAATCGTCCGTGTACGCCGTGTCGGCCGAGGCGGGCCGGGTCTTCAATGCCGTCATCGAAGCCTCCCGTTCGGCGCTCCTACTGCAGCTGATCTATCACGAAGCCCGGCCGCGCGCCGCAGCGATCGCCGCCAAAGCCGCAGCCGGGTCGATCCGGCCATCATAGAGCGCCCGCCCCGTGATGGCGCCGGCGATCAGCGCGCAATCCGGCTCGAGCAGCCGGTGCACGTCGTCGATCGAGGCGAGGCCGCCCGAGGCGATCACCGGGATGCGCACGGCCTGCGCCAGCGCCAGGGTCATCTCGACGTTGAGGCCCTTCAGGATCCCGTCCCGCGCGATGTCGGTGTAGATGATGGCCGCCACGCCGGCATCCTCGAAGCGGCGGCCGAGTTCCTCCGCCGTCATGCTGGAAGTCTGCGCCCAGCCTTCGACAGCGACCCGGCCGTCCTTGGCGTCGATGCCGACCGCGATCTTCCCGGGATGCTGACGGGCTGCCTCGCGCACGAAGCCGGGATCGCGCACGGCCGCGGTCCCGATGATCACCCGGGCCACGCCCTTGGCGAGCCAGCCTTCCAGCGTCTTCATCTCGCGGATGCCGCCGCCGAGCTGCACGGGGATCGTCACCGTCTCAAGGATCGCGTCCACCGCCGCCGCGTTGCGCGGCGCGCCCGCGAAGGCACCGTCGAGATCGACCACATGCAGCCAGGGGAATCCCTGCGCCTCGAAGATCGCGGCCTGCGCAGCCGGATCGTCGCCGAAGACCTTGGCCTGGGCCATGTCGCCCTGGACGAGGCGGACACAGCGTCCCTCCTTGAGGTCGATCGCCGGGTAGAGGATCACGGGCGTATTTGTCCTTGTTGCCGGGGCGGGCGGCCCGTCAGGGCCGCCAATGCAGGAAATTCGCGATGAGCGCGAGGCCGAGGCGCTGGCTCTTCTCGGGGTGGAACTGTGTGCCCGCGACGTTGTCGCGGGCGACGAGGGCGGTGACCGGCCCGCCGTAATCCGCCTGGGCCACCACGTCGTCCGGGTTTTCTGGGCTCAACGCGTAGCTATGGACGAAGTAGGCGTGCAGGCCGTCCTCGCCGGTGGGAATGCTGGCGAGCAGGGCATGGTCACGCGCTGGCCGCAGGGTGTTCCAGCCCATATGGGGGACCTTCAGGGCCGGATCGGCGGGCTTGATCGGCCCGACATCCCCTGGAATCCAGCCGAGACCGGGCGTCGTGGCGTATTCCAGCCCGCGGCTCGCCAGGAGCTGCATGCCCACGCAGATGCCGAGGAATGGTCGGCCAGCGCCGTGGGCGGCCTGCGTCATCGCCTCGATCATGCCCGGGACGGCGTCGAGCCCGCGACGACAATCGGCATAGGCCCCAACACCGGGGAGGACGATTCGGTCGGCCTTGGCCACCACCTCCGGGTCCGCGGTCAGGCAGATCCGTGCGTCGCCCCCGCTTTCACGGGCCGCGCGCTCGAAGGCCTTGGCGGCGGAATGGAGGTTGCCGGATCCGTAATCGATGATCGCGACCGTCTCGGTACTCATGTTTCGGTACTTACGCCTCGAACCTCATACGCACATCGATCGCGCCGTCACCGGGCCCCTTCCCGAGCGGGGAAGAGGCCGATGACCGGCTCGGCACGGCGGGACGGCCCACCCGGAAACGGCGGTCGCGGAGCCGAGGCCGAGCTGCCGAGCCAACGCTCGAAGGCGCGCGTCTCGGCCTCGGCGGGATTGGCCGCGATCACCGTGTCGCGCACCGGCATGTCGCGCCGGGCCAGCGTCCAGCGGCGCAGGCTCGACGCTTCGAGGCCGATCAGCCAAGCGGCCAGCAGGGCCGCGATCACGCCGGCGCCGGTTGGGAGTCCGAGCAGGATCCCCCCACCGGCGAGCGCGATCAAACCGATGAGCACGATCAGCGCGGCGACCCAGAGGCGATGGAACAGGAACCACAGCACAGTGAAGGCGAAGGCCGACCAGGAGAAGCCGTCGGGGACGAGCACCGCTCGATCCAGGCCGAGGCTTTCGCCCGGCCGCGCATCCTCCGGCAGGTGGAGCGTGTAGCTGCGCATGCGCATCGCGGGACTCCGGCAACAGGGCGGTCCGACCGCCGCGGGGCGGTCCGGACGTACGACGAGATGGTCTACAGGGAGCCCTTCGTGGAGGGAATGCGCCCCTCCTCGCGCGGATCGACCGCCACCGCCCGCCGCAAGGCACGGGCCAGCCCCTTGAAGCAGCTCTCGGCGATGTGGTGGGCGTTGTCTCCGTAGAGCGTCTCCACGTGAAGGGTCAGCCCGGCATTCATTGCGAAGGCTTGGAACCACTCGCGCACCAGTTCGGTGTCGAACTGACCGATCTTCTCCACCCGGAAGGTGGTGCGGAAGACCAGGAACGGGCGGCCCGAGATATCGACGCAGACCCGGGTCAGCGCCTCGTCCATGGGCAGGTGGATGTCGGCGTAGCGGGTGACCCCACGCTTGTCGCCCAGCGCCTTGGCGAAGGCCTGACCGAGGGCGATGCCGCAATCCTCGGCGGAATGATGCTGGTCGATGTGCAGATCGCCGTCCACCTTCACGTCGAGGTCGAACAGGGCGTGCCGGGCGAGCAGATCCAGCATGTGATCGAGGAAGCCGATACCCGTGGCGATCGACGATCGTCCGGTCCCGTCAAGGCCGATACTGACGACAATGTCGGTCTCGGCCGTCTTCCGACTGATAGTGGCGCTGCGCATTTCTTTCGGACTTTGCGTCGAGGGCGGTCGCTGCCGCCTGCGCTTTCTAGAGGGAGTCCCGCCGGAATGGAAAGAGGACTCGCCTATCCGTTCAGCACCCGACCCGCCACGGCGTCGAGCTTGGCCAGCAGCGCCGGATCCCGCACGGCGGGCGCTGTCATGATCGCCCCGTCCAGCGCCCGGTGCGAGCCGGCCGGGCAAGCTTCACGTTCGGCCGGGAAGTCGCGGGCCAGCCGGGCCACGAGCCGGGCGGCCTTATCGGCATTGGCGCGGGCGACCGCCACGACCGCGGCCACGTCCACGGCATCGTGGCCGGGGTGCCAGCAATCGTAGTCGGTCACCATCGCGATGGTGGCGTAGGTGATCTCGGCTTCGCGGGCGAGCTTGGCCTCGGGCATGTTGGTCATGCCGATCACGTCGAACCCCTGCGCCTTGTAGGCCCGGGATTCGGCGAGCGAGGAGAATTGCGGACCGTCCATGCAGACATAGGTGCCGCCGCGATGGACCGGGATGTCTTCGAACTTCGCCGCCGCAGCAATCCGCGCCTGCAATCCTGGGCCGACCGGGTGGGCGAGGGAAACGTGCGCGACGCAGCCATCGCCGAAGAAGGACGAGGCGCGTCCGTGGGTGCGATCCACGAACTGATCGACCAGCACGAACAGGCCGGGCGGCAATTCCTCGCGGAACGAGCCGCAGGCGGAGAGCGAGACGAGGTCGGTGACGCCGGCGCGCTTCATGGCGTCGATATTGGCGCGGTAGTTGATGCCGGCGGGCGAGAAGCGGTGGCCGCGCCCGTGCCGGGCCAGGAATACGATCTTGGTGTCGCCGATCCGCCCGATGCGCAGGGCGTCCGAGGGCTCGCCCCAGGGGGAGGCGATGTGCTCCTCGCGGACATCCGCAAGGCCCGGCAGGTCATAGACCCCGGAGCCGCCCATCACACCGAGTACCGCTGCGCTCATGCCGAAATCCCTGTCGTGGCGCGGCGTATCGAAGAACCGCCCGTCCCACCCACCACCTCATCCTGAGGTGCCGGAGCGAAGCGGAGGCCTCAAGGGAGCCCTCCAGATGGTGCCGCGATCCCTGGAGCCTTCCTTCGAGGCCCGCTGTCGCGGGCACCTCAGGATAAGGGGGTGGGCGAGACAGACGTCGTCGGACGGCCGATCATCGCGGCAACCGAGCGGTAGCATGGAGCCCAAGCTTGAAAAAGATGGGCCTCCGCAAGGGAGGCCCATCCGCACTGCGAACTGATCTGGCCAGCTTCAATAGGTCTTGTGCAACTCAGGCTGGAGGCCGTGAACCTCACCGCCGACATCGGCCCAGATCTTCTTCTTCACGTAGTAGAGCAATCCGGACAGGATGATCAGGAACAGGATCACCCTGAATCCCAGGGCTTTGCGATCCATCATGTGCGGCTCGGCCGACCACATCAGGAAGGCCGCGACGTCCTTGCCGTACTGGTCCACGGTCTCGGGCACCACCGGCTGGCCCTTGTCATCCTTCGGGTAGGTCACCTGCCCGTCCGTGATGGGCGGCGGCATCGCGATGATGTGGCCAGGATAGTACTTGTTGTAATGACCGCCATCCGGGACCGTGAAATCCTTCGGCGGATCCTCGTAGCCGTTGATCAGCGCGTGGATGTAATCCGGCCCCTGCTCGGAATAGCCGATGAGCGGCAGCCAGTCGGTCAGGAAGTAGAGCGAGCCGCGGGAAAAGGTCCGGGCCTTGGCGATCACCGAGAAGTCCGGGGGCGCCTTGCCGCCATTGGCTGCCGCCGCGGCCTGGTCGTTCGGGAAGGGCGGCGGGAAGGTATCGGCGGGACGGCCGGGACGCTCGAACATGTCGCCGGCATCGTTCGGCCCGTCCTTGACCTGATAGGTCGCGGCGAGCGCCTTGACCTGACCGGCCGTGAAATCCGGCCCGCCCTCCTGCGCGAGATTGCGGAAGGCGACCAGCTTCATCGAATGGCAGGCCGAGCAGACCTCCTTGTAGACCTGGAAGCCGCGCTGCAGCTGCGCGGCGTCGAAGCGGCCGAACGTACCGGCGAAGCTCCAGTGCACGCGGGCCGGGATCGGTCCGCCATGCCTTTCCTGGGCAGAGGCCGGCGCGGCGCCGAGCAGGAGGGCCGCCAGGGCGGCGGTCGAGAGGACGCGGGTCATCATCATGGTCCTGTCGTCAGCCCGTCAGCCCTTGGTGGTCGGAGCGGCAGCGGCACCGGCCGGCATACCGGATCCGCTCACCTGCTTGCCCGGCCCGGTCACGCTCTCGAGGATCGAGCCCGGGAGCTTCTTCGGCGTCTCGAACAGGCCGCAGAGCGGCATGACGATCAGGAAGTGAGCAAAGTAATAAGCGGTGCAGACCTGCGAGGCGATCACGTAGCCGCCCTCCGGGGGCTGCGAGCCGAGCCAGCCGAGTAGCAGCGTCACGCCGATAAATGCCCAGAAGAACTGGCGGTAGATCGGTCGGTAGTTGCACGAGCGGATCCGTGACGTGTCGAGCCAGGGCGCGAAGGCCAGGATAATCACCGCCGAGAACATCAGGATGACGCCGCCGAGCTTGCTCGGGACTGCCCGCAGGATCGCGTAGAACGGCAGGAAGTACCATTCCGGCACGATATGCGCGGGCGTCACGGCGGGGTTCGCCGGGATGTAGTTGTCGGCGTGGCCGAGGAAGTTCGGCTGGAAGAACAGGAACCACGCGAACAGGATCATGAACACGCAGGTCGCGAACACGTCCTTCACGGTGGCGTAGGGCGTGAACGGCACCGCGTCCTTGCCGGACTTGATCGGGATGCCGGCCGGATTGTTCTGACCCGTCACGTGCAGCGCCCAGACGTGCAGGACGACGACGCCGGCAATCATCCAGGGCAGCAGGTAATGCAGCGAGAAGAAGCGGTTCACCGTCGGGTTACCGACCGAGTAGCCGCCCCAGAGCAGCGTCTGGATCGTGTCGCCGACCACCGGGATCGCCGCCAGGATGTTGGTGATGACGGTGGCGCCCCAGAAGCTCATCTGGCCCCAGGGGAGCGTGTAGCCGAGGAAGGCCGTGGCCATCATCAGCAGGTAGATGACGACGCCCAGGATGTAGAGCACCTCACGCGGAGCTTTGTACGACCCGTAGTAGAGTGCCCGGAACGTGTGGACGTAGACCGCCACGAAGAACATCGACGCGCCGTTGGCGTGCGCGTAGCGCAGCAGCCAGCCGTAGTTGACGTCGCGCATGATCTTCTCGACGGAGTTGAAGGCGCCCGTCGCCGAAGGCTCGTAGTGCATCGCCAGCCAGACGCCGGTGATGATCTGGATACCCAGGAAGGCCGCAAGGATTGCGCCGAAGGTCCAGAAGTAGTTGAGATTTCTCGGTACCGGGTAGGCAATGAAGGACGAGTGCACCAGCCCGACGATGGGCAGGCGCGCCTCGAACCATTTCGCCACGCGGCTCTTGGGGACGTAGGTGCTGGCCGTTCCGCTCATGCTTCCGTCCTCCTCAGGCCGCTTCCTTACCGCCCTCGCCGATCCGGATCTTGGCATCCGTCTCGAAGGTGTAGGGCGGGATCGGCAGGTTGATGGGCGCTGGCCCGTGGCGAACGCGGCCGACCGCGTCGAATTGCGAGCCGTGGCAGGGGCAGGCCCAGCCCTCGAAGTTGCCCTGGTGGCCGATCGGCACGCAGCCGAGATGCGTGCAGTTGCCGTACACGACGAGCCACTGATCGTGGCCGTTCTTGACGCGGGTCGTGAAGGCGGCCGGGTCGATCATCGCCGAAGGCGGGACCGCCTTCATATCGCCCACCTCTTTCTCGGTAAGCTTGCGCACGAAGATGAGCTTGCCGCGCCAGAACACGTTGACGATCTGACCGTCTTGGATCGGGGTCAGGTCCACCTCGATCGGCGCGCCGGCAGCGATGGTGTCGGCATCGGGCGCCATTGAGGAGACCAGCGGCCAGACCGTAGCCCCGGCCCCGACGGCGAGCGCTGCGCCCGTCGCCAGGAATAGAAAGTCTCGACGGCTACCCTCTTGCCCGTGAGTGCCTTGCCCGTGGCCCGTGGGAGCGGCGGCAGATGTGTTCGCCAAGATTGTGAACTCCGTGCGTCGGCGTGAGGGCCGCAGGCGCCCTGCCCTGGTCTCCCGGCTACAGCCAGGATCAAAGCATTATCGTTCTAATCCGGGCAATGAGACCGTCTGACGCCCCCGAGTCAAGCGGCCGTGTGCACTGCACCGATACGGCCGAGACAACTTTGTCCGCTTATGTTGCCAGCTGCAAACACCCAGGCCGTACGCTCGGCCGAGGCGATCGTTGCCGCGGCGGGTGTCGACGCGACAGAAAGCCCGTCGCGACGAGGATCTTAGGCTGCGGCGATGTCGTAACGGGTCGCCCCGTCCGCCAGGAAACCGCCGGACTGGCGCGCCCATAGACTGGCGTAGACCCCGTCGCGGGCGACGAGCTCGGCATGCGTCCCCTCCTCGACGATTCGGCCATGGTCGATCACCACCAGACGATCGAGCGCCGCGATTGTCGACAAACGGTGGGCGATGGCCAGGACGGTCTTGCCGGCCATCAGCGTGTCGAGGGATTCCTGGATCGCCGCCTCGACCTGGCTGTCGAGGGCCGACGTCGCTTCGTCCAGGATAAGGATCGGGGCGTCCTTCAGGATCACCCGGGCGATCGCGATGCGCTGGCGCTGGCCGCCGGAGAGCTTCACGCCGCGCTCGCCGACCTGTGCATCGTAACCCCGGCGCCCCTTGTGATCGATCAGGTCGGCGATGAAGCCGTCCGCGTGTGCCAAGCGGGCGGCGCGGGCAATCGCCTCGTCGTCGGCATCGGGGCGGCCGTAGGCGATGTTGTCGCGAATGGAGCGATGCAGGAGGGATGTGTCCTGGCTGACCATGGCGATGGCCTCGCGCAGCGATTGCTGCGTGACCGTAGCGATATCCTGCCCATCGACCAGGATGCGCCCGCTTTCGATGTCGTAGAGCCGCAGGAGCAGGCTCGCCAGGGTGGATTTGCCGGCGCCGCTGACGCCGACGAGCCCGACTTTCTCGCCCGGTCGGATCGTCAGGGAGAAATCCTCGATCACCGTGGCGTCGCCACGGCCATAGTGGAAGCCGACATTCTCGAATCGGATCTCTCCGCCGGTCACGGTCAGCGGCCGGGCGTCGGGGGCATCGATCAGGGCGTGCGGCCGCGCCATGGTCTGCATGCTCTCCTGGACCACGCCGACATTCTCGAAGACGCCGCGGACGGTCTGCATCACCCAACCCGACATGGCCATGAGCCGGAGCACCAGGGCAAGTCCCGCCGAGGCCTCGCCGGTGGTCATGCCGCCGTTCCGCCAGAGCATCAGGCAGGCCGCTCCGGTGGCGATCAGCAGGCCGCTGTTGAGGACGCCGAGCAGCGAGGTCGTAAGCGTTACGAGGCGGAACTGATGGAGGTAGGCGTCGGTGTGGACCTCCACGGCTTCGCGCACCGCGACCCGCTCCTCGCGGTCCCGGGCGAAGAGCTTCACCGTCAGGATGTTGGTGTAGCTGTCGACGATGCGGCCGATCAACGTCGAGCGCGTATCGGCGGTCTTGTGCGAACGGGCCCGGGCGCGGGGCACGAACCACGCAGTCAGCCACGCATAGGCGCCGCTCCAAAGCAGGACCGGGAGGGCCAGCCATGGGGAGATCGAGCCGAACAGGCCGACCGCCGTCACCGCGTAGATCGCCACGTAGAGCAGCGTGTCGATGAAGACGACAGCCAGTTCCCGCACCGCCGGGCCGACCTGCACGACGCGATTGGCGAGCCGCCCCGAGAAGTCGCCCTGGAAATACGACAGCGCGTGACCGAGGGTGTAGAGATGCGCCCGCCAGCGGATCTGGCTCGTCGATTGCGGCACGACGAGCTGGTTCGACAAGACCTCGTGGGCCCAGATCGACAGCGGCCTGACTGCGGCGATCAGGAGTACCGCGAGGCCGAGGCCGGTCGCGTGTTCCGACAGCACGGTGGCCCGGTCGGCGGTGCCGAGCAGGTCGATGAACCAGCGCATGACGAGGTAGAGCGACGCCTCGACCGTGCCGGCAATCACTGCAATCACGAACAGGGCTGCCAGGGCAGCCCGGATCGGCCGCAGGTAGAACCACGCGAACCCGATGACCGAGCGCGGCGGCATCTGCGATTCATCGAAGGACGCGAACGGATCGACGCGGCGCTCGAGCCAATCGAGGAACATGCTGCCTGAGATGTGACGCTACGGGACACTCTCATGTAAGCGCCCGGCGCCCGGCGCCAACCGTGCGCCGAGGTCGCGGCGGGGGCGTCCCGAACCGCCGGGTCGCCCGGCCTCGAAGGTAGCGAGCCGCCAGATCGGCACGGCGGAGCGCTGAATTCGTACCCGTGTCAGCGGTTCAGGGCGAGGCCGGCCCCCGACTTGGTCAACGCGCCTTCGAGCCCGGCGCCGCCCTGGCGCAGGCGCGCCGCGACCGTGCCGCCAGGCTGGTAGAGGTAGACTTCGCCGTCTCGGAAATCCCAGGCGGAGACCTTGGCCAGATCCTTGTTCGGGCAACCTGACGCCGAGGCCTTGTACAGGTCGAGGGCCGGGGCGCTCGACAGGGTGACCTTGCAATTGGCTCCGGTCGCGTCACGGGCGTCCCAGCTCCCGACCACGGCGGCCCGGCCGGTGGCGACCACGGGCGGCGGTGGTGCCGGAGGGGTGACCGGTTCGGGGATCACGGTCGGCGTCGCCGGGGACAGGGCCGCCTGCGGACCCGGAGGGGGCGGGGGCGCGTCGGGGCTTGCCGCCACGCCGGGCGGCGGGGCGAGCGGTGCTGCCGTTACGGTCCCCGAGGGCATGGCCGGCACGGTATCGAGGGCAGCCTGGGGCGCACGGGTGCGAGGCGCGTCGAGCCGGCTGGACGCGCAGGCACCGAGGCTGGCGCTCAGACAGAAGACGGCGAACGTCGGCAGGGTCGGTCGCAGCATCGATCCACTTGGGTCAGGCTTGAAGAGGCGCGCGGTGGCGCTTCCCTCCTGACTCGGTGGCAATTGCGCTGACTGCAAGGCGGCCCCGGCGGCCGCCGGCGAGTCCCTCGTGCCGGCGGCGCCTTTTCTCGACAGTGTGGCCGTCAGGCCGCAAGTCCTGCAATCAGAGGGTGCGCTCGACCATCATCTTTTTGATCTCGGCGATGGCCTTGGCCGGGTTCAAGCTCTTGGGGCAGGTGTTCGCGCAGTTCATGATCGTGTGGCAGCGGTAGAGCCGGAACGGATCGTGCAGGTTGTCGAGCCGGTCGCCGGTATTCTCGTCACGCGAGTCGATCAGCCAGCGATAGGCCTGGAGCAAGGCCGCCGGGCCGAGGAACTTGTCGCCGTTCCACCAGTAGCTCGGGCAGGACGTGCTGCAGCACGCGCACAGGATGCACTCGTAGAGGCCGTCGAGGCGCGAACGGTCCTCGGGGGTCTGGCGCCACTCCTTCTCGGGGGCCGGGGTCTCGGTCTGCAGCCAGGGTTCGATCGCGGCGTGCTGGGCGTAGAAGTTGGTGAGGTCCGGCACGAGGTCTTTCAGGACCGGCATGTGCGGCAGCGGGTAGATCCGGATCGCCCCATCCTTGTCCTTGCGGGTCATCACCGGCAGGGCGTTGTCCGGGCTCTTGCATTCATCGATGCCCATCGTGCAGGCGAGCGCGTTCTGGCCCTCGATGTTCATGGCGCAGGAGCCGCAGATGCCCTCGCGGCAGGAGCGGCGGAAGACCAGGGTCGAGTCGACCTTGTTCTTGATCCACAGCAGGGCGTCCAGCACCATCGGACCGCAATCCTCGCGATCGACCTGATAGGTATCGATCCGCGGATTAGCCCCGTCATCCGGGTTCCAGCGGTAGATCTTGAAGGTCTGCAGGCTCTTGGCCCCCGGAGGGGCGGGCCAGGACTTACCCTGCGTGATCTGGGAATTCTTCGGAAGGTTGAACTGAGCCATGGGTCTCGACGGCTTCCGCTAGAGCAGGGCGTGGCGGCCTCAAGCCTAAGGCCGTGCCGCCACGCAAGATGCAAAGTTGAGGATCAGTACACTCGCGCCTTCGGCTCGATGTACTGGATCTCGTTCGACATCGTGTAGGTGTGCACCGGGCGGTAGTCGATATTGACCTGATGTCGCCCCTCGTCGAGCCAGGACAGGGTGTGTTTCATCCAGTCCTTGTCGTCGCGGTCCGGGAAGTCTTCGCGGGCATGAGCGCCGCGGGATTCCGTGCGGTTGGCGGCCGATTCCATCGTCACCACCGCCTGGCCGATCAGATTGTCGAACTCTAGGGTTTCCAGCAGGTCCGTATTCCAGACGAGCGACCGGTCGGTGATCTTCACGTCGGCGGCGGCGTTCCAGACCTTGTGGATCAGGCCCTTGCCCTCCTCCAGCACCTCACCGGTGCGGAACACGGCGCAGTTGTTCTGCATCGTCTTCTGCATCTCGGCGCGCAGTTCCGCGGTCGGCGTCGAGCCGTTGGCGTAGCGGAAGCGGTCGAGGCGCTCGAGCGCCTTGTCGGTGGCCCCCTTCGGCAGTTCCATCGCGCGGCCGTTCGGCTCGACGATTTCGGCGCAGCGCTTGCCAGCGGCCCGGCCGAACACCACGAGGTCGATCAGCGAGTTCGAGCCCAGGCGGTTGGCGCCGTGCACCGAGACGCAGGCCGCCTCGCCGATCGCCATCAGGCCCGGCACCACCGTGTCGGGGTTGCCGTCGCGGAGCGTCAGGACTTCGCCGTGATAGTTCGTCGGGATGCCGCCCATGTTGTAGTGCACCGTGGGGATGACCGGGATCGGCTCCTTGGTGACATCGACACCTGCGAAGATCTTCGCTGATTCCGAGATGCCGGGCAGGCGCTCGTGCAGGATCTTGGGATCCAGGTGATCGAGGTGCAGGTAGATGTGATCCTTGTTCTTGCCGACGCCGCGGCCGTCGCGGATCTCCATGGTCATGGAGCGCGAGACCACGTCGCGCGAGGCGAGATCCTTGGCCGACGGCGCGTAGCGCTCCATGAAGCGCTCACCTTCGGAGTTGGTCAGGTAGCCGCCCTCTCCGCGGGATCCCTCGGTGATCAGGCAGCCCGCGCCGTAGATGCCGGTCGGGTGGAACTGCACGAACTCCATGTCCTGCAGCGGCAGGCCGGCGCGCAACACCATGGCGTTGCCGTCGCCCGTGCAGGTATGCGCCGAGGTTGCCGAGAAATAGGCCCGGCCGTAGCCGCCGGTCGCCAGGATCGTCTGCTGGGCCCGGAACCGGTGGATCTCGCCGGTCGCCTGATCGAGGGCGATGACGCCGCGGCAGCGTCCTTCCTCGTCCATGATCAGGTCGAGGGCGAAGTACTCGATGAAGAAGTCGGTCCGGTTCTTCACCGCCTGTCCGTAGAGGGTGTGCAGCATCGCGTGGCCGGTCCGGTCGGCCGCCGCGCAGGTGCGCTGGGCGGTGCCCTTGCCGTAATCGGTGGTCATGCCGCCGAACGGACGCTGATAGATCTTTCCTTCCTCGGTCCGCGAGAAAGGCACGCCCCAATGCTCCAGCTCGTAGACCGCGGCGGGGGCGTTGCGAACGAGATACTCGATGGCATCCTGGTCGCCGAGCCAGTCCGACCCTTTCACGGTGTCGTACATGTGCCAGCGCCAATCGTCCGGGCCCATATTGCCGAGCGAGGCCGAGATGCCGCCCTGCGCCGCCACCGTGTGGGAGCGGGTCGGGAACACCTTGGTGATGCAGGCGGTGCGCAGGCCGGCTTCCGAGCAGCCGACGGTCGCCCGGAGGCCCGCCCCGCCCGCGCCGACGATCACCACGTCGAAGGCGTGATCGTGGATGGTGTAGGCAGGCCCGCTGCCGTTGGTGCCGTTGGCGGCCATGTTCGGCTCCTCAGATGTCGTGGTGGCGGGGTTCAGGCCGGCTGACCGAAGCCGATGCGCAGGACCGCGTAGAGGCAGGCGACGGCCACGAGGACCGCGTAGACATTGTTGGCGAAGACGGCAGCGATCTTGGTCGCCTGCGCGTGCACGTAATCCTCGATGATCACCTGCATCCCGATGCGCATGTGGAGCGTCACCGACAGGAAGGCCAGGATGAGGATGATCGAGACGAACGGGTTTGCGACAATATGGACGGCGCCCGCGTAGTCGCGGCCGGCCATGTTGGCGATGATGACCACGAAGGCCAGCATCAGCACGGTGTTGGTCAGTGCGGTGACGCGCTGCAGCCACCAATGGCTAACGCCGTGATGGGCGACGCCCAAGCCCCGGACGCGGGCGCGCGGGGTGCGGATCGAGACACGGGTGTCCTGACGGACCTCTTCCTGAGCCATTGCGACCTCCTCAGCGGACCAGAAGGGCGACCGCCCAGATGACGAGGGTGAGGGCAACCGAGCCAATTAGGGTCAGGCGGGACATCGCCAGACGCTTCTCGCGGTCGAAGCCGATCCCGAAATCCCACGCGAAGTGGCGCAGGCCGCCCAGCATGTGGTGCATCAGGATCCACGTGTAGACGAACAGGATCAGGCGCCCGATCACGGAGCCGAAGAATCCAGCCACGTAAGAATAGGCCACCGGTCCGGATGCCAGGGCCAGCAGCCAGATCGCAACGAGAGCAGTCCCACCATAGAGCGCCGTGCCGGTGATGCGATGAAACACCGACATCGCCATGGTCCAGGTCCAGCGATAGATCTGGAGATGTGGCGAGAGGGGCTGTGCCACTGTGGGGCGCGCGGTGGGTGCCATCGGGTTGAAGCCTCGCAGCTGCGAACTGGACCGTCTCTAATCTGGTAGCGCTAGTGCCTGCGCGGGCAAGCCGCAATCCGTCATGGTGCGACGCAATGTGCCTGCCTGCGCGACACAAAACCGAATCTGTCACTTTAGCTGACCAAGCAGTCGCCACCACGCGTAATCGAGGGGGACCGCCACGATGAGTCCAGCCAAGCCGAAGCTCAGGGTGAGTCGCGTCGCCTCCCTGAGACGCACCCCACCCAACTCGCTGGCGAAGACGATCGGCGGCGCCTGATAGGGAAAGAACACGGTCGCGTACCCGATGACCTGCAGCGAGACGACCGTCATCGGTGACAGACCGCTCGCTTGCGTCATCTCGCCCGCCAGAGCGGTATACAGCGCCGGAGCGCCATTGGCGGTGACAAGAAGCGTCAGGATCGTCGCGACACCGGTGAGCACGGCGAAGTTCTGCGCCGGCGCGCCGGGCTCCAGGGGTGCCACCGCCAGCAGCAGGTGTCCGAGGCGCTCTCCCAAACCCGTCTCGTTGACCAGGGCCACGAGGCCGAGCAGGGCCGCGATGTAGAAGCAGGTGCGCAGGTTGACCTGCTGGAACGCTTCGGGCGGCAGCACGCCGACCCGCGGCAGCAGGCAGGTGACCGCCGCGGCGAGGCCGACCCAGGCCGGCGCAAGCCCATGCAGGCTGTCGGTCATCCACAGAGCGAGCGTGCCGGCGAGGATCGTCGCGAGACGCCGCTCGGGTGGGGAGAGCGGCGGCAGTTCCGGCAAGGCCGATACGCTCGGCTCCAGGTGATCCGGGAATAACCGTACGATCAGGGCGATCAGGATCGCGCCCTTGACCAGCGCCAGCACCGGCGCGTGGAGGAGAAAGTAGGACAGGTAGGAGAAGTGCAGACCCATCAGCCGTTCGGCAGACCCGGCCATGACCAGATTCGGCACGTTGGCCGGAAGGATCGCGGCGGACAGGATCGGGGTCGCGACGCCGACCGCCAGGATCGCACCGGTCCGCCCAGGACGGCCGGGATCGAGGCCGAACGCGTCGCAGAGCGCCAGGGTTACCGGGATCATCAGGGCGATTCGGCCCAGATTCGACGGCATCACGAAGGCGATGAGGAAGCTCAGCAGGACCAGACCGACGATGAGCTGGGGGTAAGACTTGGACAGGCGCCCGGCCAGGATGTTGGCCATACGGGCGCCGAGCCCGGTGCGCGTCATGCCCTGCCCAACCACCATGCCGGACAGGACGAGCCAGAACGCCGAAGTCGAGAAGCCGGAGAAGACCGTCGCGGCGTCTCCCAGCCGGAGGAGCATCGCCGAACCGAAGAAGGAGAGCGCCGTGACGATCTCAGGAAGCAGGGCGGTCGCCCAGAGGCCCATGCACAGAACCAGCAGGGCTGCCGTCGCCGGAATCGTCGCCACCATGCCGCTGAGATCCTCCCCGCCGGCTCCCCCGAGCCGCCTGCCATCGTGGCCGGTCTGGAACCGTTCGCAATTCGGGAGTCCTTGATCGAGCCTTCGCGAACGACGAAGGAACACCGGACCCGCGCTGCGTTTTCTGCCGGCGGCAGCCTTAAAGGTGCGAGCCTGGAACAGGGAAGCCCGGCCGCAGGACGGCCGGGCTTCCGGAACTCGTTATCGTTTGGGTGCTGTGTGGTTCAGTAGCCGTAGCCGTATGCGCCGCAATAGGCCGGGTCGTAGGCACCGTAGCCGTATTCATCGTTGCAGCGGTCGTAACCGAAGCCACCCAGCCCGTAACCAACGCCGAGGCCAAGACCGACGCCGGCCAGCCCGTAGCCCAGTCCGCGCCCGTACCCCCTCCCGTAGCCACGACCCGCGAAGCCCCGGCCGACGATCCCGCGGTTCCCGATCGCATTGCGGGCGCCGACTCCCCCCAGCCGGCCGGCGTTGTTGAAGCCGCCCAACCGACGCCCACCGGCGCCGGTCACGCCAGTTCTTCCAAGGCCTGTATTGCCAAGACCTGCTCCGCCGAGGCCAGCGCCACCGAGGCCTGCACCGCGAGATCCGCCGCCGACGCCTGCGCCCCGGAAGCCGCCACCAATGCCGCCCACGCGGGCACCACCGAACCCGCCACCGCCAAAGCCGCCGCCATGAAAGCCGCCGCCGAAGCCACCCCCGTGGAAGCCGCCGCCGCCGCCGAAGCCGCGTGCATCCGCGCTACACGGCAGGAATGCGACTGCTGCCAGCAGAGCGGTCGTTGCCATTGCTATACGCTTCATCGGACAATCCAATTTGAGGAGTGGTCTCTGATTGTCCAACCGCGCTGAGGTCATGCGTATCCAAGCTTGAGTCTTGATGCGCGCGTGGCAGTCCGTCGCTGCAGCGTAGTCGCGGAGAAGCTTGGCGGTTGCGTGCAGAGACGTGGATTCAACGGAAGGGCGGCTCGTCGAAACTCCGCAGCTTGCGTGAATGCAGCCCGTGCCGGTCGGCGCGCAGGGCGTCGAGCGCCGCAAGGCCGACTTTGAGATGCTCCGAGACCGCCCGGTCGTAGAAGGCGTTGGCGGCACCCGGCAGCTTGATCTCGCCGTGAAGCGGCTTGTCCGACACGCAGAGCAGGGCCCCGTAAGGCACGCGCAGGCGGAACCCCTGCGCGGCGACGGTGCCGCTCTCCATATCGACCGCGACGGCGCGGGACTGATTGATCCGCCGCCGCTCCTGGCTGAAGCGCAATTCCCAATTGCGATCGTCGTAGGTGACGACCGTGCCGGTGCGCAGGCGACGCTTGAGATCTTCGGCCTGCTCGCCGGTCACGGCGGCCGCCGCGTTCTGGAGCGCGACCTGTACCTCGGCCAGCGCCGGGACCGGTACATCCGGCGGCACCAGTTCGTCGAGGATCCGGTCGCGGCGAAGATAGGCGTGGGCCAGCACGTAGTCGCCAATGGTCTGGGACTGCCGGAGCCCGCCGCAATGACCGACCATCAGCCAGCAATCGGGGCGCAGCACCGCGAGGTGATCGGTGATGGTCTTCGCGTTCGAGGGGCCCACGCCGATATTGACCAGTGTCGTGCCCTGATGGGTCCCGTCCGCGCCCCGGGCGACGAGGTGATAGGCCGGCATCTGGTGCCGGTGCCACGGCGAGGCAGCGATGACGGCGGCGGGGTCGGCCTGCGCGGCTTCGGCGCGGGAGACGGAGACACCACCCGGCAGCACCAGCCGCTCGAACCCTTCCGCGCCGGAGGCCAGCCGCTCCAGCCCGTGGCGAACGAATTGATCGACGTAGCGATGGTAGTTGGTCAACAGGATCCAGGGCTGGACGTCGCGCCAGTCGCATCCGGTGTAGTGCACCAGACGCCGGAGCGAGTAATCGACCCGCACGGCGTCGAACAGCGCCAGGGGCAGCGGCTCGCCCGCGACCTGATCGAAGGTACCGTCCGCGATCTCGTCGCCGACGAGCGAGAGGAGTGGGACCGGAAAGTAGGTGGCGAGATCCGCGCCGTCGACCGCCCGTCCGCGCGCATCGAGACCGGCTTCGAGCACGTAAGGATAGGGAATCTCCTGCGCGCTGAGGCCGACTTCCAGGGCGATGCCGTAATCGGCGATCAGCGGCTCCAGCTGCCGGGTAAGGTAGTGGCGGAAGAAGGCGGGGTGCGTGATCGTCGTCGCATAGGTGCCGGCGGCCTGGAGCTTCGCGGTGGCGCGGCGCACCCGCGGCAGCGGCCCGTCCGGGCGATAGCTGATCCGCAGCTCGGGGTAGCGGAAGGCCAGGCGCTCCGTCGCGTCCGGCGGTGGGCCGCCCGCGAGGTAGCGCTCCAGCGCGCGGCGCAGCGCCCCGGCCGCGTCGTCGTAGAGTTCCACGAGCCGGTCGATGGCGGTGCCAGCATCCGCCACCGCCTGCATCGGTCGCAATTCGCGCTCGATCATGTCGCCTCCGTTCCTGGCGCCGGCTCTACACCCGCCGATGCGGGGGAGCGAGACGCGGACTTGCGGGCGGCCTGGGCTTGGACGAGAAGCCGGCGGGGTCACAGCGAGGTCGCATGAGCGCGGACGAATTCGGGATCCGGCCCGGCGAGGAGATGGCGAGCCTGCCCGCAACCTTCGATGCGGGTCTCCACTTCATCGGCCGGCTGCGCACACCCTGGCGGTCACGCTCGGAATGCCCGAAGAACGGGCTGCAGACCGACGCACTCTGCACCGTAGAGGTCGATGCGGCCTACGCGCCTGGCCTGCGCGCCATCACGGGCTGTACCCATCTCATCCTGCTCTACTGGATGGACCGGGCGACCCGTGGGCTCGTGGTCCAGCAACCGCGCCACGCGGACGGACCGCGCGGCACCTTCTCGCTGCGCTCGCCCGCGCGGCCGAACCCGATCGCCCTGTCGGTGGTGGAACTTCTCGGCCGGGAGGGGGACGTGCTGCAGGTCCGCGGACTCGACTGCATCGACGGCACGCCGCTCCTCGATATCAAGCCCTATTACGCCACGACGGATTCGCGGCCTGACGCCCAGGTGGATCGCGCCGGCGCGTCATCGTGAGGCGTCTTGCACGCGTGACCGTCGGTGGTCTGACGCTGCTCGCGCTGGGTGGCCTCGCGGGCTGGCGCCTGCACCGACCGGCCGCCGACGCGCGGGCCTACGCGGTGATGCGCCTCATCGCGATCCAGGTGAGTCTGGACGAGGCGGCGCCGGACTTTGTTTTCTACGGAGGGGATTCGCAGGTCGAGTTGCAGCCAGGAGGGCAGCAGGTCTGCGGGTTTCCCTTGGTCAACGGCGGTGTGAGCGGTTCGACGGCGGCTGCTTATGCCGATCACCTCGCGCAGTTGTCTTTCGCCCGGCATCCCCGGATCGCTGCTCTCACCATTGGGACCAACGACATCCTGCTGAAGAACAAGCCGCGCTCCGCCGAGTCGGCAGCCCGGTTCGAGGCCATCGCTGAGACGATTGTTCGGCGTCTGCAAAGTCTCGCACCGCGGGTGGTCGTCACCGCCCTCCCCCCGGTCGGGCGCGAATTGGGGACGCTGGTCGATGCCGCGGCAGTCGCGGATTATTCGCAACGGCTGCGCGGCCTCTGTGACCGCCTCGGATGCGCCTTCGCGGACCCCTTCGCCGATCTGCGCGACGGTGACACCGGCTACGCCAAGCCCGGTGCCATGCGTGACGGATTACACCTCGCCGCCTACCGGCCGGCGCTGAAGGCGCTCGAACCGGCTATGTGCGGGCCCTGAGGGCTTATTCCCACTCGATCGTGCCGGGCGGCTTTGAGGTGATGTCGTAGGTCACCCGGTTGATGCCCTTCACCTCGTTGATGATCCGGGTCGCGACCCGGCCCAGGAACGCCATGTCGAACGGGTAGAAATCGGCCGTCATGCCATCCACCGAGGTGACGGCGCGCAGCGCGCAGACGTGGTCGTAGGTTCGGCCATCACCCATAACGCCGACGGTTTTTACCGGCAGGATCACCGCGAAAGCCTGCCAGATCGTGTCGTAGAGGCCGGCCTGCCGGATCTCGTCGAGGTAGATCGCGTCGGCCTTGCGCAGGGCCTCCAGCTTCTCGCCGGTGATCGTGCCGGGGCAGCGGATCGCGAGCCCCGGACCCGGGAAGGGGTGGCGGCCGACAAAGGCATCCGGCAGGCCGAGTTCCTTGCCGAGCACCCGGACCTCGTCCTTGAACAGCTCGCGCAGGGGCTCGACGAGCTTCATGTCCATGCGCTCGGGCAGGCCGCCGACATTGTGGTGGCTCTTGATCGTCACGGACGGACCGCCGGTGAACGATACGCTCTCGATCACGTCCGGGTAGAGCGTGCCCTGCGCCAGGAACTTGGCGCCACCGATCTTCTTCGATTCGGCCTCGAACACGTCGATGAACAGGCGGCCGATCGTTTTTCTTTTGACTTCAGGATCGCTGACGCCTTCGAGCGCCGCCAGGAACATCCCCGACGCCTCCACGTGGACCAGCGGGATGTTGTAGTGGTCGCGGAACAGATCCACGACCTGCTCGGCCTCGCCGAGGCGCAGGAGCCCGTGATCGACGAACACGCAGGTGAGCTGGTCGCCGATCGCCTCGTGGATGAGCACGGCCGCCACCGCGGAATCGACGCCGCCCGACAGGCCGCAGATCACCTTCTCGGAGCCCACCTGCTCGCGGATCTTGGCGATCGCCTCCTCGCGGTAGGCGCCCATGGTCCAGTCGCCCGAGCAGCCGGCAATGTCGCGCACGAAGTTGCGGATCAGCAGCGCGCCGTGGGGCGTGTGCGCAACCTCCGGGTGGAACTGGACCGCGTAGTATCGGCGCGCCTCGTCGGCCACTGCTGCGAAGGGGGCGTTCTTTGAGATCGCCACCGTGGTGAAGCCGTCCGGCAGCTTGGTGACCCGGTCGCCGTGGCTCATCCAGACCGGGTATTTCTCGCCCTTGTGCCAAACCCCCTTGAACAGGGGGCAATCGGCCAGGATCTCCACCTCGGCCCGACCGAACTCCGCGTGGTGCCCGCCCTCGACGGCGCCGCCGAGCTGGGCCGCCATGGTCTGCTGGCCGTAGCAGATGCCGAAGACTGGGACGCCTGATTCGAAGACCAGCTGGGGTGCCCGGGGCGAGGCCTCCACCGTGACCGATTCGGGGCCGCCGGAGAGGATCACGCCCTTCGGCTTCTGCTCGCGGAACGCGGCTTCAGCCTTCGTGAAGGGCACGATCTCGCAGTAGACGCCCTCCTCCCGCACCCGGCGGGCGATGAGCTGCGTCACCTGAGAGCCGAAATCGACGATCAGGATCTTGTCGTGGTCGGTGTTCATCGCGGGCGATTATCCGAAGCCCGGGGCGCGCGCAACGCGCACCCCCGATGTGACCTGGGGATCTCCGCGCAAGGCATGCGCCAGGATCGGCGCTCTCAGTCGAAGTTGCGAACCTTGGCCGAGCCGCCCAGGCTGATCGCGGGCTTGGCCGGTGCGCCGGCGAGGCTGACCTTCTTCTGGCCCGGCAAGGTCTTGGCGCGCAGCTCGGGCGCCGCGACCGGGGCCGGCTTGGACGGCTTCAGATGCGCCTGGCCGTGAATGACGGAGCCGATCTCGCCCGCGACCTGGATCAGGTCGTCGCGCTCGCAGGCGCGGGCCACCTTCAGGCCGAGCTTGTGCATGTGGCTCTTGCCGTAGAGGTAGGTGGCGAGCTGGGCGCGCTTCAGCGGCGGGATCTGCTCCAGGATTAGCGGCAGGTCGAAGTCGTCGGCGCGGTAGACGGAGCCCAGGACTTCAAGGCTCACCGGGCAATCGACTTCGGGCTCGGCGCCGCTGGTCGGATGCGCTTGCGTCATGGATGCCTCTCGGAGGACGTTGAATCGGGTAGGTCGGATGCAATGGGGCCGGGGTCGAGTTCAACCCCTATTCGCACGGTGAGGTTCGCCACGGGGTTCGGCGCCGGCTCAGGTGTTGGGAGAACCGGCTCGTCCCTCGGTTTCCAGGCGCCGAGACACCCGGTGCAGACGGACTCGATGACCGTCCGGGCATGGGCTTGACGGCGCGCCCACAGAGCCTCCCGAGCCACGCGCGCGGCTTCGGCGTCCGACAGTGGGCGGATTCGGATGAAAAGCGGTTCCTCGGCACTGGCGGGGGCCGGTGCCAAGATAAGTGGTCCCAGCACGAGCAGGACGTTTCGGCTGAGGCGCCCCCGTGAAGCGTGCGCGAGGCTGGTCATGCATCCCATCCGACCGAACCGAACCCGATACCTCACAAGCGTTGGTAAATGGGGCCTTAACGACCGCCCATGACAGGCGTCGCACGCCGCAACGGCCGGCAATGGGAACTTCGCGCGGCCGCGGCGGTCGATACGAGGGCGGACCGAGGAAAGGACTGCCCAATGCCTCAGATGTTCGACTGGATCTTCTTCGCCATCATGCTGCCCTTCCCGGCCTTCCTGGTGTGGGACTGGATGAAGCACCGATAGGTCGGAGCGGCGTCACGCGGTTCGGCGCTCATCCCTCCGCCGAGCGAGCGGCGGCCCCGCCGACTCGATACTCTTCGACGATTCGGCGGTCCGACGCCGTTCCTGGGCGCGTCCGAGCCAGAGGCTGTTCAGGAGCCATGCGGCCGAGAGTGGAAGTGCGGTGCCGGCGATCCCGGTGCTGCCGAAGCCAAGCCCCTCGATGCCGGTGAACGACCAAGCACCGACCTGATCGCCGAGGCGGTAGACCACTGTGTCGATGAAGCTCTTCGCTTTGTAGCGGTCTTCCCGGGGAACCACCGTGAACAGTAACTCCCGGACCGGGCGCGCGATGGCGAAGTTGCCCGCTCGGCGCAGGACCTGGAAGGCGACGATGACGCCGATCGTAGGCCAGATCGCCAGGGCCGCGAAGCCCAGGATGCTGAAGGCCGGCAGGATCGCGAGGGTCAGCGCGACGCCGAGCCGGTTCACGATCCGGCCGGTCAGGAACAGCTGAACGCCGAGGGTCAGAAGGTTCACCGCCAGATCGACGCTGGCGAAGAAGGCGGTCTGCGCGCCGCGATCCGGAAAGCTGCGCTTCGCGATCCCGGCCTGCTCGAAATATAGGAACGTGGACGTAACCGAGAACAGGAGGAGGAACAGGGAGATGTTGAGCAGATAGGGCGACGCGAAGGTGCGGGTGACACCCGCGAGTACGCTACCGCCGATCGTCCGATCCTGGACGTCGGCGCTGCTCGACGTGCCGCCGGGGACTTCGTGAAGCCGGCTCGACAGGGCCGCCAGTCCGCGCATGCAGAACACCGCGATCTCAAGGAGCACCACCGCGCAGAGCATCAGGCCCCAGGTCGGGACGTTTTTGGCGAGGATCGCCGTGGTGGCCGAGCCCGCGATCGCGCCGAGGGTCGCGCCGGCTGCGATAAAGCCGAACAGGCGTCGGCCCTGCTCGTTTGAGAACACGTCGACGATCGTTGCCCAGAAGATCGAGACGACGAAGAGGTTGAAGATCGACAGCCAGACGAAGAACACGCGTCCGATCCAGATCCCCCAATCCGGCGGCGCCAAATAGAGCGTCAGCGCGAAAGCGAGGATATTGGCTGCAAAGAACCGGTAAGTGATCGGCACGAACCGCGCCCGCGGCATCCGCTTCACCAGATAGGCAAACGGCAGGTTCAGGCACAGCATGCCCACCAGCGTCGCGGTAAACAGCCACGGCAGGTTCTCGATGCCGCCGGCCACACCCATCTGGTCGCGGATCGGGCGGAGCACGTAGTAGGCGGCCAAAATCGAGAAGATGTAGGCCCAGGCCCAGCCGAGCGCCCGCCCCTCGCCGGGCTGAACGTCGATCAGACGCGCGAGCGACCCACGTGCCGGGGCGGGATCAGGCATGATCGCGCTCCGGGAGGAAGAGGCCTTGGCTCCGCTTAAGGCTCACTTGTTCAGTCCGAGCTTCTCACGCAGTTCCGGCGCGGTGACGTCGTGGCCGAAGCCCGGCGACCCCATGGCAAACTTGTCAGCATCCTTGATCGAGCCGACCACCACCGGATCGAAACCGGCATCGCGGACCAGGCCGGAGGCGACCTTCAGCGCCTCCGGATCGTCGCCAGCGATCGGGATCGCCATGCGGCCTCCCGTGCGATCCTTGCCGCCATCGGCCCCTTCCTTGGCGAAGACCTTGTAGTTGGCTGCGTTGAAGGCTCGCACCAGCTTCGCGCCCGGGAAGTATTTGGCCGAGGTCGCACCGATGCCGTTGGCCTGAACCTCATCGTAGAGCGCGCCGTCGCGCTTCTGGGTGGCGTTGCCGGCATCAAGGACGATCTTGCCGTTCAACGCCGGTCCGATCTCCTTCGCGAGGTCCGGATAGGCCTTGTAGGGCACGGCGACGAAGACCGCCTCGCCGAACTTGATCGCCTCCTCGGGGGTGCCGGCCTTCGCCTTCGGGCCGAGGTCCGAGACCATGGAGGCCAGCGCCTCCGGGTGCCGTGACGCGAACATCACCTCGTGGCCGTCCTTGACCCAGAGCCCCCCGATGGTGCTGCCGATATTGCCGGCCCCGATCACGCCGATCCGGATCTTTTTCGCCCCGTCCTGGGCGAGGGCCGGGACCGCAGAGGCGAGGGAGAGCCCGGTCGCGAGGGCGAGTGCTGTGCGCCGGGTGAAACGATCAGACCGCATCGATGAAAGTCTCCATCTGCTTGCGCTGCGCCGCATCCGGAAGCCTTCCGCGGGCGGCGCCGAGATTGTCCTCGACATAGGCGGCCTTCGCCATGCCGGGGATCGGGCAGGTCACGGCCGGGTTGCCCAGCACGTATTTGAGAAAGAACTGCGGCCAGCTCGTGCAGCCGAGATCCTTCGCCACGCCCGGCAACGCCTTGCCGGCGACGGCCGTGAACAGGCGGTCGCGGCCGAAGGGAACGTTGGTCATCACCGCCACACCCCGGTCGGCGGCCAGCGGAATCACGCGCTCGGCGGCGGCGCGGTTGTCGATGGCGTAGTTGACCTGGATGAAGTCCAAGGTTTCGCGCTTCATCACGGCTTCGAGGGCATCGAGCTGGTTGTCGCGCCAGACTGTGACGCCCACGTACCGGATCCGTTTGGCGCTTTTCAGATCGCGCAGCACCGCCAGATTCTCGGCCGTGTCGATCAGGTTGTGGACCGCCACGAGGTCGAGCGTATCCACGCGCATCCGCTTCAGCGACCGCTCGAATTCCGCCAGCGTCGCGTCCCGGCCGGTCGTGTCGACCTTGCTGGCCAGGAAAACCTTCTGGCGTAATCCGGACTCTGCCAGGATGGCGCCGAGCACGTCCTCGGCGGTTCCGTAGCTCGGGGCGGTGTCAATCACCGTCCCGCCGAGGGAGACGAAGGTCTGTACCGCCTCCTTGAGCGGCGCGATCTTTTCGGCGGTCGGCTCGACCTCGTAGCGGCGGGAGGTGCCGATCCCGATCGCCGGCAGCATCTCGCCGCTGGACGGGATCGGGCGGTGGATCAGCGGCTCGGCAGCGTGGCCGACGCGATGGGCAAGCGGCGCCAAGGCCGCGGCGGCGATGACGGCGCGACGGGATACGGGCATGACCGATCTCGGGGGTGTGGAGCGCCAGATCGACATAGGGCGGGCGGCGGAGATGTGTATTCCTTATTCTCACGCCTGCGCGATCGGGCGGCCGGGGCCGACCCGAATGGGCCGCACGTCCGGCTAATCCTCCTCGGGCGGATCCTCGAACTCGGCGCCCTCGGTATCGGGCGCGATGCGGAACCGGTATTCATCGATGGCGAGGAACGCACGGTGCGCGACCTGCGGATCGATGCCGTCGCGAACGACCATGGTCTGAAAATCGATGAACAGGCGGGCGATGCGCTCCTCCTCGGACAGCGCGGTCAGCGCCGACGAGCTGGCGCCCGCGCGCATCATGTAGCGGCGGGCCTCCCCGGCCGCGTCAGGCGTAGGAAGGACCACCACCTGTCCAGCCGTCTCCGGCTTCAGCTCCGCCCAACGTACAGGCGTCCAGGCGATGATGGCCTCGGTCTGCTTCATCGAAAAGCTCCGGCAGGGGGCACGATCCGCCTACCGGGCTTGCGCGCGCACGTCGAGGCGGTTGCGGCCGGTCAGGGCGCCCGCACCACCTGACCGCGGATCTCTCCCTTCGGATTGGCCGCCGTGTGGATGTTGAAGTAGACCTTGCCGGCCGCAAGATCCGCTGCCTTGACGTCGTCAAGGGTCGCCTCGCCGCTGAAGGGGCTGGACGTTGCGGTCACCGGTATGACCACACCGGCATTTTCCCCGGGCTTGGCCGGACCGTGGAAATGAGCTGCCGTCACGGGGCCCGTCAGTCCACTGTAGCTGCCCGTCCAGCTGAGGTGCTTGGTGGCCGGATCGAAGGTGGCCGTGATCTGCCCGGTACCCTTCGATGGGTTGGCCGGCACCTCTCTGCTTGCATCGAGGGTGGCCTTATAGGCGCCCCCCTCTGCCGCCAGCCCCGCCGTGGGGAGGCCCGGCCCCGCGAGGGCGAGCAGGATGGTCAGGTGTCGGCACGCGTTGCGGATCATCGAACACTCCGGGCCTGGGGGATCTAAATGGCCCCGCGCCCGAGTCTAACGCCTCGTTCCGATCGGCGCAGCGCCGGTTTCAAGGCTGGACAACTCGGGGGGTGACGAAGGTGTCGCTGAGTCTCGCACCCGCTGTGCGACCCGAATGGCACCGGGCAGGCACGATTTCGCCTCGACAGGCCGTTGACACTGTGCGCCGCGCCTCCCTATACCGCCCTCGCTGATCGTCCGCAGCGCGATCACGGTTTGGGGCGGGGTAGCTCAGCTGGTTAGAGCAGAGGAATCATAATCCTTGTGTCGGGGGTTCAAATCCCTCCCTCGCTACCAATTTTATCGAGCCCCGCTAAACGTTTAGCGGGGTTTTTGTTTGGCCAGCGCCGTGCAAAATTCGGCTTTCAGTCCTAGAATGGTGTGAGCGCAGCCTGGAAAGACCGTCGCGCGGGCGTAGCGATTCGCCGGGGCGCCAGGGGCTCCCAAGCGCACGCCCGGATCGCACGTGTAACGTTCGCAGCCAAATCCGCACCAGCGCGCGGATCTTCCTCGTCAGGCCGCTGCGCGAGCGACCCGTGCCACCGGATCGGCCGTCTTTTTCTGGGCCAGACGGCACTCTGGTGGACCGGCACGCGGGTAGCGTCGATCCTCTGCGGGCCGTCGACTTTGGGGCCGATCGCAGATCGACCACGCCCACATTCTTAAACGATCTAAGATAGTTGACCGCTTCCCGTCGTAACGTCGAAACGCATTGTTGAGACCGTCGATATTTGACCTATAACGTGCCAGCCATTGAGTTGACGTCGCCTTTCGGGTCGCGGGCGGACCTATTGGACACAAGACGGGCCGCCCCCTGGGTACTTTCAAAGCGACCTGACCCGCTAGGCGGCATGATCCGCCCATCTCCGGAGTTGTCTGCTTGGTCTTTCCACGTTTATTGCCCGCAGCATGTGGGTGTTTCGCGCTTCTGCTCGCTTGTCCGGCCTCCGCGGCATCAGACATCACGGCGGCCGCGATTGCCATGGGGCGCCTGTATGTTCTGGGCACGACCGATCGCCCTCGCACCAAGGTCAGGCTGGAAGACAAATTCGATACTGTTTCAGATGATAAAGGATTGTTTCAATTTGAACTTGTCTATCATCCAGCCAACTGCATCGTCAGAGCTGTGATCGATAGCAAAACCGTCGAGGCTGTTGTTGGGCAGTGCGGGGAAATGTGTAAGCCGGCACAGCAGACGAACGTACCGCAGATGCCCAGGCTCGGCTCTGAAACGCTATCGCCCGGGCAGCCACTCGCGGCGCCGATCCTGCCAGCCCGTCCCGGGGGCATGGCCCTGGTCCCTCCAGAAGGTCCGAGAGCCGCCACCGCGCTGCCTCCTCCGGCTGCACCCTCGTCAGCACAACCACAGGCGGAGAAGCGCGCCGATCCTCTCCTTCACGCGCCACTGCCGCCACCGCGACCGAAGGATTCCCCAAGCGTTGCTGCGAGGCCGGTAGCCCCGGCGCCGGCCGTCAAGCCAACAGCGGTGAAACCGCGTTCCGCGCCGACGTCGTCACAGAAGGAAAAACCGAGCGAGCGGCCATCGGACGAGCCGCTTGAGGCCCCCAACAGGTCGGACGTCTATTAGGCAACGTAGCGCCTGTCGAAAACCTGGTTGTCAGGTTTTTCGATGAGCCTTCAACGCTCGGGTACGCCGGGGTGATAGCGCAGATGTCCGCACGATCCGTACCCGGGCGCGAAGCGTGACTCCGTCGTCGGCCATTCCAGACTGGCAACTTCGGACGTGGCGATGGCCATGGACGGGGGGCTATCAGGGCGAAGCCAAACGCAAACCTGCCGCCGAGCCGGCCCTGCATTTTGATCGTGTTGAGGATAAGGGCGGCTTCGGCGCGTTGCTTTGCCGGTGGACCGGTTCGGTGAGTGCGATAAAGCAGGGCGGCTTGTAGTTTCGCCCGGGCGGCGCCCCGGTCCGGGGCTGATATCGGCACGATGCCATGAGCAGAGCCGTCATGCAGGCGTCCGGCGTTGGCTACGGCCGCGCCCCGGTGTTGCTGGATCGACTCACGTCTCGCCTTTCGTCATGGCAACTGTCTTCGACCCTTGTCTCGCCCAAGTCTCCGGCGACGCATTCGCTCGACAAGGTGAGGGCAGATGTCGGTTCGAATGGTAGTCGCGGCCAGGGTCGCCGGTCTGATTGTATTGTTCGCGATGAGTAGTGCCGTTATGGCCGCAGACGACAATGCGGCGCTGTTTGCCCATGTCGACGTGGAGCGAAGTGCTCCTCAAAGCGCGGGCTCGTTTTCGCTGCCGCAGCTCCGGATTAGGCCGCATGCGATTGATAAACCGCACGTCATTGAGAGATCCCGCTACGTCGAAAAGCCATGGAAGTCTTACGTCTGCGTGGGCTGCGAGCTGAACAATCGCCCGGCGCCGGACCGCTGACGCGTTGCGCCGTCGCGCCGAGACAGCCACCGGGCGCGAGCAGGCAAAAAGGTCGCAGCCGGCCAAGGCACGCAGCGGATCGGCGGGGGCCGAGGCGAAGCACCAATATCCGGGCCCAGCTCGGCAAACCTGAAACAGCTTATCTGCGGACTCCATAGGTTCTGGATCGCTGCTGGCGCGTAAGGTTCTCAGACACCTTGCAACTGGGGCGACGATAGTAGGCGCCTCCAATCCGGCGAAGGAGTGGGACAGTCCGGACGACTGCGCCGCGCATTTCGGCTGCAGCCGCCATCAGATCGAAGCGCTCATCCGGCCCCCCTACTGGCCGCGGAGACAGCCGAGCATGGCGGCACGAACGGTGTGGATTCGAAGGCTGTGGAACGTGCTCTTCAGGCAGGGCTCCAAAACGCAACGCGCTGCGCCAAATTCAGAGCACGACGCGCGATTGGGGATTGCCGGTGAGGCCTTCGCCGCCTCTATCGGGTACAGGAGGGAGCGCCATGTCAAAGGACATCATTCCAGGGCCGGACTTCACGATCTTTGAGCCGCCGTCGTCCTTCGGTCTCGGTGGTCCGAGCCACATCCCCGTCCCCGTCACCGAGCCAGGCGAGATCGCCGATCTGTCCGGTGACCTCTGGCTTGATGCGTTCGGCGATCGGCTCGTGCATGGTGAGATGACCGTAACGTCCGAACAGGCTCAGGCGGCGGCACGGCACGGGTGGGAGACGGTGCCGGGTACCGAGCATGAGGGGAAGGTCACAGTTCGGCGCCCCGATCCCAAACCCGAACAAGATTGATCATCCAGCGCCACCCTTCACGGTGCCGGGGTTCACGAGCGGCGCGGAACCAACTGAGCCGGCGGCGGGCGGATCTCGGCGACCTGGATCTCGTGCGGATTGAACGTGGTCGACGGGAGGTTCGCAAGGTCCTCTGGGTTGAGCATGGAGCTGTTCGCCCAGGGCCGTGGGCAGCGGCTTCATGCGGATCGAACGGACCGATCAGGGCCGAGATGCCCTTGTAGACAGCGATTTTGAAGAAGGCGTTGGTCGGCAGGTCCGGCAGGCCCCTCTCGATCGGCTCGGAGATGATGCCGCCCGCATCAGAGAACGGCTGGCCGCCCGCTCCGAATCGCAGCGGAAAGCTGATCGCTGGACGGGCGCCGTCCGGCGAGGGGGGGCTGGCGCATAGCTGCGCGGCTACGTCCGGTATGTCGACCTGCGAACCCTGCCGTGTCGCCTCGAACGATCCGATTGCGCGCAGGCAGTTGCCGCCGCATTCCATCAGTTCTTGGCCGAGGCAAACCGTCGAGGACGGGATGGCACCGCGCGGAACCCTGTTGCTGGGCGGTGGCTTGGACCTCATGGATTGAAAGCCAGCGGGCGGGATCAGCTCCGATTTCCCGCCGGGACAGCCAGGAGGACAGATGCCGGTCGATCTAGGTGGCGGGGACGGCGTGGAGGTGGAGCAAACCCCTGGCGCGTCAGGGCGATCTGAAACAGCCGCGCCCGGCAGTCGGCCCCGGCTCGCGCTTGTTCTGGGCGGCGGCAACGCGCTCGGCGCCTACCACGCCGGCGCCTATGAGGTCCTCGACAGCCGCGGCTTGCACCCGAGCTGGGTTGTGGGAGCCTCGGTCGGCGCGGTTACGAGCGCGATCATCGCTGGTAACGCACCTGAGGAGCGCGTCAGCAAGCTCCGGATGTTCTGGAGCCGGGCAACCCAGCATACGGCGCCAAGCCCGACCGAGTGGCTGAAGCCGCGCCAGATCTACAACGGTCTGCATGCTCTGCTGGCGCTCACCTATGGCCGGCCCGGCATCTTCGGGCACCGCTTTCCAGGCCTATGGTCGGCCCTGCCGTGGATGCCCAACGACGTGGCCCTGCTCGATCACAAGCCTCTGTTACGGACCCTTGAGGAGCTCGTCGACTTCGAGCACCACAACCGGGGCGAGACGCGCCTGACGGTGGCCTGTGCCGATGTCGAGACCGGCGAAGAGGTCTACTTCGACAGCGCGCGTCAGGAGATCCGGCCCGAGCACATCCTGGCGAGCACGGCGATCCTGCCCGCCTTTCCGCCGGTCGAGATCGGCGGCCGGGTCCTGTGCGACGCGGGTTACGTCAACAACCTGCCGCTCGATCCGCTCTTCGCGACGGAGCCGGAGCAGGATCTCCTTTGCTTGGCGTTGGAGCTGTTCAGCTTGCGTGCGCCGCGCCCCGGTTCGCTCGACGCGGTGCTGGAGCGGGCCAACGACATGATCTTCTCCAGTGCAGGGCGTCGCACGATCGCCGCGCTTGCGCGTGAGTACGCCCTGCGGCAGCGGTTTGAGCCTGAGGGGCCGATTGTGAGCCTGCTCCACCTCGTCTACCAAGCCGGCGCCGACGAGCTTGCGGCCAAGAGCTTCGACTTTTCGCCCTCCTCGATCCGGGATCGTTGGACGGCAGGCGGGCGCGACATGACCCGCGGCTTGCAAAGCCTGGACAACGGACCTGCTGCCGAAGGCCGCTTCCGGTACCTCGCCCTGCACGGTTCCTCGGCGGCGTTCGAGACAGCGGCCTGATTTTGTCTGACCCGCCAGGCGGGGATAATCCGACACGATCGCCAATGTCCGCCACCGCGAGCCTGATGCTAGACTTGGATATCGCGCTGTCGCTCGTCGGCGGAGATAAGCGCTATCCCGCTTCCTAAGGGAGTATGCGGTGGTAAACTGTGTCCGTTCCGAGCAGTCGTAAATGGACAATGAGATCGATAAAGGCGCATTGACATGCGCGTGTTCCGAGCGCGTGCCAGAATCTCTTGCGCGCCAAGTCCCGCGGCCGGCGATCGACGTCGACGGCTGCGTGTAAGCTTCGACGCCCCTGATGGGCTACTATCGTTCGCCGTCGGTACGAATGCGACCATCGATAGTGGCGAGCCAGTCTTGACGCCGCAGGCTCGTCTGCCGCTAGAAAGCGATGGCTTGCGGTCATCCGGCATCGCAACGGAAGCCGAACTCGCGCTGCGGGATCGTACGCTTTGACCGCGAAGTCCTGGACTTCGCGACGCCCGCGCAGCGGATCTTCAACCCAAATACCGCCGCGCGGCACCATCACGACAAGGCGGCCGGACACCACCTCGTGACGTCGTGCAGAATGATCCCAACAATCGCCTCAGCCTGCTTGCGCGTCGCGAAGGACCGCCTGAACTTGTCCTGCTGCGGCGGCGAGTGCGTTCGCCTGTATGGGCCCCTCGACGTCGCCTTCTCCCAGCGTCCCGAGCCTGTAGGCGATCCGATGCTCAACGCCTTGCAGTAACGCGCGCGCTGGCTCCGCCTCAATCCGAAGCAGTGTCTGCGCCAGGTCCAGATATGCGCTCCGGAGAAGGCTGAAGGCGAAACGCGTCGCAGCTTCATCCGTGATCGGTTTTGAATCTGTCATCGCGTGCTCCTGACTCAACACGCTCCCCAAGCCATTCCGCTCATATACAATATTTCCGCGCTTGTAAAATCGGTGCCTCTCACTCGTTGCGAACAGTTATTGGAAAAGCCCGATATCGAAAAATATAACATGGGACAGAAAGCTGGATCGAAAGGATTGTCTCTCCGATATGATTTGCTGCTGTGCCCCATGGTGAATCATATCGATCCACCATGGGGCACGCGTGGATCGCCCCTGAGGCCGCACCCATCGTCCGCGAATGAGGCGATGAAGACACCGATGTCCGCAGCGCTGGATGCCCCGCTCGATCGTTGATCGCACAATTTTTCTGATGGCGATGCCAAGTGTTTTTGTGGCGTACGCAGATAAGTTTCTGGAGTACTCTGCCGCAAAAGACTGCCGCATTCTGCAACGCGGCAACATTGATGCGATGCAATAAGGGGAGCGGACGGAATTCAGCGGCTCTTTAGCTTCGATCCGCTTCGACCTCAGTCGGTCGACAACCGATGTCTCGATTGCCGCATGGGTTTGGGCCGGTCACGGATTTGATCGATCGGGAGGATCACGGGCTCCATGAGGAAGAACAAGGTGATCTCGGCGGGCGAGGCGATCGCGCTGATCCGCGAGAACGATGTCGTCACCACCACGGGCTTTGTGCAGAGCTGCATCCCGGAGGCGCTCCACGCCGCCTTGGAGAAGCGCTTCGTCGAGACCGGTTCGCCCCGGGGTCTCACCCTGATCATGACCGCCGGCGCGGGCGACAGCAAAGGCCTCGGCACCGGGCGGCTGCACCATGATGGCCTGCTGTCGCGAGTCATCGCGGCCAATTTCGGCCGGATGCCGAAGGTCGCCAAGGCCGCGCAGGACAACCTGATCCGCGGCTACAACCTGCCCCAGGGCGTAATCTCGCAGCTCTACCGGGCCTGCGCGGCCGGTCAGCCGGGCCTGTTCTCCAAGGTCGGGCTGAAGACCTATGTCGATCCGCGCCACGGGGGCGGCAAGGTCAACGACCTGACCACCGAAGACATCGTCAAGCTCGTGGAGGTCGATGGCGAGGAGTGGCTGTTCTACACGGCCACCAAGATCGACGTCGCCTTCATCCGCGCAACCTCTGCCGATCCTTCGGGCAACCTGTCCTACGAGAAGGAGGCGCTGACCCTCGATTGCCTCGCCCAGGCCATGGCGGCGCGCAACAACGGCGGCATCGTCATCGCCCAGGTCGAGCGCATCGTCGATGACGGCTACCTGCTGCCCAAGGACGTGCGGGTACCCGGCATCCTGGTCGATTGCGTCGTGGTCGCCGAGCCCGAGATGCACCGGATGAATTACGGCGTGATGCATGACGCCGCGCTCGCCGGGGAGATCCGGGTCCCGGTCACCGGCATCAAGCGGATGGCGCTCAACGAGCGCAAGATCATCGCGCGCCGGGCCGCCTTCGAGCTGCCGCCGAACGGCGTGGTCAATCTCGGCGTCGGCGCCCCGGAGGGCATCGCGTCGGTGGCCAACGAGGAGAAGATCACCCCCTATATCACCCTGACCACCGAGGCCGGGGCCGTCGGCGGCGTGCTGGCCTCCGGATCGAGCTTCGGCGCGGCCACGAACGCCGATTGCATCATCGACCAGAATCAGATGTTCGACTTCTACGACGGCGGCGGCCTCGACATGACCTGCCTCGGCATGGCCGAGTGCGATGCCGCCGGCAACGTCAACACCTCGAAGTTCGGCGGCAAGCTGAATGGCTGCGGCGGCTTCATCAACATCTCGCAGAACGCCCGGACCGTGGTCTTCGCGGGCACCTTCACGGCCGGCGGCCTGGAGATCGCCGTCAACGACGGGCAGGTCCGAATCGTCAGCGAGGGCAGGGCCCGAAAGTTCGTCGCGCAGGTCCAGCAAAACACCTTCTCGGGGCCCTACGCGGTGGAACGCTCGCAGCCGGTCCTCTACGTGACCGAGCGCTGCGTCTTCCAGCTGACGGCAGAGGGGCTGGAACTGATCGAGGTCGCGCCGGGCATCGATGTCGAGCAGGACATTCTCGCCCATATGGACTTCAAGCCGGTCGTCCGGAACCCGGTGCCGATGGATCCGCGGATCTTCCGCGATGAGCCCATGGAATTGATCTCCGATCTGCTCAACCTGGATCTGAAGTCGCGCGTCAGCTACGACGGCGAGCGCAACATCCTCTTCATCAACCTGGAGGGCTGGTACTGCCGGGTGAAGGGCGACATGGACGAGTTGCGCATGACCATCGTCGAGGCGTGTCGCAAAGCCGGCCAGCGCGTCAACGCGGTGATCAACCACGACGGGTTCCGGCTCAACGAGAATCTGCTCGACGATTACGCGGGAGTTCTGCAGTACCTTCAGGCGAACTACTACGCGACGACCACGCGCTATGCGACGAGCGCGTTCCTGCGCCTCAAGATGGAAGAGGCGCTGAACCGGCGCGGCGTCGCCCCCCACGTCTTCGAGCGGAAGGAGGAGGCGCAGGCCTTCGTCAGCAGCACCGAGGACAAGAAGGCCCGCAAGCGGATCTCGCCCGCCGTGGCGTCGGCGGCTTAGCGCCGGGTCCGTCCGGATACGGGTGGGCGTCGGTCTGGTATACAGCCCGACCTGCCCGCACCGACGGGCCTCTCCGGGAGCCCGATTCTGCGACAGGATCTCTGCCTCGCCACCGGGCCGGCTGTTGAGCCGGCGACCGGGGGCATGGTCTCGGCCGAGCGCGTCGCGGCGCTCGCCCATGCCGCCCTCATCGACGAGCTGGAGACCTGGCCCAAGCCCGGCCTCGTGAGCCCGATCGATTCCGGCAGCCACGACGACATGGATGCCGACCTCCTTCGGTGCAGCGCGGCGGCGATCCGGCCGTTCTTCGCGGATCTCTTCGCCGCCGGAGCCGGGGGCGCAGCAATGGCGGATCTGCGGGCGATCGGGCTTCGGGCGGAGGCCGCGATGCTGCGCGCCACCGGTGGGGTCAACGCGCATCGCGGCGCCATCTTCTCGCTGGGCCTGATCTGCGCGGCGGTGGGAGCGGCGGGCGGATTGCCTGCCTCTGCCGCGGCCTGCGCGGTGGCGGTCGGTGCGCGCTGGGGCGCAGAGATTGCGAGAGCTCCAGCCTCACCGTCGAGCCATGGCGGCCGGGTGGCCCAGCGTTACGGTGTCGGCGGCGCCAGTGCCGAAGCGGCGTCCGGCTTTCCCACGATCCGCGCGATCGGCTTGCCGGCCCTGCACCTTGGCCGCTCGCGTGCGCCGGACGACCCGGAGGCAGCGCGTGTTGATTGCTTCTTCGCCTTGCTCGCGGTGCTCGAAGATACGAACCTGCTCCATCGCGGCGGGGCGGACGGGCTGAACACGGCGCAAGCCGCCGCCGCGGCGTTCGTTGCGGCCGGGGGCGTGGCGGCACCCGGCTGGCGCACGCGGGCCATCGAAATCCACCGCGGCTTCGTGGCGGCCCGGCTCAGTCCCGGCGGATGCGCCGATCTTTTGGCGGCCACACTCTTCCTCGATTCCCTTGTGGCAACGGCCTGAGCATCTTCCGTGTCGGACCGCTCTCCGTCGAACTAAATACCTTCGGCGCAGGAAAGCGTACCAAAACAAAGGCTTCGAGCCATGCTAGATAGCAACGCGCACAGTCCACGACAGCATCCCGTCGCAGCGGTATCGAGCGATCCCACCCACCCTCCTCATCCTGAGGTGCCCGCGTCAGCGGGCCTCGAAGGAGGGATCCAGGGATCGCAGGTCCATCTTGAGGCCTCCTTCGAGGCCTTCGCTGCGCTCCGGCACCTCAGGATGAGGGGGTGGGTTGGAGGGCCGAACGGAGGCTTCCAGCCTCGTGTCGTGTACCCTGTGCAACGTGATCGGGCATGGCGCGAAGCGGATTGTGCAGACAGCAAATCCAACCGGATGCCATGCTCTGCACGCTGATCTGGGTCCGCGCCGCTTCGGTCGCATTCCCCCAGGGCTGGATGATCCCCAGATAGGGTGTCTCTTCCCCCTGCCCCCGGCCTGCTCGTGACCCTGATTCGGATCGCGCTCCTCGCGTTCGTAGCTCTCTTCGTCGTGCCCATCGCGATTTCCGCCACGCTGTACTGGTTGCGGGCGAGCGGCGATTGGCGTCTCGCCGACCGGTCGAGCGCCGGCCTGCTTCCACCCGCCGAGGCCGTGCCGGGCGCGGTCGTGCGCATCTTCTCCGCGCGTACGGTGAGCTGGCGCGGGATCGTGGCGACGCATAGCTGGATCGTCATCAAGGGGCGGGGTGAGCGTGCCTATCGACGCTTCGACTACACCGCCTGGGGACAGCCGATCTGGATCGATCGCTTCGTCCCGGACGGGCGGTGGTTCGGCAACCCACCCGAAACCGTCTTCGCGGCGGATGGTCCCGAGGCCGAGGCGATGGTCCCGCGTATCCGGAAGGCGGTCGCCGAGTACCGCTACGCCCGGCCCGGCGATTACGTTGTCTGGCCGGGGCCCAACTCCAACACCTTCGTCGCCGCCATCATGGCGGCGGTCCCGGAAATTCGGGCGAGCCTGCCGACCACCGCGATCGGCAAGGATTTTCCGTATGACGGCCGCTGGATCGGCTGGACGCCCTCCGGCACCGGCATCCGAATCAATTTTGGCGGCTATGCGGGACTGACCGTCGGCTGGGTCGAGGGACTCGAATTGAACCTGCTCGGGGGCGTCGCCGGGATCGATCTGCGCCGTCCCGGGATCAAGCTGCCGGCTTTGGGACGGCTCGGGATCTGACAGTGGCCTCATTCGCGCGTCGTGACCGCCTCGCATCGGGGGCGGTCACGGCATCGATTCACGGCTCGGAAACGCCGCTCACGGCGCGAGGTCGTGGACCGGCTCCTTCACCGGCGTGGCGCTGCTGTTCAGGACGGCGCTGCCGGTCGTGACCGGCTTGAGCACGGACCGGTCGATCTGCGGCGGCGTCGGCAGCTGCAACGCCTCACTGGTGGCGGCCCATTCCTGCGCAACACGGTCCGGATCGTCGTTGAGCTTCGTGCCGTAGCTGGGGACGATCTCGCGGATCTTGGCTTGCCATTCCGGCGTCGCGACCTTCTTGGCGAACACCTTCTCCAGCACCTGCAGCATGATCGGCGCCGCCGTGGAGGCACCCGGAGAAGCGCCGAGCAGGGCTGCGATGCTGCCGTCCTTCGCGTTGACGATCTCGGTGCCGAGCTTCAGCACGCCGCCCTTATCCGGATCGCGCTTGATGATCTGCACGCGCTGGCCGGCCTGCCAGAGGCGCCATTCTTCCTTCTTCGCCTTCGGGAAGTACTCGCGCAGGGCCGCGATGCGGTCGTCATCCGACAGCATGAGCTGCCCGGCGAGGTACTCGACCAGAGGAAACTCATCCAGGCCGACGCGCATCATCGGCCAGATGTTGCTCGTGGTGGTGGAGCTAAGGAGGTCAAGATACGACCCCTCCTTCAGGAACTTGGTCGAGAAGGTCGCAAACGGTCCGAACAGGATCACGCGCTTGCCGTCGAGCACCCGCGTGTCGAGATGCGGCACCGACATCGGCGGCGAGCCCACCGACGCCTTGCCGTAGGCCTTGGCGAGGTGGAGCGTGGCGACATCCGGGTTGTCGTTGATCAGGAACGAGCCGCCCACCGGGAAGCCCGCGTAATCCGCGCCCTCGGGGATGCCGGATTTCTGCAGCAGGTGCAGGGCGCCGCCGCCCGCGCCGATGAACACGAACTTGGCGTCGACGCTCTGCCGGGAGCCGTCCTTGAGGTTCTTGGAGGTCACGCGCCAGGACCCGTCCGGGTTCTTGACGATGCTCTCGACCTCCGTGGACAGGCGCAGCTTGAAGCTCGGCTGCTTCCGCAGATAGGCGACGTATTGCCGGGTGACCTCGCCCCACTCGCAATCGGTGCCGAGCGGCGACCACGTGGCGGCGACCTTTTGCTTCGGGTCGCGCCCGTCCATCATCAGGGGCACCCACTTGCGCAGCTGCTCCGGATCCTCCGAATACTCCATCCCGGCGAAGAGCGGGCTCGCCTTCAGCGCTTCCCAGCGCCGCTTCAGGTAGGCGATGTTGTCGTCGCCCCAGACGAAGCTCATATGCGGCGTGTGGTTGATGAAAGAATGCGGGTCCTTCATCACGCCGGTCTTGATCTGGTAGGCCAGGAACTGGCGCGTGACCTGGAAGGCCTCGTTGATTTCGACCGCTTTGGCGATCTCGACCTTGCCGTTCTTCTCAGGCGTGTAGTTCAGCTCCGCCAGGGCCGAATGGCCCGTCCCGGCATTGTTCCAGCCGTTCGAGCTTTCCAGCGCCACCTGATCGAGGCGCTCTACCATCTGGATCGACCAGTTGGGCTCAAGTTCGTTCAGCCACACGCCGAGCGTCGCGCTCATGATGCCGCCGCCGATCAGCAGGACATCGACCTTGCCGTCGACTGCCTCGGCCATGGCGAGCGAGCTCGGGAGCGCCGCCAACGCGAGACCGGTCGCGGCGGTGCCGAGGAGTTGCCTGCGGCTCAGCGGCGGCGCGCCCTGCGTATTCCGGAGGTGGACGGGCGCAGTCTCGTCGTCGGCACGCATGGTCGGATCCTGTGTTCACGTATCGAATGTCCCCGGCGACGGCCGCCGGGGCGCGAAAACGTAGGCCTGCGGCGAGGGAAGGATTTCCCTGCCGGCCTTCAGGATCGTTTCCTCCAAACCGGTCCATGGCTCCGGACAATGCCCGGAACCAGCCCGATAGACGTCGCTTCGCCGCGCTTCGACACCGTTATGCAGTCGAAGATCCCGATGGACTCCGGACGTGCATATCTCGGATCAGAATATCTTGTTATTGCCCACAGCGGAGCACAGTCCGAACGTCAAAGACGTTGCCAACTGTGCTCCGAACGACCGCGGATTTACACGCGACCACGACGGGAGAGTGACGCTGGCCGGATGGGAACAGCGACTGTACGGCGTCGTCATAGAGTATGACGGCTATCAGGACAATCGCCGGTCTCCGCAGCGGCGGCGCGCTGTCTAGGACGCGCGCTTGAACCGAACGTGGCTGCGCGACGGGCGCCCGGCATTCCAGTTGGGCATGACCCGCCACGGCGTGGTGACGTCGGCATAGTTGCCGTCCAACCGGATGGTGCGCCGCTGCTCGGTGCCGACCCATTCCGGGGCCCAGGCGGTCTGGACGGAGGTGACCCATTGGTCGCCTTCGACCCGATAGCGGCCGATATAGGCAACGAGGCTGTTCAGCAGGGCGGCGCGCTCGGCATCGGTGGAGGCTGGCTTCCGATCGCTGCCCTCCAGGTTGAAGGCCACCCAGCCATCCCGGGTGAAGATCACCCGTCCGCGGGGCGTGCTGCCCATCGCGTCGATGAACGTGCCGGTTTCCTTGTCCTCGACTTGGTAGGAGACGAGCTCCCAGGTTCCGACGAGGCGGTCCGCCAGGGCGACCCCTGTCGGGCTGTCCGTAGTTGCGACCTGCCCAAGGGCACTTGGTGTCATCAGAGGCATCAGGAGGACAGCGAAGGGAAGCAGAGTGCGGCGCATGGTTGATTCTGGATTTCGGTGGCGCATGAGATCGGTCGGCGCCGGCTGCCGTTTGAGCCGATCCGTGCGACGCCCCGTGTTCCCGTTGGACGTGCCGATACGCCGCCGCTCCTGCGCGCTGCAAGCGCAGGCACGCGATCATGCACGCAATCCGTATCCTGATGAGCGGGTCTCAGAGCCGTCGCGCGCGCTCTTGCGCGAATCGATAACCACGCAAGTGGAAAGCTTTAGCCGCCGTTACGCGCGAGGCGTGTACGGCCACCATCCGCGACCGGCGGTAGGGGATCCTGCGTGCCGGCCACAACGACGAGGCGCTGGACCTCCCCCCGGAGGAACGCCTGGAGGAACCGCTCGTAATCGCGGAATGATACGCACCCGTTCGAATCACCGCGCGGGCCGAGCATGAAGGTGTGGGCCAGGAGACCGACTCGGCCATAGACCGCCTCGCTGCCGCCGACCGGCGTCAGCCGAATCGCGCGCACGCCGTGGAACAGCTGCTCGCGCTCGGTGAGATCGTAGGTCCCAGGCGGAGTCGGACCCCGCATGCGGACGTTGACGAGGCGCGGCTCGTCCAGGCCCTCTCCGAGGCCCGAATGCGCTTCGAGACGCTCGCCGCTCGGCAGCGTCACGGTCCGGGCAGCGATGTTGTAGACCGCGACGCCCGCGGTGGCGTTCGGCTCGCGCGACAGGGCGAGCGGCGGCGAGATCCGCCGCTGGGGGGCGACGTCGAGGGGCTTGCTCTCCAGCGCCGCGTAGGCGAGGGCTGGCGTCCGCTCGATGCCGAACAGCTGCTCGAGGAAGGAACGCTCATCCGCCGGCGGTGCGGCGGGCTGGGCCGGGGCAACGTCGCGGCGCGCCATGCGACGCTCGGCCCGCCGCGCGAATGCAGTGCTGTTCGCGGATCGAAATTCCGGCGGACGAGGGACCGGAAGCGGCACGATCATAGCCATCCGCGGCGATTCCGCGAATCCGCTCTCAAGGGCACGGTCGGGGACCGGCGCCATCTGCATCCAGGCCCAGTGCGCCGGCAGACCGCCCGCTTGGTCATCCGGCACAACCTCGCTCACGCGCGGCTCAGCGTGGTCTGCGGCCGGTGAATCGGTCGACGCGTCCGCGGTTGGCTGTGCCACCGCCACGGTGACGGGCGGAGCCGAGATGTCGGCCATCGCTACGGGCTGCGGCGCGCGCTGCAGGGCGCCCGACCCGATCAGGGCCATCGCCACCGCGCCGGTGAGTACCGTCAGCGGTGCCAGAGAGGAAAGCCGCGTCCGCCTGCTGTCGAGGCCGTCCAGCGGCACGGGATCGATCGCCATGCGGGTGCCCATGCTCCTCGTCGCGGAGGGGCCGAGCCGCTCGACGGCCGACACGTCGGGACGACGTGCAGACCACGCGGCGGACCTGCCTCGCTCGGTGCGAAACAGCGGGGTGCGCCGGGCTTTTCTGGGGCGGCTCCATGGTCGATCTTGGATCGATCGAGACCATTTTCGGGCAGAGAGCCGAATTTCTACAAGTCTTCGAGGTGTGTCGGCGGCCGGAAAACTCGGCCGCCGCGCACGAATGCATTACCCGCGGATGCGGCGCTGGATGGTGTTCCGGCGCGCGTGCGCGCCGAACCGGTGCGGATCGCGACCGAAAACGCTTAGTCGTTGTCGATCTGGCGTCCGAGCAGCGCGATCGCCCGCTCGTAGACCGGGGCGGCGTTCCAGCCCTGGATCGCCGCGAAGTTCGGCTCGCCGGGCTGGTAGCCCGCGCCCGCGCGCCAGCCATGCGCCTTGAGGAAGTTGGCGGTCGACGACAGGGCGGCGCCGACATTGTTGAGATCGCCGGTGCCGTAGGTCAGCACGTTCTTTGGCAGGAACTGCGTGTGGCCGACCTCACCGTGCGCGGCCCCGCGGGTGCTCGGCGTCAGCAGGCCGCGATCGACCAGCGTCAGCGCGGCGTAGAGCTGGTCGGTGAAATACTCCGAGCGGCGGCAATCGTAGGCCAGCGTCGCGACGGCCGAGAGGGTGTTGACGTTGCCGCGCACCGCTCCGAACCCGGTCTCCATGCCCCAGATCGCCAGGAGCGGCCCCGGCGGGACGCCGTAGCGCTGCTCGATCGAGTCGAACAGAGCCGCGTTCTGGCGCTTGAGCGCCCGCCCGCGGGACACGATCGTCGGACCGCCGCGCTTCGCCAGGAACTGGTCGAGCGACAGCTTGAAGCTGTGCTGGCCGCGGTCGGCCGAGATCGTGGCGGTCGAGTACGTGGTGTTCTGCAGGGCCGCGAGGCTCGACGCGCTGGCCCGGCCGCGCGCCTCCTCTGCGAATTCGCGCTTCCACGCCTCGAAGCCGGCGGCACTGTTGCCGCATTGCGCGGCCTGCGCCTGGCCGGCGCTCAGGGCGAGCCCGGCGAGTGCCGCCACCGCGAGGGTCTGACGCCGCATCATGTCGATCACGCGAAACACTCCTTCGGCGCGTCCGCGCGCCTTATCCGCTTGGCGATACCCAGCGACATCCCGGCGATATCTGGGCGAGAAGATGTCCGGGACGCGAACTTCGGGTCTCCATCTTCACATCCTCGCGCATTCGCAGAACGGCCCCGCCAGGGCAAGCGCCCAACGCATCTCATTCCGGCCGGGAAAGGCAACGGTCGGGGTCCGTGCTGTGCCGGCAACGATTTCGCCGCGCGCTTGGAACCCGATCTCAGACAGCCCCGAAATTCGATCGGTCAGTTTGCCGGCAAGACTATCGCGGAGGGTGTTCAGCGTTCGCGAAGTTTAACCTCGATGGATCTGCTTCCATCCGTTGATTTGCCAACAAATTGAATTCGTCTCAAATGGTTCTTGCCGGCGTCACAACGTTGTCAAATGACGGTCATAGCTTTGCCGGCGGAAAAAGGTCTCGGGAGCAGCGGTGTGGGGCTCATGATGAACAGGGCGTCGCGAGGCCCACGCTTGTTCCGCGTCTCCTGATCCCGTTCCGCGTTCTGTGATGTCGGTGATCCTGACGGCGCCCGCATGGCCCGTCGCCGCTCCCGAAGCGGTGCGGCCGCGCGGTCCAGCGCGACGGGTCATCCGATCGCACGGCCGGAGCTGATCCGGAGCACCGCTCCGGTGGCGGCGGCCGCGGACGCTACGATCCTTCCACTCTCGTTCCACCAGCCTTCGACCGAACAAACAGCGGGACTGAATACCCATGGCCATCGGAATGCACGGTACCGACTCATCGCGGGCAAACCCCCTCGGCCCGGATCTCGACCGCGATGGCGTCGCCAAGGCCTATGGGCGCTGGGCGCCGGTCTACGATCTGGTGTTCGGACCGGTCTTCGCCCAGGGGCGGACCCTGGCGGCCGCGGCGGCGGAGCGGATCGGCGGCCGCATCCTCGAGGTTGGCGTTGGGACCGGCTTGTCCCTGCCGGCCTATCGACGGGCTGCCAGCATCGTGGGGATCGATATCTCGGCGCCGATGCTGGATAAGGCACGCCAGCGCGTCGCGCGGCTCGGCCTGCGCAACGTCGAGCGCCTCGCCGTGATGGATGCCGAGCATCTCGACTTCCCGGACGCGTCCTTCGACGTGATCGTCGCCCAGTACGTGGTCACGGCGGTGCCGAATCCAGAGGTGGCACTCGACGAGTTCGCCCGGGTCCTCCGGCCCGGTGGCGAGATCGTCATCACGACTCGCATCGGGGCGGAGGATGGCCTGCGCCGCACCGTCGAGCACGCCCTGGCGCCGATCACGAGCCGCCTCGGCTGGCGGACCGAATTCGCCTGGAACCGCTACACCGCCTGGGCGGCCGGTGCGCCAGTCGAGATCGTCGAGCGCCGGGCGCTGCCGCCGCTCGGGCATTTCTCCCTCGTCCGCATGCGCAAGCACGACGCCTGACGTTTTCTCGACCACCCTCCCCTTCACCCAAGTCCGACGAGGAAGCACACCATGGCGAGCTTTCTGGAAGCTCTGCGCGTCCAGCGCTGGGATGATCACCGGTATTACCACCACAATCGTATCAACCAGAGCTTGCACGTGGTCAGTGCGATCAGCTTCCTTGTAGCCTACGCGCTGGCCTTCAAGGATCCGGCGACGGCGGCGCTGATCGGATGGCTGATCGCGATGACGTCCCGGCAGGCCGGTCACCTGTTCTTCGAGCCGAAGGGCTACGATCACGTCAACGACGCCACCCATGAACACAAGGAAGAGATCAAGGTCGGCTATAATCTGCAACGCAAGATCGTATTGCTTGCGATCTGGGCGCTGTCGCCATTGCCGCTCTACTTCGATCCGACGCTGTTCGGCCTGCTGTCGGCGCATCAAACCACAGGTGACCTGATCCGCAACGTCGGATGGATCTGGCTCTGGCTGGCGCTGGCGGGCCTGCTGTTCCGGATGGTGCAGCTGTTCGTCCAGCGCGATGTGCAGACCGGCATCGTCTGGGTCGCCAAGATCCTCACGGACCCGTTCCACGACATCAAGCTCTACCACAAGGCGCCGCTGGCGCTGCTGCACGGCGAGCTGGTCGAGGAGCACGAGCCGCACGAGCACGGCGCCTGAGAGAGGGGATCGGGCGCCGGGGGCAGAACCGGTTCGCCCGTGATCCTGGGTTTCCAAAGGGCACAGCCCTTTGGCGGGTTCTCAGAGCGCGGCCCTGAGATCGACCAGGGCTCTGCCCTGGACCCGCGAAAGGTCTCGACCTTTCGAAACCCTGACGGGCGCCCTCCGCGCGGTCGCGTCGCGCTGGCCCTCAGGCTTGGTCCGGCGCCCGCAAGCCAATCCAAGTGCCGAACTTGCCCAAGCGCACGGCCGCGACCTCGCTGAGGATCGCGCGGCGGATCGCCTTGTCGCTCGGCGCACCCGCATCCCACCAGCCGTCCGCTCGCATCGCCGAGGCCGCCGCGACGAACCGCGTCGCGACGGCCTCGAAAGCCGCGTCGTCGTAGGCGAGGCTGAAGATCAGGCGGCCGGTCCCGACCCAGGACAGGGCCAGCCCCTCCGCCCGCAGGTAGAATTGCAACATCCAGTTGTAGCGCGACGGCTTGGTGTACAGGACCGTCCAGACCGTGGACATGTCCGCGACCCGCACCGGAACGCCGGCCTCCGCCAGCTGGGCGTTGAGGCGCGCCGCGCGCCGATCCCAGGTCGCATCGAGGTCGGCGTAGAGCGCGGCGACCTCCGGCGTGTCGAGCCGGTCGAGGAAGGCGCTCATAGCGCCCATCACGTAGGGGTGGGCGTTGAAGGTCCCGCGGGCGAAGCAGATATCGACCGGCCGGTCGTCCCGATAGCGGCGCATCAGGTCGGCGCGTCCGCACAGGACGCCGACCGGCAGACCGCCCCCGAGCGTCTTGCCGTAGGTGACCATGTCGGCTTTGAGGCCGAAATATTCCTGCGCCCCGCCCCGGGCGAGGCGGAAGCCGAGGAAGACTTCGTCAAGGATCAGCACGATGCCCCGGGCGCTGCACACCGCCCGCAGGTCGTGCAGCCAGCGGGTGTAGGCAGCCCGGTCGAAGCTGGCCTTGCGGGCGCTGTCGACCAGGGCGGAATCGGCCGGCGCGCCCGCATTGGGGTGCATGGCCTGGAGCGGGTTGACGAGCACGCAGGCGACGTCCCGGCGGGTCGCCAGGACGCGCAAGGTCCGCTCGGACATGTCGGCCAGGGTAAGCGTGTCGCGGGTCGGGACGGGGTTGCCGATGCCGGGCTGCACCTCGCCCCACCAGCCGTGATAGGCGCCGCACAGGCGCACGATCCGTCGGCGGCCGGTGTGGTAGCGGGCGAGCCGCACCGCCTGCATCACCGCCTCGGTGCCGGACATGTGGAACGAGACCTCGTCGAGGCCCGAGAGCGCCTTCAGCCGCGCGACGTTGCCGGCGACCACCGGGTGCAGCGGGCCGAGCACCGGGCCGAGCGCGGAGACGCGCGCGGCGCCCTCCTCCAGGCAGGCCCGGTAGAAATCGACGCCGAACAGGTTCACTCCGTAGGAGCCGGCGAGATCGTAGGCGACGTTGCCGTCGAGATCCGTGACGGTCACGCCCTCGGAGGCGGCCGCGAGGGCGCCGGTCCCGAGATGCGCCCGCACGTGCCGGGCATACTGGAACGGCACCCGGTAGAGGCCGGTGAATTGCAGGTCCGACAGCCCGTCGCGCACGGCCTCGGTCTCGGCGCGGGTGCGCGCGTACCGGGTCCGGAACAGTTCGGAGAGCCGTGCGAAGCCCGCCTCCCGCCGCAGCGCCACCGCCTCGTCCGGGTCGTCGGAGCGGAAGAAGGCGTGCTCGGAATACGCATAATTGGGAATGAGCCCGGCGACGCGCCGGGCCATCCGGCCATGGCCGGTGAGGGAAGGATGTTTCGCCCTGGACAGCTGCAGGCGCTGTGCGGCGCGCGGCAGCGCGAGGACCGCGGCAGCGGTGGTGGCGGACAGGGTTACGAGGAGCGCGGACATCGTCCCGCGCCCTATCGGAGGCAATTCACGGCATGATGACGGTTTCCGGATCTCCGCTGCGGCGGGCCTTGGCGCGGGTCGGCGCCCAGGAAGACCTGAACTTCCTGCTGACCAACCGCCTGCCGCGCCGGCTCGCCACCTGCTTCATGGGTTGGTTCAGCCGGATCGAGCAGCCGCTCGTGCGCGACCTCTCGATCGCCACGTGGCGCCTGTTCTGCGATGTCGATCTCAGCGACGCGCGGGAGGCCAAGTTTCCGAGTCTCCACGCGGCCTTCATCCGGGCGCTCCGCCCCGGGGCCCGTCCGATCGCGGCTGATTTCACGATCCTGACGAGCCCGAGCGACGCGATCCTCGGGGCGCATGGGAGGATCGAGGCGGGCCGTCTCTTCCAGATCAAAGGGTTGTCCTATCGGCTCGCCGACCTCCTCGGCGGCGATGCGCAACTCGCCGATGCGCATGAGGGCGGCAGCTACGCCACCCTGCGGTTGACGGCCGGAATGTATCACCGCTTCCACGCACCCCACGACCTGCGCGTCGAATCGGTCCGACACATCTGGGGCGACACGTGGAACGTGAACCCGATTGCCCTGAAGCGCGTCGAGGCCCTGTTCTGCCGCAACGAGCGAGCCGTCCTGCGGCTGCGCGTGGCGGAGGCTGGTCACGCGGTCACGCTGGTGCCGGTGGCGGCCATCCTCGTGGCGGGCCTGCGCCTCGGCTTCCTGCCGGAGGGCACGGCCCTGCGCCGGACGGGCGGCCGGACCCTGCCCTGTACGGCCCGTCTCGCCAAGGGCGACGAGATGGGCTGGTTCGAGCATGGCTCGACCATCGTCGTGCTGGCTCCGGCGGGCTTCACGCTTCTACCAGAGTTGACCGAGGGCCATCGCCTGCGCATGGGCGAGCCGCTGATGCGCCTGCCCTCGACTGCGCAGCACGCGTAACGGGCCCTGCTGCGGTCAGGCCGCCTCAACGGTCGCAAGATACGCCGTCACGGCGGTACTGAGCGCGTCCGCCTGCCGCGACAGCTCGGATGCGGCGTCGAGAACCTGATTGGCGGCAATGCCGGTCTCGGCGGCGGCATGCGTGACCGCGCCAATGTTGACCGTGACGGCCTGTGTCCCGCCGGCCGCTTCGCTGGCGCTTCGCACGATTTCCTGGGTGACGGTCCCCTGCTCTTCCATCGCGGCCGCCACCCCGACCGCGATGGTTCGGAGGTCGAGGACCGTGGTGGCAATGGCCTGAATGGCGTCCACGGCGCGGGCTGTTTCTCCCTGGATGGCGTTCACTTGGTGGGAAATCGTCTCGGTGGCCTTCGCGGTCTGGCTGGCCAATTCCTTGACCTCAGCGGCGACCACGGCAAAGCCCCGGCCCGCTTCGCCGGCCCGGGCTGCCTCGATCGTGGCATTCAGCGCGAGAAGGTTCGTCTGCGCGGCGATACCCGAAATGAGGCCGACCACGGCCCCGATCCGCTCGGCCCCGTCGGCCAACCCCAGGACCAGAGCGTTCGTCTCGTGGGCGCTCGCGGCTGCACGCTCAGCCATCTCGGACGAGCGCGTGATCTGGCCGTTGATCTCGTCGATGGACGCCGCCACTTCCTCGCTCGCCGCGGCGACGGTCTGGACATTGGACAAGGTCTGCTCGGCCGCCGACGAGACTGTCGCGGATTGGACAGCGGTCTGGTCGGCATTGCGACTCATCGACTGAGCCGTCGCCTGCATCTCGTCCGCTGCGCTCGTCAGCGTCTGCGTCATGCGTTCGACCTGCGTCCGGAACGCCTGTGTCGCCCGGTCCAAAACCTCCGCCCGGCGGGCCTTGTCCGTCAGATTCCGCGCTGACGCGTCATCGGCCAAGCGCTTGGCAATCAACGCCTCCCGGAAGACTTCGAGGGCCTTCGCCATGGCGCCGATCTCGTCCGAGCGCTCGACGCCGGCGACCTGCTTGTGGAGATCGCCCGCGGCGACACGCTCCATCGTCGCCGTCATCTTTTCGATGGGCCGCGTGACCTGAACGAGGATCACCCAGACGCCATACGAAACCGCGGCCACCGCGCCGATCAGCGCAACCAGGAGAAGAACCTTCAGTGTCTGGGCCAGCGACTCCGCGCGTTCGAATTCCGCGTTGGCTTCGCGGACCTGAAGATTGGTGAGCTGACTCACCCCCGCCATCGTGGGCGCCATCGCCTGCAGCAATTCGGCCCTGGAGGAGGCGATGGCGGCGGCGTCCTGTGCCTTCAAGGCATGGCTCAGATCGTGAACGATGTTGGCATTCCGCTCGAGCTGCGGCTTCAAGGCCGCGATGAGCTGCTCCTCTTCGGGCGTCAGGTAGGTGGCGAGATACTGCGACCAAAACTGTTGCCCGCGCGCGAGCTGCCGTTCCGCAGTCGCGGCAAGTTCCGCCCTATCGGCCGCCGGCGTATCGATGGCGCGGACGACTACGAGAATCGCGTCGTACGAGTCTCGCAACGCGCTGAATTGACTGAGGGGGACAACTCGGTCGGCGACGATGGTCGCTAGGCTGCCGCTGTTGCTGCGGAGCGCAAAATTGCCGAGCCCCGCTGAGCCGAGCAAGAGTGTGCCGAGGAGTGCGAGGAGCGCAATCAGGCGCACCTTGATCGAGATCTTCATCGGAAGCTACCGAGACCTTAACTCGAGACTTTATGTGAATCCGGAATATCATAAAGCATGAACGGGGAATTTCAAGTGTCTCAGTAAGGTGCTAACAATAAAGCTGGTAATTTAGACGATGTGCACTCTGATATTTGATCGATCTACTCTGAATTGATCTATGGGTGTAAGAAAAACATTCATTATGGAACTTGTATCCTCCGAAAATTCTTGGGCGTCCAAGAGCGGGATTTGACGCTTTGAACGACAATCCATCGTGCTTGTATTCGCGACGGTCTTACGCCGGCCGCAGGGCGTCGTCGGTTTCAAAACGCAACGAGCCGCCGGCCCTGTCGTCGAGGGCCGGCGGCTCGCTTCAATGGGGCGGTCGTGTCATTTCTCGGCAAAGCTTGTCCTGATTTGAGGGATCCCCACAGGGAGTGCTCTCAAATGAGCTTGGCCCAAAGCACACGGAACTCTGT